>Ga0164313_10001748_pt1 | contig 19366 bp, 14 predicted proteins | sample GuaBasSedimGuay4_FD_113735 | JGI IMG/M metagenome (GOLD analysis project Ga0164313, IMG submission 113735) | Subseafloor sediment microbial communities from Guaymas Basin, Gulf of California, Mexico - Guay4, Core 4569-4, 0-3 cm | ecosystem: Environmental > Aquatic > Marine > Hydrothermal vents... | reverse complement strand
TTTTCATGCGAAAAAATGAACTCCATGCCAATCCGACTTTGCTCAATGCTATTGCCTATTAAACGGTTATCAGTAGAGTTACTGACTACGATATCACGGATACGCGAGAAATAATTGTTTTCAATCAGGTTGTTGCTGCTGTACCACATACGAAGACCATCGCCGCGCAGAGATATTTCGCGATCCTTCGATGAAACCCGGTTACCACGTATTATATTATAATGGGCAATTTTCAGGTGGATCCCAAACAATACATTCTCCAGTATATTACCTTCAAGCAGCGTATCATCTGCCTCGATTAACACACCCGCATCGACGGTGTTGTGTGAATCACCCGAATTGACAATGCGTAAGCCGCGCATTGTTACCCCATCGGCGCGCACAGTGATAACCGAGCCCTCCCCTCCACCATCGATTTCGACCTCCCCGTTACCCTCAATGGTTATCGGCCGATTAATAATCGCAGAGCCCGCATATCGTCCCGGCGGTAGCTCTAAAACACCGCCAGCAGGCGTGAGTTCAATATATAACTGTAGAGGTGCCAACGCTTGTGCCGCACCACTAACAAGCAGGCATAATAAGGAACTCAGCCATATAAGTTGTCGAACAGCATCTTTCAAAGCACACACCATACCCATAAACAATAAATGGTAATTATAATCCTTATTCTTCTTTTCTTCGTGCCCTCAGCGCACTTCGTGGTAAATTAACCGAATGCGTACCCTGCCCACCGAATTAATCGCCTTTATCGCCATCGCGTACGTATCGATTCTGTTTTTTATCGCCTATCGTGGCGATAAGAAAACCACAGGCGGCTTCTTTGCCCGACATCGAACCGTAGTCTACAGTTTGTCATTGGCAGTTTACTGCTCTTCATGGACTTTTTTTGGAGCAGTTGGCTCCGCCGCACGGAGCGGCTGGGATTTCTTTGCGATATACCTGGGGCCAATCCTGGTTTTTGTGCTGGGTTATAAAGTTATCCAGCGCATTATTATTATCAGCAAACAATACAGCATCACCTCTATTTCTGATTTTCTGTCTTCGCGTTACGGCAAAAGCCGAAGCATCGCGGTACTGGTCACATTTATTGCGGTCATTGGCTCGCTTCCGTATATCTCCCTGCAGTTGCATGCCATTGCCATGAGCTTTACGACGCTGACCACGCCAGTCAACAGCGTTGAATACTATCGTGTAGCGGATGGACTGTGGTCCGACACTGCTTTTTATGGAGCACTAATTCTAGCGCTGTTCAGTATTCTGTTTGGCACACGGCATTTAAGCGCTACAGAGCACCATCGTGGCATGATGAACGCCATCGCCTTTGAATCCATCGTCAAACTCGTCGCCATCCTGTTGGTGGGTTTGTACGCGACACAACTACTTTTTTCACAGTTTGAGTGGCACCAGATCCTGCGCCAACCCTTTGAATTAACCTCAATCAACAATGAATCCAGCCGCTTTTCGTGGTCAGATTTCAGCACCAAACTTTTGCTGAGCATGAGCGCAATCATGCTGCTTCCCAGGCAATTTCAGGTTACCGTGGTTGAAGCACAGGATCATCGACAAATGAGCTCTGCGCGCTGGATACTACCGCTGTACCTGCTGTTAATCAGCCTGGTAGTGGTCCCCATTGCCCTGGCTGGATTAATGCTATTACCCGGTAGTGGTAACGCAGACTTTTTTGTCTTGCACCTGCCGCAACAAAACTCTGAATTCTCCCTTGCGATGATCGCATTTGTCGGCGGGATTTCGGCTGGAACGGGCATGGTTATCGTCGCCTCGGTCAGCCTTGCAACCATGGTCTGTAACGACGTGGTAATGCCTCTGCTGATTCGCTCAAAATTCATCGACATACAAAAACGCCCTGATTTGAGCCAGTTGAATCTACTTATTCGCAGGATTGCCATTGTCTGTATCATGCTCAGCTCATACGGCTATTTCAGGTTATCGGGCAATAACCAGCAACTGGCGAATATGGGGCTGCTGTCGTTCGCCGCTATTATCCAGTTCGCACCCGCCATGATCGCGGCTTTGTACTGGCAACGTGCGAACCAGCGCGGTGTATTACTCGGCCTGGGCATCGGGTTTATCACTTGGGCGTATTGCCTGTTGATGCCAAACTTCGTTTCAACAGAAGCGCTAGACGCCGCATTTTCTCAATGGCAATGGCAATGGTTACACCCACATCATTTATTCAATATTTCCTTTCACTCATCGCTGACACATGGTGTTGTGTGGAGCCTACTGCTTAACACCACCGTAATGGTTATCGGCTCATTACGTTACGCTCCTTCAATGCTGGATAAAATTCAGGCCAGTATATTTACCCATACGTATGTTGAACCCGAGGCGCTGGGGCGCTCCAGCAATTTTGCCGCACAGGCGACCGTGGGCAACGCACGACTGCTGTGCCAGAGCATTATCGGCCACGCAAACACCGAGCATTTATTTACCACTTATGCCCAGCAAAACGAGCACAAGGTAAACCCGAACGACATCGTTGATAAGCGACTAATTGAAGATATCGAACGCGCGATTGCGGGCGTCATCGGCGCGTCTTCAGCTCAGCACATCATTACCACTCAATTGCTCGGTGAAGATGTTTCCGCAGAAGACCTGTTTGTAATGATGGATGAAACATCGCAGGCGCTGAGATTTAATCAGGACATTCTACAGGCCAGTTTTGAGAACATCTCGCAAGGTATCAGCGTAGTCGATAAAGAGCTTAACCTGGTCGCGTGGAACAGTCGCTACCAGGCGATGTTTGAATACCCTGACGCGTTGCTGAAAATCGGTACCCCTATCGAAAAACTGATGCGGTACAACGCTGAACGGGGCGACTGTGGCGCGGGCGAAACCAAAGCTCTGATAACGCGCCGCTTGAACCACCTACGAAGCAGCGGCGCCTACTCTTCGGAACGAAAACGCCGGGGTGCCTACATCAAAATTAACGGCAACCCCATTCCCGGAGGCGGATTTGTAACCAGCTTTACCGACATAACCGAACAGAAAAATATTGAACTGGCGCTACGCAACAGTGAATCGCGCATACGCCTGTACACCGACAATCTGCCATTGATGCTGTGCTATATCGGGCAGGATGAGAAAGTGCATTTTTCCAATAAAGCCTACAACCAGTTCATTGGTAAATCTCGCGATGAGATTCAAAATGTATCCATCCATGCTCTGTTTGACCATATTCAGTTCAAAGATCGAGAAGGTCATATACAGTATGCTCTGGAAGGCCATCTTACAGAGTTTCATTGCAGCCGAGAGAACGATGTGGGTCGAAAGACCTACTACCAGGTGAACTATATCCCTCAGGTTTCCGAACAGGATAAAGTCGACGGATTCTTTGCGATTTATCAGGACATAACCCAAAGCGTTGAAGCCTCTGATTTACTTAAAAAAACCAACGAGCAACTGGAAGACCGGGTCGTGGAACGCACCCACGATCTTGAAAACCTCAACCGGCAGCTCAAATCTCTGACCAAAAGTAAAACACGCTTCCTGGCTGCCGCCAGCCACGACCTGCTACAGCCCATCAATGCAGCACGCCTGTTTACCAACAGTATGATCGACCAGCCTGATTCTCAAAGCGAATACGACATAAACGTGCTGCACAAAATTGATTCCTCCCTGGTCGGTGCCGACAAACTACTGCGCGCCCTGCTTGATATCTCCAAGCTCGATACCGGCACCTTAAGCCCGGAAATAAGCCACTTCCCCATTGGCGAATTGATGGAAGACCTGAGCACCGAACTCAACCCGCTGGCGGAACGTAAGGGACTGAAAATTAAATTCATAGCCTGCTCTGCAATAGTGAGCAGCGATAAAACCCTGCTCAGGTCGATTATCCAGAACCTCGTCACTAATGCGATACGCTACACCTCAAACGGCAAGATCCTAATCGGCTGCCGAAGGATTGGAAAAACCCTGAACGTTCAGGTGTTTGATACCGGCACAGGAATAAGCGAGAAAAATCTGCCGTTTATTTTTGATGAATTTCATCGTATTCAGAATCCGGCCGACAATGAAAAACAAGGCCTTGGATTGGGACTTGCGATCACCAAACGCCTGGCTGAAATGCTCGAGCATCCGCTCAGGGTGCAATCAAAAATCGGCTACGGCAGCCTGTTTAGCGTCACCCTTCCCCGCTATTTCGGCTCGGCCCAAAGCACACCCAAAAGCAAAACCTGGCGACCCACCAGCAACCTGGCCGGCGTCACTGTTTTATATCTGGAAAATTCCCCCGATTCGCTAGATGCAATGTCGGCACTATTAAACAATTGGGGCTGTGAAGTCATCGAGTGTGCCACCTTTGAACAGGCCGTGAACGCCCTCAGGGAAGATATCCATTCGATTGACATGATACTAGCCGACTACCGCCTGGATGAAAGCCAGACCGGCCTGGATTTTCTTAATTTTGCCAGCGAATTTGATGAAAACATCACCGGCGTACTGGTCACCGCCGAACAGGATCGCGTTATCAAAAAAACCGCTATAGACAACGGCCATATCTTCCTTGCCAAACCCGTTGAACCTGCCGCGCTACGAGGTATTCTGACTCGGCTGGCGAGTATCCGAAAAATACAAACTGCTGTGACTTAGACACTAAATATAGATGGCTGCATACTTAACTCAACAACTATGATATAGGCTTCATTGTTCGGTCACCTGCGACGTGCAGGCGTATCGCCGCGTTCGCCCCAAAGCTGGAATCATCGCAATCGTGAACACCAGTGCTGGCAGCAACGCCATTTCGATTCGACCCGTTCCTTTTGCTACCCAACCACCGATCATTGGAAGCGTGAACGCAATAGCATAACCTATCAGTGTTATGCCAGCGCTCATGCGGGTAACACCGAGACCTTTGGCAATCGTTGCCGGTAATGAGACTAGAAGGATAAGTTCTATCGTGGACGCGAAACCTGCGATTACCGCTGCTACCCATGATGCCCAACCTTCAAGAAATACAAATCCCGCAAGGCCGAGCGCGGCAACGAAGGCAGATGCACCCAGAGGGTTGCGTTTGCCAATCCAGTGGGGGGCAGTTAGCACTACAAATGAGGCTAAAAGCGGTGTCAGGTTATACGCAAACAGAAATCCTGCAAGCGCATACTCTTCGCCCCGGCTACGAAGAACTGCCCCAGCATAGGCATTAATCACAAAAAAGACGACGATGGAACATGCAAGTAGCAAGCCAAACTGCCAAACCTGTCCGTCATTCCAGCGCGGCAGTGAAGATTGAGTTTCGGGACAATCATCAGCTGCTTTCACCTCCATCTGTCCACTCTTTGCCGGTCGAACTAATAACACAATAAGTGCAATAAGTAGAATGGGGGCGGCCCACATCACAAGAGCGGCACGCCAGTCCCCACCGGCCAGCGGCAAAACGAGAGGCAAAGTGAGTCCAGCACCCGAGAACTCTCCTACCATCATCCCGTTGAGGTAGATAGTGCTGCCTAAAGCGACGTGTGAAGGAGTCCATGTGCGTGCGGCTGCAGGCAGCGCGGTCTGAAAAACGGCCACTCCCAGCCCCATCAGAATAGACACAGCGAAAAGCAATGCGGAGGAAGGCACATAGCCACGGGCTATCGATGCCAACGCCATTACGGCAATGCCACTTGCTATTGTCGTACGCAAACCGAACCGGGCAATAAGCCAGGCGGCTGGTAGCGCACCAAAGGCAACCGCAACGAGCGGAAGCATTGTAAGCGCGCCAATGCCTGCATCCCCCAAGCCGAACGTGTCGGCAATTTTAGTGGCTAGCGGTGGTGCCGCCAATATCGGAACGCGTAATGTCCAGCCGATCAGCCATAGGATGGCGAACATGCCAAGTGGTAACGAACGCAGTGACGCCATGATAACCGTTTCAGTGCTGCAAAAAGAGGATGGTAAATCTCGATCGATGTACGTTTAAGTATAAACCAGTAACTCTTTGAGTATCAACGAGCGTCCGAAATGTGCCGGAACTGGGCCCTCAGACCCGATACGCTTGCGGGGCTAAAGCCCCTCTTCCGGGAATATACTCTCTGTGTTTTAATTTTGACCAAATAGCTTTCAGTAATCTATTTAGCCGCCACTCAATGCCGAAAACTGCCCACCAGATCCCGTGCCTATACAAAGGATTCAATCACTAATTGCATGATCCCGGAACATAGGAAACGACGCCTTTATTTGCACAGGCTGTACAAGCTGAAGCGAAGGTCTGCTGCTCATCCTTGCTAGTTATTGCGCACACAGGGTCATAAATAGCCGTACATATCTCAGGCCTGGGTTCCTCACATATAGTGAGACTACTTCCGCCGGTTGAGCCCGGGTTATCATGGCAGGCTGCTACGAAAATGGATGACAGGATTATTAGTACAACTTTATTCATGGTTAGATTTTCTCATGCCTATTCAGCAACCCGTATCGAATTTTCATCCCCGCTTACCAAACCATTGGGATGATCTTCAGATACACCTGACTGGGTGATAATACTTTGCCGAATCCGAAATTGCAGATTAATCCGGCCTTGATCATCAACCGGAGTATCGGTATTGAACTGATTGTTTTTTACCGTCACGTTTTCAACATAACCATGCCCTTCATCGTCATCGACGCTCGACAATGGATCACAGCCTATACTGATATCCTCTGGGTATCCCGTCGGCGCATAACCACCGAGCAATAAATCCCCGTAGTAACTACCCGCAGCCGTATTATTTTCAAGCACGATGTGGCGTGACCGTAAGCAGTTTTCCGCACCAATATCATAGGCCCATTCGGCATTGCTTACCGTATTACCGGAAATCAATAGATTCCGCGCGCCATCAACATATATCGCACCCGCCCAACTATGTTGAGAGTTATAAGCAGGGTTATCCAGAGTAGTCATATCAACCACTGTATTATTCTGAATAAATCCAAACCTGGCCACATCCAGCGGCCCGGGTAGAGTACGCCCATTGCTTATTTGGGTCGGCGCAGTTCCTTCGCCACCGATCGCATCAATCGCGATATTATTCACACGGCTCACTGCATTCTGAACGATCTCCCAATTGTTCACGTTTCCATTTACGACAAGACTCTCACTGGAACCGGTGCGCATATCAAAAACCTGATTGCCTTTAATACTCAGGTTGGTGATGGCTGCTGCCTCGCTTGCACCTGTCCCATAGGCGGCTATCGCGTGCGCATTATCATCGCTGTTGATATGGTGAACCTGATTTCCTGTTACAGAGATTTTATCAATATCCTGCCCCTCAATCAGTATGCCAAACACCGGCGTATTGCCGTACTCATGCACCTGACCATCTAGAAAATGCCCATCCAGGTTCAGTCCTTGAATGACGATTTCCTGCATATTGTCGCCAATTTCGACAAATGCTCCCACCTCATCCACACTATCGAGATAGGTAATACGATTTCCCGCCAGACCTTGTAGTTTTGTCTTCGGCCGGTCGAGATAAACCGTATCGCTCAGCTGTAATTGGCCGATACTGAGAACACAATATTCTGATGCACAGCTTGCCAGCGTAGCTTCAATACTGGAACCCTCCGCAACCAGCAATGGCGTAACACCATTAAAATTTCCTATCCATGAAATGTCCGGGCGATGGCTTTCGCTGATCAGATCTGCGCCCCACTTATCGGCTACTACCCCCTCATCAAACAACAGGGAATAAACCGGCATAAGCACACCAATATCGGCAGCCGAAGCGGTAAAGGAAAAAGTTGCTGACAGAAAGACCCACTTTGTGAAGCCAATTAAAGTCGGTTTCACAGCGGGATGACCACATGCTTTTGATTGTCGACGGGAATAACAAAAAACTGCGTTTCTTGCGGATCTGGTAGAGCCTGTATACTGTTATAGACGCGTTGCATCATGTTTAACCATTGTGGCTCTACCGGGCTGGAAACATCCATCCATCGAATATCAGATTCGCAACTACTTAGGCTGCTGTCACTATAAAACATCACGTAATCATCCGAGGCATCAAATGCTTTCATAAATCTTGACTCAACATCCGCCGGCGTACACAACCCCGACGTGTTATACCCGCCTCGATCAAAATAGGCCTGATCATAATCGCTCACCATAAATCCTACACCGACATCATCACTCCATGTGCTTCTCTGCCCGCCGGGAATGACCCATTGATAGGATGCATCAAGCGCGTTGGATGCCTCGCTCGCAATTTCATGTTTTCGCCATTGGTAGGCGTTTTGAAAGTGTGCATCCGCACTATACGAATAAAACTCACCTAAATCATGCAACTGAGCATTGCCTGCCAGCCCCTTCTGGAAGCCTGCGAACATCGCGCCTTTATATTCATTGGTTTCAAATAAACTATTGGGTTTAATATAGTGCCCGGGAGTATTGGTACCTGGATGAGCCGTTGCAGCCCCATGTAACACAAGCAAGGTGATATCCGGGAACTCTACCTGCATTGCCAGCATGATATCTTTGAACCTGGATGTAAGCTTGTCCATGTGCTCTATAAAGCTGTAATTCAGATTACGATAGGCGCAGTTCTCCGAGTCTACCTCGTTGATGCCATTGATACGGCACGAATAGTCGATCCAGTCACCCCGATTAGTTTCGCTTTCATCTATTTCCCATTGCTCATAATTCCCGGGGTTTGCCTGAACAGCCGCTTTCTTCGGGAACTTGAAGTTAGACATATAATTCGCGTGCAGATGTTGGCCGCTTGCATACGGCTCGTCATCAAATAAAACACCTTTAAACCCCAGATTTTTGGCTGCTTTTGCTACTGCCGAAAAATTTCTTGCGGTTATCTGCCAGACATCGTCATCCCAAAAATCACCGGGGAAATCCAGGTTGATGCGCAAAAAATTATCGGTCTTCACCTGGAAAACGTTTTCCAGGATGCCTACCTCATTCCAGACCCGTTCATAAGTCACATTATTGCTATTGGGATCAGCACTCATTACATAACTGGTAAAGACGTTGCCAACTACTGAAAACCCTGAAAAAGGAAGCGTTTCCAGTTGTGCGTGATTATCCTTTAAATAAGCTGGCAAAGAGTAATACCAGCCCAGGTATCCATCCAGAAAAATTAAGTGCTGTTGTGACAGCGCAGGAGCGGAAAACAAACTTGAAAGGCAAAATGCAATTATTATGCGTATTGTTTTATTCATAGATCGAGATCTCAGATCATCAAAAAAGCGCAGAGTTTCGGGGTAGTAATGCAGCTCCATGATTGCACGCCTCAAATATTATCCCTAATGCCATATGCCCATTCCAATGGACTTGTAAGCCGTACATTAACCCAAACTACCCCGTATCCGAGCTGAAGAAAAGTACGGGTGATCAGGTGCGTTTAGAAACCCGTTTTTTACCCCGCCTTCACGCACCGCGGTCCGGAATAAACGTCAGGCTTATTCCAGGCCTACAGAAAACATGTTTTCCAGGTCGTGTTTGGAATACACACGAAAAGAAATCAAGGTCTCTGTTTCTAGTATCCCTTCAACCTGGAGCATTTTCTCTGTTACTACGTCAGCCAACTTGTCATTATCCGCCACCCGGATCACGCACACCAGGTCGTACTGTCCGGCCACCGAATACACTTCGCTCACGCCATCGATATCGGTGAGTATATTAGCAACTGTGCTAATCATGCCGCGCTCAATATTCATTAAAACAATTGAAGAAACCATTATCTACTCCTGATCATATGTAGAAACTCGATTGGATACACCAATCTGCAATTTATAAAGCATGTATTATGCCGGAAAACTGAAAAAAGAACACTTGGACTCAAACCCCTAAATAGCGGTCGCTGATAGTGGCATCCAGCACATCAAAACTACCCTGCCACACTGAACAGCCTTTTTCCAGGATCACGGCTTTGTCCGCGACCAGAGCCAGTTCATTCAGCGACTTATCAACCACCACAATGGCCATGCCCGTCTGCTGTTTCAGCTGACTGATCGCAGCCCAGATTTCCTGACGAACGACTGGCGCCAATCCTTCCGTTGCTTCATCCAGCAGCAAAAGACGGGGATTGGTCATCAGGGCGCGGCCAATCGCCAGCATTTGTTGTTCCCCACCGGATAGCGAGGCTGCGCGTTGATTTTGGCGCTCCTTCAGCGGCGGGAACAAGCTAGAAACTTTATGAATATCCCACTCGCCCGAGCGCGCTGCAGCGATTAAGTTTTCGTTTACGGTCAGGTTTGAAAAGCAGCGTCGTCCTTCTGGAACCAGGCCAATACCCAGGCGAGCCGCGCGATGCGAAGGAAGGCGCGCCAGATTTTGCCCATCAAAGCGAAGCACTCCCGCCTGATGCGCTAACATACAGCAAATCACCTTGATGGTCGTGCTTTTACCCATGCCGTTACGGCCCATCAATGCCACGACTTCGCCTGCATCTACGCTTAAATTCACACCAAACAAAGCTTGCGATGCATCATAAGCGGCGGTGATATTTTCAAGCAAGAGTAAGCTCATGAGTTAATCAGCGCTGCCCTAGATAAGCGCGACGCACTTCCACGTTATTACGTACCTCGTCAACCGAACCGGTTACGATGATTTTCCCGTACACCAACACGCTGATTCTATCAGCAAGGGCAAACACCGCATCCATATCATGCTCCACCAACAGGATAGGCGCCTCAGCCCTGAGTTCATCCAGAAAATGGATCAGGTTTTTTGACCCATCCACACCTAGTCCGGCCATCGGCTCATCCATCAAAAATACTTTCGGCTTGAGTGTCAGCGCAACGGCCACTTCCAGCTGGCGACGCTGTCCGTGCGAAAGCTCAGCGGTTCGCCTGGCCGATACCCTCGCCAGGCCAACTCGCTCGAGCGCATTCATTGCGACAGCCTGAAGTTTTGTTTCTTTTAGCACCGGCTTAAAAAAATGGTAGACATTCCCTCTTGCCCCCAGCGCACCCAGCATCACGTTTTGTAATACCGTGAAATCCATTGCCAGAGCGGAAATCTGGAAGGTTCGCCCAAGGCCACGTCGTGCACGCGAAACCGTACCCAGGGTGGTCACATCCTCACCCAGAAACCTGACGCAACCACTATCGGGGCGCAATCCACCTGCAATTTGTTTGATCAGGGTAGATTTACCTGCGCCATTGGGGCCGATCAGAGCGTGAATCTCGCCCTTGCGCAACTCCAGGGTAATATTGTCATTGGCCGCTAGCGCACCAAAAGATTTGCACAGATTCAAGGTCTGCAGAACCACTTCAGTCATGCGCAACCTCCCGCCCGGCCAATACCCCGATTAGCCCGCCGCGGGCAAACAGGACCACCAGCAGTAACAGCACGCCCAGATAAATATGCCAGAACTCTGATAAACCACCCAGCACATACTCCAGCAAAATAAACAGCGCTGCCCCGGCTACCGGCCCGTACAAGCGTGACACCCCGCCCAGGATGACAAAGATCATAATCTCACCACTGGTTTGCCAGGTGAACATCGTCGGGCTGACAAAACGGTTCAGATCGGCAAATAAAGCACCCGCAAGCCCGGTAATCGCACCGGAAAGCGTAAAGGCCACCAGACGCAGACGAAAGGTATCAATACCCACAGTTTGCACTCTTTCGGCATTCTGCCGCGCGCCACTTAACGCCAGACCGAATGAAGAACGCGCCAGCCGTGCACTGAAAAACAAAACCAGACCCAGCAAGACGTAACAGATGGCAAAAAACTGGATCGGGTCGAGCGTGTTTAAACCAGGAAAGCCATTTCGCACATAGATTGATAAACCGTCTTCACCACCATAGGCCGGCCAGCTGATAGCAAAGTAATAAAACATCTGCCCAAAAGCCAGCGTAACCATAATGAAATAGACACCGGTGGTGCGTAATGACAACAAGCCGATCATAAAAGCGGCAAAGGCGCTGGAGAGCATCGCGACCAACCAGATGAGCGGCATCGATTTTGTGCCTTGGATCAGAAATGGCACTTCCATAATCGGGCTATAACTCTGAGCGTGGCTCGCTAGAATACCCATAGCGTACCCACCGATACCAAAAAATGCGGCATGACCAAGGCTGACGAGCCCACCCAAACCCAGCGCGAGATTAAGCCCGACCCCTGCCAACGCAAAAATAGCGACCCGGGTGGCCAGCGTAATAATATACGGCTCGTCTGCAATCCATGCCCACAAGGGTACGCCCAGCAACAGGGCAGACAACGCAATATTAAAAAGCGCTTCGCGCCTCATCCCTGCTTTTCTCCAAACAAGCCGCTGGGTTTGAACAACAACACCCCCGCCATCAGGATATAGATCAGCATTGAAGCCAGCGCAGAACCCACCGTTGTGGCATCAGAAGAGGCCATGAAAGTGTTAAAGAAAACGGGCAACAAAAATCGCCCCAACGTATCGGTCAGACCCACCAGAATCGCTGCGATCAGCGCCCCCTTAATAGAGCCGATCCCGCCGATCACGATAACCACGAACGCCAGAATTAACACCGGTTCCCCCATTCCCACCTGCACCGACTGAATGGCACCCACCAGCGCCCCGGAAAACCCGGCCAATGCAGCACCCAGCGCAAAGATCACGGTGTACAGCTTGGAGATATCAACGCCCAGTGCGGCAATCATCTCACGGTCATTTTCTCCGGCACGAATACGTATGCCAATACGTGTTCGGGAAATCAACAGGAACAGGCCTGCCGCCACCGCCAGGCCAATCATAATAAGGGTTAAACGATATAGAGGGTACTGAATCCCCCCCGGTAAGGTGACCGGCCCGGACAACAATTCAGGCACGTCTAGAAACAGCGGGAAAGAGCCAAAAATCCAGCGTGTTCCTTCAGAAAAAATCAAAATCAGCGCGAAGGTGGCCAAGACCTGATCCAGGTGATCACGATCGTATAGCCTTCTAATTACGAGCAGCTCAACCAGTGCGCCGGCAGCGGCTGCAGCACCAAGGCTTGCCACCAGCGCCAACAGGAATGAGCCGGTTAACTTGGCAACGGCCGCAGCGGCAAAAGCACCGACCATATAAAGCGAGCCGTGCGCTAGATTAATAAGCCCCATTACGCCAAAAATCAGCGTCAGGCCCGCCGCCATTAAAAACAGCATCACCCCGAATTGAATCCCGTTCAGGACTTGTTCAATGAAAAGGATAAATGACATATTCGCGGGGCACAAAAAAACCCGGCGACAATGTCGCCGGGCTCATAAGTGTTTTACATCTTACACTCAACTGCATAGGCATCCGCATGGTGCTTCAGGCCAACTGCAATAATTTTATTGGTGTAGACGTCACCCTCTTTGATCACCTCTCGAACATAGATATCCTGAATCGGATGGTGGTTCGAACCGAAAGAGAAATCTCCACGTACGGAATCAAAGTCTGCGGCTTCCAGCGCAGTACGGAACGCGTCCGCATCGTTTACATCCGCTTTATCCATCGCGCTTAACAGCAGGTTTGCCGTGTCATAACCCTGTGAAGCATAGAGTGAAGGTAGACGCCCATACTCCGCTTGAAAAGCAGCCACAAAAGTTTCGTTGGCCGGGTTTTCGATATCTTTATTCCACTGTGACGTATTCTTGACGCCCATCGCAGCCTCACCCACGGCCTGCAATATACCCTGATCAAAACTAAATGCAGGGCCAACCACCGGGAGATCTACACCGCTACCGGAATACTGCTTAAGAAATGAAATCCCCATGCCCCCGGGCAGAAAGAAAAATACACTGTCCGCACCACTAGCTCTAATTTGTGCGATCTCCGAGGCGTAATCCTTCTGGCCAAGCTTGGTGAATAATTCGCCCGCAATCTCACCTTTATAAAAACGCTTGTACCCGGTCAAAGCATCGTGACCCGCTGGATAATTGGGCGCAAGGATAAAAGCCTTTTTATAGCCGGCATCATTGGAATACGCACCCGCAGCTTCGTGCAGGTTATCATTCTGCCACGCGACGTTAAAGTAGTTCTCGTGACATCCTTTGCCCGCTAGCGCAGAAGGCCCGGCATTGGGCGAAAGGTAAAATTTACCCTGCGCAGTCGTTGAAGGTACCACGGCCATGGCCAGGTTTGACCAGATAATCCCCGTTAATACGTCGACTTTATCCGATTGAATCATTCTATCCGCTAACTGCACCGCGATATCCGGCTTGCGCTGATCATCCTCAATCACCACCTCCATACGATCATTTCCTGCCGCCTTAACCGCCAGCATAAAGCCATCGCGCACGTCGATGCCAAGGCCTGCGCCTCCGCCTGAAAGCGTGGTGATCATGCCAACCTTAAGTGTACCGTCTTGAGCAGACGCTAGCATTGGGCTTGATAATGCCACGGTCGAGGCCGCAGCTAGAAGTAGCATAGATTTAAATTTTTTCATATTTCCTCCTCATTGGAAAATAATTAGTAGAGATTTATTGTCATCATTTCAGAAACCTTGGTAATTTCTGCGTTCCTGCCGATGGTATATTTCAACCCTGGGTGGTATTACCAAATATTCAGGAACAGAAAAACTGAACGTGGCAGATATATACAGCAGAACCCGCGGTATTATAGCCGTCTAAGTGGATCATATCACTGCTACAAACAACAAAATCAAGATATGCACTACAAAACATTTACGTAATGACAGACTGGGACGATGCCTTTGATAACATGGGCCACATACCAAACGCATTGAGCTATATAGATGACTGGCCAACAAGAGCGCAGGCATTTCGTAACAGTGGCATCAAAACAGACCCCGGCCTTGCATATGGCTCAACAGAGCGTGAAAAAGTAGACTTTTTCCTACCTGAAGGCAAACCCCGGGGCCTGGTCATTTTTATCCACGGTGGCTACTGGATGAAACTCGACCGCTCATACTTCTCCGATCTGGCTCAGGGATCACTGCATCACGGTTGGGCTTTCGCGATACCTTCTTACACGTTGGCTCCCGAAGCACGAATCAGTGGAATAACCCTGCAAATAGCACGCGCCATACAATTTTCAGCGGAAAAAATTGGCGGCCCTATCTGCCTGGCAGGCCATTCCGCGGGCGGGCATCTCGTCACGCGAATGATCTGTTTGAACGGGCCATTAGACCCGATGATACGAACACGCATTCAAAATGTGCTATCGATTAGCGGCCTCCATGACCTCAGAAATCTACGTAAAACCGAGTTGAATCAAACCCTCAAACTGACAACATCTGAAGCCATATCTGAAAGCACCTGCCTCCTGCAACCCATGGCAAATGCCAATATCACCTGCTGGGTGGGAGCAGCAGAACGACCTGAGTTTTTTCACCAAAGCAGCTTGTTACAACAATCCTGGGAAAAAGTTGGAGCAAATATTCGCCTCGAGATCGCAGCCGACAAACATCATCTCAACGTGTGTGATGCGCTCAAAGACCCCGAATCATCGATGATAACGAGCTTACTTACCCTTCAGAAACCGACAGATAAGACCGATTCGTAGATTCATTATTGCAACCTAATAGCACCTCAGAATAACTGTAAACACCCCGAACAATCATAGACCATAAGGATTTCTGTTGCCGACTATAAGGCACTATGTCACTATGAATGGTTGTTTTGTCGGTGCCAGCGGTATATCATAGAATCCTTATTTTTAAACGCTCTCAGGGGCATTCTCGGCTTGCTCAAAACCTCACCTAATGACTCCCTTTAAGCCCATCGAAAATAAGTCACTATGCGTAAAAAGGCATAGAAAACCTGACCCCCGCGCCGCGCTGCCTGAAAATACTGTATTGGATGATTACCGGTTTGGCAAAATTATTGGCCGGGGCAGTTTTAGTCTTGTATACGCTGCGGTTGAAGTGAGCACTGGCCGTGAGCTTGTGATAAAAGAATTCTTCCCAAAACACAATGCAATGCGTAACACAAGCGATCAAATCGTTCCTCGCTCCTCCTCAAAAGAGCTCATCTTTCGTAAGTGCTTAAAACAGTTCTACGGTGAAGCGCTTGCACTAAAAAATATCCAGCATCCTAACGTACTGAATACGCATAGCTTCTTTAAGGTTAATAACACCGCTTATCTTGTTTCTCAGAATCAGAAAGGCCGTGACCTAAAATGGTTTCTTAATTCATTCGATAATTCTTTAGATCAGGAACTTATTCTCAAGGTATTTCTACCCGTATTGAGCGCACTCAATTTTTTGCACGAAGCAAAGATGCTACATCTGGATATCAAACCGGCAAACATTTTGCTGCAACCCAACGGCCAATCACTATTACTGGATTTTGGCGCTTCGCAGGCAATGGACAGTAGCAAACGAATCAATAAAGGCCAAACATTAACACATGGCTTTGCGCCACCGGAGCAATATGACAAGCATCGTGATCTCGGCCCCTGGACAGATCTCTATGCGGTTGCCGCGAGCCTGTACTATTGCATAAGCAGCAAGTTACCTCCTAAGTCAAAAGACAGTAAAGTCGCCTCTCAGCTCGACACAAAATACTATGCTGGTCATTACAAGCCCTCGTTAATTTCAGCGGTTAATCGCTGCCTGTCGCATAAAGAATCTGATCGATTTGATAATATCGATGAATTCGCAGCAGCTATGCTTGTAGATTCAAAATGGGAAACACTGGCTGAATACGAAAAAGACGTAATGGGCTATGACCGGTTTGCGGCTACTACCTTACATTCTTTGGAAGTCCTTACGCGATACGCTGCGTAGCCTGGACGAAATTTCAATATCATTCGTGTTACACCCTTAGAAATCCGTCTTCACCCCCCCTTCTGATATTCGCCTGGCCACAAAATCGTCCAGCTCATCTTTGATCGCTTCATCCAGGGCAGGTTGTTCATATTCCTGCAAAGCCTGCAGGTACAAAGCGTTGGCCTTTTCAGCCGCTTCCGGGGAGCCCGCCTCCTGCCAGGACTCATAATTTCGCCAATCTGAGATTAAAGGAGTATAGAAGGCGTTTTTATAGCGCGCCTGAGTGTGCTCAGTACCAAAAAAATGCCCACCCGGCCCCACTTCAGCAATCGTATCCAGCGCCAATTCACTGTCATTGACCTGAATGGGCTGTAAAAACTGTGAAACCATTTGCAGCAAATCCACGTCCAGTATGAATTTCTCGAATGACGCACACAACCCTCCTTCTAACCAGCCCGCACCGTGTTTGAGCAAGTTGCAGCCACCGGAAATCGCCCCCCAGAGAGAAAACACTGATTCATACGCTGCCTGTGCATCCACCGCATTGGCAGCACATACGTTCGACGAGCGATAAGGCAAGCCGTAGCGCCTGGCAAGCTGCCCACCCGCAATCGCTGTTTTCATGTATTCCGGGGTACCGAATGCAGGAGAGCCCGATTTCATATCTACATTAGAAGTAAAGCCACCGTACATAACCGGCGCGCCTGGGTTAACTGCCTGAGACAACACATAGCCTGCCAGAGCTTCGGCGTTCTGCTGCGCCAATGCACCCGCCAGCGTAATCGGTGCCATAGCCCCGGCCAAAGTAAAAGGGGTCAGGATGGTAAGCTGGTTGCGCTTTGCCATCTCGATGATACCTTCTGCCATGACGGTATCCAGCGCCAGGGGTGAATTGATATTAACCGTGGTCATTACGCTGGCCTCGCGTTCAAACTGCTCCTGGTCTATACCGCGCCCGATACGCACCATCTCCAGCGCGTCCAGCAGGCGGTGTTTTTCTGTGGCATAACCCCGTAGTGGCTTATCGGTCAGCTGAATGAAGTCTCGCGTACCTTCCAGATGACGTATAGAAGGATGCCAGTCTATCGGCTCTACAGGATACCCCCCCACACAAGTAATAATATTGAAATACTGCGCCAGTTTGACAAATTTACGAAAATCCTCAACATTTCCGGCACGCCGCCCGCCCTGTAAATCAGAGCAATTCGGTGCGGAACTGACACAATCAAAAACCACGTGATTCCCGCCGATTGTGATATTGTTTTCAGGATTTCGTGCATGCACCACCACTTTCTCGGGCGCAAGACCGATACTCTGCTCAACCATCTCAGGATCAAAGCGAACGCGTTCAGACCCGGGTTCAATAATTGCACCCGCTTCTGTCAGTATCCCCCGCGCTTGTGGAAGCAATACGTCAATCCCGGTATCGCGTAACAAACGCAATGAAGCCTGGTGAATACTTTCTATTTCATCATCAGACAGGATTCGGGTAGGCTGTAATGGGTTGACCAGATTTTGCCTGGGTAATTGCTGGATGCGCGGCGCTCGGTTTTGCGTGTTACGGCGACGGCGGCGTTTTCGTTCGGCTGGCATACTTGGAATGTAATGTTTTGAGTGCTTGGGAGTATTGCAATGAACGAAGGAAAAATCAGCCTAACAGCGCGAAGGTGGAAAACTATGTCGCTATTTTGGAAATACACCAGGCCACCGCGCTGCCCCATAAGTTGTCATACGCGGCAAATCTCAATCCAAACTTTGCAACCAGTTACGTAACTCGGTTCGACACACGTAAGGCTTCAGGTCATTTGCGCTTACACCCGGCCTCTTGGCAGCCTCGCCGCATAAGTCCTGCTGTACAGCTTGCAACTCAGCCACTATTTCGTGCTCACTAAAAAACAAGCTGTTTGCATCTGAGACACTATCTATAATATCTGCCAGGGAATACTCCGGATGATACTGAGTTCCCCAAAATCGAACACCTCCTTGCTCATAGACCATAGCCTGAACCGGTGAATGCTCATTCCCCGCCGTCACGATGGCGCCACCGGGTACTTTGCTAACCTGATCTCGATGAACACTCAGAGCGCAAAAAGGTTCAGTGCGCCCACTATGTAAAGGATGTATTTGGCCAATAGAGCTAAGTGCAATATTGCATGCCAGGCCTATTTCCATTCCCGTCGGGGCGGCGCCGCACGTTCCACCCAGGAGTACAGCCGCCAGTTGCAATCCATTGCAACTGCCAAAAATAGGCTTTTGCGCCTTAAGCGTGGCTTCCATTGTTTGCCTCAAAGGTAACGCTTCGGGGGCATCAACAGACCAGGAAACGTTTGACCCGGTAAACACAAATCCGTCATAGGCTGCAAAATCAAGTGATGCCCGCTCAAAGTCACCTGCATAAGGAAGTGTTACATCATAACTAATTTGATCTGAAATCGATTGAAATACCCGAGCATAACGCCCGACAGATATTCTCCTACCTGCTGTTTTCAACGAATCCACAATAGCAGGAGGATCACTTTCAATAATCAAAAGATGAGGCATATAGAACATCACTAAATAATCCAGGCGGCTCAGAGTGTGCCTTAACTCATGCCGTATTTTGGCGGAATTCCAGCTGAAAGTCGCTTTTTTTCAGTGCTTGGTCGCAAAACAACATATCCTGTTGCTCTAAGTTTGCTCAAATCAGGCTTCCATACATACCGTTGCATATAAATAAAACATCATGCCTTTTCCCACAAAATCTCCCTATATCATTATCGG
>Ga0164313_10001747_pt1 | contig 19367 bp, 21 predicted proteins | sample GuaBasSedimGuay4_FD_113735 | JGI IMG/M metagenome (GOLD analysis project Ga0164313, IMG submission 113735) | Subseafloor sediment microbial communities from Guaymas Basin, Gulf of California, Mexico - Guay4, Core 4569-4, 0-3 cm | ecosystem: Environmental > Aquatic > Marine > Hydrothermal vents... | reverse complement strand
GGTTTTGGGCTGGGTTTTGGGCTGGGTGATGGGCTGAGTCATGGGAAGGCCCACCCCCGCGCGGGGGCAGGCCTGACTGGATCCTGGAACAGGCCGCGGGCTCAGACCTGGCTGAGCGCCGCCTTGGCCGGGGCATACAGGTCCGCGAGCAGCGGCACGAGATCGCTCGGCTTCTGCGCCACCGGAACACCGGCGGCCTCGAAGGCCTTTTCCTTCGACTCGGCAGTACCCTTGCCACCACTGACGATCGCACCGGCGTGGCCCATGCGCTTGCCCGGCGGAGCGGTACGCCCGGCGATGAAGCTGACCACCGGAATCGACAGCTTGTCGTGGATGTACTCGGCGGCCTTCTCCTCGTCATCGCCACCGATCTCACCGATGAGCAGGACGGCCTCGGTTTCCGGATCGGCCTCGAAGGCCTCGAGGCAGTCGATGAAGTTCGTGCCCACGATCGGGTCTCCACCGATGCCGATGCAGGTGGTCTGGCCGAGACCGTTGCGCGTCAGCTGGTCGACGACCTCGTAGGTCAGGGTGCCACTGCGGCTGACAACGCCCACTTTGCCCTCGCGACAGATCTGCGCGGGCAGAATGCCGACCTTGGCCTGCCCGGGGCTGATCAGCCCGGGACAATTGGGACCGATCAGGCGCGCGCCGTTGTCCTGCACGAAGCGGTAGGCCGCCATCATGTCGTTGGCCGGTACGCCCTCGGTGACGCAGACCACTAGCTCGACGCCGGCACTGACGGCCTCGTAGATGGCGTCCACCGCGAATGCCGGCGGCACGAAGATGCAGCTCGCGTTCGCACCGGTCTCGGCCACGGCCTCACCCATCGTGTTGAACACGGGCACCCCAATGTGCTCCTGACCACCCTTGCCTGGCGTCACGCCGGCCACGAGCTGAGCGCCACCGTAGCCCTTCATCTGCTCCGCGTGAAATCCACCGTCTCGACCGGTGATGCCCTGCACGATCAGTCGTGTGTCGTTGTTGATGAAGACGCTCACTTCGCACCTCCGGCGAGTTCGAGGGCCTTCTGCACGGCCTCGTCCATGGTCGTGGCCGGAACCAGGCTGGAGCCAGCCAGGATCGCACGCCCTTCTTCTTCATTCGTGCCGGTCAGGCGCACCACGATGGGCACCTTCACATCCATCGTCTCGGTAGCCTTGAGCAGGCCCCGGGCAACATCATCGCAGCGCGTGATGCCACCGAAAATGTTGAACAGGATCGACTCCACACCCTCGTCGCGCAGGATGATCTCCATCGCCTTGACGACCTTCTCTGGATTGGACGAACCGCCGATGTCCAGGAAGTTGGCCGGCTTGCCGCCGAAGAACTGCACGAGGTCCATCGTGGCCATCGCCAGCCCGGCGCCATTGACGATGCAGCCGACGTTGCCGTCGAGCTTCACGAAGCTCAGGCCGGCTTCCTTGGCCTCCAGCTCGGCTGCGTCCTCGGCGGCCAGGTCGCGCATCGCCTCGATGCGGGGCTGACGGAAGAGCGCGTTGTCGTCGACGTTGAGCTTGGCATCGACGGCCCAGATCTCGTTGTCCGGCGTCTTCACCAGCGGGTTGATCTCGATCAGGCTGGCGTCGGTTGCCATAAAGATGTCATAGAGCGCGGACAGTGCCTTCATGATGCCCTTGACTACCGCCGGCTCCGTGCTCACGGCGAAGGCCAGCTTTCGCAGCTGCCAGGCCTGCACACCGTAGCGCGGGTCGACCGCCAGCTTCAGGATCTGCTCGGGCGTCTCGGCGGCAACCTGCTCGATGTCCATACCACCTGCAGCTGACACGATGAACACCGGCAGCTTCGAGGCACGATCCATGATGATGCCGACGTAGTACTCATCGGCGATGTCGACGGCCCGGGTCACGAGCACTTTCTCGACGGTCAGGCCCTTGATGTCCATGCCGAGGATGGCCGCGGCCTTTTTCTTTGCGCCGGCCGCGTCATCCGCGAGCTTCACGCCGCCGGCCTTGCCGCGTCCACCAACGTGCACCTGGGACTTCACCACCACGGTGCCGCCGATCTCGGCTGCTATCTTCTCTGCTTCCTCCGGGGTCGTTGCAATCCGACCCTCGGGCACGGCCAGGCCGTGCTCGACGAAGAATTCCTTCGCTTGGTACTCGTGGACCTTCACCGGTCTCCCTTTCTCAATGAGGTTGTCCGCCGGTCGCTAGCTCTTGGCCCGGATCCGGCGCAGAAGTTCCGTCGTGCTCACCGAGTCGACCATGGGCAGGCGGACGGCCCGTCCTCCCCAGCCGGCGGCCTCCTGGCTGCCGACGATCTCGTCCTCGGTATACTGCCCGCCCTTGGCTATGACCTCGGGGCGGACCTGAAGAATGGTGGGCAAGACGCTCAGGTCGTCGAAAATAGTTACCGCATCGACCACTCGCAACGCACGCAACAGATCACTGCGGGCCGCCTCGCCGAGCACGGGGCGATCGGGGCCCTTGAGTTCACCCACGCTGCGGTCGCTGTTGACCGCGACGAGCAGTACATCGCCCTGCTCGGCGGCCGCCACCAATGACTTGAGATGGCCATCGTGTATCAGGTCATAGACCCCGTTGGTCATCACGATGGAGCGGCCTTGGGCCCTCTGGCCCGCTGCCCAGGCCGAGAGATCCGCGGCAGGCACCAGTCCGGCGAGCGGCTCATCCAGTCTCATACCGGGCCCACCGCCTCACGCAGACCGGCCGCCGTGATCGTGGCCGTACCGAGCTCGCGGATCACCACTCCGGCTGCCGCGTTGGCCGCCCGGGCGGCAAGCTCCGGCGTGGCGCCCGCGCCGAGCAAGGCCGCAAAGGTGGCGATGACCGTGTCGCCGGCGCCGGTCACGTCGTAGACCTCGGTGGCCTCGGTCGACAGGTGCAGCGGCGCACTGCCGTCCACCAGCAGGGTCATGCCCTGCTCGCCGCGCGTGAGCAGAATCATCGAGGTCTGCAGACGCGTGCGCAGGCGACCAGCTACCGACTCGGCCCGGTCGTCGCTGTCGACAGCAGCGTGCTCGGCCGCCCCGGCCTCGCGCGCATTCGGCGTGATGCAGGCAGTCTGACGGTAGAGCGAAAAGTCCCCCTGCTTGGGATCACAGACCACCGGTACTCCGGCCGACTGCTTGCGTCGCAACGCATCCATCACCGGCTCGCTGACGACACCCTTTGCATAGTCCGAGACGATGATCACATCGCTCTGCAGTGCGTCGACAACCTCGACCAGCTTCTGCACCAGGCGTGCGGGCATCTCCGTCCCCGACTCGCGATCGATACGCACGACCTGTTGCCCGCCACCAAGGATGCGCGTCTTGACTGTCGTCAGTCGCTCTGCATCGCGAAGCACCGTCGTGGTCGAGATCTCCGATGTGTCGAGCAGCCGGACCAGCTCGTCACCCTGCTTGCCGACGCCAACGACGCCGACCAGTTCCACATGGCCCAGACCGAGCGCTGCAGCATTGCGCGCCACGTTGCCGGCCCCGCCCAGGCGCGCCTCTTCATCACGTACGTGCACGACGGGAACCGGGGCCTCGGGCGAGATCCGGTCGACCTGTCCGAAGATGAATTGATCGAGCATCAGATCACCGACCACGGCCATGCGCAGGCTGGGCAGTCGATCCAGGGCTTCGGCCAGTGGCTCGGACATTCGGCTTCCTTCCAATCGGGGCGCCGAGGATAGGCAGGCTGTGCGGGGCCGTCAATCCGCCGTGCTCAGGCCTCGCATCCCAGACGCCAGCTGGCCGGGTCGTGCCCGGCCGCCGCCCATGCGCGGTAGCTGTCGAGGTAGGGAACGGGGTCTGGTGGCACACTCTTGAAGCGCCGGTGCACCCAGAAGTAGTTCTCGGGGTAGCGCAGGATCCACTCGGTCATGATGTCTGTGAACAGCTGCGTCAGGCGAAACACCTCCGCCTCCTGATCGTGCGACAGATCGGGTTCGATCGGCGGCAGGATCGTGCCAACATGGTTGCCGTCGGGCTGGCGACGGACAAAGCCAGGCACGATCGGCACGCCGGCCCGGTAGGCGAAGAACGCGGCCCCTTTGAAGGTCGAAGCCGGGCGCCCGAGGAACTCTACAAATACGCCATGCCGGCGCGCGTCCTGATCGGGCAGGATTCCCAGCAACCGCCCTTGCCTGAGCGCGCGCAACACACCCCGCGCCACACCGGGACCCTCGGTGACGATCTCGATGCCGGCCTTGCGGCGAATGTCATCCTGAAGGTTTGCGACCAGCGGGTTCTTCTGTCGCTTCACGAAGAAGGTCGTCGGGTGACCCTGCGCCACGAAGGATGCACCGAAGAGTTCCCAGCTACCAAAATGCGGCGTCACGAACATGATGCCACGCCCGCGCCCTACCAGGTCGTCGACGACCTGCAGGTTCTCTATGTGCACTGCCGCTCGCAGGTCAGCGGATGACATACCCGGCAGCGCGGCAAACTCGAGGATCGAGGAACCCAGCTGCTCATACACCGAGCGCGTTATCTGCTCGATCTCCGCCTCTGGTCGCTGCGGAAAGGCCGCGCGCAGGTTGTCGTGCGTGACTTGCCGGCGGACCTTCAGCACGGAATGCACAAAGCGCCCGAGGATGGCACCGAGGCGCACGAAGAACGAGCGCGGCAGGCCACGGCCGAGCAGGAACACCAGTCCCAGCCCCAGGAATTCGATCCGGTGCTTGAATGTCGGGCGCCGCGACATGGCTTGCCTGATCCTCTCGGCTCCAGCGGTGGGTCTGCGTGCGGCACCTTAGGCGCGTGGCATCAGCCAGGCAAGGCGGAAGCCGCACACCAGCGGTCGCCGGCCAGCCGCCGCACCCGGCCATCGACCTCGGCCCGAATCAGCTCTGCCGCGACCTGTGAGAGCGGCCGGCCCGAGCGGCGCGCGATCGCTGCTGTAGACTCCGGCAACAGACCCAGGCCCAACGGCGCCGGCCCGACCAGGGGCGGGGCAATCCGCAGGTCCTCGAGCAGGTCCTCGGCCCCACGCACCATCGTCGCGCCATCGCGGATCCAGCGCAGAGTTCCACTGGAATGGCTGCAATCGACCGGGCCGGGCACGCAGTAGACATCGCGCCCGAGCTGGAGCGTGAAGTCCACGGTGCTGCGCGTGCCGCTACGCTGCCCCGCCTCGACCACCACCAGCGCATCGGAGTAGGCAGCGATGAGGCGGTTACGTGCCACGAAATAGGGTTTGCGCACGGGCGTACCCGGCGGGTACTCGCTGGCCAGCAGGCCGTGCTGGCGCAGGCGCCGGTAGAGTCCGCGGTGGCGTGGCGGGGCTACGGTCTCCACGCCGCTGCCCAGCCAGGCCAGGGCTCTTCCACAGGCATCCAGACAACCTTCGTGCGAGGCGCCATCGATGCCCATCGCCATGCCACTGACCACCATCACACCTGCGCGCCCGAGCACACCACCCATGTGCCGGGCTACACGCCGGCCACGTTCAGTGCCACGTCGCGTCCCTACCACACCCACAGCCGGACGCGCATTCAACAGGCCCGCATCACCGCGCAGGAAGAGTGCGCCCGGCGGATCGGACATCGGCTCGAGGCGTTCGCGTGACAGCGAGCCACTGAGAATATCCAGGCGTGTGATTCCGAGTTCCGAACAATCGGCAACGATGCGCGTGAAGTGGTCTTCGATCACGCGGCGGCTGAAGCGCGCCTGCAGCTGGTCGAGAATCGGGTCTGCAATACGACCGCCATCGAGCCAGCCCCGGTTGAAGCGGCCCCGATCTGTATCGCTGAGCAGGTACTGGGCGTAGAACAGCGCCTCGTCCACGTCTGACTCCGGCCGGGAGGACGACGGGAGGCTCTTGCTCAGAGATCTTCGCCGAAGCCCTCACCAAAGTCGACGTCGTCGGTCGCGGGCGCACTCTTCTGCGTCGGCGGCGGTGCCGGCAAGGGGGGCTCGGGCAGCTCACGCGCCCGCGCCAGGGTTTCAGCCAATGTGTCGCGCAACGCATCCAGTCCCTGCTGCGTGACCGCGCTCAGGAGCAGGGCCGGCTCGCCCAGGTCCGGCGCTTCTCCGTCCGGACCGAGCAGGTCGGCCTTGTTCAGGCATACGATTGATTCAGCCGAGGCCAGGTGTTCGGCATGGCGCGCGACTTCCTTGCGCAGCGTGCGCAGGCGATCGGCCGGTTCGTCTGTGACATCCATCAGGTAAACGAGCACGCGCGTGCGCTCGACATGGCGCAGGAAGGCGTGGCCCAGACCCTTGCCTTCGCTCGCGCCCTCGATCAGCCCAGGAATGTCGGCCATCGTGCAACTCGCATAGCCGCCCAGATCGAGGATGCCCAGGTTCGGCACGAGTGTGGTGAAGGGGTAATCGGCGATGCGCGGGCGCGCGGCGGTCATGGACGCAAGCAGTGTGCTCTTGCCAGCATTGGGAAAGCCGACCAGGCCGACGTCGGCCAGCAGCTTGAGTTCCAGGCGCAGACGCCGACCCTCACCAGGCCGACCGGTGTCGGCCTGCCGCGGAGCGCGGTTCGTTGCACTCTTGAAGCGCAGGTTTCCCCGTCCACCCTGGCCACCATTGGCCGCTGTGAACTCCTGCCCGTGTTCGACCAGGTCTGCGAGCAGCTCGCCACTGTCACCATCGTAGATCAGGGTACCGGCCGGCACGGGCACCACGGCAGGTTCGCCACGCGCGCCGGTCTTGCCCTGACCCAGCCCGGGCCGACCGCGTTGCGCCTTGTAGTTTCTCTGGTAACGCAGGTCCATAAGCGTGGTCAGATGGTTGTCGGCGACGAGCAGTACATCGCCTCCATCACCGCCGTCGCCACCACTGGGCCCACCCTTGGGCACATAGGGTTCGCGGCGGAAACTCACGCACCCGGGACCGCCCGCACCGGCGGCAACCTCAATAGTCACCTGGTCGACAAAGCGCATCCCTGTCACCCGCCGAGCGCCGCCGCAAGACGCGCGAAGGCCTCGTCCAGGACTTCATCGCTGCTGGCAAAGCTCAGGCGCAAATGGAGCGGATCGCCGAAGGCAGAGCCCGGGACCAGCGCGATCTTGTGCTCGTCGAGCAGCCAGTTGGCCAGGGCATCGACGTCATCGGGAAGGCCCTCAGCCTGCAGGACGCGCGAAATGTCGAGATAGAGATAAAAGGTGGCTTCAGGAGTGTGCGCGCTGAGCAGGTCGATCGAGTCCACGTGCACCATGCAGCGATCCCGGCGCGCACGAAACACCTCCACCATCGGAGCGACGAGATCCGTGCGCCCGACCGCGGCCAGCGCTGCCTGCTGCGAAATCGCGCAGATGTTGCTCGTACTGTGTCCCTGTAACGCGTTCATCGCACGCGTCCAGTCCAGCGGCGCCACCGTGTAGCCCACGCGCCAACCCGTCATGGCGAAGGCCTTGGACAGGCCACTCACTACGCAACAGCGGCTGGCAAGGTCAGGCATCAGTGACAGCGGAGCCACATGGCCGGACTCGACAAATACAATGTCCTCGTAGATCTCGTCGCTGAGGATCAGTGCGTCTGTCTGCGCGATCCGGTCCAGGACCGAGCCAAGCTGCTGCTTGCTCCAGACCGCGCCGGTCGGGTTGGAAGGGCTGTTGAGGATCATCACGCGCAAGTCCTTTGCGAGTGCTGCATCAAGCGCATCGGAATCCATCGCGAAGCCCGTCGCGGCAGGGCAATCGATGAACACCGGCTCGCAACCAAGGGCCCGCACCTGTTCGGCATAGGTCACCCAGTAGGGAAGCGGGACACCCACCCGGTCACCGGGGTCAGTAGCCGTGGACAGCGCATTGAAAAGGGCCTGCTTGGCGCCGTTGGTGACCACGACGTTGGCACCGCTGAACTGCACGCCACAACGCTGCGTGCGGTCTTCGGCTATGGCCTCACGCAGGGGTGGTACACCGGCCGCCGCCGTGTAACCAAAGTGTCCTTCGTCGAGCGCGCGATGCGCGGCTTCGACAATCGGTGCGGGCGTCGGCATGTCGGGCTCGCCGGCCGAAAGGTTGAGTACCTTTTCGCCAGCCGCGGCCATGGCCTTGGCCTTGGCCGATAGTTCGAGCGTGACGCTCGGCTGGATGACCCGCCCGCGCGCACTGGTGGTTTCCATCACTTTCATGGATTGCCCTCACTCCGGGACGAAGAGTTTGCAGCCGCGAGCACCGCGATGACCGCCGTATCGACGATCTCCGAAGCGTCGCAGCCGCGGCTGAGATCAAAGACCGGCCGTGCCAGACCCTGCACGAGAGGACCGATGGCGCGGTAGTGGCCAAGACGCTGCACGAGCTTGTAGGCGATGTTGCCCGATTGAAGATCGGGAAAGAGCAGCACATCCGCCCGCCCGGCCACCGGACTGCCTGGCGCCTTGACAGCGCAGACCGACTCTACCAGCGCCGCGTCAACCTGCAGCTCGCCGTCGGCCTGCAGGCCATGCTCGCGCAGCTGCTCGGCCACCAGGGCCATGCGCGAAGCCGCGGGATGGTCGGAACTGCCATGCGTCGAAAAGGAGAGGGCGGCCAGACGCGGCTCCGCGCCGAAGAGAGCCCGCCAGGTGTCCGCACTGGACATGCCGATCTGCACGAGCTGTTGCTCATCGGGTTTGACGACGACCGCACAGTCGGCGAAGAGCAACGGCCTCGAGCCCTCCGGCCCGAGCATCAGGAAGCTCCCGCTGACGGTGCGGATTCCCGCTGCCGGGCCCACACACCAGAGGCCCGCGCGCAGCACCTCGGCCGTGGAGTGCACGGCGCCGGCAACCATGGCATCGGCCACGCCCAGCGCCACGAGCCCAGCACCGTGGAAAACGGGCATTGACGCAAGCTCTTTTGCAGCAAGCTCTTGCATGCCTTTGTGGATACGTTGCTCGAGGATTCTCGCCGCCACGGCAGTCAACCGCGGGTCGTCATATCCGGGGATCTCGAAGGCGCCGGGGTCACCGCCTTGCCCGAGGATCTGTTCCCTTACCCGCGCCGGATCACCGAGCAGGATCGGGCGCGCCAGCCCCAGCTCGCGCAGCCCGAGAGCTGCCGCCACGACCCTCTCGTCCTCGCCCTCGCAGAGGACGACACTGCGCCCGGCCCGTGCTGCCCGCGCACGCAGAAGCGCTGCCGGCCCCTCCTCGCCAGCCAGCTGCGCGATCAGATCCGTGGCTGTGCTCAACCCTCCTCCTGTGGTGCCGGGCCAAGGCGCTGTGTCACGCAGGCCGGCACCAGTGCCGAAACGTCGCCACCATGCCGGTGGATGTCCTTGATCAGCGTGCTCGAGACGGAAAGAAAATCGGCCGAGGGCATCAGGAACATCACGTCGAACTCCGGCGACAGCCGACGGTTCATGAGGGCCATCTGGTACTCGTACTCGAAGTCCTGGAAGAGCCGCACACCACGGATGACCACGTCGGCCTCCATTTCCGCGAAGGCATTGACCAGCAGGCCCTTGAAGGACTTTACCTCTACGGCCGGCAGGTGCGCGGTCGCCTCCCGCGCCATCTCCAGGCGGTCCTCCAGCGGGAACAGTGCGCCCTTGGTCTGGCTGCGGGCGACCCCGACAATGATCCGGTCGAAGGTGCGGCTGGCGCGACGCAGCAGGTCAATGTGGCCGTTGTGCACCGGATCGAAGGTACCGGGATAAAGTGCGGTGTTCATCTGTCGCTCCGCGTCAGCAGGGTGAAGGCGCCGTGACCGTGCTTGCGGCGGCGCAGGTCGAGACCTGGGGGCAGGTCCAGATCGGGTTCGGGCGCAGTGGCCGGGTGCTCGAGCACGAAGGCCATGATGCGCCTCGATTCTAGCGCCGACAGCCCGGCCGGCAAACAACGGGCCGGGAGATTGTCGCTGTAGGGCGGATCCAGGAGGACGATGCGTGAGGCGACCGACTCCTGCTGAATCTGCTCGAGACGCTTCCAGGCGTCCATGCGGCGCAAGCTGAACAATGCCTTGTCTACGCCCAGAGCCTCCAGGTTGGCGGCAATCCTGGCCAGCGCACGCGCGTCGATTTCGACGAACTCCGCGAAGCTGGCACCGCGACTGAGCGCCTCGATGCCCAGGGCGCCCGAGCCCGCGAAGAGGTCCAGCGCGCTCGCGCCCTCGATCCTCCCTTGCAGGGCCGAGAAAACGGCCTCCCGCAAGCGGGCCGAGCTGGGCCGCGTCGCACCGTCGGGCGCGCGCAGCTTGCGGCCTCGCCATTGACCGGCAATGACCTTCACAGCGATGCATCCCGCTGCAGGTGTGCCGCGATGTGCCGCGCCAGGCGGCCGGGCGCGGCGCGGTCGGCATCAATCCGCAGATCGGCGCAGCTCGCGTAGAGTGGGCGACGGCGATAATGAAGGTCGCGCAGGCCCTCGGGACCGAGCTGTCGTATCAGCGGCCTCGTGCCCCCGCCCGCCTCGCGCAATCGAACACGTACTGTCTCGAAGCGCAGGTCCAGCCAGACCACTGTACTGGCGCGCGCCAGTCGTCGGCGGTTGTCTTCAGAGTGGATGATGCCACCACCTGTCGACAAGACGCATACCGGTCCGTCCAGGACCGCGCGCAGCAGCCCGGATTCGCGCTCGCGGAATCCTGCCTCGCCGTAACGTTCGAAGAGCTCGCCGATACTGGCCGCCTCGTCCTGGACAAGCATTTCGTCGAGATCCGTAAACGCGAGCCCCAGCCGCATCGCCAGCTGCGGACCGATCGAGCTCTTGCCCGCGGTCATGAATCCGGTGAGGGCGATGCTACGTTCCATCTCTAGGCATCCAGGCGGCGTGCAACTTCATCGGCGTGGCGCCGCACGCGATCGACGATGGCATCCATACGGTCCGCGCCGAAACTCTCGAGCAGGGCGTCGGCCAGGACCAGCGACACCGCAGCCTCGGCCACCACTCCTGCTGCAGGCAACGCGCAGCTATCACTGCGCTCGAATCCTGCAGGCGCCGCCTTGCCCGTATCCATGTCGATCGAGCCCAGAGCACGCCGCAATGTCGAGATGGGTTTCATGGCGCCGCGCACGCGCAAGGCCTGCCCGGTACTCATACCGCCCTCGAGCCCGCCGGCACGGTTGGCTACCCTCTGGCCGCCGGCCTGAATCTCGTCGTGGACCTGACTGCCACGCAGGCCGGCATTCGCAAAGGCCGGCCCGAATTCACAGCCCTTTACCGCGGGCACCGAGAGCACGGCCATGGCCAGCCGCGCATCGAGGCGGCGATCAGGGGCCATGCAGCTGCCGAGCCCGACGGGAAGACCCGTGACCACGACCTCGAAGACTCCGCCCACTGTGTCGCCATCGGCGCGTGCGGCATCGACCTCGGCGATCATTGCCGCTTCGTTGTCCGCACAGTGCAGGGGCGAATCCGCTGCACGACTCTCGACCGTGGCATCGTCGAGGCCTTCGAGGCTGGCCTGCGCCGCGCCAACCTGGATCACGTGACTGAACACCGCGCCGCCGACCGCCGCGAGCAGGGCACGGGCAACTTCGCCTGCGGCCACACGCACGGCGGTCTCGCGTGCGCTGGCCCGCTCCAGGATGTCTCTGGCGTCTTGGTGGCCGTACTTGAGCATCCCCGTGAGATCAGCGTGTCCCGGGCGTGGCCGGCTCAGCCGACGCTCCTCGCCGGCCTCTGCAGCGCCGAACGCTGCAAGCGCCTGGCCCCAGTTCTCGTGATCGCGATTGCGCAGCAGTAGTGATACCGGCGCCCCGGTAGTGCGGCCAAAGCGCACGCCGCCGAGGAATTCCACCTCGTCATGCTCGATCTTCATGCGCCCACCGCGGCCGTAGCCGCCCTGTCGACGCATGAGCTGTGCGGCGATGCGCTGCTCATCGAGCTGCAGGCCGGCAGGCAGGCCATCGAGAATGGCTGTCAAAGCCGGCCCGTGGGACTCGCCCGCGCTGAGAAACCGCAGGACCTTGAACATGCCGCCTCCGCTATGGGACTGTGGGTCGGGCGTCGATCCAGCGCAGCTTAGGCGACCGCACCGCCTACAGCAACAACGACGAACGCCGGCCCTGGGGCCGGCGTTCGCGGGAAGGAACGGAGAGATGAACGGTTAGTTCATGATCTCCTCGAAATTCTCCTGGATGCGATCGTCGACGCGCTGCTTGAGCTCCCATTGACGGTCCGAAGCGACCGGGTGCTCGAGATCGACAATCGTCGGGGTCAGGAAGACGACGAGCTCACGCTGCGCCTCGGCCGTGCTGGAGGTGCGGAAAAGTGCCCCCAACAACGGGATGTCCTTGAGCACCGGCACACCGGAGGTGGACTTCGAGATCAGGTTGCGGATCAGACCAGCAATGACCGCGGTCTCACCGTTGGCCACGAGGACGCGCGTGTCGGCCTCGCTGGTGTTGATGATCACGCCACCCTGCACCGTGGCCTGGCTGGCGAGATCGCTGACCTCGGGATGCACGTCGAGCGTGATCTGCTGATCACTGTTGATGTGCGGCGTCACCACGAGGCGGATACCGATGGTCTCCAGCTGCGTCACTGCATTGCCAGCGACGTCCTGGGTGATCAGCGGAATCTTCTGACCGACGAGAATCGAAGCCTCGCGGTTGTCCGTGGTGGTAATGCGCGGGTTACTCACGATGTTCGCAAGGTTGGCCTTGGCCAGGGCCTGCAGCTGCAACTGCACTTCGCCCCAGTTCTGGACCGTACCGACGCGCAAGGCGCCAGCAGCCTCTGAGATCCCACGGTCGACACCGATGTCGCCAGCGAAGTTCCCGCCGTCAGGCTTGACGTTCAGGGCGCCCCACTTCACACCGACCTCCTGGCCGCGACTGGCGTCGAGATCCACCATCAGGGCATCGATGTGCACCTGCGGCGTCCGCGTGTCGAGCGCTCGAGTGAGCTCGGTGATCCGATCAACGATCATCTTCGTGTCACTGACCACGATTGAGTTCGAACGCCTGTCGGTCTGCACCGTACCGCGACTGGAGAGCACCGCCTCGATCGACTCGCGCACCTCGTCGGCGGTAGCGAAATCGATCCCGATGATCTTCACGGTGAGCGGCTCGAGCTCGGCCACACGCTGCGCGGCGGCCTTCTCGGCGAGCTGTTCCTCGCGCAGCTTGTCGGTGGTATCCACGCGGATGATGCCATCCTCGTCGACATAGCCGAAACCGTTGGCGCGCAGGATCGCGGCCATGGCCTCACGCCAGGGCATGGTCGTGATCGCCACAGTGACCGTTCCGGTCACGTCCGGCGACGAGATGATATTGCGGCCGCTGAAGTCTGCGATGGCGCGCAGCACAGTGCGGATATCCGCGTTCTGCATGTTGATGCTCATGGTGCGGGCATAGCTCGCATCCTCGGCATCGGTGTTGGCGATACGGCCAACGCCTTCGCCCTGCCAGTGGTCGGCGCCGCCTGCTTCACGCGGCAACTCGGCCTTGTAGACCACCGACTGCTGGCCGGCCTGCGCGTTGATGGCGCTGGCCCACTGAGCGTCGGACGGACCCGTGCTGCCGAAGGCAATCAGGGCCAGGCCCGCGGTGGAGGGCTCGATGCTGACGCGCGCGCCAGCGACGAGGTCCAGGACGATCCGCGTGACGGGGTCATCGCCGCCACGGTACTGGGACGTCCGCACCGCGCTCACGAAACGGCCGCCCGCATCGATCTGCCCGGAGACATCGCCCACCGTGACACCGACAAGGTCGAGTACGAATCGCTCTGGATCGCTGACGGTGAAGGAACGATGCGTCCACTCCCCGCTCGCCACGATCTCGATCCGCACCGAGTCGTCGCTCTGCAGGACCTCGCAGGCCACCAGCTCGGCCGCGGAGGTGTCCACCGGCAGGGCAGCGGCCATCAAGGCCAGCAGGAGAATCGGCAGGGCCATACGGTAGTGGCCACGAATGAGGGTGCTCATCGCTCGTCCTTCCCATCGTCGAGTCGAAGGATGACCCGGTTTGTGATTCCGTAGAGGCTGACCGAAGCGACCAGGCTCTTATTCTGGACCGCAAGCACACGGCCATTGGCGACCCGGTCGCCTACGCGGAGGATGTAACCGTTGCCGGACCCGTCCTCGACCAGTGCGAACTGGTCAGTCGGACCCCACATCACGCCCACAAGCTGTGCGTTGTTGACGTCGACGAGGTCCGCTGCCTCGCCGGGCTCGAATTCTCCGGAGACCAGGGCGCTGAACAAGTCAGGCCGGCCCCAGGACTGGTAGAAATAGTCGTTCGGCCGGATCGACCCGACGCGATCGGCGGACACATCCGCCGGTGACTGCGCCTGCGGCTCCGCCTCGGTGGCTGCCTCTGTGGCCGGCTCGGTGTGGCCGTGCTTGCCGGGACCATTGTGGGCCGACGCAGTGCTCACGATCGCGGCCAGGGCAACTGCCCAGCACAGGGCGAGGAATGCCTTGTTCATCGCTGACCTCCGGGAAGCGGTGCGTTGGCGCTGGCCGCGAGGAAGGGCGCGTCGGCGCCCTGAAGGACCGCACCGATCTGCGTATTACCCGTCAGCTCGGGATCTACGGGGATCTGGGCATTGGGATCGATGGTGTAGGCCACGATCTGCATGCTGGCGGCCACGGTGAACCCGCTCTCCGCCTGGCGCGTCGCTTCGACACCGTCGAGGTTGAGTTGCCGCACGTTGATGATCCGGCCCATGTTCGAGATGGCCGACAGGAAGCTGCCCACCTGGTGGTAGCCACCCTCGAGCTCGACGTTGACCGGGTTCTCCTTATAGAAGCCCCGGGCAATCACCGGCTGCGGAGTGAAGCTCACCCATTTGAGACCGGACTGAGTACCAGCAGCGGTGATCTTCCGCAGCAGGTCGCTCATCTCGTTCTCATCGGGCAGCAGGTTCTGGGCGACCATCCATTGGCGATGGAGATTCGCGAACTCGCGCTCGACCTTCTCCATGTTGCCGACGGTCAGTCGAGCACGCTCGAGGTCACGCGAGACCGTCTCGTACTCGTTCTGCATCGTCTCGATCTCGCCGCTCCGCGCCGGGTATGAAAAGGGCAGGTAGCTCGTGCCAAAGAAGCCGAAGAGCACCACCCCGCTCAGGAGCACGGATACGAGAAGGCGTTGTACCTTGGGATCTTGCAGATCCATAACGTCTCTCCCCTCCCGATCAGAGTTCGCCCGGCGTGGACGTGGCGAAGGATTTCCCCACGGATGCCGTGATCTCGAAGTCCAGGACCGTGACATCCTCAATCTTGCCGCGCTGGATGCTCACCAGGTCCATGCCCTGGTAGATGTCAGCCTTGGTCAGATTGCTGATGAAATCGGCCACGATGAAGTTGCTGAAGGTGATGCCTTCGAGCGAGAACTGACCCGGGGAGTTTTCCTTCAGGCTGGTAAGCCACAGGTTCTCCGGGGTGCGCCGGGCGAGCTCACTCATCAGCTCGACGCGGAAGTAGCGTTCTTCGTCCAGCGAAGTGATCGCGTCCAGCCGCTCGTCCAGCTGCTGGCGCTCACGCTGCAACCGCTTGATGCGCGCGATCTGCGGCGCCAGGCGCTGGCTCTCCTCGCGTGCCTCGGTCAGGTCAGCGTGCAGACGGGTCATGGTCCGGCTCTGCACCATGTAGGTGCCCAGGCAGGCCACGATCGCGATGACGGCCACCCCGACGGGGATGAAGTTGCCAACGGCCGGCATGCTGAATGAGAGTGACGGGCCTCTGGAGGCCATTTCCTCCGGCGGCAGAAGATTAATCCTGATCACGACTTGTCCCCCTGTCGCCGCAGAGCCAGACCCAAGCCGACGGCGAGCATCGGGCCAATGTCATCTACCTGGTATTGATCAAAGAGCTCCGGGTCGTAGTCGACCGCGCCAAGCGGATCGCAGATCTCGACCGGGAGTTCGCAGCGCGTGGAGAGGATGTTCTCGAGTTCGGGGAACTGGCTGCCCCCACCCGTCATCACCACGCGATCGATCGCCTCGACCTCGCCCGAAGTGCGCAGGAAGCTGAGGCTGCGTTCGATTCCCGTGGCCAGTTCCTCGGCCACATCAGAGATGACCTCCGTGAGCTGTGTCACGTCGATGTCCTCGGATTCTTCTGGATGCACACAGGCGCGACGGGCGTCCTCGTCGTTCATCCCGAAGCGCTTCTGGACTTCCTCGACCACGAAGTTTGACCCGGTCGCGATGTCACGCGTGAAGTGCGGCGTGCCGTCGCGAACGATCGTGAGGCTGGTCACGTCGCCGCCGATGTCCAGCAGCGCAATGACCTCTTCTCCGGCGCCGCCAACTGCGGCTTCAAAGGCGTTCTGCACTGCGAAGGCGTGTACGTCGATGATGTCGGGCTCGAGCCCGGCATCGCGCAGCAGCTCGATGTGCTGCTGCACCGTCTCCTTGCGCGCGGCCACCAGGAGGATCTCCATCTGGTCGGCGCCGACATCCTCATTGATAATCTGGAAGTCCAGCGAAATGTCGTCGATGTCGAAGGGGACGTGCTGCTCAGCCTCCCAGAGGATGGCCTCCTTGGCGTCAGCCTGCGTCATCTTGTCCATCAGGATTTTCTTGACGATGACCGAACGGCCACCGACTGCGCTCACGGTGCGGTTCTCCGGAACCCCGGCCCGTCCGACGCATTCGCGGATGGCCTCGACCACCATGTCGCGGTCCATGATCTCGCCGTCCACAATCGCCTCGGGCAGCAGGTCGACCATGGCAAAGTGCGTGAGCATCGGGGCATCGCCCGAGTGGTCGATCCGTACACACTTGACCTTGTTCGAGCCGACATCGAGGGCAACCGTGGCCCGGCTTCTCTTGCGAAGCAGTGGCAACATAGGATGCTCGTTCCTCCGGTGGTCGCCGCGTTGCGACGCCTGTGAATCTTGACCCCGCCCGCATGGCGTGGTGCGTCCGACGACCCCTTCGCAAGGCATATGCCAGAAGCCGCACTCCAGATGGGGCCGCAAGTCATTGCCATCACATCAGTTGCCCTTGGGGCGGACATCGCACGGCAGCGGCGGCCGGCAAGGAATTACGCAATACGCGGAATCATGCAGGAGCCTTGCACGGCGACACGCCACACGGGAAACAGTCAGCCACGCCACCGGGTGGCGGCAAGAATGTCCGGGTCAAGTGGCGCAGTTCAGGCCGTCGGGCGGAGCATCGACATGTACCAGTCAATCAGGTCGGGGCCGGCGAAGACCACGATGCCGGTGGCCGCGGCCAGGAAGGTGCCGAAGGCGATCCTGGCCTGCCCCTCCTTGCGCATCATCAGCGTGCCGACGACGGCACCCAGGAAGGCGCCAGTGAAGATAATCAGCAGCGCACTGCCGAGTCCGAGGAAGGCCCCGGCGGCGGCCATCAACTTGATGTCGCCGCCACCCATGGCCTCAATCCCGCGCAGCTTCTCCCACAGCACACCGACCAGGAGCAGCAAGCCGCCGCCGGTCAGCGCACCGACCAGGGCACCGACGACTCCAGGCGAGGACCACGGCGAAACCGCAAGGCCCACGACAAGCAGCCCGAGACTGATCTGGTCGGGAATGATCATGTGTTCCCAGTCGATGAAGGCGACAGCAAGCATTGCAACCAGCAACACGAAACTCGTCGCGGCCTGCACTGTGGGGCCAAACCAGAACAGGCTCGCAACGGCGAGCAGCCCGGCTGACAGCTCCACCAGCGGGTAGCGAATCGGGATCGATGCACTGCAACTCGAGCAACGACCACGCAGGAATACCCACCCGATTACGGGCACGTTCTCCCAGGGGCGAATGCGATGTCCGCAGGCTGGACAGGCCGAAGGAGGATTTATCACCGACAGCCCGCGCGGGACGCGGTGGATGACCACATTCAGGAAACTCCCGATGCAGCAGCCGAAAACGAGAACCAGCAGCCAGACCAGGAAGTCACTGGACAGGAGTTCAGACATCGCCATCGCTCCGGCCGCCGATGATTCGACGGCGCGTGACCCACTCCGGCACAGGGCCGGTTCCATCAACGGCGGCCTGTAGTTCTTCGATATAGGCCTCGGCCTTGATCCGCACCTCGGGGTTCTTCGTGGTGTTGGCCACGAACTTCCACAGTTCCAGGCTGACCTTCAGGTCCCCGGCGCGTGAAGTCACGAAAGCGGCGAAGTTCTTTGCGCGGTCCGGGGCGTCCGGCTTGCTCGCGGCGATGCGAAACCACCGGGCGGCCTTCTCGTTGTCCAGCCGCACCGTGTACTCGAGGAAGCCCGCTTCGAATGGCAACCACCAGGTATCCGGCATGACCTGCATACCGCGGCGCAGGATGTCGATGCCGTCATCAAAGGCGCCCAGGTCGTCGGCGAGCACCAGCGCGCTGAAGCGGTAGGCCTCCACGAAATGGGGATCCAGTTCGACCACGCGGCGACTCAATTCACGGAAGAACTCGATCCCGTGGTCACCCTGCCGCCACTCGCCGTAGTAGGTCACCGTGCGCAGCCAGAGGATATCCGCGGCGACATCATCGTAGCCGGCCGACATGAAACGGATTGCCGCCGCCGTCGGCAGGTAGGCCACATCATCGTCGGCCACAAGGCTGCGGGAATCGCGGGCTCGCTGCCCCGCCTCACCGGCCACCCATCCGAGCGACAAGGCGAGCAAGAGCATCAACGGGGTGAGCATCCGCGGGGTGAGCATCGACCGGGTGAGCGCCCGCATCACTTGAACTCCCGACGCCGGAACAGACGATCAGCCAGGAGCAGGAGGACGGCGCTGTAGATGATGCCGTAGACCACAGCCCATGCAACGTGGGCCGGGTCGATCGGCAGACCGTGTACGGCGGCATTGCGCACGTCGAAGAGATCCAGGTTGGGCAGGACGTATTTGAGCAGATTCGTCGTCAGCTCGACATCCGGGTTCCCGGTCACAATGGCGAAACGCTCGAGGTCGGGCAACATGCGGCCGGCCAGGAAGACGCCCAGCGTAAAAATGCTGGTCAGGACAGAGCTGGTAAAGCTGCTGAAGAAGATGACCACGGAGGTCACCACCATCATCTCCACCACCGTCAGCCCGAGGCTGAACAGGTAGGGCAGCTCAAAGCTCGAACCCGTGGCCAGCAGCGCCAGGGCAAAGAGCACGGACATCGCGCCGATCATCACGCCAATCGTACCGAGCAGGCCCAGGTACTTGCCGAAGAGGTACTCGAAGCGCGAGACCGGCTTGCTGAGGATCGTCATGATCGTCCGCTTGTCGACCTCCTTGTTCACCAGGCCGCTGCCCACGAAGAGCACGACCAGCACAGAAAAGACGCTGATCGAGGCCAGACCAATATCGGCCACGAGTTTCTGCTGCGCACCGATCGTCAGCGGACTGAGGATGATCGAGCTGGAAACCAGCAGCAGGCCGAAGACGGCGACCAACGCAAAGATGCGATCGCGCACGGCCTCCCGAAAGGTGTTGCGTGCGATGGCAAGGATCCTCATGAGTGCGGCTCCATGGTCTTTTCGTCCCTGGTATCGTCCTGATGTTCGCCCTGGTACTCGTCGATCTGGTCGAGGATGTGGCGCACCTGATCGCGCACCTGCTG
>Ga0164313_10001746_pt1 | contig 19371 bp, 12 predicted proteins | sample GuaBasSedimGuay4_FD_113735 | JGI IMG/M metagenome (GOLD analysis project Ga0164313, IMG submission 113735) | Subseafloor sediment microbial communities from Guaymas Basin, Gulf of California, Mexico - Guay4, Core 4569-4, 0-3 cm | ecosystem: Environmental > Aquatic > Marine > Hydrothermal vents... | reverse complement strand
GAATACATGTGACAACAGTGTTCACTTAACCTACGCCGGTGTCTGATGAAGGGAGTTAAGCCAAGAATTTATTCTTTCTTCATATTTCATCAGACGAGATTCCTTTTTAAGGGGTTGTCACTACATCCAGTACGAACAAGACAGACAGATTACATTTAGAAATCGTTTAATCATACGTGTTTATGAAAAAAAATATGCATAAAGAAAAAATTCTTGATACAAATCAGCGATCTCCGGCAGAGCCGGCCCCTTCGAGGGGCCTTCCTCATACCTCCGGCTCTGCCGGAGGTCGCTGATTTAAATTTTCCTCAACTTCAATCTTAAACCGGCAATTCTATAACTTCTTATCCTTGGACGTCATGTAATCTAACTTATAACGACGATTACGCGACATGAATTTTTTTCAAAAACCGAAAACAAATAAAGTGAAAAGGAGAAGATTATGTTTAAAAAACTAGATATCGCGGTTTGCATCGCATTACTGGTATTGACTACATCAATGGTAACCCCCGCGGCAGCTGAAGAGGAAAAGGTACTCAATATTTACTTCTGGTATGATTATCTTCCAGACTCGATTGTTAAGGGATTTGAAAAAGAGACCGGAATCAAAGTCGTTCTTGACACCTTTGAATCCCTCGATGTTATGGAAACGAAGTTACTGGCCGGCAAGAGCGGTTACGATATAGTGATTCCCGATTGGGTCATGGCCGGGAGGTTGATGAAGTTAGGCATATTTAAAAAACTCGACAAGTCCAGGTTTTCAAACTGGGGTAATCTTGACCCATCGATTTTATCCAAGCTTGACAAGTATGATAAGGGCAACAATTATGGAGTGCCTTACCTGTGGGGAACCACAGGCATCGTCTTTAACGATGCTATGGTCAGAGAACGTTTGCCCAACGCAAACCTGAGAAGCTGGGATCTTTTTTTTAAACCAGAAAATATCTCTAAGTTGAGCGATTGCGGTGTGGCGAGTATCGATGCATGGGCCGAGGTTATTCCGATTGCTTTGAACTATCTCGGTCTCGATCCCCACTCCGCCAAGAAAGCTGATCTGGAAAAGGCTGAAAAACTGCTCATGAGCGTCCGGCCATATATACGCCATTTTAACACAGGCGCCATCATGGAGGAACTTGCTACCGGTGAACTGTGTGCGGCGCTTGACTATAGCGGTAACGGAGGATTAGCCAGCTTACGAGCGGACGAATTGAAGAACGGCATCTTTATAGATTATTCGATTCCGACGGAAGGTACTATTACTTTTATAGATTTTCTTGCCATACCGGCGGACGCGAAACATCCGGACAACGCTCATAAATTTTTCGATTTTTTGATGAGACCGGAGGAAATAGCCAAGATTTCCAATGAGATTTGGTATGCTAATGCAAATGCCGCCGCGCTTGCTTATGTTGATGATGAAGTCAAGGGGGATCCGGACATCTATCCACCCCCGGAGGTGATGGAGAAATTATTCTCGATCGTTTCTCTTTCCAATAAGGATAGACGGAAGCATACTCGGATGTGGACAACAGTCAAAGCCGCCAAATAAAACCGTCAATAACACTACAGCACAAGTTTTTCCACAATGTTATGCTGAGCGACCGCAGGGAGTGAAGAATCTCTTTTCAAGGTTTAAATATTCCACCTAAAAGTGTGATTCTTCGTCGCTTCGCTTCTCAGAATGACAACTTGCGCTGTAGTGATAATACTCTCCTTTTAACAGAGTTGTGGCTTAAATCCTGATTCTAAGAGGATTCTATCAGCAATGAAACCATTGGAGGAAAAACCCTGGGATACACAACCGTGGCTGGACAAGCACAAAAAACCCTTTCTGGAGATCAGGGGTGTTACCAAAAAGTTCGGTGACTTCACTGCCGTCAATAATGTGAGTCTGGAAATTTACAAAAGTGAGCTCTTTTGTCTGTTGGGAGGGTCCGGTTGTGGTAAAACCACACTTTTGCGGGTGTTGGCGGGTTTTGAAACACCCACGGAGGGAAAAATATTTATTGACGGTGTCGATGTGACGGAGCTTCCACCTTATGAGCGTCCGGTGAACATGATGTTTCAATCTTACGCTATCTTCCCCCACATGTCGGTTGAAAAAAATATCGCCTATGGCCTCAAACGGGAAAGATTGCCAAAAGCCGAAATCAGAAGCCGGGTGGAGGACGTTCTGGAACTGGTCCAAATGAGCCCATTCGCCAAGCGGAAACCGCATCAGCTTTCGGGAGGACAGCAACAACGAGTGGCCTTGGCACGTGCGCTGGTCAAACAACCCAAAATACTCCTCCTGGATGAGCCTCTGGCCGCTTTGGACAGAAATTTGCGTGAAGAAACACAGTTCGAGTTAATGAATATCCAGGATAAATTGGGAATTACCTTTATTGTGGTAACCCATGACCAGAAAGAGGCCATGACCCTTTCTACGCGAATCGCCGTAATGAACAAAGGCCAATTCGTTGAAATCGGAACACCTACCGACATCTACGAGTACCCGCAATCGCGGTTCACGGCCAATTTTATCGGTTCCATCAATATTTTTGAGGGAGTCGTTAAAGAAGACCGGCTCGATTCCCATGTTGTTCGATGTGAGGATACCGAATGCGATTTGCTTATCGATCGTGATTCATCCATTCACGCCGGTGAAAGTGTGTGGGTTGCGATCCGCCCTGAGAAGATTAACGTATCCAAGGAAGAGCCTGCCGACCACCATTTCAATACCGTTAGAGGAAAAATCCTGGATTTTGGCTACCTAGGAAATCTGTCTGTTTACAATGTAGAACTCGATAGCGGTAAAATCGTGAAAGCTTCCGCACCCAACCGGAACCGAATCTCTAAACACCGGGTCGACTGGGACGATATTGTTTATCTTTCCTGGGAAGCTGCCAATACAGTGGTATTATCAGGATGAACGTGAATAGTGTTAAACTGAATGACCAGACGATAGCAATCGAAGAAAACAGGGTACCGCCGACTGAAAAGCCTGTGGTACGTTCCGGAAAACTGCGTCATTTGCTCAATGCTTTCGAGGCGCGAACATGGCGAAATATTGTTATCGGTATACCCTACATCTGGATGCTTCTGCTTTTTTTCCTGCCGTTTCTATATGTATTTAAGATCAGTCTGGCAGAGTCTATTATGGCCCGCCCTCCTTTCTCAACTCTGTTTACCTGGGTTGGAGATGCGCAGGTTTCCATCAACCTGGTCTTCGATAATTATCTACTGCTGCTGCAGGATGCACTTTATACCACCGCTTATTTGAATTCCTTGAAAATCGCTTTTGTGGCTACCCTGATTTGCCTGATTATCGGATACATTATGGCATACGGGATTGCCCGAGCACAGCCAACCATGCGTAACATTCTGCTCCTGCTGGTGATCCTGCCGTTTTGGACTTCTTTCCTTCTGCGGGTTTATGCCTGGATGGGGCTGTTGGCCAATCACGGGATCATCAACAATTTGCTGCTGGCAATCGGACTGATCGATAAACCCATTCAAATGATGTATACGAACTTCGCCATGTATGTGGTGTTTGTATATTCTTTTCTTCCGTTTATGATTTTGCCACTTTACGCCAACCTCGAAAAATTGGATGCTACCCTGGATGAGGCCTCGGCGGATCTGGGCGCCAAACCGGTGACAACATTTTTGACCATCACCTTACCTCTCTCCGTGCCGGGTATTATAGCGGGCTGTATGCTGGTTTTTATCCCCGCCGTGGGTGAATTCGTCATTCCTACATTAGTCGGTGGACCCGATAGTTTGATGATTGGGCGGATGTTGTTTGACGAGTTCTTTGCCAACCGGGACTGGCCTGTGGCTTCGGCAGTAGCTGTTGTACTGCTGATATTACTGGTGTTCCCTTTTATGTTGTACAAGCATTTCAGCGCCAAACAAGAAGAGAGGAGCCCGTGAACTCAAAACGTAATTATTATCTTTTGATCGGAATGGGCTTTGGATTTGCGTTTCTATACATTCCCATCATATTGCTCATGCTATTCTCGTTCAATAAGGCCAAAACCACAACAACATGGTCCAGTTTTTCACTCAGATGGTATCAGGTACTTTTTGAGAATGACGCGATTATAAACGCCGCGCTGATTTCATTAAGAATCGCTGTCATATCGGCGACGGTGGCCACCATTGTGGGCGTGCTGGCGGGAATCGCCTTGGTCCGTTTCGGAAAATTCAAGGGAAAGACTTTTTTTTCCGGACTGATGGTCGCCCCCATGATAATGCCGGAGGTCATTACCGGATTATCCCTGCTCCTTTTTTTTGTAGCGTTGGAAGATCTGCTCGGCTGGCCCGATGGCCGAGGTATGACCACCATTGCCCTGGCGCATATTACCTTCTGTATCGCTTTTGTGGCTGTTATTATCCAATCGCGTCTGCAGGGTATGAACGAGGATCTGGAAGAGGCGGCAATGGATTTGGGAGGCAGACCGGTCAGGGTTCTCTTCGATATCACGCTTCCGTTGATCGCGCCGGCCATGATATCCGGCTGGTTGCTGTCCTTTACTATGTCACTGGATGATGTCATATTGGCGTCATTCGTGTCCGGACCCGGCTCAACGACATTGCCCCTGGTTATTTTTTCCAAGGTTAAACTGGGTGTCAGCCCGGATATCAACGCCCTGGCAACGATCATTATCGGCATCGTTACCGTAGGTGTCTTCGGCGCCGGTTGGTTGATGAATAAAAAAGAGAAGGCCTATCAACGCGACATTCAGATGGCGGTGGCGGCGAATAAATAGAAACGGTTCTTTCGTAAAGATCAAGTTGCTGAAATACAAAACTATCTGATCCTCGGGGGGGGGATGTGGGGAAAAGACGATCTTGATTTCATCTCCAAACTTTATAATTTGCGTGATGACATCGGCTTGGATATCATATCTGGTTGAAGGTGCACCAGATTAGATCAACTTATGAATGAAAAATTTGATCGATATTTTAACTAGTTAATTACAGTCATCATCCTCGGATCACAACGAAAAATATAAAATAACGGTGTTTCTTGTAGTTGGATTAAGCGGAGCGAATCCACCCTAATATGAGAGGGAGTACCTGTGTTGGAAAGTATTAGAATTCGGATTAATGGAGATTGGCACGATTTCACTCCCGGAGTCGATTTTAAGGCTTCCGATTCACTGGCATATCTCCTAAAGGAGAAAATGGGGTTAACCGGATTGAAAGTGTCCTGCGATGAAGGTGCATGTGGTGCTTGCACCGTTATTAAAGATGGGCATGCGGTGTTGTCATGCATGACGCTAGCCTGTGAAGCAGGAGGAAGTGACGTTCTGACTATTGAAGGTTTGGATGATAATGATCCCGTGATCAAGGCATTTGCCGAACAATGCGAGCCGGGATATGGTACGGCAATGCAATGCGGATACTGTACTCCGGGATTCGTTATGGCATCAAAAGCGCTATTGGATGAAAACCCAAGTCCTTCCATGAAGCAAATTAAAGATAAACTATCGGGCAATATATGTCGTTGCGGCACCTATCCGGCCGTTGCTAAAGCAGTTCTTTCGGCAGCCGAATTGCGGAAAAATGATGGAGTAATTATCAAGGAAGAATTCAAACCCAAAATATCCAGAAATTATATTGGAACCTATCGCCCGAAGGATGATGGCTTAGAGAAGGCAAGCGGCCAAGCACATTATCTTGATGATCTTTTCTTGAAAAGGAATTTCCCTGATATGCTGTTCGCGAAATTGTTGCGATGCCCATATCCACACGCACGCATCAAACAGATTGATACAACAGAGGCCGAAAAACTGCCAGGTGTAAAAACGATACTGACCTATAAGGATCCTGATGTCTTAGCTTTCAAACCTACGAATGCCTCTTGGACGGGGCTTGACACAAGGCATTATGAAAGAATGGATTGGCCCAATTACCAAGACCGGCAAGTTTTATCCGATACCGGTCGATGGGTTGGGGATGAAATTGGAGCTATTGTTGCAGCCGAATCTTATGATATCGCCGATGAGGCTCTGAAACTTTTAAAGATTGAATGGGAAGTGCTCCCGTTTGCTCTTGATCCCGAAAAAGCCATGCAGCCTGAAGCTCCTATAATACACCCTAACATAAATCCCGAAGGAAATATTTTGCCAGGTGGAGGATTTTGTGGGCCAGATGTATTCGTGGATCGCGGTGATGTGGCGACGGCATTTGCCGAGGCTGATGAGGTCGCTGAAGTAACCTCCAAACACCACAATGCTGAACACGGAGTTCTGGATACTCGGGGTTGTTGCGTCCTTTGGGAAGGAGATCGGTTGATTTGCTGGACAAACTATTATCAGGGTGATCAAACCAGGATGCATCTTGCTAACATGTTTAATATCCCGCTAAACAAAGTTAGAATTTGCATTCCATATATCGGTGGTTCCTTTGGACGAGGAAATACAGGAGATCAGCCCTTTCTGCTTATCACTGCGTTGTTATCCAAACGAGTTGGGTGTCCTGTTAAGTTTAAGCATACCAGACGCGAAGATTTTCATGACACCCGAAATGCCCTAACTTGGACCATAAAGATGGGCGCCAAGAAAGACGGAACCATCAATAGCATGTCCTTTTACGGTATAATTAATTCCGGTGCATATGCCGATTCCACCATGGCTGCCCTCAAACATATTCCAGGTATTGAAATGAGTGAATGTCAGCTTGCCCATATACCAAATCTGCGTATGGAAGGTTATGCCGTATACACCAATATCATTCCTGGGAGTTGCATGCGAGGCATCGGCAACAACCAAATTAACCTAGCTATCGGTCTTGCTGTAGATGTCATGGCAGAAAAACTGAAAATTGACCCGATAGAGTTGACCATCAAAAATTTTGGTCACGAATGGGAAACTCTACCAGACAAAAGTCTCGAAGCTTGCTTACGGACGGGAGCTCAAAAGATCGGTTGGGAGGATAGACACGGTCCCGGCGAAACAAAAGGTAGCAAAAAGCGCGGTATTGGTTTTTCCTTCAACATGGGGTGGCACACAGGTTGGCAGGAGGTGGCGCGCGGACACGTTCAGTTAGGGGTGAAGTTAAACCCGGACATGTCAGTCATTCTCGAAGCTCCTATGGCTGAAACCGGTGTCGGTTCAAATAGCTGTGCGGTGTTCGCCTGTGCTGAAGCACTGGATTTTCTAAACATCAAGCCAAAAGATATTCACTGGGTTTCTATAGTTGATACTGACACCGGATACAAAGACATGGTTCAAACAGACAGCGCGGTGTCCTATTTGCATGCGGAATTGATGCCCAAAGTTGCTGCCCGGCTTAAGAAAAAATTGCTGGAATTAAGTGCCAAGCATCTTGATACTTCGGCGGATAAGATTGATATCAGGGATGCCTGTGTTTATTTCAAAAATGATCCCGAAAAAAAACATAGAATTAAGGACATTTTATGGGACGGAGATCTGGTACCCGTGCTGATAACCGTAAGCGAGCTAATGCCGGGTGAAATGACCGGAGTGCCTTTCGGGGCAACTTTTGCGGACGTGGAAGTAGACACTGAAACTGGAAAGGTTGAAATTGTTAAGCTGGTGGTGGTTAGTGATTGTGGTACCGTGATGTACGCCCCAGGAGCGGAAGGACAACAGATCGGAGGCCAGTGTATGGGCGTGGGGGAAACGCTTACTGAGGAGATTATTTACGACGATGCTACAGGAATCCCGCTTAATTTCAATTGGATCGATTATAAGATACCAACTATGGCTGATTTTCCAGAAGTTGAACCGATATTACTCGAAGTTTGGAAAGGGGCAGGCGAGTATGGTGCTTGTGGAATTGGTGAAGGCGTAACGACTTGTACTGCCAGATCAATAGCCAATGCCATCTATAATGCTACCGGAGTTCGAATGGATGAAATTCCTTTTAAACCCGAGAGGGTACTTTCCGCTTTAAGTGTGGTTGTACAATGAAATTATTTACGCATATTAATGCAAAAACGGTTGAAGAGGCGTCTCATATTCTCAAAGAACATGGAAGTCGAGCGAAAATAATCGCTGGTGGCAGCGATTTGTTGGGTACTTTAAAAGATCAGATTCATCCGGACTATCCGGAGATCGTGCTCAATATCAAGACACTTGACGGTTTGGAATACATCAAAGAGGAAAATGGTACTCTGAAAATTGGTGCGCTAACGAAGTTAAAGGATCTGGAAAATGACCCAATTTTGAGTGAAAAGTACCCAATGCTGACCAATGCGGCGCATCAAATTGCCTCTCCACAGATCAGAAATGAAGCCACTGTCGGAGGTAATATATGCCAGGAACCTAGGTGCTGGTACTATCGTTATCCAAACAACACATTTCACTGTCTGCGAAAAGGGGGGGATCGCTGCAACGCCCTCATAGGTGAAAACCGATATCATTCCATTTTCGGATCAGTTCGGATGGATAAAACCGCCTGCTCGATGGCTTGTCCAGCCGGCACTAACATCCCTGTTTATCTGAAGGAGTTAAGGGAAGATAGCCTATTTAGGGCTGCTGAGGTCCTTTTAGAGGCTAATCCAATTCCGGCTATCACAGGCCGAGTGTGCCCGCATTTTTGCGAGCAGGATTGTAACCGAAATGAGTTTGATGGAGCTGTATCAGTAAGAGGAATTGAGCGATATTTAGGCGACTTCATTCTTGAGAACGCGGATGAAATTATGAAATTATCCGTAACCGAAACCGGTAAAAAAGTGGCAATTGTTGGCTCCGGTCCGGCCGGTCTCTCGGCAGCCTACTATCTTAGAAATTTGGGTTACGGTGTGACTGTTTATGAAAAGAACGGAAAACCGGGTGGAATGCTTACATATGCCATACCAACGTTTAGACTTCCCAATGATATTGTTGAGAGGGTCGTGAAAACAATCAAAAATTTAGGTGTAGAATTCAAATTCAATGCAGAGATAGGTAAAGATATACCTTTTAAAAAATTAGTTCACGAATTTGATAGTCTTTTCATTGCCAATGGTGCCTGGGGAATGCCATCAATCAGGTTAGAGGGTGAAGCGTTAACCATAAACAGCCTTGATTTTTTAAGCAATGCAAAGCATGGCATCAATGATATCAAAGAGAAAAGGGTGGTAGTGATAGGTGGAGGCAATGTTGCTGTTGATGTTGCCGTGACAGCGAAGCGCCTTGGTGCTGAACAAGTTACCATGGCTTGTTTAGAACGATCAGAGGAGATGCCTGCATATGAATGGGAGGTTGCGCAGGCCGATGAAGAAGGGGTTGTGGTGATGCCGGAATGGGGTCCTTTAAAAATTATTCAATCTGATGGGAAAGTGAAAGGCATAGAATTGGTCCATTGTACCGCAGTTTTGGACGATGACGGCCGGTTTGCGCCTACATTCGATAAATCAGTTACTCAGACCATTGAAGCAGATGAAGTGATATTGGCTGTGGGGCAAAAATCAGACCTTTCTTTCATTGACCCAGAATTAAAAGTTGATAAGGGTTTGGTCATTGTTGACCGAACATCGCAAGCCACCAGTATTTCGAAAATTTTTGCGGGTGGGGATGTTACCACCGGTTCCGCTTCAGTCATAGAAGCAATAACTTCCGGCCGAAGGGCATCAATTGCCATAGGCAATTTTCTAAACGGTGTGTCTGAAAAAGTAGAGGATAATGACCTGAAAGTTCTTGAAACGCATTTAGACCTAAACTGCGGGAATTTTACAATTACCAACAGAGCCAAGATGACAGAACTTCCGCTAAATATGAGGAGCATTGCTGCTGAGGACGTCTTAGGTCTTGATTCAAAGACGATGAAAACGGAGGCAAACCGGTGTTTTAATTGTGGCTGCGTGGCTGTCAACCCCTCAGATTTAGGTGTGGCTTTACTTGCCCTGGATGCGAAAATAGTGACCAATAAGCGGACTATGAGAGCTGGGCAACTATTTGGTGTAAAAAGACAAAGCTCTACCAATCTTGACCCAGATGAATTGATAATTGAAATCCAGATCCCTGAAACCAACCCAGAAACGCTACAAGCATTCTCAAAGTTCAGGATAAGAAAGTCTATTGATTTTGCAATAGGTAGTGTAGGCGTTGTGCTCAACTTAAATTCCGGCCGTATTTCCGATAGTCGGATGGCTTTAGGGGCAGTTGCACCCATACCTATAAGGGTCAAGAAAGCAGAACAATTCTTGAACGGAAGGGAACCTGGAGTGGAAACAGCAGAACAAGCAGCAGAAATTGCAGTGAGAGAAACATCTCCTTTGGGTAGAAACAAATACAAAGTCCATCTTTTCAAGGCTTTGGTCAAACGCACAATCTTAAATGCTTTAGAAAGCAAGGGGTTTAACGAAAAGCTCTAATATGTAAATGCTATCCACAGAATAAACAGTTGGCATTAAGGCTGAAACTTTTGCAGATATCGCTGTTAGTAGCATGGCGGAACTTATAAAGGATATTGTCAAGATGAGACCGATACGAGCATCAACCCCCACAGCAAAATCATTCTTGTCGCTGGGATTTCTTTCCGAAGATGCAGCATTAAGCCACAGTTGACCATCGACGATATGAGCAATTTGGAACAACAATTGCGCTGTTCAGGCATGCAGGCAACTAAAATATCTAAGTGGTACTCAGGCATCGGGCCAAGAACTTGATGCAGGTGTCGATACTGCTGATACCAATAGATGTAAATTCATTCTATCAAAAAAGTTTGCTTTCATCAGTTATAACCTGTGTTCAGCACATATCCCCTGACAGTGTTGCGGTAATGGTTCCACCTGGTGATATCCTATTCGCATCCGAAATATTATTCTAAAAAGACAAATAGCTTATAGAACATGAAGTACTAACTTGAAAGGGTTGGGGTTTAGGCTCCAAGCAAGGAGGATAAAATGGGATTTAAACTGAGAAACAGAAGTTTTCTCAAATTACTCGATTTTTCACCCAACGAAATTGCGTTTCTGCTCGAACTCTCGGCTGATTTGAAAAAGGCCAAATATGCCGGCCTGGAGCAGCCCGGACTGAAGAAAAAAAATATTGTTTTAATATTTGAAAAATCGTCAACACGCACCCGGTGTGCCTTTGAGACCGCGGCCTACGATCAGGGGGCATGCGTCACCTATCTGGGACCATCCGGATCACAAATGGGAACCAAAGAATCCATGAAGGACACCGCCAGGGTATTGGGCCGTATGTATGATGGTATTGAATATCGTGGATTTGAGCAGTCGAAAGTGGAGGAATTGGCAAACTATTCCGGCGTGCCGGTTTGGAATGGGCTGACCAATGAATTCCACCCAACCCAGGTGCTTGCGGATTTGTTCACGATGCGAGATCACGCCAACAAACCGCTCAATCAGATCGCTTTCGCCTATCTGGGAGATGCCAGAAACAATATGGGCAATTCCTTGATGATCGGTGCCGCCAAAATGGGAATGGATTTTCGATCTGTTTCACCCAAAAGTCTTCAACCCGATCAGGAGCTGGTTTCAACAGCGTTTGAGATTGCCAAAGAGACCGGCGCTAAAATAACGGTCACAGAAAATATTGATAGCGGGGTAAAAGATTGTGATTTCCTTTGCACGGATGTGTGGGTGTCCATGGGAGAACCTGAAGATGTGTGGAAAGATAGGATCGCTCAGCTTCTTCCCTATCAGGTCAATGCCGACGTAATGCAAATGACGGGCAACCCGGCAGTGAAGTTTCTGCACTGCCTTCCGGCCTTTCACAATCGTGAAACAGAGATCGGTGAAAGAATTTACCAAAACTTTGGCCTGGAGGCCATGGAAGTCACGGAGGACGTGTTTGAGTCGCCGGCGTCAGTTGTATTCGAAGAAGCAGAAAACCGGGTGCATACGATCAAGGCGGTCATGGTTGCCACTTTAGGAAACTAAATCTATACACAATCAACGAGCGGAGGAAAGAAAAATGGTAGAAAATGTTATTATCATGGGGGCTGCGGGTCGCGATTTTCACAACTTCAATGTCTATTTCAGGGACAATGAACGGTACAATGTGATCTGTTTTACCGCCACCCAGATCCCCGATATCGATGGCCGTCAGTATCCCCCCGAACTGGCCGGTTCCATGTACCCCGACGGGATTTCCATTAAAAGCGATGAAAAGCTGATGGATCTGATCAAAGAGAACAAGATCGATCTCGTAGCGTTTTCCTATAGCGACATACCCCACACGGAAGTTATGCACAAGGCCTCGCAGGTTACTGCGGCAGGCGCTGATTTTATCATTATCGGCGCCCAATATACCATGCTGGAATCCTCCAAAAAGGTGGTGTCGGTTTGCGCGATTCGCACCGGATGCGGAAAATCGCAGACCAGCAGACAGATCGTACAGGTGCTCCAGGATGCGGGGAAAAAGGTTGTTTCCGTGCGTCATCCCATGCCTTATGGCGATTTAACCAAACAGATTGTCCAGCGCTTTGCAACCTATGAAGATTTCGATAAACATGCCTGCACCATTGAAGAGCGCGAGGAATATGAGCCGGTCGTTGACATGGGGGCCGTTATTTATGCGGGTGTCGATTATGGCAAAATTCTTCGGCAGGCCGAAAAAGAAGCCGATGTGGTAGTCTGGGATGGCGGTAACAACGATACATCATTCTATAAGCCGGATGTGAATGTGGTTGTTTTCGACCCCCACCGTGTTGGTCACGAAACCACCTTTCATCCCGGCGAAACCAATATGCTGCTGGCTGATATCGCCGTGATCAACAAAGTGGACAGCGCCGATCCCAAGGATGTGGAAACGCTTAAACAGACCATCGCCAAACACAACCCCAAGGCCCGAATCGTGTTGGCTGATTCTGAAGTGACTGCTGAAAATGGGGAGAGTATGGCCGGAAAACGTGTCTTGGTTGTGGAAGATGGTCCAACCCTCACCCACGGTCATATGAAATTTGGTGCTGGTGTCATCGCGACACAGCTCTATGGCGCGGCCGAAATCGTCGATCCGCGTCCCTACCTCGTCGGAAGCCTCAAGGGGACCTTTGAAACCTATCCTGAAGTTGGCAAGGTGCTTCCGGCCATGGGGTATGGTGAGCAGCAGGTCAAAGATCTGGAGGCGACCATCAATGCGTGTGATTGCGATATGGTCGTTTCAGCGACCCCCATCGATCTGATCCGCTTGGTGAACATTGAAAAACCCACCTTACGGGTTCGCTATGGCTATCGCGACAACAGCAAACCCACCCTGGGTGAACTCGTAAAGGAGATGCTCGGTTCCTAACGCAGCTGAACACGCGGTGTGGTTGGATACGGCAAATCCTATTCAGTCACATCGCTATCAGCGATTGCTTTGCAAAATAAGCCTGCAACCTAAAAAAATGTAAAAGAGAAAAAATATGATGCGATTGAACATCAAAGAGATCAAAACGCTGGATTATAAAAGACCGGAGATCGAAAAAGGATATGCCAACCAACACCTGGGCATCGACCTTTCCACATCCACCATTGCTATTGAACCCATTCTGCCGGAGACGAAACAAACATTTATCGGTGGCAAGGGATTTGATCTGTGGCTGTTGTGGAACGCGGTTTCCGGTTCCACAAAATGGAATGATGCGGAAAACGCTGTTTGCATTGCATCGGGTCCTTTGGCAGGAACGCCTATTTACCCAGGTTCTGGAAAAAGCATTGTTACTACGATTTCACCTCTCACCGGGTCGGTGATCGATTCCAATGTGGGAGGATATTTCGGCCCTTATTTGAAATTTTCAGGTTTTGACGCCCTTCAACTGGTGGGCAAAAGTGCTGGCGATACGGTGATACTCATCGACGGGATCGATCAAAAGATCCGGATTCTTGAAATCTCCGGTCTTCCGGAAGATTCATACAGCATGTCCGATATCCTCACCGATCACTTTTCTAAAGGAAAGAAGGGTGGTGTATCGGTTGTTTCCACCGGACCCGGAGCCAAACATACCCTCATCGGGTGCCTCAACTTTACCTGGTATGATAGCAAACGCAAAAGGGTCCGATATAAACAGGCCGGCAGGGGTGGCATCGGTACCGTCTTTGTCGATAAAGGAATAAAAGCTGTCGTGGCCCGGTGGGGTTCTGTTTCTGCAAAAACCAACCAACCAACGGATCCTGAAGCGTTAAAAACGGTGGCAAGAAGTCATACCCGCAATATCAAAGAACTAGATCCCAAACAGAACGAAATGGCAAAAATTGGCACCACCCATCTGGTGCCGATCATGAATGACTTTGACCTGCTTCCGGTTAACAATTTTAAATATGGCCGGCATCCCAACGCCGACCTGATCGGTAGTGTTGTCTACCGAAATCTGTTTGATCCCGGCTTTGACGGTTGCTGGAAGGGTTGTACCGTGGCTTGCGCCCATGGTGTTAAAGATTTTGTTCCGGTGACCGGACCCTACCGGGGAAAAATGGTTTTTGTGGATGGTCCGGAATACGAAACCATTGCGGGATGTGGTTCCAACCTGGGTATTTTTGACCCGTTTACCATATTGGAGATGAATTTTTATTGTGATGCCTACGGTCTGGATACAATCTCCGTAGGAACGAGCATCGCTTTTGTAATGGAGTGTTTTGAGATGGGATTTATCAACAATGATCATACCGACGGAATGGACCTGTCTTTTGGAAATCGTCTCAACGCCTTGGAGTTGGTTCACCAAATGGCAATGGGCGAAGGGTTCGGCGTCACAGTGGGTCAGGGCATCCGAAGGATGAAAACAATTTTCGTAGAGGAGTTTGGGGCCGATCCAGCCATCATGCAGGATATCGGCATGGAGGCCAAGGGGCTTGAATTTGCCGAATACGTCTCTAAGGAATCGCTGGCACAGCAGGGCGGATTCGGCTTGGCGCTTAAAGGACCTCAGCACGATGAAGCCTGGCTGATCTTCCTCGACATGGTACACAATTTTATACCCACTTTTGAACAGAAAGCCGAAGCCCTGCACTGGTTTCCCATGTTTAGGACATGGTTCGGTTTGTGTGGGCTGTGCAAGCTGCCATGGAACGATATCGTACCTGAGGATAATAAAGATACTGAGGACCCGGCCAAAGTCATCAAACATGTGGAGTGGTATGCACAGTTCTTCACAGCCGTAACCGGAAGAAGGGTAACTCCTGACGATCTGATTACCATGAGCGAGGCGGTTTATAATTTCCAACGCATCTTCAACTTGAAGATGGGCTTCGGGAGACGTGAACATGACAATATTCCTTATCGGGCGATGGGGCCGGTGACAGCAATTGAGTATGAGTCGCGTAAAGAACGCTATGACAAGCAATTGGCAGAAAAATACGATATAGATATTACAGGTACATCGGCAGAAAAAAAGACAGCTTTATTGCGAAAGTTCCGCATAGAGCAGTATGAGAAACTCAAAGATGCGGTTTACAAACGCAGGGGGTGGACGTCCGACGGCATCCCCACCCTTGAGACGGTGAAACGATTGGGCATCGACTTCCCTGAAGTCCTGGCGGTTTTAAAAGCAAACGGAATAGAACGTCTCAATAATAGGTAAAAATCCGTTATAAGGAGATAATGACATGAACCATAATTCCGGCAACGGTACAAAACCCACCCTGCTCATTGCCCTTGGCGGTAATGCCCTGATCCAAAAAGGTCAAAAAGGAACCATTAGTGAGCAATTCGAGAATCTCAGGGTTCCCATCCGCCAGATCGCATTGCTCACCAGCGACTACAGAATCATCATTACCCACGGTAATGGTCCCCAAGTCGGTAATCTCCTGCTACAACAGGAATCCTGCGATTCGGTTCCCAATCTCCCCCTTGAAATTCTTGTCGCCCAGACCCAGGGTCAGATCGGCTATATGATTGAATCCGTATTGGATGAAACCCTCATGAAACAAGGGGCTGCTTTCAACCCACTTGTCTCTCTGATCACTTATGTGGTGGTGGATGAGATGGACCCTGCTTTTGCCAATCCCACAAAACCCATTGGGCCGTTTTTCACCGCTGCCAAAGCTGAAAAATTGGATTACCCCACCATGGAAACCCCAAAAGGATTCAGGCGTGTTGTTGCATCTCCGAAACCGATCACCATCATTGAAAAAAGGGAAATCGAACGGTTAATACAATCCGGATTTATCGTTATCTGCTGCGGTGGAGGAGGGATTCCAGTGGTTAGAAATGGGCGTGCATTCAATGGAGTAGATGCGGTGATCGACAAGGATCTGGTCAGTGCACTTCTGGCCATTGAAATCGGTGCCGACTTGCTGTTGATTGCCACGGATGTTGATGGTGTTTTAGCTGATTTCAATAGTCCCGGGCAGCGACTTATCTCCCAAATACGGGTCAATGAGGCAGAAGATTTTCTTCACAGCAATAAAAGCGGCATAGGGTCGATGGGGCCCAAAATTGAGGCTGCTCTGAAATTTGTCCAAGACGGTGGAAAACGTGCCGTTATCACATCTATCGGAGCTATTTGTGACAGCGTGCAGGGGACGGCCGGGACCCAAATCATCCATTAGAAACCTATGCAGGCCCTTTCCACAGTCCATATGAGTAGCTGGCCAGTGCCCCGAACATTGAGTAAATTACAAGGAGAAAGTGAATATGGAAACGTCAGAATATATCAACCTGGAAAACGAATATGGTGCTGGTAATTATAAACCCCTGGATGTTGTGCTTACAAGGGGGGAAGGTGTCTGGGTCTGGGATGTTGACGGCAATAAATATCTGGATTGCCTTGCGGCCTATTCAGCAGTAAACCAGGGACACTGCCATCCTAAGATTCTAAAAGCCATGATAGACCAGGCAAAAAAACTGACCCTGACTTCCCGTGCTTTTCGCAATGATCAACTCCCGCTGCTCTATGAAGAGCTGTGCCTGCTGACCAATTCTCACAAGGTACTTCCAATGAACAGCGGGGCAGAAGCTGTTGAAACCGCTATTAAATGTGTTCGTAAATGGGGGTATGAAGTCAAGGGGGTTGAGAAGAATAAGGCCGAGATCATTGTGTGTGCCAACAATTTTCACGGCCGCACCCTGGCCATTGTCGGGTTTTCCACAGATGAGAATGCAAGAGATAATTTTGGTCCTTTTCCACCTGGCTTTAAAATTATTCCATTTGGTAATGCAGAAACCCTTGAAAAGGTCATTACTAAAAACACAGCCGCCTTTATGGTGGAACCTATCCAGGGAGAAGCCGGAGTTATTATCCCACCCGAGGGATATTTCAAAAAAGTTAAAGAAATTTGTGAGCAGAACAATGTGATCCTTATCCTGGATGAGATCCAGACCGGCCTTGGAAGAACCGGAACGCTTCTGGCAGAGGAGCATGAAGGCATTGAAGCCGACCTGACCCTGATCGGCAAAGCCCTTTCAGGTGGTTTTTATCCGGTATCTGCTGTACTATCCAATAAAGAGGTCCTGGAAATTTTGCAACCCGGCCAGCATGGCTCCACATTTGGAGGAAATCCCCTTGCCTGCAGTGTTGCAAGGGCAGCGCTAAAGGTACTTGTCGATGAAGGCATGATCGAAAATGCCAAGGAAATGGGTGCGTATTTTCTTTCGGAGCTTAAAAAGATTAAGAATAAAAACATCAAGGATATCAGGGGTCGCGGCTTAATGATCGCCATTGAGTTTCATGAAGGGACCAAAGGCGGCGCCAGAGCAATTGCTGAAAAATTGAAAGCTTTGGGGATTCTTTGTAAAGAGACACATACCGATACCATACGGTTTGCACCTCCTCTTGTCATTAAAAAAGAAGAGGTTAAATGGGCATTGAAAAGAATTAAGCAAGTACTTGTCCAATAAAAGAAGAAAAAGGGACAGGGGAAAATTGCTTCTGCTGATTCGGTAAAATTTCAAATATTTACCCCAGACAATAGATCGGGCGCCCTTATATGCTGGCGAAGGAATACATTTAAAAAGTACCGAATACCTGTCAAACTTTCCCATGAAGCGTTGACTTGGCCGTTTTGGTGAATCTGTTCAACACTTCAGTCTCTTGGATCCACTTTTTTAAAAAGGGTATAAAGGTTTTTTCGGCCAGCGTCGGTTTCTTATCCTGAAATTGAACCATCGACATTCTGTTTATCACATCTTTCTTTCGGGTGGTTATGGGAACAATCGAACCTCGCTTCACCTCATTCCAGACAAGATGGGAGGCGGTTACTCCCAACCCCATGCCCAGCTTTATGCAAGATATCACATTATGATGATTGTCGACCGTCATTACAACATTAAGGCTTGATGCCGTTTTATTGAAATGGTGCTTGAACCAGTGCTTTAAGGTTGTCGCATCTTTTTCTTCGGAAATAAACTCCTTGGTTATCAAGTTCTCAAAAGACAGTTCTTCAACCCCGACCTTTTTATAATATTCTTTTGAACATACGAGGATCAACTTTTCTTTGATCAAGAGTTCAATACTATAAAGTCCCGTTTTTCCAAACAGTTCACTTTGGGTTAAATACAAATCAAGTATCGCAAAATCGAGTTTCCCCCCACTGAGTAGGGACAAAAGAGGCGCGGGTTCACCCAGCTTTAAATTGAAGGTCACCGCCGGATATTTTTTCCTGAAACCAAAACAAATTTTCGGTAAATACACCGTTCCGAATTCAAAGGGGGATCCGATTCTCAGAAGGCCACCTATTTTGCCCGGTTCCTGCCTGATATTTTTCAAACCATCTTGCAATTCAACCATGAAAGGTTCCACAACCTGAAACAATCTTTCACTTGCCGAAGTGGGTACCATTCTCTTATGGAGCCTGACAAACAGAGATGTATTTATTTCTGCTTCGAGTTTTTTGAGGTGCTGGCTAACAGCGGGTTGAGAAATGTGTAATTGTCTTGCCGCAGCGGCAATGCTTTTCAGGGAATAAATATAATAGAACACTTTGAGACGATTAAAATCCGGTAGCATAAGTATTAAATCACCTTACCATGATTTCTAATGAACTTCCCAGGCAACACCCGTTGATTTGTGACGTAATTATAGTTCAATCTCCAACCACAGCTCACTTCAAAATAAATATATATATCGTCAACATTATTGAATATCAATCATAAAAGGAATACTGTATTATTCCACTGTGAGCTCCTATGAAGGGACAACCCCAAATTATTGCATATCACTAGTGTCCGGTTAAGATTGTTATAAAACGTTATAGATCTTTGAAATAAAAGCAAATAATGCCAATTTTGCATGGGTGACCTTTTGAATTTGCCCAAATTGTTCTATAAATCCCTTCACAGCATATATTAACGAAGGGAGACGGCGATGCATCAAGGACGAATTGTTTTTTCTCAGTTGTTGGATTTTCTACCCAAAAAAAGTTTTCACACATGCGTTAAAAGATATGGGTGTGGCTCTTTTGCGACGACCCTTTTTAACAGATTTAAGCAGTTTGAATTGCATTTCAATAGCTAAATTACCCTACTTGATTACTTTCAGATGAGTATG
>Ga0164313_10001745_pt1 | contig 19376 bp, 9 predicted proteins | sample GuaBasSedimGuay4_FD_113735 | JGI IMG/M metagenome (GOLD analysis project Ga0164313, IMG submission 113735) | Subseafloor sediment microbial communities from Guaymas Basin, Gulf of California, Mexico - Guay4, Core 4569-4, 0-3 cm | ecosystem: Environmental > Aquatic > Marine > Hydrothermal vents >... | reverse complement strand
GGACCAGAGAGGAGATCCGGTCCAGGCACCCGGTTTCGCAAGTGATCTGTCCCCAATCACCCCTGTTGATCGACAGGGATTACACCGAAACCTACCTCGCGCTTAAAGGCTGGAACATTCCTGTACACATCATGCCCATGCCAATGATGGGGGCCACTGCTCCGGGAACAATGATTTCCACAGTAGTACAGGGAAATTGCGAAGTACTTGCAATGATTTGTTTATTGGAGGCCAATGAACCCGGGGTACCCATCATATATGCACCCGTATTGGCTACCATAAATCCAAAGACAGGCTTGCTTTCAGACGGAAGCATGGATTACTCAATAATGAGCGCGGCGGCAACCCAAATGGCCAGGTACTATGGCTTGCCTGCTGAATCGGCACCTGGGGGAACTGATTCTCAGGAGCTCGACATTCAAAATGGGTATGAGAAAGCTGCCATGAAATTAGCTTCTCATCTTGCATGGCCCGACATTGTAGTTGGACCCGGCATGCTGGATGGCTCAATGGTTTCGAGTCTTGAACAGATGTATGTTGATGTGGAAATATTTCGGCTTGCCAGGAAGGCTCAAGGCGGAATGGATACAAACAGCGGGAAATGGTTGATGGATATCATCGAAGAAGTAGGCCCCGGAGGAAATTATTTGGGTGAACCAACTACACTGATGTCGATTCAGGACGGCGAATGGTATTTGCCGGATATTGGCTCCCACACCAGTTTTGAGGACTGGGTATCCGGAGGTAAAAAAGATGTACTCAGTCAGATCAGAGAGAAGGTGGATCAAATCCTGGAAGCATATGAGCCCCTTCCTCTGGGAGAAGATGTTGAAAAAGAACTGGCTAAAATTTGTAAAAGGGCCAGTGAACATTCATAGTTATTGCTTAAGCTTCATCCGCACGGCCCCGATTCCGGCTTCCCATAGCTGCTTATTATAGCCAGGTATATCCGTCTCAATAATCTCTTTAGCCGTGGCAGACAATGCCTCCCACTGTAAGGATAATTCTGCCAGTCTTTCCCTTGAAGGGTCAGTGATTCGGGGAATCCCACTTTCTGTCTGGTTGATCAGGAAGAGGTACTCGGCCGTAAACTTGTTGGGGTAATTTCCCGTATCGTCGTAAGATTTTGACTTTCTCTGCACCATTTCTTCATCCCAATTCTTCATTTTAGTAAGCAGCGCTTTGCCCTGTGCATACAATTCCGGGTTCGTTTCCTTCTCCATGTATTTAAGTACATCATCCAATTGCTTTCTCATATCGAAAATCGAGTTCGCCTTTTGATGCATCTCTGCCACGGTCTTTTCCATGGCCAGCATATAATCATCATACTCCCTGTAGTCCTCCGCGGATAGAGGATATCCTGGATTGGCCAGAATGGTGCAAGTGCCTGTGGCCTCATTATCTGCCGTCTTTAAGCCAATGGTATAGACACCTGGCATTGCCTTATGTCCCTTGAGGCCTCCTTCAAGGTAAGCAGTAGGTACACCAATTGTGCCGGCGTAGCGCATATCCCATACGAAGCGATTCAACCCTTTCTTTTTAGGCAGGAGAGGTTCCGCGGCAGGTGCTCCGGGATACTTCTTATAAGATTTATCCTTCTTTGAACTAAAGGAGCGCACCAGCCTGCCAGTCTTGTCTTTGATGACCATTTCAACATCAGTGGTATCCGTCAGTTGATAGTAGATCACCACACCATTTGCCGGGTTGATCCCGTGGCTAGGTGCTGTGCCTTTAAATTTCGTATTGGTCTTGTTGAGTGGACTGCTCCAGTTCCCAAGTACTGCTGCTTCGGGTTCATAGAGACAAAAGGATTGTACACTGTATTGTCTGATGAGCTCAAGGTCGTCCAGCACCCAGAATGATCGTCCGGAGGTGGCAACAATCAGATCTCCATGCTTCACCATTAAGTCTGTGATTGGCACCACAGGAAGATTCAGATTGAAAGCCTGCCATGTAATCCCTCCGTTCCATGAGATGTAGATGCCGGTCTCTGTTCCGGCATAGAGCAAATCTTTTAATTCCTCATCTTCCCTGACCACCCTGGTGAAGGCCCCCTGAGGAATACCAGCGCTAATATTGATCCAGGTTTTACCATAATCTATGGTTTTATACAGCGCGGGAGTATAATCGTTGAACTTATACCGTGTGGTGGCTATATATGCAGTTGCGGGATCATGGGGAGATACTTCTATGGCATTGATCAGGCACTCTTTCAAATTCTTCGGCGTAACATTTACCCAGTGATCTCCACCATCACGCGTCAGGTGCACCAGGCCATCGTCACTGCCCGCCCAGATGACTCCTTTTTCATGAGGCGATTCCGCCACATAACTCAGGGTACCATAGTTCTCTGCCCCCACCGCTTCGTTGGTATGGGGGCCTCCACCTTTGCCCTGTTTGTCTTTTTCGTTACGCGTCAGGTCCGGAGAAACTTCTTTCCATGAATTGCCCATGTCCTGGGTTTTTAACAGAACCTGGGCAGCATGGTAATAGGTATTGGGCTCGTGTTGTGACCAGATAATGGGAGCATTCCAGTTGAACCTGTATTTCATATCCCTGGCGTCGCGCGCCAGATACTGAATGAACGCGGCCATAATATTGGTACTGGCTTTGGCCCTGGTATCCAGAACCTCGATGGTCCCCTCATAACTACCCCCCATCACCATACCAGGGTCATCCGGATCAAAGGCCAGGAAGGCACTTTCACCCCCGGCGGAGTAAGTCCAGTGACGCTGACCGATCCCATAAGCGTCTGCTGCCATGCTGGCAATTTTCACAGAGCTGTTGTCCTGCTGCCCTCCATAAATATTATAAGGAAACTCATTGTCCACGTTTACGCGATAGAACTGTGCAGTAGGCATCTTGTCCTGGGCAGACCAGGTCTTGCCACGGTTGAAACTGATTGCCGCCCCGCCATCATTAGCAATGACCAGGTTCTTCGTATTGTCAGGATTGATCCACAGGTCGTGGTAGTCGCCATGGGTTCCTGTCAGCCTTTCCCATGTTTTGCCGCCGTCTATGGAACGTAATGCCGAGGAACTCAAGGCATATATGGTATGTTCATTCTGAGGATCCACAAATAATTCCAGATAGAACCAGGCACGCTGTACCAGGCGGTGGTCACCACTGACCCGGGTCCATTTCTCACCTGAGTTTTGTGAAACGAATAATCCGCCGAGCTCTTTATTGGAATCGCTTTCGATAAGTGCAAAGACCTTTTCTGAATTGGACCGGCAAACAGCAATTGCCATTTTTCCTTTCTCTTCCGGCAAACCCTTATGAATCTTCTTCCATGTTTCTCCACCGTCACTGCTTTTATAGAGGCCACTTCCGGCCCCTCCGCTGATAACCTTCCATGGTTTTCTCTGGTGCTCCCACATGGCAGCGTACAGGACCTGTGGATTATTCATGTCCATGGACAACTCGGAACAGCCCGTAAGATCATTTACAAACAAAACCCGGGTCCAGGATTTACCGCCATTCACTGATTTGTATATACCCCGCTCCTGAGTAGGGCCATAAAGCGCACCTTCAGCTGCGACAAACACGATATCAGGATTCTTTGGGTGGATGACTATTCTTGAGATATGCTGGGTAAGTTCCAGACCCATTTTCTTCCATGTTCTACCAGCATCCCATGATTTGTAGACACCATCTCCATAGGAAGTCATGACCCCCCTGGGAGCATGCTCACCCATGCCACAATAGACCACATTGGGATCACTTTCAGAAACACTCACTGCTCCTACCGAGCCTGTGGTAAAATAGCCGTCGGAGATATTAGTCCAGTATTGCCCGGCATCAGTGGTTTTCCAGAGTCCACCCCCGGTTGTGCCCATATAATAGGTGAAGGGATCATTCACCACACCACTTGCCGCAACGGAACGCCCCCCTCTGAAGGGACCAATGTTCCGGTACTTCACGGACTGAAATATCGTATCCAGGCTTTGTGAGAAGATGCTTAGACTGGAACAGAACAAGATTAGGAGGATCGTGTAAAGTTTCATGTTGAATGAGGTTTACGGTATGATAGCTCAAGGTAATGCAAATAAATTATCTGTGAACAGACACCAGGACCGCCTCCTGCGCAAGCAAAGCTACCGAAGCCCGTGTAATGTCTGTGGCGAAAGTGTAATCGTAGCATACTCCGCCGGGACTTTCCGGATTGTTGGCAAGCCGGTCCGAGGCATCTTCAAAATCATGAATATAGGGATTGGCCTCATCCCAGTCTGGGTCCGAATTTTCGATAACCAGGAAAGCCGGAAAACCTGCTTCCAGGAAGGAGTCATTATCACTTGAGGATTCACCGTCAATAATTGTTTCATCGATGACCAGGGAAGGAACGTAGTCAATGGCTGCCTGCCGGAAGGCCCTGGCCCAGTCCCAGGACGGTTTATGCTTGCTACGGGCCTCCAGTTCAGCGTCAATAACAGACAGGGAATCTACATCTGAGCCCGGTCTTAAAATCAGGTCCAGGTTTATCATTCCTGAGATGGTTTCATTCCCTTGGATCAGTTGATTTGAGACATAATCCTTGCTTCCCAGAAGGCCATCCTCCTCTGCATTGAAACAGATAAAACGGATGGTGGATTCAAACTGGTACTGGCTCATGACCCGGGCGGCCTCCAGCACCGCGGCTGTCCCGGAGGCATTGTCATCTCCACCCGGCATATCACCCTCCAGGTGATCGTAATGGGCTCCGATGATGTAGATCTTCCCGGGAGATGTGGTGCCCCTCAGTTCGCCAACCACATTTAAGTATTTTCCCTGTACCGTGACCTTCAATTCCATGGCCTTGAATGCATCCTGGAGGTACAAACAGGCTTCCCGGTTGCCGGGTGAAGGTCCGTTCTCTGCATGAAAGTCCCGGTTTCGAAAGCCCATGAAGTAGCTGTCCCCTCCGTAAAGTCCGAGTCCCATGTTTTCTATGTCCAGCTGAAAGCTCTGGTACTGTTTTTGAGACACACGATCGACCACCGCCTGGATAGCCGCATCGGTTTCGAGAGCTTTGTTCTGGATAGGATATTTTACTTTGCAGGCTAGCAGCAGGGAACTTATGCAAAATAAAACAACTATCGAGTATCTGGTCATATGCTATCCTTTAAGTCCATCTTATTTGAATGAAAATGAATCGAAGATCAACAGCTTATCATTTTTTCCCCTGAATACAAAACAGAGGTTCGCAGCTCCTTCCTGCGGCGGAAAATCAAATGTGTATACCTCAGAAGCGCTTTTCCCTTTATGTTTTCTTAGTTTATATGAAGCCACAACTTCACCTTCAGGTGAATCACGATGGATCTCAACGCTTACCTTTTGAAGGGCGCTAGCCTTGAACGAAATCTCACCTTTGGCTTCCAGACCATGAATGTTTGAAAATGTCAGAAAGTCCCCGGGATCAATTTCTGAAACATGAAAGCCTCCTCCCCTCTTCTCGATCTTTTGAATCTGCGAGGCTGAAAAATAATCCTCTGCTTCAATGCTTCCCTTGTTTGCATCGTATTGTCCAACCCCCGTGCCATCGACCCGGATGGGAGCGATCTCCCCGTTTTCCTTATAATGAACGTAACTCATGAAAGCAGATCTGAAATACCTGGTGCCTGTCTGACTCATATCATCATAAGCGAAATACCACTGATTATTCATTTCAAAAAATGAACCATGCCTGCCTTGCTTAAAGCCATGAGGCCATGTGGGTTCTATATACCCTTCTGCAAAGCTGGATTCATTCATGATCGCATCCACATAATCATAGGGACCATAGAGCTGGTCGGACATGGCATAAAAGCATCCCCAGGAAAGATAAAATTTTCCTTTGTATCGATGAATGAAAGCCTTGTCATCCGTAGGATTTTCCATTTTCAATCCATCCTGATTATAGGGGCCACGCGGATTGTTTATTAAGATTTTCTTTGGTGTTTCTGCCAGCGAGATCATGTCCTCGTTCAACCTGGCGATGTAAAAATCCCATACCCCGAAAAAGATATAATACTCCCCGTCAAGCTCAATAATGCCCGGATCGTATGGATCAGTGGGCACAAGACCTTCTGTAAGCAAGGCTTTCCCCAGGGGATCTTTCCAGGGACCTCCCGGTGAATCTGCTACCATCACCCCCACTCCATGGTTATGCTTGGAAAAATACCAGTAGTAAAGCCCATTCCTTCTGATGAAATCCGTGGCCCAGCATTGCTCATAGGGCTCCCCTATGTACGTCTCCTCCGGATGCAAAGCATATTCAAGTTTCCAATTCACCAGGTCGGGTGATGAATACATCACCCAGTGATCGATGTTGAACCATTCATTATCCATGGACCGGTCATGACAGGCGGTCATGTAAGCTTTGCCGTCATAAATCCTGATGTGCGGATCCGTAATCCCTTCACTGGCCTGCAGAATCGGATTCTGGCAAATAGCGCCAATGGAAAACAGTAGAAAACTAAGATAGAAACTTATGTGTCTAATGTGTTTATTCATTCCCCGAAGTTTGATACAGAAGTAAATGAGCCTTTCCCATCAGACCCGATTCCAGCAATGGGCTGTCTTCATTGAACCTGGCTTTGGCATTTGTACGGGTATAGGGTTCTTTGTTAGGATTTCTTATGTCCCCCACAATGCGGTTGTTCCATGTATTTATCACCTGAACGCTGATGTTATTTGTACCGGCTTCCAGGTAGGGAGTGATCCGGGCCTTATAAGGCGGGAGCCATACAATACCACAATCATTCCCATTCACATAAACCCGCGCCATCTCCTGAATATCCCCGAAAACAAGATATGCTTCTGTATTTCCCGATAAGCTTTCCTCATCAAGTGAAAACTCTTTATTGTAAGTGGCCTTGCCCGAATAATAATTGATGCCCTCGTGGTCCGCTGTCGTCCAGCTTTCCAATTTGTTAAATGCATAGGATTCCGGTGCGCCCAATGCTGGATTGAAACGGACTTCCCAGTCCTCACTCAGGTCCATTTTTTCAAGGGACATTTCTCCCTTTTGCATGACTCTGAATCCAAATTGTAAATTGTAGCTCAGCCCCTCATCATCTTTGCCTGCCGATTTGTCCCTGAATACAACAAACCTGGAAGCCAGGGGATCCATGATAAACTCCATACTGATCCCGTTTTCCACAACTGTATATTCTACCTCTCTCTGTATCAAGCCAGTCTCAGCATCCCAGATTTCCGGGATCCTGTCAGCATCAACCCGGAAAACACAGGAAAATTCTTCTTCCCTCGTGCTGCTGTTGGACACAAAATAGATATCCTCTGTTTCTGTCCTACGGTGAATATGGTCGATATGCCAATCGCCATTCTCAATCCCTTTCACCTGGAAATCCGGTAGTATTTGAAGCTCCTCAAGCACCTGTTTTACAGACATCCCCCAATAGACCCTTCCATTACCATAACTGTTTGAAAATATCTTCTTGCCATCGCATGCTCCCCACATCTTGTCTGCAATGACTTTTAGCTCGCTGTCACATTCCGGATAATTCTCCAGGGAGGTGGTTCTTTCCGGCTTCGGGCCGATAACAACAGCGCCGTCAGACACCAGTTTTTCCAGGCTAAGCAATACCTCAAGGGATATGTCAACCCGGTCGGGAAGCAGCATTACCCGGTAGGATTGTCCGTTCGGCAGAAGCAGTTTCCCATCTTTAGTATAGAGTGTGGAAGTAATAATATCGGCATTGATATAATCATAGTCATAGCCTGGCAATTCACCCACATTTACAGGCTTTGGTTTTCCACAATGCAGGCATTGCTCATCCGTAAATATGGGCTTTATGTTGGGATCGATACGTTTGGGCGGGACCAGGTTTGGGGCCTGGTCACCATAGTAGAGGAGGGCGTCCCCCACAAAATTTCCCTGCCTTAGCATATAGGAGCATCTAGCGATATAATCCATAAAAGGTCTGGCCATCTCCCACCAGGTGGTATTTACATTGACGTGTTCGCCGGCATGATAGACAAATCCCGGCTTGCCGGCTATTTCAGGATTATGGTCGAAGGTGTGAAAGACAATTTGATTAAGGCCTTCGCAGAAAGCCACATCAATGAGTTGTTTAAAGTCGGTGGGACCATGCGCCCAGTGGTTCCAACCCGTAAGCGACTCCGCAGCCACCACTTTTTTTCCGTATATATGAGCTGCACTGGCCGCCTCTTTTGTAACCCAGAAACGCATCCTGTTCCAGAACTCTCCCATGGGGATATGTGAATTCCCAAGTGCCTTCAGGGGATCAACCCTGGGGTACCCCCCGTGACCGGCCTCAGTTATCATCTCAAAGCCATGTTTATCGGCTATCTCCACCGATTGCGCAAAATGGTTCTCGATCATCATGTCACTTACCAGGCGGTGGTAATCTCCCCGAAACCGTTCTGCCAGAACACTGTCATTGCTACTATAGCCCCTGAGTAAAGGAAGATATGCCAGAGGATCATAGCCGTATCGCTCCCTGAATTCCTGAACCAAAAGGGGTGACCAGTCTGTCATGGGCCAGACTTCGTAGCTGTCGAGCATATAGAATTTTAAATGATTTTCCGGCGAATTTACCGAAGCAAGCCTGGATAAAACACTATCGAAGTTATTCTGAGTTGCGATCCGGCTGAGGTGATCAATAACTAAACCGTTAGAGTTAGGGCTCGGACATTCCAGTTCCTGCCCCGTATTAGCCATGAAAAAAGATATTATTTCCCACTTTCCTTCGGGCACCTCCCATTCTATAAAACCATCTTCTGAGGTATATTCTTCCAGTAAGATGGTCTGATCGCCGGAATAATCAATTACCTTTTCTTCCGAGAAAGGAACGGCCAGGGAGGAAATCAGGGAGTATCGGCCGGGCTCACCATAAGTGCCCCTTGGTTTTTCAATGGTAATTCCTTGTTTCGAAGGTCCTTCCACTACCTGCCTCGAACTGAGTAGTTCCATGGATGCGTTAGCTTCCTCTACCCATGGACCACCTGCATTCCAGCTGCTGGATGCAAACCAGCCAATGTCCAGATCCAGTTCTTTTCCTGTCCTGAGCGCCAGGGAAAAATATTTCAGGGACTGCTCTCCCAGCATGGCCGGCCCTGCAGGAATCATCTTTTCAGGATCCATGAGCGAACCCACATCCCATATCAGGGCACCTCTCATCCCTTTTTCCTTCATTTGTTCCAGCTCATAGACCAGCTTTACAGTATCCACATAACCGTTCAACCAGGGCCATAAAGCCAGGGGCCTGTTTTCCCCGGCGGGGTTGGTGAAGCCTTCTTCCAATGATCCTCCGTCTGATGTTGCTGTATTGCATTGTGCTAACAGTAGTATTGTAATCAGAAGAATCGCAATCTTTTTAACCAGACTAAGCAATTTATTTGTCATAATCACTCTCATTTATATAATCTGTACTCATGCCAATGCATTTAAGAATTTTTCAATCTTTCAGAAAGCAGTGGGATATGTGTTGTTTGAACGATCAGCATCGGGTATGTCCCGGTTCACAACCATTCTCTTAACTTCAGCGTGCTCCGGTATGCTTACAAGGTATTCTCTCCTTCCATCGCTCCAGATACCAACACTTTCATACAGGGTCCTGGAAGTGCCATCATGGTTTTCCACATCAATCACCAGCGGCATGGGCTGATTTCCGACCATGGATACCGTAAGCATGCCCTCACTGAATGATTCAATCTTCACATCGGCATATCCAAAGTCAAAAAACCACGGTTTCCAGATCCAGTGCAGATCCTGGCCCGAAATATCTTCGAAAGTGTAGAAGAGGTCGTAGGGGGTCGGCGATTTACCGGCCCATCTTGCTATAAATTCCCGGTAGCAGTTTAAGAAGAGCTCATCTCCCAGATATTCCATTATCAAGGCAAAAATAAATGCTGGCTTGCTGTAACTTGCCTGCCCGTAATTGTTATCATTCAAATACACCGAGGGGACCATTAAGGGCAGGTCGGAAAGAAAACCGGTCTGGATGCCCCTCCCCATTTTATTAAATAAATGGTCGATATCCTGCTCCCCCGGAAATAATTTCATTATTGCAAACTGTTGCAGGAAGGACACCGAGCCTTCGTCCATCCAGGACCACCTGGTCTCGTTGGTATGCACATACATTGGAAAATAACTGTGAAGCATTTCATGTATGGTTACATGGGGACCGGGAGATGAATTATGCGCCATCATGGGGAACTCCATTCCCCAGCCATCAGCAATCACCGTTGTGAAAGCTTCAAAGGGATAGGCAAGGCCCGGCACATCTTCCGAAAAGTATCTCATGGCATCCCTGGACAATAGTACATTTGCAGCATAATCTATGGCTGTATCCGGGGGATGAACAGTACTGACCAGGACCTTCCTGCCATCAACGCTCAGAGACGTTGCATCCCATGCAAAATGATCACTCAGAAAGAAGGCAAAGTCTGATACCTCCCCGGCCTCGAATTGCCATGAACTGCGGGGTGTATCAATCCCCCTTTTAACATCATCATGGGAAACAAGGGCTATGACCTCCTTTGAAGACCTGAGCGCATTGTATTTCTCCAGAATATCCGAAGGGTAGACCTCATCAGCATTCATAAGGGTCCCTGTGCCCCAGACCAGGTATCCTTCCGGAGCAGTGACAGATACATTGAAACTGGCCGGGCCATTGTAATACTCGTTCAGGATATCATGATTAAATTCATCCCAGCCAAAGATGTCGTCGCAGACTGAAATCTGGGGATACCAGTATCCAATAAAAAATGTAGTACTGTCATAGCTGCCGACCCTGGTATCGTGGGTGGGGATTTCCTGCCGCCATGAGGTCCTGAAAACCAGGTCTTCACCGGGCTCTAAAGGCTCTTCCAGGATGAACTTGATATTGGTGCCACCTCGTTTTACCTTTTGCTGATTCTCCAGATCACACAGCCTTCCATTTATGCTCAGGCCATACAGTTCCACACCCTCTGTAAGGTCCCTGGCATCGGAAGGATATTGTCGGACCGCTCCCCTTTTATTGACATCATGGTATAACCGCACCACCAGCGTGGATATGGAATGGGGACTCAAATTGTGATAAACCACTTCCTCAGATCCGACAATCATCCGGTCCGACGGAACAATTTCCACTTCAATGGTATAATCTGCCCTGTTCTGCCAGTAGTTGCTGCCAGGTTTCCCGTCGTAGGAACGGGTTCCATTCTCATATGCTCTTTGTATTTCAACAGGCATGTATAAACGGGATTCCTGACCAAAGGCCCGCAGCATACAACAAAGCAGCAGCAGAAAAGCGGTGAATATCCGAAGTGTAGTTATAGCTTTTGACTTCATTATATAGCAATAGGAGCCATGGCAACATAGCCCCCAGTTGATATCAGGATTCCTGTTTAACTTTGTTCAATTTATACAAAATCAATCGGCTTGGGCCTGGCCAGGGTTTTGAGCGGGGCCGATCACGGTTGCTGTTAAGGGTCTCCCATTTCAGCACATATCTGGTATCATCAGTATTCGCCTCTCCAAGATCACCACTGGTTTTAAGCTGCAGACCAGGGAATTCTCCTTCAATTTCCAGATCTGATAACAAGGGTTCGGCTTTGAGGACTTCTCCAATGCCTTCGAAGGTATTGTTTAATAGAATGGTACCGCTTCCGTATTTAACATGCCAGTAATCAATCTCGTAATTGCCTCCATCTCTTTTATTGAAGCCTTTTAAACGAAATTCAACCATGATGCTTCCACGTCCTGAAAATTCCCAGCGGTAGTCCCAATGGGTGACTTGCCTGTGAATCCATTTTTCATCATCTGTATGCGCCGTGTATAACTGAAGATTTCCAAGGGTATCATATTTGTGATATACAAACACAGGACTGTTATTTTCATCCAGGCAAAGCCTGGCCGCCAGATTTATGATCCCTCCTCCGGGGGGAATCGGATCAACAATCAACAAGCTCTTATCCCATGTAGCCGGTAATTCAATTTTTACACCAAATGCATTATACCAGTTAAGCAGATCAGGGCTCTTCATGTACGACAGATCATGGTTCGTCTCACAATCAGGAGTGTCACGCCAAACCCAGTACACATGATACCAGCCATCCTCCATCAGGATGGGTTGCGTTTGATAAGCATTCATCAATCCCTGTCCGTCGGTTAAGGGAACATCAAACATCCTGGACCATGTTTTAGTTTCGCAGGAATAGCTATTGTAAATCTCGTTGCCGTCTCCACTTCCACCGTCGCGATAATGGAAAAGCAACTCCCCTTCTTTTGTCAGCATAAAATGCGGATAGGTACAGCGTTTCTCAAGGGTTCCCACCATCTCTGTTTTCTGAACAAGCGTAGAAATATCACCGGGTTTTGTGCTTTTGAAATAGGTCATCGGATGCACATGCATGTTCCCGGATAGATGAATAAATCCATCTTTATCGATTCCAATCGTCACATAATTGTGACTATCCCATCCCAGAACAGTACTTGTTCCACCAGCTGTTTCACGCGAAGTTGGAGGCATTATATGCAGCTCAAAATTCTCATCATCAAGATTTCTTTGACCAACCACCATGTTCCGCTTAGCATTGTAGTAGGCAATGTATTGTCTGTCTCCATGCGTATACAGGCAAAAACCTACCGGGTGGCCTGCCCAGACACTATCAATTTCAATGACTTCATCGATGGACCAGGTGTTGCCGGTTTCATTAATTGAAATGAATTGGGTGGATTGTTTTTGGGTACAGGCATAAAGGCTTAAAAAACCAATGACAATAACTATTTGCTGCAAATTCATAGTATTATGAATATCTCATATTAATCTTAGCTGCCATTCTTAACTTATTTATCCCAATTCCTTCACGGCTCTCCACGCCTGATCTATTGCAACATGTATGTAAGAACCAAGGTCCGAGTCAACACCGGCAATGGTAATCCGGCCAAATGCCTGTCGTCCTTTTCTTGCCATTTTATACATGTCGGGGTCAAAAAGTGCTGAGCCACGATATGCGTATCCATGCGCCCACCGATTTATGGTTATACTCTCAACATCCCTGTCGAATTCAAATGATCCCTTCGGCAGCATACCACTTAAATGTGCTTTGATTTCCGTTTCGTAATCTTTGAATTGCAGCTCTAACATCCTGTATCTTGCTTCACGAAATTGTTCAATTGGGGGAGCACCAACAGCTTCACCAAACGGACAGGCTACCATCAGAATTGCACATGGATCGTCGGGTGTCCCGGTACAATTATAACCACCCATACTAACAGGGAAGTCCATCATCACCACCTGGTGCATATTTCCTGGCGACATGGCCAGGCCAATTTCCATCTCTTTCATGGCCCTCCAGTTCTTTAAACCCACTGTGGTGTATTGCAATGGCATCCTCACACTACGTCCCAGTGCCGCTGCCTGTTCTCCTGGAAGATCCGGAACTAAATGAGGAATTATCACGTTGTAACAGGCCATCACTACGCCTCTGCCCTTTATCCGATACGACTTGTGGTTATTGATATAGTTTACGAAAACCTCACTGGAACTATTGGGATCGCCACCATGCTTCACCTTAACCACCGTACTGTTTAATCTAATTCGAACTACATTGCCTGAATTGTCTAATTCGGAATAATTGAATTTAGATAACACAATATCTTCAGCGCTATCTCCCTCCCCAACATCAGGAATCATCTTTCTCACCAACAAACGCGCTACGGAAGCATTGCCATCGGGAAAATGATGAATGTATGGATCTCCATCATCCATGATATATCCATACTCTTTAATATATTTTTCATATTCCTTCTGGCCGTAGGCATCTTTCAGTGTTACAGGATCTAATCCCAGCCCTCCACATTCCAGGGCTTCCTCAATGGTAGCCACATCTGTTCCTGGTCCTGAATTATCGACGCAGGAATTCCTTGCCATTTCCAATACCCCGGGATCATCAACACCCAAAGTGGTTTTCAGGTAATCGAAGTAGGAATGAGTACGAATGTATTCTTCCAATTTCCTTTTGGGAACCTCTAGTACATGCAGACCACCATTTAATACTCTAAGTAATTGTTCTTTGCCTTTCTCGCTCAAAGGCGTTTGTTTTACTGCCTCTTTGTATGATAGCTCTGAACGTGGGATCCCTTCCACAAACCGTTGATAATTACTAAAGGGATGCTTCACCACTCTGTCCTCTCCAAATTTTTCTTTATTGAAATAAGTAACGGCTCCCAAATTATTCCTCTTGTAGAAGTCAACATCATAGGCCGTTTTAAATCGATCCAGGTCTATACCCAGGTCTTTATATAGATTTAGGACGGTTTCACTTCGTGCGTGTGGACTTACCATAGTCTGTGATCCACCAAATATCAATCTTGTGTCATCACCAATGGTATGTTCATTCCGGGCGCACTGGCCACCAAAATCGTCATGATTATCCAGTATTAGCACCTTTTTATCCTTACCGTGCTCTCGCTGATAGAAAAATGCAGCCGACAATCCGCTTATTCCTCCTCCTACAACAATCAGGTCGTACTCTTCATTCAAATCAGTATTTGGTCCCCAATCCGATTTCTCGGCCACGGCTCTATCATGTGCATCGGTATATGACCCCTCGTGATTCCCTCTTAGTCCCTTAAGCGCCGGCGGATAATACAAAGGATCTGACAGGCCCGGAACTGCCTGACTACTAGCTCTAAACGGAAGCATGGAAGCACCAGCTGCCAGTAATGTTCCATTGATAAAATCTCTCCTGGTAATTTTGCTCATCTTAATTCATTTCAATTTTAATTCTATCTTTTGATAAGGCACGGGATAGCAGGTCAGATAAGCGTTGGCTTTGAAGTTTTTCTCGCCACCTTTCATGCCCAGTACGACAATATCGATTTTCCTGCCTTCCATCTCTTTCCTTAAGGGAATGTAGTAGGTATAGTGCGAATTGGCCCTCTGAACAGGGTATTCCCAGGCATTGCAAGGATAAGACGGGCTGCGATCCGGAGCACCCACAGCTAAGCCGTCCACCCGGATGGCCGCATATGCACCTTCAATTCCATGCTCACCTTCCAAAGCAAGGGCCAGATATGTTCCGGGATGTATTTCATTAACTACCGTAGATATGGACCATGCAGCTTCTGCTTTGAAGCGTGCATACGGGCTGAACAGATTTGATCCTCTCCAACTATCTCTGTTCAACTCCCTGCCTTTCAGGTAGCCTTTAACTTCAATAATTTTATCCGGAGTGCCCCTGAAACGGATATATCTCACCGGCATGTTTTCGTCCAGCCTGGCCTTGATCACCGGTCCGGCCAGCACAGTTACAGGATTCCAGTTTTTCAGATCAGCCGATACTTCCATATTTACGGCTTCTCCGAATTTCCATGGTTGTAAACCATGCTCATCTTCAGTTTCAATCACTAATTCATCCAAATGAATGGTTTGGCCGAAGTCTATTCTCAGTGATCCATAATTAATCAAAGGAGACCTTCGGGTTCTTCTGTTTACATAAAAGGAAGTATTCTCGTCTCCGTCAAACATAAACTGGTCCCATAATCCCCTGGCTTCGAATAAAGGTTGATTTACAAATGCTTCCCTCGCAGCAATAACGGCAGGGATTTCAGACGGCCCGGACCTTTCAAGTGATCGGATTTCCAGGGCATTATTATCGGCCGAGTAAACGGTGGCTTCATAAAGCGCTTCTGCATCTTCAGGGACTTCGCATTCGCTTAGCTCGCCGATCCTTCGATAATAGTCTTCAGAGAGCTTCTCGCCCGGAAAATCAATTTTAACCTGCTTCCCTTTGACGAGCTTCCTGTTGGACCTGCCATTGATGGTGGCTTCTTTGAACTTCGAACTACCGGCATCCAGTGTAATCCACCTGCTCTCACCGGGGAAGCCCAGGAGATTGATAATTTTCTCTTGATCCGCTACATCCCGAACTATTTCGTAGTCACTTCCTTTAATGCCCAATCCGCCCTTTCCAGCCGGAGTCACCAATACCAGAGCAGAGCGAAAAGGAGCTAAATCGATTGTACACCTTTCCCCATACCTGAATGCTCCAATGATCTTCTCGGTGGGGTGGATCACTCTTACTTCATATTGCTGCTCTTTGCTTAAACCGATTTCCTCACTGATGTGAAGCTGGAAGTTCTTTTGATCCCAGCTCAGATTTCTCAATGTGATTAAGCGGGTATCCGCATCACCCCTGGAAACAGCCTTCGAACCATAGCTGGCTTCGGGCAGTAGCATTCCATCCACCATAATGCTCCCGTATTCTCTTGCCAGCCTGAAGATCCTTGCCAGTTTCGGGTATTCATCATCTCTCAGAAACCACGGGTTCCCATAGATTTGAGGAGAAAGGATCAGGTTACGGTTAAATGCCTGGAGAATCAGATCATCTTCCCAGTAATTCAGGCAGGAAGAGAGACAAACCCCATGGTCTTCGGTCATCCTGATCAGGCCTGGCACCACATTTCTGGAGATGGCACCGGCTCTGTGGTGCGGAGCAGTGATCACGTGGTTTGACATGTGAACATCAATATAGGTTTCTTCACCTTCCCATAAAGATGTGGTCGCATGCTTTTTCGCTTCGTCGCTAAGGTTTAACCTGTGATTAAGAAATATCAGATCCGGAGAATATTTCCGGCACTCGGTCATCATTTTTATAAAAGCCTCCTGTTTGTTGTCCCTGAGCTGGCCCACCACGGCATCAAACTTAAGCAGGCGGAATTCATAGTCCCTGCAAAGCCTGACGAACATATCTATGCGATCCTGCTCTTCCTCCGGTGTATTTCCAAAACCATCCGGACCGCCCCATGTTCCGAGTCGGGTTCCCATCTCTTTCGCTTTCTGGTAGATGGAATCAAATCCATGAGGGAATTGTGCCTTGAATTCATCAGACTCCATGCTTCCGTACCAGGAACCTTTGTCAATGGCCCCTGCACTCACCACGTAGATATCCAGGATCATTCCATATTCCTTATGCAGCCACTTGAAAAATTCCAGATTGGTCAGGGTCTGGGCTTCTGTGCTTCCTTCATTGGTATTATTGATCCAGGAGAAATACTGAGAGAGCGAAGGGCTGGATTCATCCGCCCCGGGATATACCCCTGTGCTGTCTTGCGCTCTTAAACAAAAAACAAACAGGCTTAGGGAGACTAGTAAAATGCCTGTTTGTTTCATTTCTCAATAAGGGAATCGAAGCGTGTAGCATCATTCCAAGTGTCTGTTCTAAAAGAAGAAGCAGGCAGTAAATTTGTATCGAACAAAGTTCCTTTCACCCAGCTATGCCAGGCATATCTCACGGCTACCGGATTGTTCACTTTATCGCTTCTCACAAACAGGCCCTTCCGGTTGTTTATGGCTGTAGCAGGATAAAACACTTTATCTGCCCCTGCAATTTCAAATCCTTCTAACTCATCGTAGCTGTAAACACCATGCTCTGCATACTTAAAAGTTAACAAAATCGTATCATGCATGATCTTGAAGGAATCCAGAATTGGACCCGAAAAATCCACCGCCTCGTATGCATAGGTTTGGTTCAGAGCATTGTAAAGCAATCTGTCGGCCACCTCTTTCTTTTTCGCCGGATGTATATTTTTTTCCTCCCCGATATCAAGGGTGATGGCAATGCCTGAATTAGGAATCAAATCCAGACACTTTAATTGTGCTTCACGCATAAAAGGGATCAAAATATCAGCTCCATCCCAGCCATAAACAAAAGGAGCAATCTGGACATAATAGAAGGGGAAATCTCCAATATCCCAACGAGTACGCCAGTCTTTCACCATAGCCGGGAACAGCATTTTATATTTCTCCGGTTCACTTGCATTTGACTCACCCTGATACCACAGCACACCTTTAATGGTGTAAGGGATCAAGGGATTAATCATGGCATTGAATAAAACCGTGGGAAAACGATTTCCCCTGCTCAAATCAACTTCTGAAAGATCTACTTCCTGCATAGAGCTCAATACCTCCTTACTGATCCAGGATTCAACCAGGCTTCCTCCCCAGGACGAATGAATCATGCCCACAGGTACATCCAGGATCTCCTGCAATTGCTGCCCGTAGAAATAGGCCACTGCACTAAAATCCTTCACATTTGAAGGACCGGCTGATTGCCAGCCTCTATAATCATTCAGATTATCCTTTGGAGCTGTATCAGCCTGTTTTTCTGCAGTAAACAAGCGTAAATTCTCATTAGATGCAGTTGTTATTGCCTGTTGAGAACCAAATGTTGGTTGTCCATAATAGCCCCTGACTGGCTGTTCCATATTTGATTGTCCGGAACACAGCCAAACCTCTCCGAATAAAATATTCTCCAATAGAATATTTGAGTCAGCACTTTTAAGTTCAATTGTTTGAGCTGCTTTACTATTCGTAGTCTTCGCTTCAATTTCCCATCTTCCTTCTTTGTCTGCTGCTGTCTTAAGCTCTTCGTCCAACCATGATGTATTGATTACAATTTCCTCTTTAGCATCGGCCCATCCCCACAGCGTAATTGTTGTGTTACGCTGTAAAACCATGTTTGAAGAAATAATAGCGGGTAACTTCACTTCTGCGTAGCCACTGCTGGCAACTAGCAGACCCGATATAAGCAGTACATAAAAAAGTGCTTTTGTTTTCATAATTATATCTTTATTAGTTCAATTTACCAATCTCCCTGTTTTCATTTCCTTTTTCTATTCCGACATTTAAGTCACCCAATTCTTCACGGGCTTTATCCACGACGACCATTATTTCGCTGACCTTTTCAGGATAATATTCAATAACATTGTACTGTTCCCCCGGATCGCGCATCATATTATATAATTCAGGACGTTCAAGTACCGTTCTTATTCTTTTGCCTCCGTATCCATCATTACCGGGTTCAGTATTGTACGATCGATATGTGTGTGGCAGAACAAGTTTCCAATTTCCCTTTCGAACAGCGTTCAAATTGTTTTTACCATGATAATACAGAATGGTTTCGCGTGGTTCTGAGGTGAAATCGCCTTTTAGAAGTGATCCTATATCAAGTCCATCAATTTTATTCTCAGACAATTCAGCATTTGTGAATCCCGCCAGCGTGGGCAAAAGATCAATGGCACACCCCAGTTTATTGCAAACAGTCCCGGCCGGAATTGTCACCGGCCAGCGGATGATAAATGGGACTCTCTGTCCGCCTTCCCAGGAGGTAGTTTTTCCTTCTCGAAGTCCGCCGGAAGAACCGGCATGGTTCCCAAAATTCAGCCAGGGCCCATTATCAGTTGTGAAGATTACAATGGTATTATCTGCAATATTGTTATTCTCAAGCGTACGCATGATCTCACCCACGGACCAATCTATTTCCATCATAACATCGCCATATAGTCCCTGCTCACTTTTTCCTCTGAATTTTTCAGATACTCCAAGTGGAATGTGTCCCATGGTATGTGGTACATACAGAAAGAATGGATTATTTGCATTTCG
>Ga0164313_10001743_pt1 | contig 19392 bp, 17 predicted proteins | sample GuaBasSedimGuay4_FD_113735 | JGI IMG/M metagenome (GOLD analysis project Ga0164313, IMG submission 113735) | Subseafloor sediment microbial communities from Guaymas Basin, Gulf of California, Mexico - Guay4, Core 4569-4, 0-3 cm | ecosystem: Environmental > Aquatic > Marine > Hydrothermal vents... | reverse complement strand
ACGCTGCACCTTTCTGATTACAATATGAAAGAAGCCAATATACTCGGTCCGGTCGCAGAAGATGTTCAAATCTGGTTATCCATTGAAGGTGTACGAAAATGAAACTTTATTACAGCCCGGGTGGCCCTCCGTGTCTATCTGGCTGGCTCTGGCGGTCGGCAAGAAATACAGCCAGTACCTGGGCTGGCTGTATGGCCTCTTCCCTTCGATTTACTCTAGGGCAGCACCGTGTATTAGCCCAAATGAGACCAGAAAGTATCGACCGCGGCGCGACAGTCAGCCGCGGGATCTTCCGCCAGGCCCAGGATTAGCGCTATGAAACCCGCTGCCTGCCCCTCGCTCAGCCCGCCATGTGCCAATAACATATGCGCCTTTGCTACCATATCGGCATCAGATAGCGCCGCTTCCGGGTCACCCTTCGCTGCATTCCTTGCCTCGCACAATGTGCTTCCATCCTTGAGTTTGACAGTTACCGAAGAACCCCAGAATTCGGGATAGCCGCTCAGATACGGTTCCCGGGCCTCAGCGGAGATAAGGGAGCGCAGTTTTATCAGGCGATGCCTCGGCTCCCCACCAAAGGAACTGAAATCCACTACACCATCCTCTAGCGCGACTGCTACACAGTGGTATATAGAAAACTTACCGGCGTACTCGCTGTCAGGGTGCCGCCGGTCACAGACATCCATGGCGGCCTGGTAGGTATCAACCGCTACCGATTCAATCTCCTGCGAATTCAGCTGGCGATGAATGGCCAGGGCTGCGTCAATCGCAGGGTGCGTATGGCGACAGGAGGGCCACGGCTTTATCGAGGTTTCCGATAATTGCCAGGGGGCATCAGGATTAACCGCTATTGCATCCGGGCGGGGATTCGCACAGGTAGCCATGAAGAAACCCTTCTCTCCCTCCAGAATACGGGGTGGGCCGGTGAAACCGTGCGCCGACAGCTGCGCTGCAAGCACACCGGATTCAGCCGCCCGTCCAGCGTGCAAATGCTTGCTCATGGCGCCGGTTTCCAGAAATTCCCACAGCCCAGACGATTGCGTGCCCGCGTTTCCCAGTGCAGAAAGCGCCATCTCTTCGTCCAGTCCCAACAGACTAGCCGCCGCCATGGCCGAGCCAAATGGCCCACAGGTCGCGGTATTATGCCAAATCCGGTAGTGTTCTGACCCCACCGCCATGCCAACTCGACACATCGCCTCAAACCCATGAAGTATCGCCCTTAGCAGCTCTCCCGAACTCAATTGATGCCGTCGCGCCAGTGCAAATACAGCGGGCACCACCACGCAGCCCGGATGGGTGACAGAGGTTCTGTGCAGGTCATCTGTTTCCAATATGTGACAGAGCGCACCCGCTAGAAGCGCATCTCGCCCTGCATCCTGTCCCTGCTCAGAGGACCAGCGAAGAAACCTCGTACCGGCATCACTGTTACGCCCTCCTACACTGTTTGCCAGTGCATCCAAAGTCATTATAGACGTGCGCTGCAGATCGGCCGGGGCAATCGGTTTACTGCGAATAAGCTGTATAAGTTGATGCGTTAGCGTCATCACTAAATATAGACCTCTTGCAATCTGTCGACTTGAGATTCCTACTCAGGAAAACTCATCTCGTATCGATTCGCTGTGTTCGCCCACAGCAGGCACAGCACCGGGACTGAATGTCTTCCCGAACGCAATGACAGGTGGGGCCACACAATCAACAGGTCCGGTCGGAGACGCCACGGTGATTTTTCGCAATTGAGCGTGCTGCAATAATTCGGCAACGCCATTGAGGGATGCATAAGCAATATTTGCATCATTCAGACGCTGAACAAGTTCCTCCCTGGACAGGGAGAGAAAACACTCGTGAATCAGGCCATCCAGCTCCTTACGGTTGCTACACCTGTCAGTGTTTTGCGCGAACTTTGGCGCATCGACCATGTCCGCACGTTCCAGAACTGTCGCGCAGAAATTCTGCCATTCCCGATTATTTTGTATTGAAATGACCACATCTGCACCCTCGCCGCACCGATATGCGCCATAAGGCGATATAGAGGGATGATTCAAGCCGACACGTCCCGGCGCCTTACCAGTATATTCCTGATGCATCAGGGGAACAGCCAACCAATCGGCAATTGAATCAAATAGCGACACACTCAGTCCCTGACCCTTGCCAGTGGATTGCCGCTCGAATAGAGCCTGTAATATGGCCGCATGTGCATACATGCCACATGCGATATCACATATTGAGACACCAACGCGCCCGGGACTCTCCGGCGAGCCTGTAATGGACGCCAGGCCAGATTCACATTGCACTAATAGATCATAGGCCTTCATATGCCGGTATGGGCCGGATTCACCGTAGCCGCTGATATCCAGGGTAATCAGCCGTTCATTGGTGCTGCGCAAGTAGTCAGACGCTAAACCGAGACGTGCAGTGGCGCCCGGCGCGAGATTTTGAATAAACACGTCAGCCCTGGCTATAATGCCCAGAAACAACTCTCGGTCACCCTCGTCCTTGATATTGAGACACAGTGACTCCTTGCCGCGATTTACCCACACAAAATAGGCGCTTTCACCGTGTGCAACGTGGTCATAGCCGCGAGCGAAATCACCCTCATCTCGCTCGATTTTAATAACTCTCGCACCGGCATCGGCAAGACGTGAGGAACAAAAGGGGGCCGCAACCGCCTGCTCCAGCGCAACCACCAGAATTCCTTCCAGGGGACCGCCCATCAGAACGACCTCGGCAGGTTGAGCTCGTTGGTCGCTACGAACGAGAGAATCAGGTTCGTCGATATGGGGGCAACCTGATAGAGACGAGTTTCACGGAACTTCCTCTCGATATCGTACTCCTCCGCGAAGCCGTAGCCGCCATGCGTCTGAATACAAACATTAGCAGCGGCCCAGAAAGCTTCTGAGGCTAACATTTTCGCCATATTCGCTTCAGCTCCCGGCCGCTTGCCTTGATCCTAGAGTTCCGCGGCTTGCCGCACAATCAGCGCAGCAGCTTTAGATTGAATATGAGTTCTGGCGAGAGGGAACTGTACACCCTGGTTATCGCCAATGGGTCGACCAAAGACTTCTCGTTCCTTGGCGTATGCCACCGATCTTTCCGGGCGCTCTCAATATCCGGGATGTCGTACTGATAATCAGTCAATAACACTCGCATACTTACCCTCCTAGTAATATCTTCAAGTAGCTATTGACACACTCGTGGATCACAGATATCTTTTCTGGATATTTCACTTTTAAGCATACAAAGCGCGGCTAGAGACCTTGCTTCGGTGAACTCACCTCTTAAGATCAAGTCATCAAGCTCGTTCATAGACACCTTAATGACCTCCAGACGTTCCGGCTCATCTCCTGACATGCGATTTTCATACAGGTTTTCTGCCAGGACGACCGTAATTTTGTGGCACAGGTGCCCCGGCGCCAATGTTAATTCAGCTAACACCCTAAGAATACGAGCGCCATAACCAATCTCTTCCATCAGTTCTCTGTTCGCGCCTTCAATATGGCTCTCCCCACACTCAAGCCTCCCCTTTGGAAGCCCCAGAATATAGCCATCCACTCCGACGGCATATTCCTTAACCAGTATTATTGACGAGGAATCTAACATTGGAAGAATAATCACTGACTGGGTTTTTACTTCCTGCAGCCGTTCATAAACTCTCTCTTCACCATTGTGAAACCGTAACTGCATCTCTTCGATGGCAAAATATTTACTTTTTGCAATAACCTGAGATTTAATAATCACTGGTGCGCCCATATCTTCACCCATTACATAAATTATAAGGAAATTACATGGAACGCACCCTCGAAAAAGATGCTTTGATTTGTGGCGCCATCAACAGAGAAAAGCTACAAAAAATGAGCATGGCACCAATCTCATTGATGCCATTCGTCAAGTGCGACTTAGAGACTAGCTCAGGCCCTTAATTTATCTGCCTGCCCAATCGACTAACGGTTAAAAGTTATAGTTCATCGTAACACCCGCCCATCGGGGAGGACCAAATTTCTGTATGGTATACCCGAGCACAGTTAGGTCAAATGATTGAGTAAGATACTCTTCATCCGTGAAGTTTCTCACCCATGCACTGACTTCCCATTTACCGTCATCCGAACCAAGACCCACCCTTGCATTATGTATGTCATATGCTTCAGCTGCGACATTCGGTGCGTTTACAATATTGAAAAATCTTTCATCCCTATATGCCCCATCATATTGAAATGATAACTCCAAGCCACCCAAGGGCACTACATAACGAAACAGCCAATTATATTCGCTTTCAGGCGCATTGAGCGGATGTTGAGTACGACTAACGCCACCCACAGTAACATCTTTCACCTCAGTATCTAGAAGTGCCACACCGAGGTTAACATCCAAATTATCAATTGGATTTAACTGCAATTCGATTTCACCACCGTAAAACTCCGCATCTTTATTAAGCACAACCGAGGTCAACCCGGAGAACTCAAAGGTTTGGAAATCAGTGTAATCGTAGTGGAAGACACTGACATTCAACCTGCCTCTATCCCATTCATATTTAAAACCCGTCTCAAGGGAAATTAGCTCTTCGGGTTTATACTCTAGCTCACTCACAGCTAGCAAACCATCAATCGGTGCAGTATAACCACCACCTTTAATACCCTTATTAGCGCTTATATAAACAAGCCAGTCACTATTAGGTCGATAATCCAATTGAACTTTACCGGACCACTCACCGATGTTCTGGTCAAGATTTTGAACTTCGGGAATATCGGCTACCGCAGGCCCAAGATTAACACCGTCTACTATTCGGTCCCCGACGCTTCCCCATCCATCTAGAGCTGCAGCACCAGGAGCATCTTCAAACCAACGAGAATCTAACGAAAAATCTTTTTGATCGTCGGTCCAGCGTATACCTGTAATGAGAGTAAAGGTCTCCGTTAACTCCCATTCTGCCTGCGCAAATACCGACCAGCTCTTGGTCTCCAGACTCCAATCACTCATATTTCCAGCATTGGATGTAGCCTTGTCTGGATAGGTGACAGGGTCGATTAAATTTGCAAGGTCCTGCGAATCAAATATAGTAGTGTAGTCTCCATCAATATTGAGATAGTACACACCGGCTACCCAATTCATGAGATCCGAGTCACCGCTAATACGTAGTTCCTGCGACCATTGTTGCATATCTTGCGTCGTTGTATAGGAGGTCTGGTTGAATGGTGATCCATCAGTGTCTTCACGATAGTCAGTCTCCACATCTTGGAAGTCCGATACCCAAACAAGGTCAACATTTTCAAATTGATAGTTCAGCTTCCAGGTTGTCGACACAACATCCTTTTTAATGTACCCATCCACATCATACGCGCCGGCATGAACGTCACCATCGGTGTCTCTATAACCGTAAAAATCGCCACCATTAGTACCACCTCCCAGGGGATCTTGATCAGGAGGAACAAACTCAGGTACCCCGGTTCCTGGATCGTAAGAGGCTCTGTGCTGATAGACACCTGCTCTCACATCCTCACTAAAGCCCTGAACTTTTACCCACAAATCCGCTTTATCTGATAAATCAAATTGTAATTGTCCCCGAGCTGCCCATAAATCCTGGTCGCGGAGATCTGGTCCGATACGATTTTCTACATAACCGTCAGCATTTTCATTGTAGAATGAAAAACGGCCTTGAATTCGGTCTGAAAGCGCGCCACTTATCGCGCCCTCAAGTCTAGTCTGCGAATACTCTCCTAAGGTCGCAGTGACGTATCCACTCGTCTCATCTGTAGGCTTGGCACTGATAAAGTGAATCAAACCACCTGTAGCATTACGGCCGAAAAGCGTTCCTTGAGGACCGCGTAGTACTTCAACGCGCTCGAAATCAAATAGCGGCAAACCTGCAGCGGATGACGAAGATATATAAGCTTCATCCTGATAGACTGCGTTGGGTGATTCGTGGTGTTCTGCAAAATCCCCCTGTCCGGAACCACGAATATTAAAGTGCGATCCAGCGCCTCCTGCTAGTTTACTAGAGGTCAGCCCAGGTGTTTGAATGGCAATATCCTCACTGGTTTGCCAACCAAATGCTTTCATTTGTCTAGCTGAGTGCGCACTCACGGAAATACCAACGTCCTGTAAATTCTGCTCTCTTTTTTGCGCCACAACTACAACTTCCTCGAGAAGCAATGATGCAGAATGCACCTGAGATGCCAGTGGTAACAATGTACAGCAGGCAATAAGCGTCCTATTTAGCGGTTTTTTTGAAGATAACATACAATTTCCTCGTCTATTTTATTTTGGTTATTGTCATCCTATAGGAATCAATAACCTCTAATGACACCAGAAGAGAAGCATAATATGTGCCAAAATTATTATTTGGTATAAATTTCAACTAGATAGGTATGTATAGTCCGTATTAAATCAATTTAGTATTTATAAAGTGATGCAGTTTTGCCAAAAGTGGTAAAGGCGACTCGAATTATGCATCAACAAAATGTCGATGAGGGCAGGGTTTATTCCCATTATGTGCAACACTTAATGGGTCGAGCACCTGCACGGTTTTTTGGGTATGGCGTCATTTTTGACTGTCAAATCTTTGGTGGCCATACCGTTCTCAACGACACTTCTTTTTATAGCTCTTGTGCTTGATTCTTGCCTGCTCATTGACTGCTCTGGAATGTGACTGAACCACAACGCCCAGTCTCCTGGATGATGGTATTTTGGATGGGTCGATATCTGACTATTTCAATATTCGGCAAATATGCGCGGATTTGGAGTGGCGTTTACAGTATGTAGCGCAAGTGCTTTCCTGGCCGTCTATATTGAGTGATTCTGAGCGCCTGCTATTAAGCCCGAAGCAGCCCCTCGTATACTGGTAGGTTTCTCATGAGAAGAGGCAGCCGATGCGGTCAAAAGCGGACGCTGACGTTCGCTGTCATATCACCGGCCGAGAATAGATCCAAATATCGTGAGAGAATATTATTTATGGTGAGAAGCAACACTAGCGTTTGGTCTTTCGAACGATGGTCGCTATGTCCACACCTAATGCAGATGCTGCTTTACGCTTACTACCCAAACGAAGGATCGCATCCTCTATCACAAGCGTCTCAAAACCCCGAACAGATTCTTTCAAAGGTTTAGCTTTGTAATCGATATCTAAAAATTCGGATCCTCCTAAAAGATTGCTATCGGGATACTTTTTGAAAGGCAGATGTTCTGGTCGTGCAACATCATCACACTCCACCGCCAATTGCTCCAGAATATTCTGGAGCTCCCGGATATTCCCTGGATAATCGTATTCTAGCAATCGTTTGCTGCAGGCTGGACTGAGAGAGAACGGTTTTCCTCGCCTTTTAATCAGCCTTTCCATAAAAGTCTCAATCAGACCAGGTATCAGTTCACGCCTCTCGCGTAGAGCAGGAATTGTCAGTCCTATTACATTTATCCTGTAAAAGAGGTCAGACCGAAATTTTCCTTCCAGAATCATCTGCTCAAGGTCTCTATTGGTAGCAGTCATCACATTGACTTTAATCCGCTTAATTTTTGTTGACCCCAGTCGCTGTACCTTTCCGTCTTCGATAAACTGTAACAGCTTTGGCTGCGACGCTATCGGAACCTCCCCAATTTCGTCAAGAAATAGTGTGCCGCCGTCGGCGGCTTCGATTAGGCCTTTTTTCCCAGAGTTACTTGCCCCTGTAAACGCGCCCCGCTCGTACCCAAACATTTCTGATTCAAAAAGTGTTTCGGGAATGCTTGAACAATTCACATGGATAAAAGGCCTGCTGCCATCAAACGATTTATTGTGAAGGTAGCGGGCAGTTTCCGATTTGCCAACACCAGACTCACCTCTAAGAATCACTCTGCTCCCCATGCCAATTGCTCGCAACCCCTTTTTTAGTGTTTGATCTTTTGGCATTTGGATTATATTTGACCTGCTTTCTTCGAACCTCGGCTCTTGATTATCGAAAACCATTTTGAATTCTGATCTATTCCTCGATTGTGAATTCACCATTTTTTCGAGTTCGTCGAGGTTACGCTGCACAATGACGAAATAGATAACATTCCTATTTTTATCGCGAAGAAATCTCGCACTAATCAATATATTATCACCAATCGTGGAGAATACCGGCCGGTCAATTTTGTTTGCATTGTAAAACGACTCGACCAGCACATCACAACTAACAACACTTTTTTTACAAAAGGTTTTAAGCGTACGGCCAATCATCCGATCAAAATTAATATCATTAATACTCTCTGCAGCAGAATTCATAAACACTACAACCCCCTCTTGGTCCGTAATGACCAAACCATCAGGGAGTGAATTCAATATCTGCAAACACGGTGGGTCTTTTAGTATCCTCTGGATTTGTTCTGCAGATGCGATTTGAGAAAGAGGTCCCTCAGGTTGTGAGTAAAGCTTCATAGCAAAACCTATACCTTTCCCATAAGAAACTCAATCATGTTCCTTTTCGTCTCTTAACGATATCAGTATTCTTCGATTACTAATGGTCTTAAAACAATGACAAAACCATCACTGTTTCCTTCGGACGCATGAGACGCGAGGGACCCCTCGAACTCTCTGACCACACCATGGGCACAGGAGACCGGCGCAACGAATCGGTTGACCGCGACCGGTTTACTTTTTCTTTTTGGTGATGTGTATACTTTCAAATCAATGATTTCAGTAACCTCCTTTCCTAACCAGTCATCGATTTTCAAGCCTAGCTCAGTCTCAAATGCCGGATTGGCCCCTAGCAATATCAACTTGTTGTCAACGACCAATATCACATCAGGCACAGAACTTAGCACACCCCGCATTTCAGTTTCTCTTTGTCTCAAAATTTCAAGATTTTTTCGGTCTTGAGTAACGTCTCTTGCGGTTCCCCAAAAACGGTAAAGTTTTCCTGCCTCTATGTGCGCACGCACTGTATTTAATACATAAATTGGGTGGCCATCATGACTAGAATCAATTGAAAGAACATCATCGAGAGAAAAATAACTATCAATCAACTCCTGCACAAAATCCTGATTTTCAAGGGATCCGGGGAAATTCATGTACACGGGCTGTTTGTTCAAGTCCATGTGGCCGGGGATTTGGTAAAGCTGTGCCATGGCCTTATTGCACAGCTTCCAATGACTGTCGTTATGAAAAATTTGGCGGATTACCTCCTCGTCTGAGCCATTTAGGTCAACGGGGTCAGAAAACTCGATACACCAAGTGGGAATTGACAAGCTTTCAAGAATACTATGCAGTATATTGAAGTCATTCATAGCGTAATATAAGGGGCTTTCATGTGTTTACGATCAACACTAATAACGGCTTGGCTCCGAAGATATGCCACCATTGTTGTTACGCCCCCACCTCTAAAATACCTTGGTAAGCCTTAACTACTTCCTTACCAATAGGAACAATGACATAAGCTACATCCGGGGGCTGTTTACTCATAATTGCGATGGTATTGCATGCTAAGGCACCACTGGAAATTGTAATAAACTTTCAGGCTGCCGTATTGTAATAATCATTTCAATTCACCAGGAAGATTACCTGTTTGCAGACTTAATAGTTTTACTTTTTCTGTTGCTGCAAGTTCGTCCGCCACCTCAAATAGATCGTCCATACAACGCGCCCAAGAAACAACCGTCCTCTGCAGAGTATCCGCTAAAGCTTCTAAAAACTCAACAAATGTCGACATAGAGGCCGTAGTTAGCAACAAAAAAATGGGTGCTTTCAGGTCATTATTGACGGCAGAAGTAGCATCAACATGTTTCAATAAGTCCGTCAATGCTCCTATCCCAAGTGCATCCAGACTGATTTAGTCTGGGTGTGTTGGAGAACTGTATCAAAACACTTATCCCTACCTTGACCGGACTGTTTAAATCCGCCAAATGGTTGGGTCATGTCACCATGGTCAAAGCAATTCACCCAAACAATGCCGGACTCAATATCGCGCGCCATCTGGTGCGCCGTAATCAGGTCCGAGGTCCAAATCCCCGCAGCAAGTCCGTATGGCGAATCATTGGCAATCGCGATAGCCTCAGCCGCGCTGCTTATCCGCATCACGCTTGCTACCGGACCAAATATTTCCTCTTTGGCGATCTTCATCTTGCTGCTGACATCTGAAAACAGCGTAGGTGAAACATAGCATCCATTCTCAAACCCTTCAGGAACATCTCCACCAAAATTCAATGTGGCCCCCTCATGGTTGCCGCTATCTATATAGCCCAACACTCGGGCTTGTTGCTTTTCGTTGACCAACGGGCCCATTGTAGTTTTCGGATCCAGTGGATCACCTGGTGTGAAACTATTATGTGTTTGAACAACAAATTTATCCAAGAACTCATCGTATATTTTATCCTCCACCAGAATTCTAGAACCCGCATTGCAGACTTCCCCCTGGTTACCGTAGATACCATTGACGGCATACTCGACGGCGGTATCCAGGTCAGCAACATCGGCGAGAATAATTTGCGGACTTTTACCACCACACTCTGTGGATACTTTCTTCATGTTAGATTGCCCGGCATAGACCATCATCATTTTTCCGATTTCAGTAGAACCGGTGAAACTGATTTTGGCGACATCCATATGTGTTGCTAACGCTCGCCCGGCATCGTTGCCGAAACCATTGACTACGTTGAATACGCCAGGCGGCCCACCCGCTTCGACGAACAGTCGCGCCAGCAACAGGGCACTCAAGGGCGTTTGTTCCGCTGGTTTTAGCACCACAGTATTACCTGCTGCCAATGCTGGAGCAATTTTCCATGCCGCCATCATCAGTGGATAATTCCAAGGTACAATGGCGCCAACAACGCCCAGCGGCTCTCTTGAAATATAGTGAAAAGCATCACTTTCAGTATTGGTCACCGCACCTTCGATTTTATCAATGGTCTCTGAAAAGTACTGAAAGCACAACGCAGTAAGGGGCACATCGACAGTAATCATCTCGGAGATCGATTTGCCCATGTCGGTAGTATCAAGCAACGCAAATTCCTGGCCATATTGTTCTACAAGAGAGGCGAATTTAGACATGATTGCCATTCTGTCCCGCGGCGCCTTCCGTGACCAAATGCCAGTTTTATAAGCCTGCAGGGCCGATGCCACTGCGCGATCCACATCCGCCTCGGTTCCCCGCGCCATTTCAGCAATAACTTCCCCGGTAGCCGGGTTGACGGTTTCAAAGCTCTGGCCTTTCATCGGGGCGACAAATTCACCACCGATAAACAATCTTGTTTCAGGTTTCAACGCGGCGGCGCGAGTCTGCCACTCCTCTTTTGTGACGTTTTGCGCTTCTGAAATATGCATACGAATTAGCCTCTCTATTTATTGATTAATATCGGTAGGTTACATTGAGTTAATTTTCTTTTTTCATAGACCGCAGTGCGATATAGGTAAATACCAGGGTAAGACCGCCCCATATGCGGTTAAATCGACCAGATTGCCCACCGCCAGTATCATTCCGAGCCGCGCTATACCATAGGAAGACGCAAAGGCAGACAACAACATGTCCCAATCACCTAGCATGGCCTTACTCAGCACTCCCCGAGACCTTAATTTATCACCAGGGTAAACTGAGTTTCCCAAAGCCACTCCTTATTCTAAATATACCGATACTTATTCCTTATCGGCTCTCAATCAAGACATATTTTCGATTCGAGCTTTAAGTAAGCGCTGTCCTACATTAGATATAATAACCACAGCAATTTACAAGCCAAAAAAGCTAAAGTCATTTAGTATCAATCAGTTATATCAGCGCGCTTGAAGTAATGAAGAACCCTCTCGGCACAGTGATGCACAAATGCATCACCTAGTATTTCTGTCACTTTCATCCTCTCTAATAAGATAGTAAGCCCCAAGTATCGGCAAAAAGGTGACCAGCACCACGACCATTGCAACCACATTAGTAACGGGCCGCTGCCGAGGACGAACCAATTCTTCTAACATCCAGATTGGCAGCGTGGTTTGTTGACCGGACGTAAAAGTAGTGACAATCACTTCATCGAAGGAAAGAGCAAAAGCAAGCATGCCTCCGGCAACCAGAGCCGTGGCAATATTAGGAAGAATCACATATCGCAATGTCTGAAAACTGTTCGCCCCTAGATCCATCGAAGCCTCAATGAGGGAACCATGGGTGCGCCTGAATCGTGCAATGGCATTATTATAAACGACCACAACACAGAAGGTTGCATGTCCAAGGATAATGGTCCAGAAAGAGAAGGGTATTTCTGCCAGACTAAAAGCCGAGCGCAACGCGATACCAGTAACAATACCTGGCAGCGCAATGGGTAGTATCACCAGCAGCGAAATGACCTCGCGCCCAAAAAATCGAGAACGCGATATTGCAGCCGCACATAAAGCCCCCAATAATACCCCTATTATTGCAGCAATCGATGCGACTTTAAGAGATAGTCCTAAAGCTTCCCATACGTCTTGCCGCCCCCAGGTTACGGCTAACCATTTAAACGTCAAGCCGGGGGGCGGAAACTGATAACTTTTCTCTTCAGTAGTAAACGCATATAAGAATATCAGCAATACTGGCAGGTGCAGGAATAACAAACCTGCAAGAACGCTGAACTTCAGACCAATGGAAGCCCCTGTCTTTGCACTAGATTGCATCAAAAGCGCCCGCCCGCTTAGCCAGCCATAGATAACATCCCATAATAAAAATAGGCACCACAGAAAAAGCAGCCGCCAGTGGGATATTACCCGCTGTGCCCTGATGAAGATAAACCGCCTGCCCTAAAAACAGCCGAGATGAGCCTACGATCTGCGGTATGATGTAGTCGCCAAGAGTGAGCGAAAACGTAAATATTGACCCCGCTATTACTCCCGGCATCGCTAACGGGAAAATAACCCGAAAAAATGTCTGCCTGGGAGTTGCACCCAGATCATAGGACGCCTCAATTACATTCGACGGTACGCGCTCCAACGCGGCTTGAATGGGAAGAATCATGAAGGGCAACCAAACATACAGGAACACCAGGCAGGTGCCGATATAGCTTACCGACAACGAATTACCACCTATCACGGGCACAGCCAATAGAAACTCCAGCACACTCGTCAAATGCATTTTGATGAAGATCCAATTGATAATTCCCTCTTTAGCAAGAATAAGCTTCCAAGCATAAACCTTAACAAGATAACTCGACCAAAGTGGCATCATTACCGCAATGTAGAAAAAAGCTTTCCACTTTCCTCTTGCGTAACGTGTTGCGTAGTAGGCTATGGGAAATGCAATAACCACTGCAGCAACGGTCACAACCGTCGCCATAGTCACAGTCCTGATAATAATATCCAGATTTGACGGACGCAGCAGCTCTAGATAAGTTTTCAGCGTAAATTCGTACTGAATTACTCCGGTAAATTCATCAATCGAGAAAAAACTCTGAACCAGCAATGCGAGCAAAGAGCCGACATAGACAACCCCCAACCAGAGTACCGGCAACGCAAGCATTATCAACAGTAGTATCCTGGGCCGACGCCAGAACAAGTCAGAGAGCCAATTAAGAACTGGGTTGCTTCTCAATGAAAGCAAAGTACTCACGTCAATTCATCTTCCATCAAATGAAAATCAGAGCCTGACCACGACAAGCCTACAGTCTCACCTTCTACTGGCAGCAGACATCCGGCGGGAATCAGCACGCGCAGACGCTGCCCCTGAGCATCTACGGTAATCCGATACGACGAACCTAGGTATATATTTGAAAGAATTGTACCAGTGACTTGTGCACTCTCATCCGTGGCGCCCACCAATGAAATAGCTTCCGAGCGCAGGCTGGCCCACCGCTTTCGTCCTGTTAGAAAATCAACAAACTCTGGTGACAGTACATTTGAGGAGCCAACAAAACTTGCTATAAAAGGCGACTGAGGATACTTATATAAATTTTCTGGGGTTCCCAGCTGAGCTATTTTTCCTTCACTAAATACCGCCACGCGGTCTGCCATTGACATAGCCTCGCCTTGGTCGTGTGTAACCAAAATAAAGGTAATACCCAACTCACGATGCAAGTCCTTTAATTCTTCTTGCATTTGCTCGCGTAGCTTTAAGTCCAGCGCGCCCAAAGGTTCGTCAAGTAATAATATTTCTGGTTTGTTCACTAGGGCCCGTGCCAGCGCCACCCTTTGCCGCTGCCCGCCAGATAGCTGATTTGGTTTACGCCTTCCATACCCTGACAGCCGCACCATATCCAAAGCTTGATCAACTGCCTTTACCCTATCCGGTTTCGACACTCCTTTTATTAACAGGCCATAAGCAACGTTTTCAGAAACATTCATATGTGGAAATAAAGCATAATCCTGAAAAACAATATTTACTTTACGACGGTATGGAGGAATGAGCGCAACGTCCTCACCTAATATTTTAATGCGGCCTGAAGTGGGCTTTTGAAAACCCGCTATCAACCTGAGGCAGGTTGACTTACCCGAGCCAGACGGGCCAAGCATGGCGAAAAACTCACCTTTTTTAACCTCGAAGCTGACATTACCTACAGCCCGAATCTCACCGAAATGGCAGGACAAGTTTTCAAAACCAACAGCGCTTTCCACTTCTATATACCTATTATATTTACCGACCACCAATTACAGCAATGTAATCAGAGACCCATCGATAATAGGGAATGCACTGTTTTTGTGTAGCACAAGTAGAGGCAGGAGTGCGCCAGAAGTGAACTTTATCAAACTGTTCAAAGCCATTATTTTTACAGCCGTCTTCGCCCAATAACGGATTGCCATTACAAGCTTCAGGCACAACAGGATTACCACCAAACCAGGCAGCAAGATCACCTTGCACCTTCTTCGACAGCGAATGCTCCATCCACTTATAACTGCAGCTAGGGTTGGCGGCATCTACATGCATCATAGTGGTATCAGCCCACCCCGTGACCCCCTCTATCGGAAAGGTTGTAGCTACAGGCTGGCCCTCACCTTTCAGAATATTGGCCTGAAAAGCCCAAGCTCCGGAAGCAACCACCCCTTCATTCATGAAATCATCTATCTGGATAGATGAATCATGCCAATAACGAGAGACCAATTTGCGCTGTTGGCGCAACAAGTCCAGCGCGGCTTGATACTGTTTCTCATTTAATTCATAGGGACTTTTAATACCCAGCTCGGGAGAGTGATACATGAGGTACATTGCAGCATCAGCAATGTGAATCGCACCATCATAAGCCTGCACTCGCCCGCTGTTGGATTTTCCATCATCAAGCTCAGTTTCTACAAACACTACACTCCAACTCTTCGGCGCTATGCTAAACACATCCGTACGATACATCAGTATGTTTGGCCCCCACAGATAGGGTGTGCCGTAGTGAACACCATCAACAGTATGCCAAGGTGCCATTTTAAAGCGGTCATCAACATTGTTCCAACTTTGAATACGGCCTACATCAATGCTTCTGACCTTTCCCCCGGCAATCAATCGCAAAGAAGCATCACCAGAGGCCGTAACAAGATCAAAGCCACCCTCATTCATTAGAGCGACCATTTCGTCCGAGGTATTAGCTGTTTTGACATTCACTTTACAACCGCTAGACTGTTCAAACTCAGTCACCCAATCGAATTTTTTGTCGGTTTCTCCGCGCTCAATGTAACCTGGCCAAGCAACAATATTTACCTCACCTTCAAGCGGCCCCGCAGCCCCTGCTGGTTGCGATACCGTATTAGAAGGTGCTTCGCTGCCACAGGCAGCCAGGTTACACATAGCAATAAACACCAAAGGGGCCGTGACACACTTAAACATATGACTACTCCTAATCGATTTCGACCTTGAGTCGGGCGTCGCCCAGTTTAGGAAAGGTTTCTGCCCCCCAGACTTGACGCTCTCTGATCCATGGTTGAGGATACTGTGGATTATCGCCATCGAACTCACGCGCCAAACGATGCCCATCAAACATTGCATTCATAGCCTGCTGAGGCGCTCGGCCATCGCCAATCTGATAGATACCCTCAATTTCATTCTCTTCCCACTCCGCTTTTCGAGTTTTGAGCTCTTTAAACAAAGAGTTGTTCGACTCCCGAGCAGTGACCAGTATCACGGCATCAGTCTCAATCTCAACCACGTTAGCATTCAATTTACGAGGCAACCGCCCTTCTTGCGGCTCAAGCAAGTCATGCCCATATTGATAGAGATAAGATATCGTTATTTTACCAGACTCCACTTTATCAACCCAAAAATTGAGGTAATGCTTCACACCCAATTCATTTAACAAGCGTTTATTGTTCTGCGCTTCCATAGTGAAATTGGTGTAGGGCGCAATCTCACTCATATTGGTCACGTAAGTCACATCCTTGCCCTGATTAGCTGCCAGCTCAACAAGCGCTATCGCCATGAAATGGCCGTCACCATCAATGATAGTGACTTTTTCCCCAGGAATTTCCTTGCCTGCATAAATTTGGTCCGGCGTCAGTACATAAGGCAAGTTGGCATCAGCACCTTCTATTTCACTATGACCCTCCGCGCCCAAGCCATCCGCACGCCATTTCGCGCCAGTAGCTATAACGATTTTATCTGCACCGTACTCGAGCACATCATCAGCGGTCATAAAACCAACACCTAAATGCGTTTCAACATTTTTCATTTTATCTAGCTGAATTTGACGATAGGTAATTACACGACTCCATTCGTTTAAACGCGGCAGCTTAACCACATCGGCCCAGTGCCCACCAATTTCTTGCTTGGCATCGCGCAAATGAACCGTATAACCTCGCTCCCCCAGCACCCGGGCACATTCCATTCCGGCAGGGCCAGCACCAACCACCAGCACCATGCAATCTTCCTCAGACGTTTTTTCAAACTTCTCAGGATGCCAGCCTCGGCGATACTCTTCACCCGCGGTCATATTTTGTGTACAGCCCAGTTGTCCACATTGGGTGAACTTGGAAACACACATATTACAACCGATACACTCGCGGATATCCTCAAGTCGGCCTTCCTGGATTTTATTGGGCAGAAAGGGATCGGCGATGGAAGGACGTGCAGCACCAATAATATCGGCAACACCAGAGTTAATCAGTGCGACCATCGTGTCTGGGTCGGTATACCGACCATTCGCAATGACTGGCGTTTTACCCAATATACTTTTCGATTCTTTGATAAAGGGAACCATCCAACCGGACTTTCTGAAACGAGATACACCCGCATCTTCTCCCCACTCTTCATAATCACCGATTTTTACCGACCAGACATCTACCACACCTTCGTTATGCATTAGCTCAAGAAAACCTAGCCCTTCATCATGCACCTCAAGACCATGACTCCCCTGCAAAGTATCAAGCTCAAAGCGTGTGGTGATGGCACACTGATCACCCAGTTCCTTTTTAAGCGCCGTCATTAATTCAATGTAGAAACGGGCCCTGTTTTCTAACGAACCACCATACTTGTCGGATCGTTTGTTATAACGCCTTTCTAGGAACTGGATGGGAATTGTGCTATCGCCACCAGACACCTCCAGAATATCAAAACCGGCCTCCACCGCTCGCCTACCTGCCGCGAGATACATGTTAATCACGGCTTGGATATCATCAAAGTCCATTTCGGATGAATACTGTGTTCGTTCTGGTAGTGTATTGGAAGGCAGATTACTCGCACTGCGAGCTACTTCTCGAGACTCCTGGTTGGGAGAATGAAAACCTCCATACCACAACTGTACTCCCGCCAATGAATCCCATTTATGTGCGATATCTGTCATGTAACGCAGGTTCAACACATCGCCTTGATCCCAAAGCCTAGCGGAAGTCCAGGGATACTCATCCGATTCGGGATGAACAGAGCAAAATTCTGTAAACACTGCCCCCCACCCTCCTTCAGCCTTTATTCCCCGCATGTGAGCTTGAGATCCCGGTCGCTCTGAACCCGGGCCCGCGCAATGAGTTGTTTGCCAAAATCGATTACGCAATATTTTGGGTCCAATCTGGATGGGTTCAAACAATATTTGATGATTCGGGTCAGTTGCCATCTTCATTTATCTCCTAGACTTATTATTTTCTACACAGCGCAGAAATGTCGATTTAATCAAAGCCTAAATACAAAAATGCAAATTGCGTGCCAATTAGAATAATCTCATATAAAACAATAGGTTATTGTTTTAGCGTAATGCTTTCTGTTCGAAAATCACAAGTTTGGCGGTAAAACGATGCAAGATCGCAGCAGCCGTTTGTGAGTCAGCATCGCGCTTTAACCCATCTTCGGCGCCGATTTATCTCCTATCTCGCGACGCCGCGAGTCAATGTTGGACGTCGATCTACATCAAGTATTAGCTTGCTGATGCCCGCGGACCCTACCTTGTGCTCCAGGGGATTGCTGGATAATTCGGCGGGGTTTTAGGTCTTACCCAAGCGGTCGCTCTATTTTAAAACCAAGCCCTGACCACATGCTATTTCGATTTCAAGCGCTAACTTCCAACCCTCTTCGGTTCTGGTCGCCAGATATGTCCAGGGCGCCCGGGCGCAACCTATGATTGAGCTGCCATCAGCCGCATGAATATCCCATTCGGTTAAAATCATCGCGCTGCTTTCATTGAGCATTTTTACCTTTACACGCAACAATCTCGCCCCGCTCCAACCGTCCTTTGCCCACGTTTCAGCGTAGCTGGTCAAAGAGGCTTTTAGGGTTTCATCCGTATCAAGCAATGGGCCCGTGGAGCCTAGGTAGTAAAAGGGCGAAGCGTAGTACTTGGTAACAGCGTCGATATCAACATCTGCATCAAGCCAGTGACTGGCATATCCCCGGTACCAGTCTTCTACATTCTTTGCGGTATCTGCGGATAAACTTACCGCTTGCAATAACATCGCGACTACGACCAGTATCTTTACTCGTTCTTTCATTTTTTACTCCCAAAATGGTTGTGAAAGTGAATTACTCATTTAGTCAGATGCACTTTTCCAGAGCATCGGTAAACTCAAAAACATCCCCACAAACACCATAGGTGGCAACATTAAAAATCGGCGCATTAGGGTCGATATTGACGGCAATAATTGTATCCACATGTTTCATACCGTGGAGATGCTGTACGGCACCCGAAATCCCTAGCGCCAAATATAACTTGCAATTGCCTGCGCTCTTTCCTGACAGGCCCACCTGATGTGGTTTGGGCAGCCACCCCGAATCTGCCAGCGGACGCGAGCAACCCAAAGTTGCGCCCAGGTTCTCGGCCAGCTCGGCAAAACGCGTGACGTTCTCCTCGTCTCCAATACCACGGCCAATCGACACAATGAATTCCGCTTTAGATATATCGATGTCGGATTCTGGTGCGTCGACGAACTCCAGATGACTCCACCGATTTGTCAACTTTTCCAAGTCGGGATGGAATTGAACAATCTTCGCAACCCCCCCCTCCTCGGCCAGCTCAAACATTGCACCACGTAGCATCAATATCACAATGCTTTTATTAAAAAAGACCACTTCCATGTAAACTTTGTTTTCGTAAATACTACATGTT
>Ga0164313_10001742_pt1 | contig 19393 bp, 13 predicted proteins | sample GuaBasSedimGuay4_FD_113735 | JGI IMG/M metagenome (GOLD analysis project Ga0164313, IMG submission 113735) | Subseafloor sediment microbial communities from Guaymas Basin, Gulf of California, Mexico - Guay4, Core 4569-4, 0-3 cm | ecosystem: Environmental > Aquatic > Marine > Hydrothermal vents... | reverse complement strand
GCATGTTCTCCTCGGACGGGCGGTGGCTCGCCTACCAGTCCGATGAGTCCGGCGCCCCGGAGATCTATGTCACGGCGTTCCCCAAGCGCGGAAGGAAATGGCAGATCTCCACCAGCGGCGGGCAGGCGCCGCGCTGGACGGCGAACGGCTCCGAAATCCTCTACCACGCTCCGGACGGAGCGCTGGTCGCAGTCGCAGTCGAGCCGCACGACGGCGGGTTGCTCATCGGCGAGGCCGCGCCGCTTTTCAACACCATGGTGCAGCCGACCGGATCGCATTACTGGGATGTCTCGCCGGACGGTGAGAGCGTGCTCGCGATGGAAGCCGTGTCGAACCGCGATGCCCCCAACCTCTCGGTCGTCGTGAACTGGCTCGAGGCCGGGGTCGGGCGATGATCGGCACGATCCTCGCCCAGTATCGCATCACCGCCGCGCTCGGCGCCGGCGGGATGGGTGAGGTGTGGCGGGCCGAGGACGAAAAACTCGGGCGCGAGGTGGCGCTCAAGGTGCTGCCGGATGAGTTCGCCAAGGATCCCGAGAGGATGGCGCGCTTCGAGCGCGAGGCGAAGGTCCTGGCGAGTCTGAATCATCCGAACATCGCGACGCTTTACGGGTTGGAGACGGCCATCCCATCGGGCATGGAGACGGAGACGGGCACGGGCACGGGCCCGAACTCAAAACTCAAAACTCAAAACTCAAAACTGCCCGCGAATGCGGGCGCGACTACCTTTCTCGCGATGGAGCTGGTTGAGGGTGAAGACCTCTCGGAGCGGATCAAGCGAGGCCCGATCCCCGTCGACGAGGCGATCGCGATCGCGCTCCAGATCGCAGAGGCGCTGGAGGCGGCGCACGAGCAGGGCATCGTCCACCGCGATCTCAAACCGGCCAACATCAAGCTCACTGAGGATGGTGTGATCAAGGTCCTCGACTTCGGGCTTGCCAAGGCGTGGGAGACGGAGTCGGGCGACTCATCGCTCTCGCTTTCCCCGACGGTCACGCGGCACGCCACAGTCGAGGGAGTGATCCTCGGCACAGCGGCTTACATGAGCCCCGAACAGGCGCGCGGCAAGAAGGTCGATCGCCGGGCCGACATTTGGGCTTTCGGCGTCGTCTTGTGGGAGATCCTGACCGGGAACAAGCTCTTCGATGGTGAGACCGTGTCGGACGTGCTGGCGGCGGTGCTGACCCGAGAGCTTGATCTCGATGCCCTGCCGACGAAGACACCTGTTCCAATAAGGCGTCTGGTGGCCCGGTGTTTGGAGCGTGACACAAAGAACCGTCTTCAATGGATCGGCGATGCGAGGCTCGAGCTTGTTGAACCGATAGATGACCGTGAGGCATCGCCCGCTGACCTGCCGACGCATGGCGCTTCGAAGATCGTGCCGTGGGCCATCGCGGCAGTGCTCGCGGTGATTGCAGGGATTGCGGTCATCGTGGCCCTCAAGCCGTCTGTATCGGACGGGCGAGTGGTCCAGTTTGCGATCCATCCTCCGGACGACACCGTGTTCCATCTCGAAGGGCTCGGGCCGGGACCGGTTGCGCTGTCCCGCGATGGCAACAGGGTGGCGTTCTCTGTCCGCGATGAGGACGGAGTTATCCGACTTTGCGTGCGGCGTCTCGACTCCCTCGAAGCTCAGATCTTTGCCGGGACCGAGGGCGCACAATATCCCTTCTGGTCGCCCGACGGCAGTGAAGTCGGCTTCTTCACGCGAACCGGCGCAGCCCTCCGGGTCATACCGGCCGACGGTGGTCCCGTGAGGACTCTGTGCATCTCGCGCAACGGCAAGGGCGGTTCCTGGAACACCGACGGCACGATCGTCTTCACACCCAATTCCAACACGCCGATCTTCGCGGTGTCCGCAGACGGGGGCGAGCCGAGACAGCTCACTACCCTTGACACCGAACGTGGGGACAACTCGCACCGGCATCCCTGGTTCCTTCCTGACGGCAGACGCTTTCTCTACACGGCCCGCAGCGTCCGCGGCGGCGACGCCAACACGGTCATGGTGGGGTCGCTGGACGGTGACACCGACATCGAGGTCTTTCGGTCCCCGGTGGCCGTGCAGTATGAGGCGGGGCATCTGTTCTATCTGCGCGGGACCACCCTCATGGGGCGGCCGTTCGATCCTGAGAGCCTCGATTTCTCGGGTGACGAGTTCGAGATCGCCGACGGAATGATGATCATCGGCGGCGCATCCAAAAGCGTATTTTCGGCAACCCCGGATGTGCTGGCCTTTCAACGCGGAGAGTATGAAACTCTGAGCGAACTGGTGTGGCTGGATCGCAATGGCAACAGGCTTGGCATGCTTGGCGACGTAGCGTCCTATTATTCCCTCGCGGTGTCGCCGGATGGAACGCGGGTTGCGGTGCCGGTGACCGACAACACGGTTGGGACCCACGATCTTTGGATCTACGACGTCGAGCGCGATCTTCGGTCGCGGGTCACCTTTGACGACAGTGAGGAGCTCACGCCGGTCTGGTCACCGGACGGCCGGGAGCTGTACTTCAGCTCGAACCGCGGTGGGCCGTTTGCCGTCTACCGGTTGGTCCCGGAAGAGTCAACTTCGCCCGAGCTGGTGATCGAAGGCGAGCAACCACTCTTTGCAGTTGCAGTTTCTCCCGACGGATCCCAGCTGATCGTATCCGGAACCAGTGTCAGCACGGGCAGCGATCTGATGCTCTTGGATCTCAACGAGAAAAGCGAGCTCGAAATCTTTCGCGCCACCAAGTTCAACGAGGAACATGCCACGTACTCCCCCGACGGGCGCTGGGTCGCCTACACCTCCGACGAGTCAGGGAGGTTTGAGATCTACATCGCACGGGCTTCGGGTGGTGGGCGCAACTGGCAGCTCTCCACCGATGGTGGCCTGTGGCCGCGCTGGACCGCAGGCACCGGCGAGGTGATCTTCCAGGACATCTCGGGTCAGTTTGTGGCGGTTTCAGTGAGGACCGACGGCTCGGAAGTCGAGATCGGGAAATCCGAGGTGCTGTTTGGCGGCCTGCCGAGCACCCGGCTTTACCAGCATTTTGACCTGCCGCGGGATGGTTCACGGATCCTGTTTCGTGCACTGTCCAACGAGAGCCCGCCGGACCCGCCGACGGTGGTCCTCAACTGGCTGCCGAAAGTTGGTGTTGAATGATTGGCACCACCCTCGCTCATTACCGCGTCACCGCCGCCCTCGGCGCGGGAGGGATGGGAGAGGTGTGGCGGGCCGAGGACACCAAGCTCGGGCGCGAGGTAGCGCTCAAGGTGTTGCCGGAGGAGTTCGCACAGGATCCCGACAGGATGGCGCGCTTCGAGCGCGAAGCGAAGGTCCTGGCGAGCTTGAACCACCCGAACATCGCGACGCTTTATGGGTTGGAGACGGCCATCCCATCGGGCACGGAGACGGAGACGAAGACGGGCACGGGCCCGAACTCAAAACTCAAAACTCAAAACTCAAAACTGCCCGCGAATGCGGGCACGACTACCTTCCTCGCCATGGAGTTGATTGAGGGTGAAGACCTCTCCGAGCGGATCAAGCGAGGCCCGATCCCCGTCGACGAGGCGATCCCGATCGCGCTGCAGATCGCGGAGGCGCTGGAGGCGGCGCACGAAGCGGGCATCGTCCACCGCGATCTGAAGCCCGCGAATATCAAGCTCACTGAGGATGGCGTGATCAAAGTGCTGGACTTCGGACTCGCCAAGGCGTGGGAGAGCGACCACGGCGATTCGAGCCTGTCGCTCTCACCGACCGTGACCCATGCGACGGCGGCAGGGGTCATTCTCGGCACCGCGGCCTACATGTCGCCCGAGCAGGCCCGGGGCAAAAAGGTCGACCGCCGGGCCGACATATGGGCCTTTGGCGTGGTGCTGTGGGAAATGCTCACAGGACACAAGCTTTTCGAGGGCGAAACGGTGTCGGATGTGCTGGCATCGGTGCTCAAGGAGACGCCGGATCTCGAGGCGCTGCCGGATGAGACGCCTCCGGCGTTGCGCCGACTGCTGGCCCGGTGTCTCGACAAGGAACCCAAAAACAGGCTGCAGTGGATCGGTGACGCTCGCCTGGATCTGGTTGAGCCGCTCGACCCATCGCTCGAAATGAGCGGCCCGCCGGACACCGCGACTGCATCCAGAAGACGCGGCATCGAATGGCTGGGCTGGCTGGCTGCTGCGATAGCCATCGGGGTTGCGTCCGTGCTCTGGCTGCTGCCGAACGCGGCCCCCGAACCTCCGCTAACTCGATTCACTCTCGGTCTTGGCGGCGATTACGTCCTGTCATTCATCGACCAACCGATTCTCGCCCTGTCTCCCGACGGCCGGACCCTGGCCATGACGGCGACCACCGCCGAATCGGCCCGCGACGTGATCGTCCTTCGCCACCTCGACCAGAACGAACTGGTCCAGCTGGAAGGCACCGAGGGCTCCGGTGAGATGTTCTTCTCGCCGGATGGGTCATCAATCGCCTTCTTTGCCGACGGCAAGTTGAAGCGGGCGTCGGTGTATGGCGGTTCGGTGGTCACAGTTGCCGACGCGCCCAATCCGCGCGGCGGCGTTTGGCTTCCCGACGGCACCATTGTCTACTCACCGGAGTACACCAGCGGTCTGTGGCGGGTGGCCGACACGGGAGGTTCTGCAGAAGAAGTGATTGGTGTCGACTCCGATCGGGGGGAGCGGACTTTCCGCTTTCCTGATGCCACGCCGGATGGTGAGATCGTTCTCTTTACCGTCGGCAACGCAGACAGTCCCAACAACTACGACGAATCGGTCATCGTCGTCTTTTCGCTCAAAACCGGTATCCGCCAGACCGTGATCGAACGGGCCAACATGGCGCGGTTTGCAAGCCGCGATCGGATCATTTTCGTACGCACGGGAAACCTGTACAGGATCGATTTCGACCCTGAGCGCCTGGAAGCGGTGGGCGAAGCGGTGCCGGTCATCGAGGACGTGGGCGGTGACCCGAGCAGCGGTGCCGGGTACTTCACGATCGCGGACAACGGCAACATTGCGTGGTTGGCGGGTGCCGTGACAGCGGCGGATACTCTCTTGACGATGGTCGACGCGACTGGGGCGGCCGAGCGTATTCCTCTCTCCCCCCGCGGTTTCTACCAACCGCGATTTTCGCCCGACGGTACGCGGCTGGCGTTTACGGTCGGTGCTGGTTACTCCGGAGTTGCCGGCGACGTGTGGGTTTATTCGCTGGCTTCTCAAGGGCTCAACAGGTTGACCTTCGGCGGCAACGAGCTCTACCCGCTGTGGACTCCGGATGGCCGCCGGATAGCATATTTGAACTATGCATCCGATGCGAGCATCTTCGCCAAGGCTGCGGACGGAAGTGCTGCCGAAGAGCGGTTGACCGGAGGGGAAACCACCGCCATCTTTCCGGGGTCATTTTCGCCCGACGGCCGGACACTTGCCTATACACGGCTGGGGCGGACCAACGATATCTTCCTCGTCACCCAGGGCGAAAAGCCTCGCCTTTTCGAAGAAATGGCCAGTTGCCCGACCATTTCGCCTGATGGCAAGTGGCTAGCCTACTCCTCGCCTGGCACCGGCACGTCCTCCATCTTCGTGCGACCGCTGGAGGGTGAGGGCAAATGGCAGGTCTCTCCAAACATCGGCGGCTACCCGCGGTGGTCCGGCGACGGACGACGGCTCTTTTACATTGATATCGGGTCACCCAAACGACCGCTCATGGCGGTGGCCGTGGCACCTGGAAACACCTTCAGTTTCGGACCGCCCGATGTCGTGCTCGAGAATCTGAGCGGCGCTTTCGTGACCTCGACCTCACCGGCACTGAATTGGGATGTCTCGCCGTCGGGTGATCGCTTTGTTTTCGTTGAGTTCGAACGCCGCGCCCAGGCGGCGGCGCAGGTCGAGATTGCCCTCAACTGGGTCCAGCACCTCGAGCTGAAACCGCGATGATCGGCACCACGCTGGCCCACTACCACATCACCGCTGCGCTCGGCGCCGGCGGGATGGGGGAGGTGTGGCGGGCGACCGACGAGAAGCTCGGACGCGAGGTGGCGCTCAAGGTGCTGCCGGAGGAGTTTGCCAAAGATCCCGATCGGATGGCGCGCTTCGAGCGCGAGGCTAAGGTCCTGGCGAGCTTGAACCACCCAAATATCGCGACGCTGTACGGGCTGGAGACGGCTGTTCCATCGGGCACGGAGACGGAGACGGGCACGGGCCCGAATTCAAAACTCAAAACTCAAAACTCAAAACTGCCCGCGAATGCGGGCGCGACTACCTTCCTCGCTATGGAGCTGGTGGAGGGGGAGGATCTTTCGGAGCGCATCGCTCGGGGCGCCATCCCGATCGACGAGGCGATCCCTATCGCGCTGCAGATCGCCGAGGCTCTCGAGGCCGCGCACGAGCAGGGCATCGTCCACCGCGATCTCAAACCGGCCAACATCAAGCTCACTGACGACGGCGTCGTCAAGGTGTTGGATTTCGGGCTTGCCAAGGCGTGGGAAACGGAATCTGGTGATTCCAGCCTTTCCATGTCGCCGACCATGACCCGTCACGCCACGGTCGAGGGGGTCATTCTCGGCACCGCGGCCTATATGTCACCTGAGCAAGCTCGTGGCAAAAAGGTGGACCGCCGGGCCGATATCTGGGCCTTCGGTGTGGTGCTGTGGGAGATGCTGACGGGTCACAAGCTCTTCGAGGGCGAGACCGTGTCGGACGTCCTCGCCGCGGTGCTGACGCGCGAGCCCGATCTGAGCGAGCTGCCGTCGGACACCCCCGCGCAGGTGCGTCGAGTGCTGGGTCGCTGTCTGCAGCGGGATCCGCGGCGCCGGATTCGCGACATGGGGGACGTCGGGCTCGAGCTTGAGGAGGACCTCGAGGCCAGTGACAGCGGACCCGAGTCGGGTGATCTGGAGATCGAGGGTCGTTCGCGGAGCGCACGGCTGCCGTGGATCTTGGCGGCGGCCATGGGTCTTGCGGCCGTCGTGCTCGGGTTGCTTCTCATGCGGTCGCCGGTCGCACCGAAGGGCATTCCCACCCATCTGGCCCTGACCCTGCCCAACGGCCTGTCCTTCGCGATGCGCGAAACGCGACCGGTAATCGCGATTTCCGCCGACGGAGACGAGCTGGTGTTCAACGCCGGTGATGGCCTGATCGATCGCCTCTACCGGCGCTCTTTGAGTTCATCAATCGCGGTGCCGCTGGAGGGCACCGAGGGCGGGAGATCGCCCTTTTACTCGCCCGACGGCCGCTGGCTCGGTTTCACCGCAGATGACGGCAGACTGAAGAAGGTGTCGCTGGAAAGTGGACAGGTCGTTGCCCTGGCCGACGGAGATTGGGGAGGCGGCAGCTGGGGTGAGGACGGGTCGATCATCTACACCCCATATTATCTGGACGGTCTGTGGCGGGTGGAGGTGGGCGGCGGTACAGCCGAAGAGCTGACCCAACCCGATCCGGAGGTCGGTGAGCTCAACCACTCGTGGCCGGACCACATCCCGGGAACCGATGCCGTCGTCTTCACCAGCTTCCGCCTGCCGCTCTCCGAGTCCCGGGTCGAGCTCTACGATGTGGCAACGAGAGAGCGGCGACTGCTGGTCTCAAACGCGGTGTTCGGCCGCTATGTCGCCACCGGCCACCTTTTGTTCGTTCGTGAAGGCGTGATTTTGGCGGCGCCCTTCGACCCGCAAAAGCTTGAGCTGACGGGCCCTGCGGCCCCGGTCGTGGAGGATGCATTCGTGGCGCCGTTCATAGGCAACTCTCAGTTTGCAGTCTCCGACACCGGCACGTTGGTCCACGCCCCGGCATCCCTCCTCCAGCCCCCGAGAGAAGTGGTGTGGGTCGATCGCCAGGGCCGGGAGGAGATTCTCCTCGAGGCTGATCGTCGTTACAGCGCTCCGAGCCTGTCGCCGGATGGGCGGTCTGTGGCCATCACCGTCGAGGATGGCAATCCCGATATTTGGGTCTACCAACTGGATCGAAAAGTGTTAAACCGTTTGACCTTTTCGCCGCGCAGCGAGCACACTCCCATCTGGTACCCGGACGGACGCCGGATCGCCTTTGTTCTCGATGCGCCGCCGTTCCATCTCTATTCAGTGCCGGCGGACGGCTCCACCGAACCTGCGGTGGTTCTCGAAAGTCCGATCGACAGCTTTGCGGAGGCGGTCTCGCCGGACGGGCGTTGGATGGTGGTGCGGCAGTTGAGCTCGGAAGAGGGTTACGATCTGGGGCTTCTGGAGGTGGGAGCCGGGCAGGATGTGCGGCCGCTCCGCAACACGTCATTTAGAGAGCGCTTCGCAACCGTATCGCCGGACGGCCGGTACGTCGCGTACGAATCCGACGAATCGGGCCGGGGCGAGATTTACATCCAGTCCTTTCCCGAACCCGGCGTGCGCACCCAGGTGACCCGGGACGGCGGCGGGGCGCCTGTGTGGGCGGCCAACTCGGAGCTCTTCTACTGGAACGGAGATCGCTTCTTCGCCGTCCCTGTCGGCACCACTCCGGAACTGACAATCGGAGAACCCGAGGCACTCTTCACGGTTTCTCGCTATTCGACCAACTCGAGTCGAGAGTACGACGTCACCGCCGACGGCCGACGGATCATCATCGCAAAAATCCCGGAGGCCTCGGAGCCTCGCGAAGTACAGGTCGTTCTCAACTGGTTTACGGAGCTCGAACGGTTGGCAGGCCCCGGAGGCGCGCGATGACCGATCCTCCGAGCGGCATCCATCATCTGCAGAAACCGTTGAAGGCGATTCCGATCGACGATTTGGCTGAAGCGGCGGGAGTCGTGGGCGGAGTTTGCCGGCCGGATCTGGATCCCGGTGACCGGGTCATCGTATCGACCAAAAACTCGGTCTACTCGTTGACCGTGCGCGCCGACGGCTTGTTCGACGTCAGGGGCGGGTGGTTCGAACGCGAGGGCAGGGGCGAGACGAAGGTTGAGGTCCTTGGCTGCACAGCCGGGGGTCATGCGCTCTTCACTGACCACATCGCGGCGCCAGGTCTCTTCATGGAGTTTGGCGACGGTTTGCGAACGACCCGTGTCCGCACCGTACGGCGGATCGCGGATGACAGAGGACCCCATTGATCTCGCAACCCTGTCCCACCGCCGTATCATTAAGGACGCTTGCTCGCGCAGGATCAGGGGTCTTGAGGAATAGACAGGTACCAGGGTTGGGTTTTCTGTTTAGAGGACCCATATTGGTAGGAACGGCACATCGATCGCTTCCGGCGTGGAGGGAGAGACGTCATGCACATGCGTTTTGTACGCATCAAGGTCAAAGAGGGCAAAAAATGGGATTTTGCGGGCTTTTACGAGGATCGCATCATCCCGGCCATGCAGGAGACCGAGGGGTGCCTGTTCGCGAGCCTGCTGCAACCCTCGGGTGACGACGACGAATGCGTGTCGATGACCTTGTGGCGAAGCCCCGAGCTCGCCGAGGCGTATGAGAAGAGCGGTCTGTACGATCAGATACTCGACGACAGCGACGAGTTTCTTGCCGAGGCGAAGGAGTGGCATGTTCGCCTCGCGGGAGACCCGGGAGGCACGGTACCGCCTCTCCAGGATCCCGAGATCGAGGTCTACCCGGTGGAGGTGGCAGCGTTCAGCGACCGTGCCGACCAGTTCTCCTCGCGCGGGATCTACCTGCGGATTGTGGCGGCGCGGGTGGAGCAGGGGAAGTTCGACGAGCTGAAGGAGAGGTATGACGCCGAGATCAAGCCGGATCTGCTGGTGACCAAGGGGTGCCGGGCGGTGTTCTTGGTGGAGGGGGTCGGGTCCAGCTCGCGGGCGCTGTCGGTGACGGTATGGGACCACGAGGAGGATGCGATCCGGTACGAGCTGAGCGGCGCCTTCAATGAGAATGTCGCCAAAGTGAGCGAGTTCTTTTCGGGTCTGTATCAGTGGAAGCTGTCGCTGGCGGCGGATGGCCAGCGAGAGAGCGTGAGCGGCAAAGACCTCGATGTGCGCGGTTACCAACAGGTCATTGGACGGCGATTGGGCGATTGACCGTCTAAGCCCGCACTTCTCACCATCTTTCTGCTGCGTGGTGCAATGCACCACGCGTGTCTGCGTTTTCTCGATTTGCTCGCTCAACGTACCGCAAGTACGCCTTCGCTCCCGGATCTTGCGAGAACGCAGACACGCACGTCACCTTGCGCCCCTCGCGGCGAAATCTGGTGAGAAGCGCGGGCTAGCCCCCCCAATATCGCTCGCGGATTCTCCGCGGTTGAGATACAATCTCCTAGCCAAATCGAAGAATTCGACGGAGGAGGAAGAGATGGGTGGCATCGCCACAATCCTCGGCGCCTGGATCTACCGTGAGGGATGATCGAAACTGTTCCCAGGATATCGAGTATGATCATTACAAGACCGATGAGTCGGAGAGGATGATGACCGAAACGATGCCGCGACGCTCATTCGACGCGGACAATTTGATCCTTCGTGTGCAGAAGGAGCTCCCGGGGCAGATCAAGGCGATCCCCCCGGTGGTCGAGCACATCATGAGCCTGGTACGCGAGATGGGCTGTGCAGGTGAGGGAGAGTTTGAGATCGAGGTTTCACTGTACGAGGCGCTGGCCAACGCAGTCGAGCATGGGTGTGAGAACGACCCGGAAAAGAGCATCGAGGTCGTTGTTGCGTGCGACGTACAACGCGGCATGATCATCATAGTCCGCGACCCGGGCGCCGGGTTCGACCCGGAGTCGGTGCCGAGCCCCGTGGTGGGTGAGAATATTTACAACGACAGTGGCCGCGGCATCTTTCTGATCAACGAGCTGATGGACGAGGTGCGCTTCGAAAACGGCGGCACCGAGATCTGGATGATCAAGGGCCCGAAGGACCCCGCCGACAATAAATAGACGGTTCCGTGGGGCCACCTGGCAGATTGTCAGTGTTGCCGAGTGATCACTCGAGCGGGTTGTAGCTCATGTCCTCACGGTACGCCGCGATGAAGTTCTCCTGATATGATCGCGCGGTGAAGGCGTCTCACACTATCCTGTGCCTGGGTGCACTTCTGTTTCTCTCCTCCTGCACCTCCAGTGGGGACTCCTCGAGCTCGTGGTCGAGGAGCTACCTTGCGCCCCGCGACAAGGTGATCGGCGCAGTTGTCGATGTGCTCGAGGACGAGGGCTATCTGGTGGATCTGAACCGCGATTCCGGACGGATCGACGCCCAACCCTCGCGGGGGAAAACCGGTAGGAGGGTCCACCTCACGATCCGCGTCGAGGAGAAAAAGGGCAGGGTACAGGTGGACGCGCAGACCAGGTCGCAGATGGATGGCGACATGTATTCGAGGCAGCTCGACGAGGCGCCGGTCCTCGAGTTCTTCCACGAGCTTGATCTGCGAATGCAGGGAAATCGAGACTGACGTGTTCTATACTTCCTGAACGGTGAGAGGTGGAGGGCGCCTCAACCGACATTGGAGGGATGAATGAAGATCTCGGTTTTTGTTGCGGTTGTATTGGGTGTCGTGCTGCTGATGTCGTGCGTGCCGACCGGACCCGTGGCGCCCGTGGTTGAGAAGAAACCGCACGAGCTCGAGATGCATGGCGACGTACGGGTCGACGACTACTACTGGCTGCGCGAGCGATCCAATCCCGAGGTAGTCGCTTACCTCGAGGCGGAGAATACGTACACCGAGGCGGTGATGGCGCCCACCGAGGAGCTCCAGGCTCAGCTCTTCGAGGAGCTCAAAAACCGTATTCAGCCGGACGAGTCGACGGTGCCGGCCCGGTACCACGGCTACTACTACTACGAGCGCTACGAGGAGGGCCTCGAGTACCCCATCTACTGTCGGAAGAAAGGTTCGGTGGAGGCGCCGGAGGAGGTGACTCTCGACGTCAATCAGATCGCCGAAGGTCATGATTTCTGTTCGGTGCGCGGGGTGGCCGTGAGCCCGGACACTCGTCTGCTTGCGTGGGCTGTCGACACCGTCGGGCGCCGGAAGTACACGATTCATCTCACCGATCTCGAGACCGGCGAGGTCTTGACGGATGTGATCCCGGAGGTGACCGGTAACCTCGTCTGGGCCAACGATAACCGCACTCTTTTCTACGGCAAGCAAGACCCGGAGACCCTGCGCTCGTACCAGATCTATCGGCATCAGTTGGGGACCGAGCCGTCTGAGGACGTGCTGGTCTACGAGGAGACCGATCCGACCTTCAGCGTGTACGTGTGGAAGACCCGGTCCGAACGATTCATCATGATCGACTCCGAGCACACCTTGGCCTCCGAGGTGCGCTTCCTCGATGCCGACGATCCGACCGGGGAGCTTCAGATGATCGCCCCCCGCGAGCGCGATGTTGAGTACGGAGTCTCCCATGTGGGGGATCGGTTCATCATCAGGACCAACCTCGAGGCCGAAAACTTCCGCCTCATGGAGGCGCCCGTCGCGAATCCTGGCAGGGAGAACTGGCGGGAGCTCATTCCTGGCCGGGAGGATGTGTTCCTGCAAGGTGTAGAGGTCTTCGCCGACTTTATGGTCGTTACCGAGCGCCGCGACGGACTGCGCCACCTGCGGATCATCCCCTGGGACGGCGGCGAGGAGCGCGAGATCGAGTTTGATGAACCGACGTATGTGACCTGGGTGGATGACAACGAGGAGATGGAGACCTCCACCCTACGCTTCGGATATAGCTCCTTGAACATTCCCGAGTCGATCTATGATCTCGATCTGACGACCGGCGAACGCACGCTGATGAAGCGTGATGAGGTGCGGGGCGGCTTCGACCCCGCAAACTACGTGGTCGAGAGGTTGTGGGCGCCCGCCAGCGACGGCGTCCAGGTGCCGATTTCCCTGGTCCACCGGAAGGGGATCGAGCGCGACGGCTCGAGCCCGTTACTTCTCTACGCCTACGGCTCCTACGGCTCGAGCATGGAGGCGTGGTTCCGGCCGACCGTGGTCAGCCTCCTCGACCGCGGTTTCGTCTATGCCATCGCCCACGTGCGTGGCGGCCAGGAGCTGGGCCGGCAGTGGTACGAGGACGGCAAGCTGCTCAAGAAGAAGAACACCTTCACCGACTTCATCGACTGCGGGCGATTCTTGGTCGAGAAGGGCTTCACAGCGCCGGATCGGCTCTTCGCCATGGGCGGCAGCGCCGGCGGTCTGCTGATGGGTGCGGTGGCCAACATGGCGCCCGAGCTCTTTGCCGGCATCATCGCCGATGTCCCGTTCGTCGATGTCGTGACCACCATGCTCGACGATGACATCCCACTCACCACCGGCGAGTTCGACGAGTGGGGCGATCCCAACCAGCCCCTGTACTACGACTACATGCTGTCTTACTCGCCGTATGACAACGTCGAGGCGAAGGGCTACCCGGCGATATTAGTTATCAGCGCCCTCGAGGACTCACAGGTGCAGTACTTCGAGCCCGCCAAGTGGGTGGCCAAGCTGCGCGCGATGAAGACCAACGACAACCCGCTGCTCTTCAAGATCGAGATGGCGGCGGCCGGCCACGGCGGCGTCAGCGGCCGCTACCAGAAGTACCACGAGACCGCGCTCGAGTACGCGTTCATGTTGGAGGTGCTGAATGGGGGACTGTAGGCATCGCAGAATTAGGAATTAGGAATTAGGAATTAGGAATTGGGAATTCCTACCCGCCGCACCCACCGTACATGTGCGCCCAAACGTCCAGGGAGGGTGGGACCGCGTGCGGCGGAGGTGCCTGGCATCCCGACATGATGTTGTCCTCAACATCATGTCGGCGTGCCTGGCATCCTCTCGGGAAGCGCGTGCGGAAACGGGGCGTGCTGAAAAACCCCGCGGCTTGCGCCGCGGGGTCGTCGTTCAGCGGGTTGCCGGAGCGATCACTCTTCGACGAGAATCTCCTCCATCTCGGCGAGGATCTTGCGGAAGCTGTCCATCACTGCGCGGATGACCGTGGGGTCGTTCATGTCGACGCCGGCGCGCTTCAGCGCGTCCATCGGGTAGACGCTGCCACCGAGCTTGAGGGTCTCGAGGTAGTCGGCGACCGCGGTCTCGTCGCCCGCCCGGAAGCGGCCGGCGATGGCCTCACCGGCGGCGAAGCTGGTCGCATAGACCCACACGTAGTAGGTGCGGTAGAAGTGCGGGATCCGCGCCCAGCCACTCTTGAACTCCTCATCGAGGGTGACCTCGTCGCCGAAGTACTCGAGCCACAGGTCACCCCAGGCGTTGCCGAGGGATTCCTTGGTCAGCGGTTTGCCCTCCTCGCCCATGACGTGGGCTTGGTACTCGAACTCGTGGAAGAAGATCTGACGCAGGAAGGTGCCGACGATCGAGTTCATACGCAGGTTGAGAAGCGCCAGTCGTTGGGTGGGGTCCTCGGTGCGATCCATCATCCACTCGAAGAAGAGCGACTCCGACGCCACCGACGCCACCTCGGCGACGAATAGGCTGTAGTCGGCGTCATGGTAGGGCTGGTTGGCGTTGGCGAGGTATGTATGGATGGAGTGGCCCATCTCGTGGACCAGGGTGGAGACATCCTCGAGGGTTCCTCCCCAGTTGAGGAAGAGATAGGGGTGCGAGTTGAAGGTCCCCCACGAGTAGGCCCCGCCGCGTTTGCCGGTGTTCGGGTAGACGTCGATCCAACGTTCGGCGAGCCCGCGTGCGGCGACGGCCGCGTACTCTTTGCCGAAGGTGTCCTCCCAGAACTCCATGGCGAGCGCCCAGCCCTCGTCAAAGGTGTAGGTTGTCTCGCCCTCGGGCACCATGCTCACGTAGAGGTCGTAGATGTGGAAGTCCTCGAGGCCGAGTACCTCCTTTCGGAGATCGATATAGTCGTGAACCGCATCCAGGTTGTCATGGACCGTCGACACCAGGGTCTCGACCACCGAGCTCGGCACGTTGGTCTGATCGAGCACCATGTCGAGGGTATTCGGGTACCTGCGGGTCTTGGCCATCCACACGTCTTTTTGGATCAGACCGCCATAGGTCCCACTGTACGTGTTGCCGTACGAATCATAGGTGCCGAAGAGGGCTGCCGCGGCATCCTTGCGGACGCGCCGGTCCTGGCTCGACATGTAGGTGTAATACAGCCCCGGAATGACCTTGGCGTCCTCGCCATCCTCGCCCTTGATGGTCGGCCACTCGATGTCGGCATTGGTCAGGAACCCGTAGGTCTGCTGGGGCGCCGCTCGCAGCAGCGATGCGCCTGCAAGCACCTCCTCGACCTCCAGCGAGCGCGTATGGGCCTTGGTGCGTAGGATATTGTCGAGCACGTGCTCGTAGGTTGCCAGTCGCGGGTCTTCAAGGAACTTCGCCATCGCGGCATCGGGAATCTGGACGATCTCCGGGTCGAAGAACGCGGCGGCTTCCCCAAACGTCGCATACAGGGATCGTGCTCGCCCCACGTATGTGTTGGCTGTGGCGTCGCGGGTGTCGGTGTTCTGCCACTGCGAGGCGTAGACGAAGATGTCCTCAATCGATCTCGCGATGCCGTATTGGAGCTCGACGGCACCAACAAAGACGTCAACCGACTCGTCAAGCCGACCCTTGTAGGCAGCGAGCTCGGGGATGCGAGCTTCGACGGTCGAGTACGCCGCTTCCCAGGCCTCGACATCGGGGAAGATGTCCTCGAGGCTCCAGCGATAATCGATCGGTATCTCTTCCCGGTTTTCGTAAAAGAGCTTTTCCTCCTCGGCAAAGGTGGTGCCCGCGAGAGCGACCAAAGCCACCAAGGCCACGACGGCCAACCCAGAGCGAGTGCGTGTCATACAGACCCCATTTCCGACCCGGTTTCCTGTTCGGGTCTCAAAAGCCGCTCGGAAGAATACTACGGATTGAGAGCGAGGTGGTTCCCTCCTCGCACCCAATTGGCAGGCGAGACGCCTGCCCCACAAGGGCAACCCGGAACTATTGCCCCACAAGGCCTCCGGTCAACCTTGTGGGGCAGGCGTCCCGCCTGCCGAGCGATGTGAAGATGAGGCGGAGGTGCCTGACTACCTTTCGAGGGCTGCCGCTCTCTCCTGGCAGTCCAGCGTGGTGCATGTGGCGCAGCACGGGAAAGCGGGGCTGAAACCGTGCGCCTCGATCGGCGCCAGGACCAGGACGCCGGAAACCGATTTGACTGGGTGCATGAGACAGCTGTCGTTGAGTGTGATCGCGAGCTCGTCGGGCACGAGGCGCAGGAACAGGGCGCGCTGGCCGGTCACGTTCCATCCGCAATAGCCGGGGCTATACGGGAGAACCGCTGTGCCGGGGGTGGTTTCGGATTCGGCCTGGAAACGGCGCGCCGCAACCTGCACGAGCTCGTCCGCGGCGAAGGATGCAATCTGGTCGAGGATGTACCCCTCGGCCAGCTCTCCCGCGTCGAAGAGCCCGGTCATGCGATTCGACACCTCCTCTCCCAGAGTGACCGCGAAGAGGGCGAGCGACACTGCGTCCTCGAGGACCTGTTCGAGGGGTGTGTTTTCGTCGTTGCCACCTTCGCCTCGGTAGACGAGGTCGAAATCGGCGGCGGCGATGGCCTCGTAGAGGACTTGCGGCCGAGCCGCGTCGACAAAGAGTTCGCGCGCCCGGTCGATAGCCGAACGCACCTGTGGTGCGGCCGGGGACTCATCCCCGGCCTCCAACCCCCGGATCGGCTCCGCCACCGATCGCAGCAGATCGACAGGGCGAATATCGAAGACCTCTCGCACGCCTTTCCTCCATCAATCCCGATGGTCATAGTATCCGACCCGCTCTTCCAAGAAACTCGGGAGTTTTTTGAGAGGGCGAATGATGGGGACGGGGCACACGATCGAGCGCCGACTTGTCACGGCGGAGCCCGCAGGGCGAAGCCGGAAGGCGCGATAGATTCATAGCCTGGCGCCCCAGGCTATGCATCTGTCGACGCTTCGCGGCTTGCCGCTCAGAAACCTGGGAGTATCTTTGGAGAACGGGCTCGTCATAGAATGATGGCTGGTCGAACACTCACGGGCGCGACGGGGAGTGACATGGACGTTTTGCAACAGATCAGCGAGAGCCTCCAACGGGGAGAGCACGAAAAGGTCGCCGACCTCACCCGGCAGGCGATAGACACCGGCACGAGCGCGGCGCAGATTCTTAACGGGGGCCTGTTGGCCGGGATGGATGTGGTCGGCCGCCGATTTGGCGCGCACGAGATCTTCCTGCCCGAGGTCCTGCTGGCGGCGCGGGCCATGAAGGCCGGTGTCGACCTCCTCGAACCGCTGCTGATTGCCGAGGATGTGCCGTCGTTGGGCAAGGTGGTGATCGGTACCGTCAAGGGCGATCTCCATGACATCGGCAAGAACCTGGTCGGCATCATGCTCGAGGGCGCCGGCTTCGAGGTCATTGACCTCGGCAGCGACGTGGCGCCGGAGAGATTTGTCGAGACGGCCCAGAGCGAGGGCGCGACCGTGGTTGGGCTGTCGGCTCTCCTCACAACCACCATGACGGGCATGAAGGACGTGGTCGAGCTCGTCCGGAGCAGGGGTCTGCAGGACACGGTGAAGGTGATCGTCGGCGGCGCGCCCCTGTCACGGCGCTTCGCCGATGACATCGGAGCGGATGCCTACGGCTTTGACGCCGCCAATGCCGTGGAGCGAATCAGAGAGCTCACCGGCGGATAAGATGAGGCCGGTGCTCGAACGACTGCGTGCCGGCGAGACGCTGTGCGGTGACGGCGCCTGGGGCACCCAGTTGATGGCGCGCGGTCTCGAGCCGGGAGACAGTCCGGAGGCGTTCAACCTTTCGCACCCAGAGGTCCTGGCCGAGGTGGCGACCCTGTATGTCGAGGCCGGTGCGGACCTCATCACCACCAACACCTTCGGCGGTTCGCCGCTCAATCTCGCATCCTACGGGCTTGACGATCGTACCGAGGAGATCAACCAGACCGCGGTCGAGGTCATCCGGTCCGTGGTTGGTGATCGCGCGTACGTCTCGGCTTCGATCGGACCCACCGGCAAGATCCTGACGCCGTACGGGGACGCCGAGCCCGAGGTCGTGCGCGAGGCCTTCGCCCGCCAAATCGGCGCCCTGGTGGCGGCCGGCGCCGACCTTCTGTGCATCGAGACCATGATCGATCTCAGGGAGGCCGAGCTCGCTATCGAGGCGGCGCGTTCCGTCTCTGAAAACATTCCGGTGATGGCCACCATGACCTTCGACCCGACGCCGCGCGGCTTCTTCACGGTCATGGGCGTCACCATCGAGCGGGCGTGCTCGGATCTCGTCGAGGCCGGCGCCGACATCGTCGGCTCCAACTGCGGCAATGGCATCAACCGCATGGTCGAGATCGCGCGCGACTTTACCGATCACGCATCGGTTCCGGTCATGATCCAGTCAAACGCCGGTCTGCCGGAGCACCACGCCGGAGAGCTCACCTATCCGGAGTCACCGGATTTCATGGCGGCACGGGTTGGCGAGCTGATGGATCTCGGTGTCGGGATCATCGGCGGCTGCTGCGGCACCACGCCCGACCACATCCGCGCCTTCCGTGCGGCGATTGATACCAATCGCCGCACGAATGGCGAATGAGGAATTAGGAATGAGGAATTAGGAATGCCGCTCTCCCACCCGGTTTGCCGTTTCAACCGTTGGGGAGTTGAAATTCCTAATTCCTAATTCCTAACTCCTAATTCACGTCAGTGCGCGTGCTTGCCCTCTTCGCCGAAGTAGGCGATGCGGAACTGCTCGACGAGCTTGCGCAGGGTCTCGACCTCACCGAGGTCGGTACTCTGCTTGGCCTTCATGGCGTGGACCTGGATGGCGTGGAGCAGCGCCAGCTTGTGGATGTACTCGTTCATCGCTTTTTCGTCGCTGTGATCCGCCGGCATTTTGATCCGCTGTGCCATGAAGTAGGCGGTGACGATGTCCTGGATTTTCTGCGCGTGCTCTTCCTTGTTGTTGACCCAGCGCACGAGCTGGTTGTAATCGACCGGGCTTGCCTTGGCCAGCGCGATGACCTGCGTCATTGACTTCTCGATCGTTGTGATGTCCTCCTCGATGAGCTGGACGCGGAGCTCGTCATCATAGATCCCACACGGAATCTGGCAATGGGCCGCAGCGGGAGCGGCGGCGGCGAGAAAAAATGCGATGGCGAGAGCGGCGAGAGCGATTTGCTTCATGGTTTCCTCCATCTTCGAGTTTGAGTTGATCATCTGAAGTTGCAAGCTGGTGTTTCTTACTGGTCGAACCCGAGCACCGACACGGGTTTGCTGAGCTCGATCACATCTCCGTCGCGCAGCACTCTGAGGACGAGCCTGTCGTCGCCGGTCAGGGCGCGGACGGTGTCACTGATCTTCCGACTAAAGTCCGGGCTGCCGACGAGGATTCCGTTGACCGCAAGGATGATGTCGCCGCCGAGAGTCAGGCTCTGGCCGGCGATCTGGGCCTTGAGGTTCCCCGACCGGAGACCGATGGCCGAGGCAGGGGAGCCTGCGGCGACGCTTTCGACGAGCGTTCCGGCCTTTTGCGGGATGTTGAGGGCGCGCGCCAGCGGGCCCTCGACGAGGACGCTATAG
>Ga0164313_10001741_pt1 | contig 19393 bp, 16 predicted proteins | sample GuaBasSedimGuay4_FD_113735 | JGI IMG/M metagenome (GOLD analysis project Ga0164313, IMG submission 113735) | Subseafloor sediment microbial communities from Guaymas Basin, Gulf of California, Mexico - Guay4, Core 4569-4, 0-3 cm | ecosystem: Environmental > Aquatic > Marine > Hydrothermal vents... | reverse complement strand
TGGAAGCGTGGTGCGCTTGATTGGAACGTTGCCAGCAGAGCCCGGTATCGAAAGGTCGTTGCGCCGCTTGAAGAGATGGAGGAAGCAGCCTGATGGCCGGTGTTGCTGAAGGTCCCGGGTTCCTCATGACCACCGTCAACAAGGGCGCGGCCTGGGCGCGGACCCGCTCCATGTGGCCAGCCACATTCGGACTTGCCTGCTGTGCCATCGAGATGATGGGCACCGGAGCTGCTCACAATGACCTCGCTCGGTTCGGCATGGAGGTATTTCGGGCCTCCCCGCGCCAGGCTGATCTCATGATCGTGGCAGGGCGCGTGTCCCAGAAGATGGCCCCTGTTCTCCGCCAGGTCTATGACCAGATGGCAGAACCGAAGTGGGTCATCTCCATGGGAGCATGTGCCTCGACCGGTGGCATGTTCAACAACTACGCACTTGTCCAGGGCGTTGACGAGATCGTCCCCGTGGACATCTACGTTCCCGGTTGTCCTCCAGGCCCCCAGTCGCTTATGCACGGCATTCTGACCCTCCACGACAAGATCATGTCCGGTGAGATCCAGCGCTCAACGGGGCTGTTGTGAGATGACGGACGAGACCTTGCCACAAGAGAACACCGAGGACATCGAGGTTGTCGCAGAACGCGAGATGACGGGCGTTGCGTCCATCGATGCGTTGATCGAGGCGTTCCCTGACGTAACGTTCACCGCACACAGCTATGCATCGAGTGATGTGGTCTACCACATGATCTCCGTACCGGTATCGCACTGGGTCGACATCACACAAGCAGCCTTCGACGCCGGGTTCGATACGTTCGTTGATCTCACAGCCATCGACCACTTCGCTGAGGCCCCTCGTTTCGAGGTCGCTGTGAACATCATCTCGATGACCGAGGTGCAGCGCATCATCCTCACGACCAGGGTGCCATACGACAACCCAACCGTACCGACGCTCACTGATGTGTTCGTGGGCGCCAATTTCTATGAGCGTGAAGCGTACGATCTCGTCGGCGTGGTGTTCGAGGGACACCCCGACCTCACCCGGATCCTCCTCCCGGATGACTGGGTGGGACATCCACTCCGCAAGGATTACGACATCGGTGCGATCCCGGTCGAGTTCAAGGCAGGGAGTGCGGATCTATGACAGACGCATCCGATACGACACCGGAAGACGCCGACGTGGCCGTCGAGGAAAACGAGACAGTCGCAGACGAACGCCGGCGACTTCACGATATCTGGGTTTCTGGCACGGAGGAGCGGATGCCATTCGCGCATGCGACCGACGAGGGTGCCCAGGAACTCCTTCCTCGAGAACAGGACCCGGCGCTTGTACTCCAGCAGGGGATCGCGGTCGAAGACGACTATGTCGAACCGATCGTTGCGATCGACGAAGAGCGTCAGATCATCAACATCGGCCCACAGCACCCCTCAACACACGGTGTGCTCAGGCTCCAGGTCGAACTCGAAGGCGAGACGGTCCGAAGGGTCAAACCGATCATCGGATACCTCCACACCGGGATGGAGAAGACGGCAGAGACCCTCACGTATGCCCAGGGGTCAACGAACGTCACTCGCATGGACTACCTCTCGCCGTTCCACAACGAACTGGCGTTCTCGTTGACCGTTGAACAACTCCTCGGTATCGACGTCCCCGAACGTGCCGATGCGATCCGCGTGCTCATGACCGAACTCAACCGTGTTGCGAGCCATCTCCTGTCATCGGCAACGATGGGTATGGATATCGGCGCGTTGTCGATGATGATCTACGGATGGCGTGAACGTGAAGTTGTCCTCGACTTCTTCGAGAAGACGACCGGTTTGAGAATGAACCACAACTACATCCGCCCCGGCGGTGTCGCTGCCGACCTTCCCGACGGTTGGGAGGACGACATCGTCCATCTCATCAAGGCGGTCAACGATGGCGTGGATGAGTACGAGGAACTTCTCAACGAGAACCCCATCTTCCTCGACAGGACGATCGGTGTTGGGGTGCTGACTCCCCAGGAATGTATGCAGTTTGGGATCAGCGGTCCGTTGGCCAGAGCCTCCGGTATCGACTTCGACCTCCGGAAGGTCATGCCGTACAGTGGCATCGACAAGTACGACTTCGATGTGCCCCTGGGTCTTCACGGCGATGCGAACGATCGCTATCACGTCCGGATCGAAGAGATACGAGAATCGCTCAAGATCGCAGAACAGATTGTCGAATCGATCCCTGCGGGTGACTATCGCTCACCTGACCCAAAGGTCACGCCGCCCCCACGGAAGCGCATCGACGAGTCGATGGAAGCGCTCATCCACCACTTCAAGATCTTCACATCTGGCATCGAGGTTCCGCCGGGTACCGCATACCAGTCCGTCGAGGGGCCACGCGGTGAGATCGGATGCCACATGGTGTCCAAGGGTGGCACCAAGCCGTGGCGCATGCACTGGCGTGCTCCATCGTTCGCAGCCGTCCAATCCCTTCCAACGATGATGACAGACACGCTCATCGCGGACCTCATCGCCGCGCTCGCATCGACGGACCCCGTCCTGGGAGATGTGGACCGATGACCCACACAATATCGCATTGGTCACAGGCAAACCAGGATCGCGCACACACGATCCTCGAGTCCTATCCACAGAAGCGCTCAGCGATCATGCCACTGCTCTACGTTGCAAGCCTCGAGCACGAGTTCGTATCCGTCGACGCCATGACAGAGGTCGCCGAACTCACAGGGGTCACCGCTGCCCAGGTTCAATCAGTCGCCACGTTCTACACCATGTTCAAACGCGAGAAAGCGGGCCGCTATCTCGTGTCCGTCTGCACCGGCATCTCGTGCTACCTGATGGGTGCCGATGACGTCCTCGAGGCCGTCGAACAGGCAAGCGAGGCACCACATGGGGCTGTGTCATCCGACGGGTTGTTCAGTGTCGAACATGTCGAATGTGTTGGTGCGTGTGGAGGTGCGCCAGCGGTACAGGTCAACTACGAACTCGTTGAGGGACTCACCGGTTCCACTGGCCAGAAACTCATCGAATGGCTCAGAGATACCAGGCCAGAGGTTGTCCTCGCAGACGAGATGCAGCAACTCTTTGGTGGACAGCGATCCTTCGACTGGGGGCCGCCCGAGCACGAAGGTGCCATCGCGCCTGTCCCAGCGTTCGGACCCTACGGATCGGCTGGTACAGACGCATGAGTGACCTGATCCTCACACGCCGCATGGTCGCCCATCCACGTGACAGCCACACGCTGGGCCGATACCTCGAAACCGGCGGATACACATCGCTGCGCAAGGCCCTGTTCGACATGTCGCGCGAGGACGTCATCGCAGAGGTGAAAGCGTCGAACATGCGAGGCCGCGGTGGAGCAGGGTTCCCGATGGGTGTTAAGTGGGGGTTCCTCGCCCCGGCAGAACCACGCTACCTCGTCGTCAACTGCGATGAATCCGAGCCAGGGACCTTCAACGACCGCCAGCTCACCGAACGCGACCCACACCAACTCCTTGAGGGCATCGCCATTGCAAGCTACGCCCTTGGTGTTGACCATGCCTTTGTCTACATCCGGGGGGAGTATCCCAAAGCGGCGCGACGCCTCCAGCACGCCATCGAGGAAGCGTACGAAGCCGGCCATCTCGGAACCAACATCCAGGGCAGCGACTACTCCCTCGAAGTTACGATCCATCTTGGCGGTGGCGCCTACATCTGTGGTGAAGAAACAGCATTGCTCAACAGCCTCGAAGGACGCCGTGGCGAGCCGAGGCTCAAGCCGCCGTTCCCCGCTGTTGAGGGTCTCTATGCAAAGCCCACGATCGTCAACAACGTGGAATCGATCGCCAACGTACCGTGGATCGTCGAGAACTCCGGGGCCGCATACGCAGCGATCGGGCCCGAGCGGTCTGCAGGCATGAAGATGGTCAGCGTTTCGGGGCACGTCAACAAGCCAGGCAACTACGAGATCGAGCTTGGGATGACGTGGAGAGAGTTCATCTACGACATTGCAGGCGGTATCCGTGACGGACTCGAACTCAAGGCATGGATACCCGGCGGCGCATCTTCCCCGTGGTTCGTACCTGAGGTCCACCTCGACACGCCGTTCACGATCGATGATGTTGCAAGCAACGGCTCCATGCTCGGCGCCGGTGCGGTCATCGTCATGGACGAGAACACCAACGTCGTTGCGGCTGCCCACCGGTTGGTGTACTTCTTCGCCGACGAATCCTGTGGCCAGTGCACCCCATGCAGGGAAGGCACGAGCTGGCTTGCAAGTGTGCTGCAAAGGATCCTCGACGGGCACGGACGTACCGAGGACATCGACCTGCTGCTCTCCATCTCTGAGAGCATCTCACCCGGGTTGAAGTGGCCACCCGCCATGACAACGATCTGCCCCCTTGGGCCGTCTGCCGTGTCCCCTGTCACATCGATCACACGATGGTTCCGACCCGAGATCGAAGCGATGATCTCCACGAGCGGGGTGTCCCATGGCTGACACGCCACAAGTCTCGATCACGATCAACGGGGTATCGCACAGCGTTGACGCCGGGCAGCTCCTCATCGCAGCCGCCGAGAGCGTGGGCGAGTACATCCCTCGGTTCTGCTACCACGACAAGCTCGATCCTGTCGGCATGTGCAGGATGTGCCTTGTCGAGGTCGAGGGGCCCCGCGGCACGATGCTCGTACCTTCATGCACGACGAAGGTGTCCGACGACATGGTCGTTGACACCGAATCCGAGGTCGTCAAACGTGCACAAGAAGGCATCCTCGAGTTCCTCCTGCTCAACCACCCGCTCGACTGTCCTATCTGTGACAAGGGCGGCGAGTGCCCCCTCCAGGATCAGGCGTACGCGTTCGGCTCAGGAGAGAGCAGGTTCATCGAGGAGAAGCGAACCTACCTCAAGCCTCTTCCGATATCGGATCTCGTACTGCTCGACAGGGAACGATGCGTTATCTGTGACCGCTGTGTGCGGGTTGCAGACGACATCGCAGGCGATCCGCTCATCACGTTCACCGAGCGGGGGAGTGCCGTTCAGATCCAAACGTTCCCGAACGAACCTTTCTCCTCATATTTCTCAGGCAACACCGTGCAACTCTGTCCCGTTGGCGCACTCACATCCGTCGACTACCGGTTCAAGGCCAGGCCATGGGACCTCAAGCATCAACGATCGGTTTCACTTGTTGACCCCATCCAATCGAGTGTTGATGTCCAGACGACTCGGGGGAAGATCGTCAGGGTCTACGGTGTCGAGAACAACGCCATCAACGAAGGGTGGCTCTCAGACAAGGACCGCTTCTCGTTCGCATCGCTTCACGCAGATACCAGGGTGACGACACCACTCGTGAAGAAGGACGGCCAATTCGAAGAGGCAACATGGAGTGAGGCGCTCGATCTCGTCGCATCGAGGCTCGGGTCCTACAAGGGCGCAGAGGTGGGTGCGATCGGCGGCGCTCACAACACGAACGAGGAGGCTTTCACCCTCGGCAAGTTCATGCGTACCGTCATCGGATCTGCCCACATCGATGCGCAACTCGGCGATGGCCTCTCCCCCCATTTCGCCGCCGCGGTGACCCCCAGGGCGACGATCAACGATCTTGACTCAGCGGCCACGATCCTCCTGTGGGGTCCCGATCTCAAAGAGAGCCTCCCTGTTCTGTTCCTGCGGGTGCGCAAAGCCGTTCGCAACGGTGCCAAACTCGTCGTTATCAACCCGATCCGGACCGGCCTCGATTCGATCGCGACCCAGTCGGTCACGTACCGTGCAGGGACCGGTCCAGATGCGTTGCGCAAGCTGAGCGCCGCAGACGGAGAGTTCGCGGACGTCCGCGCGACCCTTGACGAGGGCCCCCTCGTTGCGCTGGTCGGCCGCACATCGATGGCCGAAGACCCACTACTTCCTGAAGCCGTCGCCGGTTTTGCCCGCAGTCTTTCCGACGCCACGATCATGCCACTGCTCACCCAGGGGAACGTATTCGGAGCCCTCGACATGGGCCTTGCCCCCTCCCTGCTTCCTGGGAGGGTGAGCCTCGGTTCTGAGGTCGGCGTGGAAGCGCTCGAAACTGCGTGGGGTCCTCTCCCAGACTTCGCTGGATACTCCACGGCCGAGATGCTCGATGCCGCCGCCAACGGCGATCTGTTGTCACTCATCCTCGTAGGTGCAGATCCTGTGCGAGACAGTGGCGATCCCGTCACTGCCACACAGGCACTCCAGACAGCTGAGTTCGTCGTTGCGATCGATGCTTTCGTCACAGACTCATCGGCACTTGCCGATGTGATCCTTCCCGCTGCTGTGTGGGGCGAGGTCGATGGCACCGTGACCAACTGTGAAGGCCGCGTTCAGCGCATACGGCCATCGCTTGAACCTTCAGGCCGCTCACTGGCAACCACCATGATCCTCGATGATCTTGCCCACCGGATGGGTGTTGCCCTCGGCGCATCGACAGTCGAGGCCGTATCCAAGGAGATCTCAGCGGTGGCACCTGCCTATGGCGGGATCACCATGGACTACCTCACCTTCGAGGGTGATCCCGATGGCGTTCTTGTGCCCTTCGGCGACGCGGAACAGCCGCTCGGCTTCATACCCACCGAGTCCACCGTACCGGTCGTGACAGGCGAATTCACGATGCACCTCGAACGTGCCTTGTACGATGAAGGAACCTGGGTTCGCAATACGCCAATCCTTCGAGAACTCGTGCGGCCGGCCACCGCCAGACTCCACCCCGGTGATGCTTCTCGCAGAGCGATCAGCAACGGAGACCTGATCATCATCGGTGGCGTCGTCGAGATCCCGGCTGCCATCGACGACACCGTACCGAGAGGCACGATCGTCATCCCAGCAAACCATGCCGAGACGGCCAATCTCGTTGTTTCCGGGACGGTCACTGTCGACGCCTTGCGAGGTGACGCATGACGCTGTTCATCGAAGCCGCGATCAGGGTGCTTGTCGTGTTCGTGCTCCTTCTCGTCACCGTCATCCTGCTGGTGTGGGTCGAGAGGAAGTTCGTCTCCGATCTCCAGAACCGTGTCGGGCCGGACCGTGCAGGACCCTACGGGATCATGCAAACACTCGCCGACGGGATGAAAGCCATTCTCAAGGAGGGCATCAGCCCCACAAACGCAAGCATGGGTCTCTACCTCGCAGCGCCGATCATCGCTCTCGTGACCGCGTTGTTGATCTTCATGGTCATCCCCCTGGGGCCACCTGTCGTCATCAACGGAACCGAGTACGGCCTCGCCGCTGTAGATCTCAACGTCGGGTTGCTCTACGTCCTGGCGCTGTCATCGATGGCTGTATACGCGATCACCCTCGCCGGTTGGGCATCAGGTTCGAAGTACCCGATGCTCGGCTCAGTACGTGCCTCGGCACAGATGATCTCCTACGAAGCCGCAATGGGACTGGCTCTCGTCCCCGTGGTCATGTTCGCCGGTTCAACCTCGATGACAACGATCGTCGAGCAACAAACGGGAACGTTCTACGGGTTCATCCCTGCATGGAACATCGTACTTTTGCCCTCATTCGTGATCTTCCTCATTGCGGGATTCGCAGAAGCCAACAGGCCACCGTTCGACCTCGTCGAAGCTGAACAGGAACTCGTTGGCGGTTTCCACACCGAGTATTCAGGGTTCCGCTTTGCGCTCTTTTTCCTTGCCGAATACATGGCCGTGTTCAACATATCTGCGCTCACAACCACACTGTTCCTCGGTGGCTGGTCAGGACCTGTCTTCGGCCCGGACTGGATCGCATGGGCCTTCCCGATCTTCTGGTTCATGGTCAAGACGTGGTTGATCGTGCTGTTCTTCGTCTGGGTCAGGGCATCGCTTCCCAGGATGCGCTACGACCATCTCATGAGTTTTGGCTGGAAGAAGCTCATCCCTGTCGCTCTGGTATGGATCATGCTGGTCGCCATTGCGGTCGGCATACGAGATTTCGGGTTGCCATGGTCATGAGGAGTGCACAATGAGTTGGTTCGCTGACATCCTCGGCCCCTTCCGTGGGTTTGCGGTCACCATGCGCCAGGTGCGCAAGCCGCGCGTCACCATCAAGTATCCGGACGAGAAACGGGTCAAGCCACAACGTTTCCACGGCAGACATGTCCTGAACCGCAATGACGATGGCCAGGAGAAATGCATCGGATGCGAACTCTGTGCAGGTGTGTGCCCGGCGAACTGCATCTACGTCCGTGGTGCGGACAACCCGACAGACGCCCCGGTCAGCGAGGGTGAGCGGTACGGCTTCGTCTACGAGATCAACCTCCTGCGATGCATCTTCTGTGCAATGTGTGTTGAAGCATGCCCCACACAGGCGATCACGATGTCCCACCTGTTCGAGATGTCTGTCGATGATCGCGGCGACGCCATCTACACAAAGGACGAACTCCTCGTTGAGCGCGACGGAACGCCGAACCATCCCGAACCCGCATCCAAACTGATCGAACTCGACGAACTCATCGCAGGTGACGGATGGATGCGAGCAACATCACCATCGGGCAAGGCCGCATTCGAAGGTGTCGTGGCATGGACACCGTCGGCCCGAACCGGACTGCTCCCACCAGAAAGAGGTCAGAGCGCGTCGCCTGAGGACCCGATCGAAGCCCAGGAAGGAGACGACACCTGATGGGTATAGCGATCGTCTTCATCATCTTTGCAGCTGTCGCCCTTGTTGGCGCCGTCGTGATGGTCACAACATCGAACACCGTCTACGCTGCCATAGGGCTGCTGTCCACGATGTTCTCCATTGCCGTGCTCTACATCCTTCTCGATGCCCACTTCATTGCCATGGTCCAGGTGATCGTGTACGCAGGAGCCGTCATGACACTGTTCCTGTTCGTGATCATGCTCATCGGTGTCGATCGACCCGAGGCGTACGGCCCCGTCGCCATCGGCCAGAAGATCATGACAGTTGTCGTCGCGGTTGGGCTGTTCGCTGTCATCCTCCTCGCTGGCAGGGCTGCCTGGGTCACAGGAAGCAGCGCCTTTGGGACACCCGACCTCAACGGCACCATCGAGAACGTCGCTGATGAACTGTTCGGAACCTGGACCATCGTGTTCCTTTCAACGGTGATGCTCCTGACCATCGCTGCGCTCGGCACGATCGCCCTTGCCTACTTCGGTGAAGTTTCTGACGACGAGGAGGCAACGCTGTGACCGTCACCGTTGTGTGGTACCTCGTCCTCGCCGCTGCGCTGTTCTCGATCGGTGTCGGTGGTGTTCTCATCCGCCGAAACACCCTCGTGATGTTCATGTCGATCGAACTGATGCTCAACTCGGTCAATCTCACATTCGTTGCTCTGAGCAAGGACCTCGGCCTGATCGAAGGGCAGGTCGCTGCCCTGTTCGTGATGGTCGTAGCCGCCGCAGAAGTGACCATCGGTCTTGCGATCATCGTCTCCATATTCCGGAAACGTTCGAGTGCCAACGTTGACGAACTCGCCGAGATGAAGGGATAGACATGGTCGACTATCTCTGGCTCATCGTGGTGCTCCCGCTCCTGGGATTCCTCATCAACATCCTGTTCGGGAAACGGATCGGAGAGCCACTTGCAGGGTGGCTTGGCTTCTCCCTCGTCGCGATCTCGTGGCTGATCGCTCTCGTCCCGACTCTTGACTTCCTGCTCGGTCACGCGAATCCAGAGACGATCTTCTACTACTCGTGGATTCCAATGATCGGCGCTGACGTCGCGATCCTCTGGGACCCGCTTGCATCGCTCCTGGTGATGATCGTGACCGGTGTTGGTGCCCTGATCCATCTCTACTCCATCGGGTACATGCACGGAGATGAGCGATTTGCGCGCTTCTTCGCCTACATGAACCTGTTCATCGCATCGATGCTGATCCTCGTTCTCGCATCGAACTTCGCGCTCATGTTCGTCGGCTGGGAACTCGTTGGACTGTCGTCGTACCTCCTCATCTCGTTCTGGTTCACCAAGCCCACAGCGGCCGCCGCAGGCAAGAAAGCCTTCATCGTCAACCGGATCGGTGACTGGGGTTTCCTGGTCGCGCTCATGATCATCTTCGCCACATTCGGCACCTTCGACTTCGTAACGATTTTCACGACCGCTCCCGCGATCCTCACAACCGGCGTAGCCACAGCGATCACACTTCTGCTGTTCGTCGGTGCTACCGGCAAGTCCGCCCAGATCCCCCTGTACATCTGGCTCCCCGATGCCATGGAAGGTCCGACGCCGGTATCGGCGTTGATCCACGCCGCCACCATGGTGACAGCGGGTGTGTTCATGATGGCTCGCTCGGCAGTCCTCTTCGAACTTGCACCCTCCACGGGAATCGTCGTGGCGATCGTGGGTGCATCGACGGCACTGTTCGCTGCTGTCATCGCAGTGACCCAGATGGACATCAAGAAGGTCCTCGCCTATTCCACCATCAGCCAACTCGGGTACATGGTCCTCGGTATCGGCGTCGGTGCATACTCGGCAGGCGTGTTCCACCTCACAACGCACGCCTTCTTCAAAGCACTGCTCTTCCTTGGCGCAGGATCCGTTATCCACGCCATGGCTGACGAACAGGACATGCGCAAGATGGGCGGTCTTCGCAAGATGATGCCGATCACGTTCGCCACCATGACCGTCGGCTGGTTGGCGATATCAGGGATCTTCCCGTTCTCCGGATTCTGGTCCAAGGACGAGATCCTCGCTGCGACCTTCGACAAGGGAGGCGCCTGGCTGATCCTGTGGGGCATCGGTCTGCTCGCAGCACTTCTGACCGCTTTCTACATGACCCGCCTGTGGGTGCTTACGTTCTGGGGCAAGCCACGTTGGGCAGAGGGCACGCAACCGCACGAATCTCCATGGACCATGACGGTTCCCCTCATCGTCCTGGGCGTCTTCTCACTCATGTTCGGTTGGTTCAACACGCCGGCCAGGCTTGCGTTTGAACACTTCCTCGAGCCGTCCTTTGCACTCATCGTGCACCACGAGGCTCCGTCACTCAAGTCCTTCTACGTACTTGCAACGATCGCTCTTATCGTCGCGATCGCGGGGATCGTGTGGGGATGGCGCCGCTATCACCGGACCGATCTTCCTGTCGAAGAAGGTGGCTTCTGGAAGAACGGACTCAATGCGTTCTACGTCGATGAGTTCTACGGGAAGGTTTTCGTTGCCCCTGGCATGACGATCTCGGAATGGTTCGCCGACACGGTCGATCCCAAGATCATCGACGGTGCAGCCACCGGAATCGCCAGTGGCGTCGAATCCTTCGGTGACGAGCTCAAGAAGACCCAGTCAGGCCGTACACGTGCGTACGCCGCTGGCATCGCGATCGGTGGGATACTGCTGATGCTTGCGTTCCTCGTGCTCGGAGGGGGACTCTGATGCCGATTCTTGCGATCCTCATCGCCCTCCCCCTCGTGAGCGCCCTCATCATCGCGTTGCTCCCGAACCGCCGGAGCGAACTGGTCTATCCGGTTGCAGTCGGCCTCTCGATGATGCCGCTTGTCGCTGCCGGCTACATTCTGTGGAACTTCGTTACCGGCGACGGTGGTTTCCAGTTCACTGAGAACATCGTGTTCAGCGAGACGATCGGCTTCGGTTGGAGGATGGGCATCGACGGGATCTCCCTGTTCATGGTTGCCCTGACCACGATCCTGTTCCCGATATCGATCATCGCATCGCGGTCTGTCACCAACAAGATCAAACCGTACATGGTTCTGATGCTGATCCTCGAAGCGGGCGTCCTCGGGGTGTTCCTTGCTCTCGACCTCCTGTTGTTCTTTGCCTTCTTCGAGATCGTGCTCGTCCCGATGTTCATGCTGATCGCCCTGTGGGGTTCCGACAACAGGGCATACGCTTCGATGAAGTTCGTGCTCTTCACCGCCACGGGATCTGCCTTCCTTCTCGTGTCGATCATCGTCATCGGGCTGATCACCGGTGATGCGCTCGGAACGCTCGCATCGTTCAGCTTCGAGGACATGCTTGGAGTCGATTTCGTCCGATCCACACAGATGTGGCTCTTCGCAGGATTCGCCATCGCCTTTGCGATTAAGGTGCCCCTGTTCCCGTTCCACACCTGGTTGCCTGATGCCCACACCGAAGCTCCAACGGCAGGTTCAGTCATCCTTGCAGGCGTGCTGCTCAAGATGGGCACATACGGGTTGTTGCGATTCAACCTCACCCTCTTCCCTGACGCCACCGTCTCCTTTGCGTTCTGGATGGCATTGCTCGGCGTCGTTGGGATCGTCTATGGGGCAGCGGTTGCCATCGTCCAACCCGACATCAAACGTCTCGTTGCGTACTCCTCGGTGTCTCACATGGGCTTCATCGTGCTCGGGATCTTTGCGCTGACCACCCAGGGCCTCCAGGGATCAGTCTTCCAGATGATCGCCCACGGATTGTCAACGGGTGCACTCTTCCTGTTGATCGGAATGATCTACGTCCGGATGCATACCCGCAAGATCGCCGAGTTCGGCGGCGTTGCAAAGGTCATGCCCATCTACGCAGGGATCTTCCTCTTCGCAGCATTTGCGTCCGCAGGCCTTCCCGGGCTTGCCGGCTTCATCGGGGAGTTCACGATATTCATGGGTGCATATCTGTCGTTCCCCGTGCTCGCGATCATCGCGGGCTCCGGCGTGATCCTCGTTGCGATCTATCTGCTCTGGGCATACGAACGTGTCTTCACCGGACCGATCACCAACCCGAAAGTACAGGCTCTGCGCGACCTGAACTTCCGCGAGATCGCCATCCTGATCCCGCTTGTCCTTCTGATCGTCGGCCTTGGGGTCTATCCCAAACCTGTAATGGAACGGATCCAACCGTCCGTCGACCTGATCCTCGATCGCATCACGGAGCAGACCGATTATCAGGTACCCGAATTTGGAAGCACGGGTGAGGTCGTGGAACCGCACTATGGCGAACTCGAGGTCGAGAGCCACGAAGGAGGTGAGGGCTAATGGAGAACGCAGCGTTCCTGCCGGTTGCCTTCGAAGTAGTGCTGCTCGCCGGTGCCATGATCGTGTTGCTCGTTGCTGTCGTTGCAGGACGAAGCGTGAAGGTATGGGGGCCCATTGCGGGCGTGACCTTCCTCGTTTCGGCTGGTGTGGGCGTGGTGCAGTGGATCGATGTCGCCGATGGTGGGGGAGGTCTGTTCTTCTCCGCCCAGAATCTCGAGATCATCAAATCGCCGATGGTCGTCCTCGACGGCTACTCCGCGTTCGCAGCGGTCCTTCTCGGACTCGTGGGGTTCACCTCGTTGCTTGGTTCATGGGACCTCATCAGGCGACTCGGCAAACGATCCGCCGAGTTCGTTGCCTTGATGCTGCTCGCCGTTGCCGGGTTGCACATGATGGCCGCATCGCCGAACCTCATCGTCATCTTCATCGGGCTTGAGACCGCATCGATCAGCTTCTACATTCTTGCAGGGTTCCTCCGAGACCGGCCAAGGTCCGAGGAGTCAGCGCTCAAGTACTTCCTGCTCGGGAGCCTTGCATCTGCTCTGTTCCTGTACGGCATCGCATTGACCTTTGGTGCGACGGGATCTCTCAGCATCTATGGAGTTAACTCGATTCGGGACTTCTTCTCCTCGACGATCTTGACGGAACCCGGCATTCTCCTTGTCGGCATGGCGCTCATGCTCGTCGGCCTGTTCTTCAAGATATCTGCTGCGCCATTCCACCAGTGGGCACCCGATGTGTACCAGGGTGCCCCGTCAGGAACGGTCGGGTTGCTTGCCGCAGGAGTGAAGGTCGCAGGGTTCGCGGCCCTGGGAAGGATCTTCATCGGCGGCCTCATCTCACAGATCGATACGTGGGCCCCGATATTCGCCGTCATTGCGGTGCTCTCGATGATCATCGGTACGACGCTGGCCCTCGTCCAGACTGATCTGAAGCGGTTGCTTGCATACTCGGGCGTCGCTCACACGGGATACATTCTTGCCGCTCTACTTGGTGGCCTTGACGGTATCCCTGCGATGTGGTTCTACGTCGCGACGTACGCGTTCATGGTCATCGGCGGGTTCACGATCGTCTCCGTCGTCTCAGGCCCAGGTTCCACATCGTCGCCGATCGAGAGCGTGCGTGGGTTGGCACGGAGATCCCCCGAGTTGGGATGGCTTCTGGCGATCCTGATGTTCGGCATGTCCGGCATGCCGTTCTTTGCAGGATTCGTCGGGAAGATCCTGGCGTTCGTTTCGGCTGATAGCGCTGGGTATCTCTGGGTTGTGATCATCGGTACCTTGACAACGGTCATCGGCTTTGCGTTCTACTTCAAGGTCGTTGCCATCATATTCGCAAAAGAGGAGTCCGACGAGGAGCCGATCAACGTGAGCCTCCAGTCACGTCTCGCGATATACGCTGCCGTGGTGGTTACCGTCGTGCTTGGTATCTACCCGTGGGGACTCCTTGATATTGTCCGTGACGCGCTCCCGCTCTAGGGACCGACTTCAGAACACGATCAGGCGCGTCGTTCTCCTCCTCGTTGGTGTGGCAGCCCTTGGATCGGTCTCACTGACCTCTCTGGCCTCACTGGTGACCACTGACCGCTACATCGTCACCGATGAGGATGTCGTTGACGAGGATGTGTACGTCACCTCAGTGAGCAGCACTATCGAAGGCGTTGTCGACGGCGACCTCGTGATATTCACAGGCGACCTGACGATCACCGGCGAGGTCACGGGATCCGTGACCGTGTTCTCCTCCGGCTCGGTGGTCGTGTCACCGACCGGATCGATAGCCGGATCGCTCAACGGCGTCGCGGTCAACGCAACGGTCGCCGGCAACGTGGCGGGGGATGTGTTCGTCACAGCACCGTCGATAGTTGTCTCGAGCACTGGCACCATCGCTAGAGACGCGATGCTCTTTGGTGGGACCGCGAGAATCGAAGGGTCTGTCGGTCGTGATGTGCGCGGTAGGACATTGCGCTTGGTGGTGGACGGCACCGTTGGGGGGGATATCGACGTTGCAGCCCAGAAACTTGAGTTCGGCGCGGACGCCGTTGTCGGGGGTGACGTGCTGTACCGATCCCCGGTCGAGGCAAGCGGTGCGACGAGCGCAACGATAGACGGCACGCTCACCCGTCTCCCAGCTCAGAGCAACTTCGTCTACGGCATCATCTTGTGGCTGGCCAACATCGTTGGATTCCTGGGCTTCATCGTTGCTGGCATCGTTGTCCTGTGGGCAGTGCGCGGGACATCGGCGCGTGCGACAGGCAGCGTTCTGGTGCATCCGTTCAAGTCCCTGGTAGTCGGGATCGCGACCGCGATAGCGCTTCCGCTGGTGATCGTTGCACTTTCGATGACGCTTGTGGGCATCCCTCTGGCGGCCATCCTGGTACTCATCGGAATCGCTCTTTTCATCGTCGGTCCGCTCCCGGCTGTGACGGCGCTCGGACATCGAGTGCTCCTTGGAAGAGGTGGCTTGTTCGGAGCTTTCGTCGCGGGCGCTGCCCTATGGAGGTTTGGCATCTGGATCATCCCTGTCGTCGGGGGACTCCTGTATGTACTGGCGATGGTGTGGGGCATCGGCGGATGGGTCCTAGGCGTGATCGCCACCCGCAGAGCCGAGCCAGTTGCTGCACCTTTGTTGCCTCAGCGACTCACCCGTTCTCGGTCAGGAGGGTCAGACGAGAGCGCGTCAGACGTGGCTGGACCCTCCGTGGGTGATCAGCCGAACGCCTGAAGCGCACATCTTGTGGCATCAGTCCTCGGGCCGTGGTTTGCCGTCGTGGGTGTCTGTGTGGTGGCGACGGCAGAGTAGTTCGCAGTTGTCGGCCGAGGTCTCGCCCCCATCGGCCCAATGCACGATGTGGTGAACATCGCTCCAGGACGCCGGGGCATCACACCCTGGCCACACACAACCCCCATCACGGAACTCGACGGCACGTCGTATCGCGGACGTTGCGGTTCTGACCCTTCTCCCAACGTCGAGAGGCTGGCTGTCCCCGTCGGTCACGATGCGCACGATGCCAGCATCGCACGCCCATTTCCTGATGAGTTCAGGGTCGACGGGGTTCCCATCGAGTTCTGCCAACTCGCGATTCCCGCCGCTGAGGGTCTCGTAGGGAACGGTGACGGTGATATGTGGTTTCTCGCCACCCGAGATTGCCGTGTCCGAGTTGTGATCCAGGAAGAAGTGGCAGGTATCGACGAGGGCATCGTGGCGCTTCTGGGCGGGGGTCCGGTTGTCCGCAGCGTCGATGTTGGCTGGGTTCACGAGGGCTTCGATGGCGGTCGAGACAACGTGTGCTGCCTCTGTCGTGAGGGTTCCCCTGAGGTCGTAGAGCCCGTTTCCGATAGGCGATATGGAGAAGCTCCTGAGTCTGTCGAGTGCGCGCACGTCATCGAGGGACTGTTCGTAGTCGATCCTCTGCTCCCAGGCGTTGATGACCCGCCAGAGTTCACCGGGGGAGAGATGAACAGCGGTATCTGTGAACATGCGTTCCTGGTCGACGAACTCCACAGGATGCCGGTCTCGCGCATGTGCGAGAAAGCGCACCGATCGGTACGGGATCTCCCCTGTGAGTGCCTTGGCCCGAACCAGAGGCATGTGGCTGAGGGCTCGGGCCGCCTTGACCGTTCCTGACGCCTCGTTGCGGGTGAGCGAGCAGAACCTTGCAAGCCATCCGGTGGCCGACAACCGATGGGTGGCCTGAGGGATCCCGCGGCGTTCCACCTCGGCAACGTTCAGAGAGAAGCGCGTGGACATCGCATCGATCTGTCGCCTGAGAGCGATCGTCTCTTCCTCGAGTTGATCGTTGTTGAGGCCATCGAGGTGGCTCTGTAATTCGGGTGTGAGGTCATGGACCGCCGCCTCACCAAAGACCTCGACCCCGTCAGAGGGGTTGTGGTTCTTCATCTCATGAACGTATCACCCACCTGCGACAAGAACGGAAACGACGCGTTCTCGGGGGTCTTTTCAGGCGTCCGCAACCTCGTACACGATCGCATCGACAAGTTCGATCGCCACACGATCGCCCACGGCCATACGATTGCGGCTCGGTACGAGCGCTTCCACGTGTTCACCACCGGGGAGTTGGATTTCAACGCGCTGATCGTGGCCATAGAACTCGCGATCTGTGACCTTGCATCCGCCCGAGTCGCGAATGTGGGGGGTGACCCATTCGGGTCTCACCATCACCTCAACGCCCGTTCCCGTTGGCAGCGACGTGTCGATGTCCCCGAGCATGGTGTGAACCGAACCGTCGGTGACGGTCCCACGCATGAGGATCGCATCACCAAGGAATCGGGCAACCCATGGGTTCGCTGGTGCTTCGTAGACATCGTCTGGCAAGCCGGTCTGTACGATCCTGCCATCGCGCATGACCGCGATGATGTCGGCAATGGCAAGTGCCTCCGATTGGTCGTGTGTCACGAAGACCGCGGTTGCCCCTGCTCGTTTCAGGATCTTGCGCAGTTCTCGCCTCATCCGTTCTCTTTGTGGCGCGTCCAAATTCGAGAACGGCTCATCGAGGAGCACGACATCGGGGCCCGGTGCGAGTGCCCTTGCGAGGGCAACACGCTGTTGCTCCCCTCCTGAGAGTTCATGGGGGAACCGTGACCTGTGGTCAGACAATCCCACCAGCTTGAGAACGTCGTGGACGCGCAGGCTCCTGTCGGCACCCCGCACACCGTATCCAACGTTCTCTTCGACAGAGATGTGAGGGAAGAGAGCGTACTCCTGGAATACCATGCCGACGTTGCGCTTCTCTGGTGGAACTTCTCTGCCATCACCGACGACAATGCGGTCCCGGATGCTCACGGTGCCCGATGTTGGGGTCTCGAAACCCGCGATGACGCGCAGCGCAGTTGTCTTTCCACACCCGGATGGCCCGACGAGCGCAACGAGCGAACCGGCAGGGATGTCAAGTGAGAAGTCGTCGAGCGCGACGGTGTTGCCATATGTGACGCTGAGGCCGTTTGCAGATATCAGGGTGTCAGTCATGTGTCCAGCACGTGTTTCGGTCGGATCGAAAGGTAGTAGACGGGCAGTATCGACACTCCGATGAGGATGAGCGACGACAACGCTGCCCTTGCGAACAGGCCTTCGTCAGCAGCAGTCCAGATCCGCACGGCAAGCGTGGTGAAGCCTGGTGGGCTGAGCAGGAGCGTCGCGGGTAGTTCCTTGAGCGTTGTCACGAATACGAGCGCCCCACCTGCGAGCAGGCCCCGTGCCATGAGCGGGAACGTCACCCGTAGGTAGGTGGCGATCGGCCCCTTACCCAAAGAGCGCGACGCGTCTTCGAGTGCGGGGTTGACCTGGAGCAGTGAAGCCTTGGCAGCTGAGGTGGCCTGGGCGAGGAACATCGATGCATAGACGAGGCCGAGAACGAGGATGGACTGGTACACGGGTGTGGCATATCGGATCGTGAATGCAACAACCGCGATGGCGATCGTGATGTGTGGCAGCGAGAAGATCATGAACACACTCCGCTCCACCCAGCGTGTTGCTTTCGATGCGTATCTCACGGCGAGGATGACGATCGGGATCGCACCCATCATCGCGAGTGCCGCGGCAAGTGTGCCAGCGGTCAACGAGCCGCCAATGGCCTTCCAAGGTACGAAGATGTCAGAACCGGCTGTGATGCCGCGCCAGAGCCATGACAGGAGCACGACCACGGGAAGAAGAACGCCGATCGTGGCTGTTACGCCCAGGAAGCCAACGGCGCCGAACCGCTGCGCCGTGTTGAGGTGATGGCGTGCCGGTGGCCTCATTGCAGATCGCGTGAAGTACGTCCCTTTCCCCCGTGTGCGCTGTTCGCCCCAGATGAACACACCAGCGACAAGGATGAGAACGATCGACAGCACGATCGCAGGTGTGCGGTCGAGTCGACCCGAGTACTGCGCATAGATGACCCGGGTGAACGCGTCGAAACGCATCAGCGAAACTGCCCCGAAATCGGACAGCGTGTAGAGCGCCGCGAGCAGAGCACCCGCACCCACAGCAGGTCTCAACTGGGGGAGGATGACCGTTCGGAACACCCGTGAAGGAGAAGCGCCGAGGCTGCGTGCCGCTTCTTCGAGTGCAGGGTCGATCTTGGTGATTGCAGCAGCGGTGATCAGATACACGTACGGATAGGTCGCGATGGTGAGCGCAAGCCACGCTCCTGGTAGTCCAATGAGGTGGGGCGTTGCGAAACCGGTGACATCTGCAATGAGGCCCCTTGGCCCTGTAGCTGACACGAACGAGAGAGCCAGGACGTACGAGGGCACAACGAGTGGGAGAGCGAAGACAACACCCCAGAATCTGGTGAACGCGATGTCTGTACGCGCCAGGATCCATGCGCCCCCGACGCCGATAACGGTTGCCGATGCCGTGACCAACCCGGTGAGAACGAAGCTGCGCCCGATCAGGCGAAGGGTGCGAAGGGACCACAATGTGTTCCACGCCGCGTCCGTTGCACCGAATGCTCGTGCAGCGAGAAACAGGACGGGGACAGCAACAGGGACGAGTACGGCGATCGTCGCTGCCCACAGCCACCACGGGGCTC
>Ga0164313_10001740_pt1 | contig 19398 bp, 13 predicted proteins | sample GuaBasSedimGuay4_FD_113735 | JGI IMG/M metagenome (GOLD analysis project Ga0164313, IMG submission 113735) | Subseafloor sediment microbial communities from Guaymas Basin, Gulf of California, Mexico - Guay4, Core 4569-4, 0-3 cm | ecosystem: Environmental > Aquatic > Marine > Hydrothermal vents... | reverse complement strand
CCGATTACCAATGGTGTGGTTCTGAAGGCACCTTTGTTTTCCCAGAACTCCCGTTTCAGTAATGCCAGTAAGCGATTCACGCTTCACCTCCGCTCATGATCGCTACAAACAGGTCAGCCACACTTGGTGTGCGAACCTCTCCCAGTTCTTTGAGTTGTTGACGGTTTGCGTTCTCAAACAGGAATATGTGCCGGCCAAATAATTCACGTTCGCTCATTGGCTGTAAATCACGTGCTGCAGCTGCCTGGTCAGGCGCAACCATTAATTCCGCATAGGCTTGCTGAACATCTTCCATGGTTTTATGCAGTGCGATACGACCATCCTGGATAAAGATCAGATCGCTGAGGATGTGTTCAATCTCTTCAACCTGGTGTGTTGTGATGAGAATGGTACGTTCTTCATCAAAGTAATCATTTAACAGGTTTGTATAGAATTGCTTGCGAAACAGAATATCCAGTCCAAGCGTTGGTTCATCCAGAACCAGCAGTTTTACGTCGATCGACATGACGATGGCCAGGTGCAACTGTGCCACCATGCCCTTGGAGAGTTGTTTGACCCGGTGGTCCGGAGTGACCTTGGTTGAGGACAGGTATTGCAGGCATTTCTCACGGGAGAATTTCGGGTGAATCTTCTCGGTCAATTCAATCAACTGCCATACGCGGATCCAGCGCGGCAGGACGGCGACATCAGCGATGAAACATACATCTTCCATCAATGCCGCCCGGTCTTTGGCCGGGCTTTTTCCCAGGACTTTCAGGTTTCCTTCATAGGTAGCCAGGCCGAGAATGGCTTTCAGTGCTGAAGTCTTACCTGCACCATTCGGTCCGATAAGACCAACGATACGTCCTGCCGGAATCTGCAGATCAATATTGTCAACGGCTATGGTTCGTTTGTAGCGCTTGGTCAGGCCTTGCGCATCAATAACAAAACTCATCAGGGTTTTTCCTTTTTTTCTGAACTGGATTGAAGTAACTCATTTACATCCAGGCCCAGTTGCCCGATGCGATTGACCATTGCTGGCCATTCTTCTGTGAGGAATTTTTGCCGCTCACTTTCCGTCAGTTGCTGCCGTGCCCCTTCGCAGACAAACATGCCAAGGCCACGACGCTTCTCAACCAGTCCGTCGTCCACCAATGTCTGGTAAGACTTGGATACGGTGATGGGGTTGAGTTGGAAATCGGATGCAACGGTGCGAACCGAGGGCAGGGCGTCACCTTCTGTCAGCGTGCCATCCAGGATCATGGCAATGGTGCGCTCTTTCAGTTGCCAGTAAATCGGCTGGCTGTCATTCCACTGGGTGGTCATATTTATCCGCGGCGGAAAAGCAGGGAACCCAGGTTCAGGCCGCGACGCTTGCTTTCAACGCCATCATTAATATCGTCACTGTCAACGCTCTGTGTTTTAACTGACTGACCCGCATCAACCCCGGATGAACTGATTTCAGAACTGGAGCCGATACCGGTAACAATGCTGACCAGCAGCAGTACGGCGGCCAGCATCGCCAGCCCGTTGGGGACATGTAATCTGTTATGTGGTACTAAATTCAGCATCTTGTATCTCATCAAAATTTTGTTGATTGTTTAGTGTTGTAGTGAAGTATAACACTACCAGTTTGAAATGCAACTATGGTGTTAAGAAATGTCGTGTAGGAGAGAGCAGCTACGCTGCTTACGATAACGTCCATGGACGGGCCGAATGTCGCGAGAGTGTACCGATGCACGTAGCGACTGTTTCAGGATCGCACCGGGCTTTTTAAAGAGCTCGTAAGCAGCGAAGCTGCTCTCTCCTACGTTGTATTTACGGGCTTTTTGAGCCTTGCCAGGCAAGAAAAAAGGCTACCAGCATCGGGATGTAGCGTTCGGCGATATCGCCGGGGGTGTCGGTGGTCCAGTTGAGGATTACGGTCAGGGCAAATCCGGAAAACATGGCAGCGATTCGCCAGTTGGGTCTGACCGGTCCGCGCCACAGTGTGACGATGAGTAACGGGCCAAAAGCAGCGGCCAGTGCCTGCCAGGCAAACAGCACGCGGTTGAATATGGCTTCGGGTGAAAAGATTGCCAGGGCGATGGCGGCCAGTCCGATGATCAACACGACCCAGCGTGCCTGCCTGAGGCTGGTCGTGGTAGCTGCTTTGCCATCGCGCAGGTCATGGCTGACGCTGGAAGCGGCGACCAGAAGCTGGCTGTCGGCGGTCGACATGATGGCGGACAGTATGGCGGATACCATGATACCTGCGAGGATGGACGGTAATAACAGGGTTGCCAGTGCAAACAACACTTGTTCACCATCACCGAGTGCGGAAACCAGGATACGTCCGCACCAGCCCAGGACCACCATGCCGGTATAAATGATGATGGCCCAGGCGATCGCGATCAGCCGGGCAGAGGGGATGGCCCCCTTGTCTTCCATTGCCATAAAACGGTTAACCACATGTGGCTGGCCGGGGTAGCCGAGACCAATACCGGCCAGTCCAATAACAAACCCCACACCGGCCGCCAGGCTGTTCTGACGGGTCCATAACTCGACAGTGGGCAGGTTTTCAACCATAAGGCTGGAAATCAGCACTGCGGGCCCACCAACAGCAAACAGCGCGATTACCGGTAGAATCACGGCACTGGCGGCCATCAGTATCCCTTGCAGGCTATCGGTGATGCTGGCAGCCCAGAAACCACCCAGCATGACATAGGCCAGAACAATGGCAGCACCCAGTGCAATTGCGGTTACAGGGTTCATACCAAGCGCGCCTGCAAATGTATGGCCCGCTGCCTGGAACTGTGCTGCTATATAAAAGGTAAACGAGAACAGGATAACCACTGCACCAAGCCGCATGATTGTTTTGCGGGCCGGATCGCCCGGCGGGCCGGCCAGGAACTCGGTCAGTGTCAGGGAATTGTTGTCGCGGCTTCGTTGCCATAGCCGGGGTGCAACCCAGAACCAGTTTATGAAAAACCCGAGCAGGGTAGAGGGGATCAACCAGATGGCGGGCAATCCCCAGGCATAGGCAGCCCCGGAAACTCCCAGCAGGCTCCAGGCGGACGATGAACTCGCAGATGCACTCAAGGCGGCAACGGCAGCACCCAGTTTACGTCCACCTAAATAGAAGTCTTCGTTATCACCCGTACGCTTACTGGCCCACCAGCCAATACTGAGCAATAGCACCTGGTAAAAAATCAATGTGGCAATCAGTGAGTTCATTGCGCTAGTTTAAAGTAAAAATTAGAACATTTTGTTTGCGCATGGGGTCAGATACATGGACAATCCGCAATCTGTTTAAGAAGGAGTACTTACAGGATGAATTTTATTAAACGTTGTGGCCTGCTTTTGGCCGCCACCGCATTTTCACTTAACACATGGGCTACTGAATTGAATACTGAAGAGCAGAAGTTGGGTTACATTATTGGTATGGATATCGGTGAATCCTTGCGCGCGCAGGGAACCACCGTTGATCTTGACGCATTGCTTGATGCCATTCGCGCGACCTACCTGGGTGAAGAACTGGCGATGAGCGACGAAGACGCCGCTGCCATCCGTGAAGCATACGTACAGAAAAGACAGGCCAGTCAACAGGCCGAGGGTGCTGCTGTCAGCGGTGCCAACCTCGCTGAAGGTCAGAAATTTCTGGCTGAAAACAAGGTCAAGGATGGTGTCAAGACCACCGACAGTGGCCTGCAGTACAAAGTGCTGACCATGGGTGATGGCGCGAAGCCTGCAGCGACTGATACCGTTAAGGTTCACTACAAAGGCGCGTTGCTTGATGGCACCGAGTTCGATAGTTCCTATGCCCGTAACGAGCCGATCTCATTTGCACTTAACCGGGTGATACCGGGTTGGACAGAAGGCGTACAACTGATGCCGATAGGCAGTAAGTTTGTTTTTTATATCGCACCTGAGCTTGCCTACGGTGAAAGCGGTGGCGGTCCTATCCCACCCAATTCCACATTGGTATTTGAAGTTGAGCTTCTGGATATAGAAAGCGCACAATAAGCTAAGGAACCTCTGATTTATTCTGGCTGCAAGATACGAGTTCATGAATAGATCAGAGGCTCCGCAAGGTCAATGGCACGGTCAGAGTTGTTTTCAGGGGATTTATTTTACTTGCCCTGGGATGCCGACGGTTCTGATCGTGCCACCTTTTCCAAACCCCGCCATAAAACAGACATGAAAACATGAGTGATAGTCTGAAAGATCAATTGCTTTCCCTTGGTTTGAAACCTAAGAAAACCAGGCAGGAAAGTAACAAACCACGCAGATCCGGGAATAACCCCCCTAAACAAAAGCCAGCTAACGGAGAGATGTCTCTGGACCAGGCATACCGCATGCGCAACCAGCAGGAACGGCAGCAAAAAGAGCAGGCCATCGCACGTAAACGGGAAGAAGACCGTCAGCGGCGGGAGATTAATCAGAAGATCAAGGCACTGGTTAAGGCTCACGCGATTCGTGATGAAAAGGCTGATACCAAGCGTAATTTCCTCTACAAGGGTCGCATCCGCAGCGTACTGACAACCATCGACCAGCTCCGCGATATCAATGCCGGGAAAATTGGGGTGGTGTATTTAAGCGGCAATTATCACTTGCTGGCTGCTGACAAGATCGCTGAGGTCCTGGAGTTTGCTCCTGACCATGTGCCTGACCTGAAGGGGGCTGAGGGTGAAGGCGAAGAAGAGTTTCCGGTACCGGATGATTTGACCTGGTAGTGTTTGTAGACCTTTACTGACACCATCACTAACAAGAGTCAAGGTCATCCCGGGCTTGACCCGGGATCCATTTTTAGGGCTTGGAAAGCAAACAACAAATGGGTCCCGGGTCAAGCCCGGGACGACGGTTGTCATTCGGGACGACGGTTGTCATTCGGGACGACGGTTGTCATTCGGGACGACGGTTGTCATTCGGGACGACGGTTGTCATTCGGGACGACGGCTGTCATTCAGGGATGACGTTACCACTTATCAAGTCCGGGAAGAGAGCTCTATATTCGCTGCAAGCAATCTGCGAGCCTGTTCCGGGCTGATGTTTTTGCGCTGTGCATAATCCACTAACTGGTCTTCAAGGATATTCCCCAATACAAAATATTTACTTTGCGGATGTGCGAAGTAGTAACCGCTGACGGAAGCGGCCGGTAACATGGCGTAACCGCTGGTCAACTGCATATCGGAATTGGTCTCGGCGTCCAGCAGCGCAAATATTTTTTCTTTCTCGCTGTGATCCGGGCAAGCCGGGTAGCCGGGGGCAGGGCGGATACCCCTGTATTTCTCGGCGATCAGGGACTCGTTGTCCAGCGATTCCTGTGTCTCATATGCCCACAGGCTTTGACGCACAAGCCGGTGGGTGTGTTCTGCGAGTGCCTCGGCCAGCCTGTCCGCCAGGGCTTTGAGCAGGATTGACGAATAATCGTCATGGTTTTTTGCAAATTCTGCCACCTTTTCTTCTATTCCCAGGCCCGCCGTCACCGCGAACATGCCGATGTAATCTTTGTGTCCTGAACCTGCGGGTGCGATGAAATCAGCCAGGCAGTGATTAAACCGGCCGCTGGCCTTGGGTTTTTGCTGGCGGAGAAAGTTCAGGCGTTCAAGCTCAAGCACCCTGGTGTCGTCAGCGTAGATGACAACGTCGTCCTGCTCCGAATTTGCCGGGAAAATACCGACAGTGGCGCGTGCCTGCAGCCATTTATCAGCAATGATCTTCTGTAACATGACTGCAGCATCAGCGTACAGGGCTCGTGCCGCCTCACCCTTCTGTTCATCTTCCAGAATGGCGGGATAGCGGCCCTGTAACTCCCAGGTCTGGAAAAAAGGCGTCCAGTCGATCAACGGAACCAGGTCCATCAGTTCAATATTGTCGAAAATATGCACGCCAGGTTTAAATGGCTGGCTGATTGCAGTCTTGTTCCATGCGGGTGTAAAGCCATTGGCACGGGCGGTCGCAAGACTGACCGGTGGCGTGCGTGAACTTCCTTTTGCGCGTCGTTCGCGCATCTTCGCATAATCATGACCCGTGGCCTCGGCCAGAACCTTGCGTTCGTCGGTACTGCTGAGTTTGCGGGCTACGCCTACTGCCCGTGAGGCATCCTTGACCCAGAAAACACCGTTGGAATACTCCGGATCAATGCGCAGAGCCGTATGTAATGGTGATGTGGTTGCGCCACCGATCATAAGCGGTTGCTGCATGCCACGGCGCTGCATTTCGGCCGCCACCAGGCGCATTTCCTCCAGCGAGGGTGTGATCAGGCCCGACAGGCCGATAATATCGACTTCTTCCTTAAGTGCTGTTTCGAGAATTGTCTCGGCGGTCACCATAACGCCCAGATCGATGATCTCGTAATTGTTACAACTCAGCACCACCCCAACAATATTTTTGCCGATGTCGTGGACATCGCCCTTGACCGTTGCCATCAGGATGCGCGTCAGCTTTTGCCCGCTGTTGCCGGCACGGCGTTTTTCCTCTTCAATATAAGGAATCAATACGGCCACGGCCTGCTTCATGACACGTGCACTCTTAACCACCTGGGGTAAGAACATGCGGCCATCACCAAACAGGTCACCCACAACATTCATACCGTCCATTAAAGGACCTTCAATCACATCCAATGCCAAGTTTGCGCCTTGTCTCGCTTCTTCAGTGTCTTCCTGTATATAAGTATTGATACCTTTGACCAACGCGTGCTTCAGACGGGCTTCAACAGATTCCGAGCGCCAGGCTTCATCGCTGACTTCAACATCACGCACACCCAGGAAGCCCTGGGCAATTTTAAGCAGTTGATCCGTACCGTCAGACGTTCTGTTTAATACGACGTTCTCAACCGCTTCGCGCAGGGCAGGATCTATCTCGTCATAAATCTCCAATTGCCCGGCATTGACAATGCCCATGTCCATGCCGGCATGAATGGCGTGGAACAGGAATACGCTGTGGATGGCTTCGCGCACCCGGTCCTGTCCCCTGAACGAAAAAGAAATATTGCTGACACCGCCGGAGATCAGGGCGCCGGGGCAGGCCTGTTTGATTCGCCGGGTGGCTTCGATGAAGTCCAGTCCATAACTGTTATGTTCTTCAATGCCGGTGGCGACGGCAAAAATGTTCGGATCGAAAATGATGTCTTCGGGTGGAAAACCAACATCTTCAGTCAATAGTTTCCAGGCGCGCTTACAGATGCTGACGCGGTCTTCCAATGTGGCTGCCTGGCCGTTTTCGTCAAATGCCATGACAATAACAGCGGCACCGAAACGCAATATGGTACGCGCCTGCTGGAGGAAGTTTTCCTCCCCCTCTTTCAGGCTGATGGAGTTGACCACACCTTTGCCCTGCAGGCAGGCCAGGCCGGCTTCCAGTACGTCCCAGCGTGATGAGTCCAGCATTACCGGCACCCTTGCGATATCAGGTTCGGAGCCAATTTGATGCAGGAAGCGTGTCATCACAGCTATTGAATCGAGCAGTCCTTCATCCATATTGATGTCGATAATCTGCGCGCCATTTTCAATCTGCTGACGGGCAACTACCACCGCGGCTTCAAAGTCATCTGCTTCAATCAGGCGCCGGAATATTGCCGATCCCGTGACATTGGTGCGTTCGCCGACATTGATGAAATTCAGTTCCGGGGTAAGCGTCAGTGGCTCCAGTCCGGACAGGCGGCAATACGGAACGGCATCGGGTATGGCCCTCGGTGCTTGTCCCTGCAGGGCCTCGACGATGGCGTTGATATGCTGTGGCGTTGTACCGCAACAACCACCGGCAATATTGATCATGCCGTCGGCGGCAAAGCCCGCCAGCACGGCAGACATATGCTCTGGTGTGTCGTCATACTCACCCAGTTCATTGGGCAGGCCTGCATTGGGGTGGACACTGACAGGGCATTCTGCAATTCTTGATAATTCCTGTAACCACGGACGCAGTTCGGTAGCACCCAGCGCACAATTAAGACCAATTGAAATGGGCCTGGCATGTCGTACCGAGTTCCAGAATGCAGCGACTGTCTGTCCGGATAATGTCCGTCCGCTGGCATCGGTAATGGTGCCGGAAATCATCACCGGGATGCGAAACCCCGCCTCGTTGAATGCATCGTCAATACCGATCAGAGCAGCCTTGCAATTGAGTGTGTCAAAAATGGTTTCGACCATCAAAATGTCGCAGCCGCCTTCGATCAGGCCGGATGCAGCTTCAAGATAAGACAGGCGTAACTCTTCAAAGCTGATATTACGAAAGTCAGGGCGGTTTACATCCGGCGACAGGGATGCGGTTCTATTGGTCGGGCCGAGTGAACCAACGACGTATCGTGGCGTTCCCGGTGCCTGTTTACAATATGAATCAACCTCCTGGCGTGCCAGTTCAGCGGCTGCGAAATTCAACTCCCTGACCACGGCTTCCAGACCGTAGTCAGCCTGGGAAATACTGGTGCTGTTAAAGGTGTTGGTTTCGATCAGGTCAGCGCCCGCCTCCAAAAAGGCCCGGTGTATTCCGGCTATCCTTTCCGGCTGTGTAAGCGTCAGCAAATCGTTGTTGCCACGCAGGGGCAGGGCGTGATCTTTAAACCGCTCACCACGGAAGTCTTCCTCTTCGAATTCAAAAGCCTGGATCATGGTGCCCATTGCACCATCCAGTACCAGGATCTGTTTAAGCAACAGGCGCTCAATTTCTGCGACCAATTCGGGGTTTCTGTAGGGCTGGGAATACATATTGGTGAAATTACCTTGCTGGGTTAAACGGGTTTGCCGGCGACCAGGGTTAATACTTCGAAGTTGGGCGTACGTTTTTCAACGGCAGATAATTGAATATTGAGCGGTTCGAAACCTGATTCATGACAGAGTTTGCGCAGTTGCGCTTCGGTAAAACCCAGGTTTACATGATTGTAGGCAGCAACGATGTTCTTGTGTTGGTGTTTTTGCAGGGTTACTGCCAGCAACCGGCCACCCGGCCGTAATACCCGCGCTGCCTCTGCGAACACTTTTCCGGCTTGCTTGGTGTAGGTCAGAGCATGCATCAGCAGTAATATGTCAAAAGAGTCATCAGCCTGTTGCAATCGATGCATGTCACCTACTTCAAAGCTCACATTTTTATGCTTGTGCAGACGCTTTTCACCCGCTTCAACCACTCTTTGGCTGATATCCACGCACTTGATGCTGCGCGATTTGGGTGCCAGTAATTCAGCCAGTGCCCCGTCTCCCGAAGCAACATCCAGTACGTCACCCAGTTCGAGAAGTTGCACCAAAGCGCGTGTGGTCGCCTCCAGTGTGCGCCCCGGTGAATAGTGGCGTTCCATATCACCTGCGACACTGTCGGCCCAGTTGGCACCACCGCCGCGCTGGTGTAAAAGCTGCTGTATACGTTCTGCATCCTGTTGAACAAGAGGATCGGAAGTATTTTCCCGTAGTAACTCCCACAAGGCAGCCAGGCTGGCATCTTCGATCTTGCCTGCCATACGGTAATATACGAATACACCCTGGCGGCGATCATTGACCAGGCCTGCCTCTTTCAGCTTGGCCAGGTGGGTAGAAACACGGGGTTGAGCAAGTTGCGTAATGGCCGCCAATTCGGCCACGCTGAGTTCTTCTCGATCGACCAGCATCAACAAACGCAAACGCGTGCTGTCGGAAAGCAATTTGAAATGCTGTGATGCGTGCTGCAAGTCCATGTTTCGAAGTATATATCTTTCTATCTGGATTTAAAGATATATATGAGATTAATCACTGAAACCCGGCAGTTCAAGCACCTGTAGTGCGGTACTTGCATAGAGCATTCACGGTGATTGTACAAAACTCATGTGCCTTGCCTTTAAAGCCTTTATAATTTCCCTGCTATTCTGAAACTATCACTAAGTGGGGACAGACAGTGCAAGCTAAAAGTAACAAATCGAAACAGTCAATTCTTGAACAGATCAAGGACGTTTTGTCCAACCGGATGCCCGCCCGGCTTGCCCGGCAGGCAGCATTTTATACCGATGTTTACTTTAAACGCGTGCCGACAAAAGACCTGAATCGTGAATCTGCGGTTATGCATGCAACCATGGTGTCCAGGCAACTGGACTTTTTTCATCAGCGCAAGACGGGTGAGTTATTACTACGTGTTTTCAATGCTGGTAAAGAGCAGGATGGCTGGGAATGCCAGCATACCATCGTTGAATTGGCCAATGATGACATGCCCTTCCTGGTTGATACCGCCAATATGGCCATGCAGGATCTCAACCTTGGGGTGCACCTGATAGTTCACCCGATTTTCAATATTGAGCGGGATTCTGACGGGAAATTCATAGCATTTCATCCCCGCGCCACCGCAAAATCAAAGAAAGAATCATTCATCCATATTCACATTGAAAAGCAAACGGATCCAGCCGTTTTGTCCTCCGTCGAAACGCTTTTAAAAACCAGAATGGCCATGGTACGCACGACGGTTGAAGACTGGCTGCCCATGAAGGAAAACCTGAAGGTTGCTATTGCAGAATTCGGTGAGAATGCTCCGGAACTGAAAAAGTCTGTCCGCCAGGAATGTGTCAAGTTTCTGGAATGGGTTCGGGACGATCATTTCATGCTGATTGGCGCACGTATGTACGATATTGTCGAGGATGGCAAAACATCTACATTGCAGGTGGTTGATGGTACTGGCCTGGGATTGTTGCGTGAGCATGGCAAGACCATTTTGAGCCGGCCAATGGCCTCGTTGAGTGGTGAAGCGCGATATAACCAGAATGCACCGCTGATCATTACCAAGACAAACGCCCGCTCACCGATGCACCGAGCCGGCTACATGGACTATATCGGTGTCTTACGTTTTGATGACAAGGGCAAGGTGATTGGCGAGTACCGCTTTATCGGTCTGTTCACCTCGCTGGCATATTTGCACCGTGTGTCCGATACGCCGCTGGTATCGATGAAAGTACAGACCGTATTGGAAAACTCGGGCCTTAAAGAGAACCGGCACGCCTGGAAATCACTGCTGCACATCCTCGAAACCCTGCCCAGGGACGACATGCTGCAGGCCACTAGTACCGACTTGCTGGAAATCGCGACGGGCGTGCTTGATCTGCAGGAAAGGCAGGCTGTTCGCCTGTTCATTCGCCGGGAACGCTTTGGCCGGTTCTTTTCATGCCTGGTTTACATCCCCAGGGATCATTGGAACACGGAAAACCGGGAAAAAATCCAACGCATACTAAAGCGCGCCCTGAAGGGTGACCGGCTGGATTACCAGATACAACTTTCAGATTCCGCCCTGGCAAGGCTGCAGGTCATCATTCGTCCAAAGGCAGGTAGTGAGCCTCAGCCTGATGTGCGGGCACTTGAGACCAAGATCGTGAACGCCTTGCGTTCATGGAATGAAGACCTGACCAACACGCTGGTACAAAAGCACGGCGAAGAAGAAGGTCTGAGGCTGGCAAGATCAATTGGTAATGCTTTTCCTGCTGCCTACATGGAGGACGTATCACCATGGGTTGCAGCCTTTGATGTTGAAAAAATCGATTTGCTTAAAAATGCGGACGACCTGCAGCTAAGCCTTTACCGCCCAAAAGCAAAGGAGACCGGGCTTATTCGTTTCAAAGTCTTCAAGCGCAACCGACCCATTCCATTGTCGGATGTATTACCGATGCTCGAAGATATGGGTTTGCATATTGTCAGTGAGCGACCATATGAATTGAAATTTGATCATGCAGAGTCAATCTGGGTTCAGGATTTTGACATGGTCTTTGGGAATGGTATTGAACTGGATGTTGAGACTGTTCGAAGCAGCTTTCAACAGGCATTTGAGAATACCTGGCGTGGGATCACGGTCAGCGATGGTTTCAATGGTTTGATTCTGGCCTGTCAGTTGGAATGGCGGCAGGTCAAGGGTGTACGGGCTTATTGCAAGTACCTGTTGCAGACTGGCATTACGTACTCCCAGGCATACATGGAAGAAACACTGGCCAAACATCCGTTAATGGCCCGCTTGCTGGTGGAGTTGTTTGATTCGATGTTCAATCCTATGCGGGACAAGGAGACGGATTACCGTAAGGAACTGGCCGCCAGGCAGTTGCACAGAACGCTTCATGGGCTTTCAACCATGAAGTACAGCAAAGATAAAATCTTGCTCGAATTGCTGGACAGTGTAGCCTCAGCTCGAAAGAAGGACCGTGACACACAGGTTGCGACCCTCAAGAGGGTGTTTCGCCTGTCGCTATCCAGGGTCAGCAGCCTGGATGAAGATCGAATCCTGTTTTCATTTTACGAGGTCATAAAGGGCACGCTGAGAACCAACTTTTACCAGACGGCTGATGATGGTGAGTTGCTTGAGCATATGAGTTTCAAGCTGGATTCTTCGAAAATGCCACATTTGCCCAAGCCGTTGCCGTACCGTGAAATATGGGTGTTTTCTGCGCATGTAGAGGGCATTCACCTGCGCGGCGGTGAGATAGCTCGCGGGGGCTTGCGCTGGTCTGATCGCAAAGAGGATTTCCGAACTGAAGTGCTCGGGCTAATGAAGGCTCAAAACGTTAAAAATACCATCATTGTGCCAGTGGGCGCCAAGGGTGGCTTTGTTGTCAAACACCTGCCTCAGAATGGTAGTCGTGACGAAGTGATGGTCGAGGTTGTCAAATGTTATAAGATATATATCAATGCATTATTGGATATAACTGATAATTTAGATGAAGATATGGTTATTCCCCCGGCCGGATTGATTCGGCACGACGGGGACGATCCCTACCTGGTTGTAGCTGCAGATAAAGGTACGGCAACATTTTCCGACACTGCCAATGCGATCGCCATTGAACGTGGTTTCTGGCTGGGTGATGCATTCGCATCCGGTGGTTCGGTAGGTTACGACCACAAGGCCATGGCGATCACCGCGCGTGGTGCCTGGGAAGGGGTTAAACGTCATTTCCGTGAAATGGGCAAGAATATCCAGAAAGAGCCGTTTAGCGTGCTTGGTATCGGCGACATGTCGGGAGACGTGTTTGGCAACGGCATGCTGCTGTCGACACAAATCCAGCTCAAAGCCACCTTTAACCACCTGCATATATTTCTGGACCCGGACCCGAACATCAAAGCATCGTTCAGGGAGCGCAAGCGTTTGTTCAAGCTACCGCGCTCCGGCTGGAACGATTACAACCGCAAGCTGATTTCAAAAGGTGGCGGCATATTTTCCCGACTCGAAAAGAGCATTCCGCTCAGTCGTGAGGTGCGCAAGTGGCTGGGAATCGACGAAAAACACCTGGCACCCAATGATCTGATCCGTGCATTACTTAAATCCGAGGTTGATTTACTCTGGAATGGTGGCATTGGAACCTACGTCAAGTCCTCCAGTGAGACCAATGCCGAGGTAGGCGACGCACAGAATAACTGGTTACGTATCAATGGTAACGAACTGCGCTGCAAGGTGGTGGGCGAGGGCGGTAACCTTGGCTTTACACAAAAAGGGCGAATTGAATTCGCGCAGGCCGGCGGTCGTGTCAATACAGATTTTATTGACAATTCTGCAGGTGTTGATTGTTCCGATCACGAGGTCAATATCAAGATACTGCTCAACCAGGTCATGCGTGCGGGTAAATTGAGCTCAAAAAACAGGAATGAGTTGTTGGCCGGGATGACGGATGAGGTCGCTCAGCTGGTATTACGCAGTAACTACCTGCAATCGCAAACCATATCCATGATGGAGGTCCTGACCGGAGCCCGCCTGGGTGCCAAGCAGCATTTTATCTCCGTGCTGGAAGAAGAGGGTTTGCTGGACCGTGATCTTGAACAGTTACCACATGATGAAGAGCTTTCCCGGCGGCGCACGGCTGGGAAGGGCCTTTATCGGCCGGAACTGGCAGTGTTATTGTCGTACAGCAAGATTATGCTGTACCGGCAGTTACTTGATTCAGACGTGCCGGAAGATCCGTGGCTGTCGGAAGAGTTACTACGGTATTTCCCCAGGCCGCTACAGGATAAATACAGCTCGTATATGGGTGGGCACCGTCTGAAACGGGAGATTATCGCCACCCAGGTGACCAACAGCATGGTCAATCGTATGGGCGCTTCTTTCGCATTACGAATGCACGAAGATACCGGTGCAAACGCAGCCGAAGTGGCCAGGGCATTTACCATTGCGCGTGAAATATTCAGGGCGAGGGACTTCTGGAACCGGATTGAAGCACTGGATAATAAGGTGGACAGCAGCGTTCAGATCACTGCCACACTGGCGATGTGGAACCTGTTGCGCCAGTCAACCCGGTGGTTGCTTAATCAACCCGGTCACAAGCTGGATATCCGGGTCATGATTGAGCGCCTGGCACCGGGTCTTTTAGTGCTGGAGAAGAAGATTATGCGCTCCCTCAATACGGCGGAAAAAGCGCAGGTTGAAAGACGTGCATTGCCATTGCTGGAAAGTGGAATGCCAAGGAATCTGGCCAACCGTGCAGCCAGTCTGCATTTGCTCTATCCGGCACTGGACGTGGTTGAGACAGCAGCGAGGAGAAACACGGATGTATTGAGCGTGGCAACGGTTTTCTTTGGTCTCGGCGACAGCTTGAGTCTGAAGTGGCTGCGTGAAAGTGTAGAGAAATTACCTGTTGACGGGCAATGGCATGCGCATGCGCGCGGCAATTTGCGTGATGAATTGTATTCTCAACATCGCAGGTTGGCTGGCAGGGCGCTGGAAACCTACCCGGATGCAAAAGACCCGGTCAAGAGCTGGATACAGGCCAATGTGGAAGACGTTGAGCGTGTTTCTGACATGATGACTGATATGCATGACCTGGCATCCATGGATTACGCTACTGTATCCGTCGCTGTGCGGTCCCTTGACCAGTTATTGCTGGCGACCAGAAACGCATGACAGCACCACGAATTCATTTTGTTGCCAGCCAGGCACCGCCCGCCGGTGAAGCTGCATCAGCATTAAGCAAGCGTTACGGGCAATGTCAATTGGCAGAAGCCGAGGTCATTGTTGCCCTCGGTGGTGATGGTTTTATGTTGCGCACTCTGCACCGGGTGATTGACAGCGGCTTACCGGTGTTTGGAATGAAGATTGGCAATATTGGTTTCCTGATGAACCGGTATAGCGAGGATGACCTTTTAGGGCGTTTGGCAGATGCGAGTGTGGTCGGTCTGAACCCCTTATGCATGGAGGCGGAAACCGAGTCGGGGGTATCGGCCTCGGCGCTGGCGATTAATGAAATATCACTATTGCGACAATCCAACCAGGCTGCCCATATTCGCATCCTTGTCAATGATATTGTGAAGGTTGAAGAACTGGTCTGCGATGGCGTCCTGCTGGCAACCGCAGCCGGTAGCACCGCCTATAATTTCTCGGTGCGTGGTCCGATTTTGCCACTGGGCACCGATGCATTGGCCTTAACGCCCATCAGTCCGTTTCGCCCGCGGCGTTGGAACGGGGCAATATTGCCGAGTTCCGCAAAGGTGAGTTTTGAGATACTTGACCCTTACAAACGTGCGGTCAGTGCTACAGCCGATGCTCACGAGGTGAGGAGTGTTATCCGTGTGCATGCCTATCAGGATAAGAAGACAACGCTGACCCTGTTGTTTGATCCCGACCATTCACTTGAAGAGCGGATATTGAATGAGCAATTCCGTTAAGTTTCGTAACGTTCTCATCTTCTGAGAACCAGCCTGTTATTCTTGTCGCATGGCAAAAAGCAATATTCACGAACTAAATCCTCAGCCCCTCGTTGTGGCGATTTCGTCGCGCGCGCTTTTTAATCTTGATGAAAGCCATGAGGTGTTTGAATCAGAGGGGCTGGAGGCCTACGCCGATTACCAGGTGGCGAGGGAAAATGATTTCCTGCAAGAGGGGGTTGCCTTCCCGCTGGTGAAAAAGCTGTTGGCATTGAATGATGATGACATCAGCCATCAGGGTGTCGAAGTTATCCTGATGTCACGCAACAGTGCCGATTCCGGTTTACGCATTTTCAATAGTATTGAGCACCACGGCCTTGATATTCAGCGTGCCGTGTTTACCAATGGCGAAAGCCCGTTCCGGTATATGAAGGCGCATGGTACCCAGCTATTTCTATCCAGTCATGAAGAAGATGTTCGTGAGGCTCTGCAGGCTGGTTTTGCAGCAGCAATGATATTACCCGGCAAACACAATCGACCGGATAGTGGTCAGCTACGGATAGCTTTTGATGGCGATGCTGTATTATTCAGCGACGAGGCTGAGCGCGTGTACCAGGCTGAGGGGCTGGAAGCCTTCGCCGAGCGGGAAAAGAACCAGGCAGACACCCCTTTGCCCGGCGGCCCTTTCAAACCTTTGTTGCAGGCTTTACAGAGAATTCAGTCGGCATATTCCATTGACAACAACCCGATTCGTACCGCCCTGGTAACCGCACGGTCAGCGCCCGCCCACAAGCGCGTGATCCTGACATTAAGAGAGTGGGGCATCCGCATTGACGAAGCCCTGTTCCTGGGTGGCAAAGCCAAGGGCCCGTTCCTGGCAGCATTTGGTGCCGACATTTTCTTCGACGATCAACAGGTCCATTGTGAATCAGCCCGTGAACACGTCCCCACCGGTCATGTCCCAAACGGCATCCGCAACCTGTAGGAGAGAGCAGCTCCGCTGCTTACGATTCCTGAAAAAGACAACCTTTCTCCCAGCCTGTACACTGCTACTAAATCCAGCCCAGTGGTTCAGCAATGAAGCTCAAATTCCCAATAAAATACCTTTTGCTGGCATTCATCTGCACCTTCACCCTGCAAGCATCTGCGCAACAACAAACTGAACCCGGATCAACAAACAACAGTTTCTTCGAAGCCCTGACTCAGGGCCAGACAAAAGCATTATTCCGCTACAGCGGTCAGCGTCGGAACAGCAACCTGCACGTACTGCAGGATGACTCGAGCCCGGATATTCCTGATGAAAAATTGCAGTACTACTCTGCCATCGGTGGTTTTTTCGGTTATGAAACCGGCAGGTGGTTCAATATGACCGCCGGGGCCACGGTTTACGGTGCCATACCGTTAGGCAGTAACCCGGATGATCGCAGGGGCCTGGGCGGTCTAAATGAGGATGAGGGCGGGCAGGATGCCTATGCTGCACTGGGTGAGTTATACGTCAAATTTCAAAAACCGGGACACCTGGTGAAAGTTGGCAGACAGGAAATGCCGGATTACCGCATGGTTTCCTTATCAAATATCCGCTTTTCTCCCGTAACCCACAGCGGTGCAGTCTATGAGAACCGGGTGGTGGAAAATCTGGCAGTCAATCTGGGCTATATCATGAATATGAAGGAGCGCAACGCAACCGAATTTATTGATATGGCCGCAGGTGCCCGGTTGAAGGAGTCTGCTAACGGAAAACAACTGGTCCGGGGAGAATTTAATCCTGCTGACTACGATGAAAGCGGCTACATCGGTGATGAAAAGGAAATGACCATGCTGGGCGTAAGCTACCGGCATAAAAATTTCAGTTTTGAAGCCTGGAATTACTATATCACTGATTTTGTAAATTCCGTCTATCTGCTGGGCCAGTATGATTTTGATCCGACGGCCAGTGATTTTCATTTCACACTTGCCGGTCAGTACACCGATCAACGCGATGTGGGTGGTCATATCGCGGGGAATGTTGATACATGGCATTACGGCCTTAGTTTGCGTGGCTACAGGGAAGGGCTGAGCTTTTTTGCCAATTACAATGAACTGGCTTATAACGAAAACTCCTACGATGGCGGTACGCTGTTCGTCAGGTGGGGTACGCCGCAGATGTTCAACTCCTTCCAGGTTCAGGATTCAGAATTAGCCGGGACCAAATCGGTCGGGGTCGGACTGCAATACGATTTTGGCCGCAATGGGATCATTCCCGGTGTGGTGATGCGCTGGCGCTATGGTGCTTATGACTTACCGGATGGATTGCACTTGACCGACGCCAGGCAAGACCGCGACGAGGCAACCTTTGATCTGCGTTATTCATTTAGGCAAACACACGGCTTCGGGATATTCACCGAGATGCGGGGCCTGAGTCTGCAGATTCGCGTGGCATACAACCACTATCGAACTGATTACGATTTTGAAGCCTATCGTGAGATTCACGGTTATGACTTCCAATCTGTCACCAGCGATTTTATCGATGCAAGGTTATACCTCGATTACCATTTCTGAAATTTATTGGGTAATGGGGGGTGACTGGAATCCCTGCGCAATTTAGAATAGTTCATGCTTAAACTAATTAATTGCCAATCACTTCCGGAGCCTCCATGCCTAAGCTGAACCCCACCGATCTATTTGATGTCCGTAGCCTGCTTTCTGAAGAAGAGCAGATGATCCAGGACAGCGTTGCCCGTTTCGTAGACGAGCGCGCACTGCCATTGATGGGAGAGGCTTTTGACAAAGCGCAGTTCCCCAATGAATTAATCCCGGAAATGGCCGAGCTTGGTCTTTTGGGCTGCACGATTGAAGGCTATGGTTGTGCAGGTTTGAACGGCGTGTCATATGGGTTGATCTGCCAGGAATTAGAACGGGGAGATGCAGGTTTACGTAGTTTCGCATCGGTTCAGTCGAGCCTGTGCATGTACCCGATTTATGCCTATGGTTCAGAAGAGCAAAAACAACGTTGGTTGCCGGACATGGCGGCAGGCAAGGTGATTGGCTGTTTCGGCCTGACCGAAGCACATGGCGGGTCAGATCCCGCCAGCATGAAAACCAGCGCGAAACGTGATGGCAGCGACTGGATTGTCAATGGCTCCAAAATGTGGATCACCAATGGCAGTATTGCGGATATTGCCATCGTCTGGGCACACACCGATGACGGTATCCAGGGCTTTGTCATTGAAAAGGGTATGCCCGGTTTTGAAGCGCAGGAAATTCACGGCAAGATGTCTTTGCGCGCCTCGGTTACTTCGGGGTTGTTCTTCGACAATGTACGTGTACCTGATGCCAACCGTTTGCCAAACGTTACCGGATTGAAAGGCCCATTGGGCTGTTTAACACAAGCACGTTACGGTATCACCTGGGGGCCGATAGGATCCGCGATTGCCTGTCTGACCGAGGTGATCGAATACACCGCCGATCGTAAACTGTTCGGGCGACCACTGGCGGCTAACCAGGCTGTTCAGATTCGGCTGGCTGATATGGCCAGGAGAATCACGACCGCGCAGTTGCTTTCACTACAACTCGGACGTCTGAAAGATGCCGGCAAGATGGCGCCGCAGCAGGTCAGCCTGGCAAAATGGAATAATGTGAGAATGGCAATAGATATCGCTCGTGACTGCCGCGACATCCTCGGTGCTGCCGGCATCACGGTGGAGCACGCAGCAATTCGCCACATGCTAAACCTTGAGAGCGTTATTACCTATGAAGGTACAGAAACGGTTCATCAGTTGGTGATTGGGCGGGAGTTGACCGGTATCAACGCATTTTAACAAGCACCAACATCACCCCGGAAGTACCAACGTCACCCCGGAAGTACCAACGTCACCCCGGGCTTGACCCGGGGTCCATTTTTTAACTT
>Ga0164313_10001739_pt1 | contig 19401 bp, 15 predicted proteins | sample GuaBasSedimGuay4_FD_113735 | JGI IMG/M metagenome (GOLD analysis project Ga0164313, IMG submission 113735) | Subseafloor sediment microbial communities from Guaymas Basin, Gulf of California, Mexico - Guay4, Core 4569-4, 0-3 cm | ecosystem: Environmental > Aquatic > Marine > Hydrothermal vents... | reverse complement strand
TATTTGCCAGGCGGTCTGCCCCTGGAATCAGCGGGCTGCGGAGAATCCCGAATCACCTCCGGTCCGGAACGAATACGCCCCTTTAACGTCCCACACTGAAATCAAGCTGGCGGATCTGCTCCACCTGAGCGACGATGACTTCAGGAAGAGATTCCGCCGCACCCCCCTGTGGCGCTGCCACCCGGAGGGTCTGCGCGCCAACGCGAAAGTTGTACGGGATAACCTCGAGTCAGGAGTGTAGCCATGACGCACGCCGCCGCCTATTGGCGTCCGTTGGACAACGGCCAGGTGGCCTGCGACCTGTGTCCCATCGCCTGCCGGTTGCGCGAGGGGCAGACCGGACCCTGCGCCACCAGGGTCAACCATGAAGGGACCATGGTCCCGCTGCACTACGGCCGCATCGTTTCGTCCGCCATCGATCCCATCGAAAAAAAACCCCTCTACCATTTCCATCCCGGAAGCCCGATTCTCTCGGTGGCCGCGCCCGGCTGCAATCTCCATTGCATGTTCTGCCAGAACTGGAATATCAGCCAGGACGGCGACGCCAGAACCATGAAAACTTCGCCGACCGACCTGGTGACCATGGCGCAGGCCGAGGAATCCGTTGGCATCGCGTTTACCTACAGCGAACCCCTGGTCTGGTACGAGTTCGTCAGGGACACCGCCGCGCTCGTGCGGGAGAAGGGCCTGAAAAATGTCCTGGTCACCAACGGCTATCTCAACGCCGAACCCCTGGCCGAGCTTCTGCCCCTGATCGACGCGGCCAATATCGACCTGAAATCCATGGACGACGTGTTCTACCGCAAGATCTGCAAGGCCCGCCTGGAGCCTGTTTTGGCCGCGATTCGCCAGTTTCATGAAGCGGGGGTGCATCTGGAAATCACGAATCTTCTCATTCCGGGCCACAACGACAGTGATGACCAGATCACCGCCCTGGTGGATTTCGTGGCGGAGCTGGACCAGGGCATTCCCCTGCACTTTTCCTCGTACCATCCGGCGTGGAAGTTGAACGCGCCACCCACCCCGCTGACCACCCTGCAACGGGCGCGGGAGTTGGCCGGCCGTAAACTGAAGTATGTTTACCTTGGAAACGCCAATACGGCCGAAGGGCGGGACACGGTCTGTCCGGAATGCGGAACCGTGGTCATCGAAAGGTCCGGATACAGGGGAGTGGGCAAATTGGCCGACGGGGACCGGTGCCCCGGGTGCGCGGCCCATATTCCGGTCGTGGTCAACTGACGATCAGGTATTATCAGGCGGTGTCCCATTCCTCGTCCACGTAGCTGACGGTGATGTTGGTGGTGATTCCTCCGCGGATGAACCATTCCCCCCTCACATCCAGCAGCCTCGGTTTGACCGCCGCGACCAGATCGTCCAGGATCCGGTTCGTCACCTTCTCGTGAAAAGCGCCCTCATCCCGAAATGACCACAGGTACAGCTTAAGGGATTTGAGCTCCACGCATTTTTTGTTGGGAACGTAGGTGATGCGGAATTTGGCAAAGTCCGGCTGCCCTGTCAGGGGGCACAGGCAGGTGAATTCCGGGCAATCGAACTCGATTTCATAATCCCGTTCGGGGTTGGGATTGTCGAAACTATCGAGAATTCTGGTGGGTTTGGTGGTCATGGGGATCCCGTTTCGCTCAGGGAAGAAGGGTTGATTTATCATTGTGGGGATTCTAGCCCAGATGGTCCGGGGATTCCAGCCTGGATGATCGGGTGTCCGCAGGTCCTGGAAACACTCTCTCGGTTGATAATGGTATATCGTTTAAGACAGTTTTTGGTTGTCTTTTTTCGACTCACTCCCTTACCTTTACCCTTCAATTCCTGTAGGAAATGTCCGTGCCGGCTGAAGCTGGTTCATTTTTTTGCAAGAGGTCCAGACGAGGATATCCATGACAGATCAGAACGCCATTCTTTTTGACCGCAATGAAAACCGTTATGGCCCGGCCCCGGCCTGTCTGGAGGTCCTGCGGCAGGCGGACGCCGAATTGCTCTTCAACTACACCCGGGCCTTCAAGCAGGGTCATTACAGCGATCTTTCGGTTCGGCTGGGAGATATCCATGAGGTCCAGGAAAAACGGATCATCCTGGGTTACGGTTGCGAAGATATTCTCAAGGGAGCCGTTCACTATTTCCTGGGGAAGGGTCGCAAGATTCTCATCCCCTCGGCCTCCTGGTGGTACTACAAGGCCATTGCCGATGAGGTGGGCGGGATCACGGTCGAGTTTCCCCTGGTGGAAAAACCCGGGCGCTACGAGTTCGACGTCGATGCACTGCTCAGGATGAGGGAAGAGCACGACCCGGGCATGATACTGATCGCCTCGCCCAACAATCCCACGGGCAATACCCTGGGGCGGGAGGATCTCCTGCGAATCCTGGACGCCTATCACGACCGTCCGGTAATTCTGGACCAGGCCTATTTCGGTCTGACCCCCGGACAGTCCGATGACTTCGGTCCCCTGACCGATAAATTTCCCAACCTCCTGATTCTGCGCACCTTCAGTAAACTGTTCGCCCTGGCCGGGGTGCGGATGGGATACGGCATCATCGGTGAAGGCCTGGATGGCTTCCAGAAATACTGCGCCCGCAACCTGGGTTACAACCGCCTGTCCGAGCGGCTGGCCCTGGCCGCCCTCGACAGCCCGGAATACTACGATGGAATTGCCCGCAGCATGGCCGCCGACCGTGACAAATTCTACGAGTTCTTTGGCTCCTACGAGGGGTGCGAGGTTTTCGAATCCGAGGCCAATTTCATCCTGGTCAAGTTTCCCCATCACGTTATTCCCGTACTGAAGGAAGCGCTGGACGAGCAGGGCCTGATCGTGAAATTTTTCACGGAACCCGCTTTCCTGGGATACGCCCGGATCAGCCTCGGCACCGTTGAGGAAAACGCCCTGTTGATGGATGCCATCGTCGAGGCCTGGCCCGTGGATATGGCCCAGGCAGCCTCCGGTGGAGAGGTGGCGTGAGTTCCGGTTTGACCCGGCTGTTTCAGGAATACCGCTCCATGCTGAAGGGGCCCGAGCTGGAGGAAATTCTCGATCTCGTGCTTTTCCGGCCCGTGGCCTTCGTGCTGGTCAAAATTCTCCAGCCGACCCCGATCACTCCCAACCATGTCACCCTGTTCAGCTTTCTGCCCGGCCTGGCCTCGGGGTGGTGTTTTTGGCAGGGCACCCCGGACTATTTCGTGGCCGGCTCCATTCTCCTGTTCATCACCAATGTCCTGGACTGTGTTGACGGGATGCTCGCCCGCATCCGCGGCACCGGGTCCATCGTGGGTTACGTCCTGGATGGATTTGTCGATTACGTGACCCAGATCTTCCTGTTCATCGGCGTGCTCCACGGGATGTCGGTCCTGACCGGTCAGCCGTATTACATCATGGCCATCGGGATTCCCGCCGGCATCAGCTTCGCCTGGTGGTCCGCGATGGTGGACCGCATCCGCAACGAATGGCTGGACCGGGTCTACGGCAAGCGGCGTGATCCCGAGGTGGAGTTGAAGGAACTCAGGGAGCAAACCGCCATCTGGAAAGCCGAAAGGTCCCATCGTCCCGAACGCGCCCTGATCGCCATCTACGCGGGATACGCCAAGTTCTGGTATTCCGGACCGGCTACGAAAAATTACGTCGACCGCGACAGCGTTCCATTGGAAGAGTGGAAAACCGCCCGCAGGCCCATTCTGCCCATGGCTGCCCTGATGGGGCCGACCATGCACCTTTTCCTCATCATGCTGGCCGGAGTATTCAATAAACTGGATTGGTACCTTTGGTTCGCCCTGGTTTTCGGCACCGGTTGGGGCTTTTTCGTACTGACAGTCCGCGGGGTCATTGACCGCAAGTTGGCAGTCAAATTGGCTGACAAGCTGGCGAAAGGGGCCTGATATCAGAGCCGTCCTGCTGGCGGCCGGGCAGGCGACCCGGCTCCGTCCCCTCACCGATGACTGTCCTAAATGCCTGCTGCCTGTCGGCCGGGAAACCATCCTGGCCCGGGCGATCAGGATTCTCGCGTCCCGTGGCCTGAAGCGATTCACCGTCGTGGTTGGTTTTCGCGGCGACCTGATCCGGCAGGCCCTGTCCGAGGGTTTTCCGGAACTCGATTTCACCTTCGTAAGCAATGACGACTATACCACCACCAACAATGCCTGGTCCCTGATGCTGGCCTGTCATGCCTGTGACCCCGGCGACGAGCCCATATTCCTGCTCGACAGCGACATCGTTTTCGAACCCGAAGTCATCGACAGGATTATGACCGATCAGTCGACCAACCGGCTGGGCCTGCGCACCACCGGCACTGTGGGTGAAGAAGAGATGAAGGTTCGCCTCGATTCCACGGGCAAAGTGGCGGATTTAAGCAAGGATATGCCCCCGGCCACCGCGGCGGGGGAGTCGGTGGGGCTGGAAGTGTTTTCCACGCCATCGGTAAAGGCACTGTCCGGGATCCTGGACAAACGCATGAAAACCGAAAACAGGATCAATGAATACTACGAGGCTTCCTTTGTCGAAATGATCCGTTCTGGACACGCTATACTGCCAGTGGATCTGGCCGGATTACGGTGCATGGAAATCGATACGCTCGAAGACCTTACCGCCGCCCGCCGGGAGTTTACGGAGTCATGATCAGCGCGCTGGGGGTGGGTTTCCTCATGGGATGGGTGGGTTCCATGCCCCTGGCCGGGGCAGTGTCCATCTTCGTCTTCCAAAGGGGCCTTGCCGGGCACTTTCGCCGGGGGATCCTTCTGGCGGCCGGGGCCGCCGCCGCCGAGGCGATCTGGTGCCTGATCGCGGTTATCGGCGCCGAACAGGTCCTGTCCCGCTGGCCCGGTCTCGAGGTTGTCGCCAGATCCGCCGGTGGTCTCATCCTTCTGGCCCTGGGTTTTTATTTTCTGCTTAAAATGAAAACCCTGCCCGCCCCGGTTGACGAGGATCCGATAGAGAATGAAACCCCGGATACGCTCCGGCGAGAATTCTGGCTCGGCTTCGTCCTGGTGGCCGGAAACATTTCCATCCCCTTCACTTGGTTGGGAATGATCACGATCGCCGTGTCGTGGGGGCTGAACCCCATCGCCGGTCCCCCGTGGCTTTTCGTGACGGGCGTGGCCCTGGGCATCATGGGCTGGTTCACCGTACTCCTCAAACTCCTGTCCGCCTTCCGCTCCCGCTTCCGCCCACAAACCCACGAACGCCTGATGAAGGCCATGGGCTTCCTCCTCTTAGCCGTGGGAGCCCTGACCCTGCTAAGGACCTGGCTCTAATTCCTACTGCAATTGCGAAGCATCGGCTCTTCTTGCATAAAGAGGTGCCCAGAATAATCCACAGGTACGAGGACATTCTGGGCACCTCTTTATGCAAGAAGAGTCGATGCGTCAGACGATCACTTCACAAGCGCCATCCGACCGACAGACCGATCCGCCCCATTGGTAACCATGTAGAAGTAGACCCCGGCCGCAACGGTGCGGCCATTGTCGTCTTGGCCGGTCCAGACAACCTGATGGGCCTGGGCAGGCAGATCTTCATCGATCAGGGTCTTCACGTGATGCCCGGCCACATCGAAGATCGCGACCCGGGTGCGGCCAGCCACGGGCAGGGCGAAGCGGATCGTGGTCTTCGGGTTGAAGGGATTGGGGTAGTTCTGGTCCACGATAAAGGCCACCGGGACGCTCGAATCATCATCCGGCACGGCAGAGACGCAGGAACCGGAAGTATAGGCACCGATCAGGCCGCAGCCTCCACTGTTGGCGACCGCGCAGGGGCTGTTGGTGGAAATACCGAAGGGGCCGGCGGTGGCATTGCAGAACAGGGGATCAAGGGAGATGTTACCGTTGGTCCCTGTCGGGTCGGGAACGCCGGAATAATCGGCGCCGGCGTTGCCGAAGGTGTCATTGCAGCTCAAAACCGATGGCGTACTCAAAAGGGCCATGCCGTTGGCGTTACTGGTTCCGCCGGTATTGAAGGCCGAAATATTGTTGGTGATGACCGGCGTACTGGTTGTCACGTAGATTCCGCCGCCGCCACTGGCGGTCGCGGCATTTTCGGCAAAGGTATTGCCGGTGATCGATCCGGCGGCATTGCCCTGGTAGTTCAATCCGCCACCCCAGAACAAAGCGGTGTTGCCGGTCAGGACCGAATTCATCAGGACAGCGTTGGTGCAGTCGGTCAGGTCCACGCCGCCTCCGATATGGGCTTCGTTGCCGGTAACGACCAGGCTGTCCAGGGTCACGGCCGCCCCGGTGGCAAAGATGCCGCCGCCGTGCATGAAGCTGGCGGCGGGGGACTTGAGGTTGGCGTCGAGGGCAACCCGGGTCATGTTCAGGGTTCCCCCGGTCATGTACAGGCCCGCGCCGTTGGTGGTGGCCGTGTTACCGGAAATCGCGCCACCGGTCATATCCAGGTTCGAAGTGGCGTTGTGGCCTCCCACATACATGCCGCCGCCGTTCTGGAGCTCAAGATGGCCCGCAACAGTACAATCGGTCATGGTGAGGTCCGAATCCAGGATGTGCACCCCGCCGCCCAGCGGTGGGTTGGACAGGTTTGTCGTGATGATGATGTTGTCCGAGATGTCGCACCCGATCAGGGTGGGGGTGCTCTCGAAGGCGAACAGGCCGGCGCCGAGGACTCCGGTGTTGCCGTGGATGGAGACGTTTTCCAGAACCGGACTGCAGTTGTTCATCATGATGCCGCCGCCGCAACCGAGATCCGAATCGTTGCCCACGGTGTTGCCTGTAATATCGAGGTTGCGCAGGGTGGGGGAATGTCCGGTCAACATGATCCCGCCGCCGTAGCGGGCGAAGTAGGGAATACCGGAGAAGGTGACACCGCCGCCGCCTTGAATGCGGAACCCGTCGACTTCGGTATCCGTTCCGACGTCACCCTGGAAGCGCAAGGTGGAGCCGCCCAGGTTGCCGTTGATGACCGTCGGGGAGTTTTCCGGATCGCGGGTCACATAACCGGCGTCGTATCCGCCGAAAAATTTGACGCCCCTGTCGTGCAGGGTAACCGGGTCGTTCAGCATGGTGGAGCCTTCGACCTTGATGGTATCGGCGGCTGACGCGCAGTTGATGGCGTCGAACAGGGTGGGGTATTCAGCGGGATACTGCTGAATGTTGTCCCCGAGGGCCCTCTGAAGATTGATCCGCCCGGCACCCATCAACCCCACGTAGGAGGGGTTCTGGGCGTCGATATTGTCACAGGATTGGACCAGGGCGGAAGAAATGGACTGCCATGGCCAGGTGGGGTGGGCCGACCAGATCAGGGCCGCCGCGCCGCATGCCAACGGAGATGAGAAACTTGTCCCCTGCGGGGAGGAATATGTGTGGGAGTCCGTGGAGGGCACGTAGGCCGTGGTGTACATGGCCACGCCGGGGGCGGACAGTTCCACCCAATCGCCGAAGTTGGAGAAAGAGGCCTTGCCATCGCTTGGGCCTGTAGCGGCGACACCCAGAACGCCTGCCCGGGTGTTCAGATATGAGGGCACGCCGATACCGGGATCGGTATCGGAGTTGTCGTTGCCCGCGGCGGTGATGATCAGCACACCAGCATTCTGGGCCGTGGTCACGGCATTGTTCAGGAACGAGGAGGAGCCCCAGCTGCAATTGACGAGATTGGCGCCGTTGACAGCGGCGTAGATCATGCCGGAAGCGGCGTAATCCATCCTCACGACGCCCTGGCCTTCATCGGTCGTCCAGCCACACCGCACGGCCATAATCTTGCAACCCGGAGCGGCGCCGGCGACGCCGATCCCGTTGTTTGTGATCCCCGCGGCCATTCCCGCGCAGTTCGTGCCATGGGTTCCGGAGTCCATGGGATCATTGTCGGCAAAGCGGACGTCCTGGTCCGGGTAGTTCGGGATGATGCTGTTCAGGGCCACGAAATCCCAGCCCCTGATGTCGTCGATCTTGCCGTTGCCGTCGTCATCGAGTCCGGGAGTGCCGTAATATTCAACCCAGTTGGTCCAGATGGAACCGGTCACCATGTCGGGGTGGTCCCCACCCAGATCGGGGTGGTGCCAGTCTACGCCCGAATCGAGAATGCAGATGACGATGTTGGAATCGCCCAGGGTTTCATTCCATGCGCCAACGGCGCGGACGTCGCCGCCGCCCAGGGACATGTTGCGCAGATACCACTGCGAGCCGTTGATGCCCGGATCGTTGGGAAGGTAGCCACCGTACATTTTGCAGATATCGACCAGGCGGACTTCTTCCACCTCAGGCAGGGCCTCGTAGGCCGCCTTGACCTGTTCCAGGCCCATCTCGGCAGGAAAATCGACGGCCCAGACGCGGTCCAGGACATCGATTCCCGACTTGTCCATGCTCATTTTTCGCAATTTGGTGGTCATTTCACCGTATAGGGGCTCCATGTTGTTCACGGAGAATCTTGCGGCGACCGCGTCAAGCGCGGCGATCCCGACACGGGGTGTTCCGGCGGATTTGTCCAGGGACAGGGTATTGCCGGCCCGGACGGTAATAATGACCCGGTCGGGTACCTGACCTACCACGGAAGCGTTTTCGAAGGTGGCAGCTCCGGCTGTTGCCGTCCCCAATAAAAGGGCGATCAGGACGGGAAACAGAAATTTCTTCATGGTCGGGTTCCTCTCCGGGATAAACCGGGGCTTTGGGCGTGGTCACTTGCCAGACGAGTGGCGAGACACGTCATGATTCGGTGTTTTAGCTGGCCCAGGGATGAATCTTGGGCGATTTCGGACAAATTCTGGATGAATTCTGGATGAAAAATGGCGAATTCAGCTAGATCTTGTTGCAGAATGAATTATAAAGGAAAGGAAACCGCGATTCAATACTGTGGTTTTTTGATCAATTCCGTTGATATTTTGACAAGAAGGTCCTTCCTCCTAAAGGGTTGTTACGGTTGGAGATAAAAAACGTCCTATTCATCGAGCCCTATGACGGCGGCTCCCACCGGGCTTTCCGGGAAGGGCTTATTGCACGCTCCCGGCACGGTATCACTTCCCTGGTTCTGCCAGGCCGGTTCTGGAAATGGCGTATGAGGGGGGCGGCCGCCTGGTTTGCCGATTTGATAAATCAGGGACCGCTTCAGGCCCCGGATCTCATATTTCTGACCGGTTTCATAAATGTCGCGGACCTGAGGGGCCTGCTCGATCCACCCCTGGACCGAACGCCCATCCTGCTGTACATGCACGAGAACCAGTTGACCTATCCCCTGAGTCCTGAAGAAGAATTCGATTTTCATTTCGGATTCACGAACATCATCAGCACCCTGGCCGCCGACCGCGTGGTTTTCAATTCCGCCTGGCACCGGGACCTGTTCCTCGATGCCCTGCCGTCCTACCTGAACAGGATGCCCGAGGCTGTTCCCCGTGATGTCGCCCCGCGCCTGCGGAATCGCTCGGCCGTGCTGGGGGTGGGCCTGGAACGAAAGCCCCTGCCCGCGGATCATTTTCCCCGTTACCGGGGAGGAAAATGCGACCCCGGGGCCGGTCCTTCCTGGCCCCGGGGGCAACGGCCGCTCATTCTCTGGAATCACCGCTGGGAATTCGACAAACGGCCCGATCTGTTTGCCGCGGCCCTGAATCGCCTGCTCGACCGGGACTTGGATTTCGATGTGGCCCTGCTGGGTGAGGCCCGCGGCCAGGACGAAGCGTTTGCCTCCCTGCGCGACCGGATGAAAGACCGGTGCCTGGCTTACGGCCATCTTCCGGAACGAGAGGACTACGAGGCCATGCTGGAACGGGCGGATATCGTGGTGAGTTGTGCTGAACAGGAGTACTTTGGGATTTCCGTGGCCGAAGCGGTGCATGCCGGTTGTTATCCCGTCCTGCCCCGGAGCCAGGTTTATCCCTCCCTCTATGGTACCAGGTGCAAGGGACGCCACTTTTACGATTCCGAGGCGGAACTGGTGGATCTTCTGGCGGATTTGATTTCCAACGACAGCTGCGGCCATGTCTGTTCCCTGGACCGGGACGTGGATATCTACTGCTGGGACCGTTTGGCCCCGGCCTTCGACAGAATGATCACGGAGGTTGCCGAGGCCGGTCGGTTGAGATCAGGCCATATTTCAGGCAATAAACCAGGCGATGGAGCTGACAAATGAAACGACCCGGGCCGGTGAAGGCCTATTTGATCGACATTGAAGGGGTGCTGGTGCGGGACAAACGTTACCAACCAGTGCCCGGGGCCGTGGAGTGGATGACCTCCCTGGCCGCGGCCGGCCGGCCCTTCTGTCTGGTTAGCAACAATACCACGCACCGTCCCGGTGATCTGGTGGGGGACCTGGTCCAGGTGGGTTTCCCCGTAACCGAAAGCCACCTCGTGGGGGCCCTGGGCCTGGGCATGCAGTGGCTGCGGACCAGGAACAAGGGCCGGATACGATGGATGGGAACAGCCCTGCTGGAAGACTATTGGCGCGAGGAAGGCTTTGAAATCGTGACAGAGGGATCGTGTGACGCGGTGGTGCTGGGAGCCAACCCGGAACTGAAAATTTCCGCCCTGGACGGCGTGCTGGGCCCGGTACTGGATGATGGGGCGGATTTGCTGTGCCTTCACCGCAATCTGTTCTATCTTGATGATTCCGGTCAGCGGCGCCTTGGCCCGGGAGCCTGGGCGGCCGCTCTGGAAGCCCTCGGAGGAACCGGTCAGGTCGTCACCGTGGGCAAACCTTCTGAAGGAATCTACCAGGAGGGTCTGAAAAGGGTTGGCGTTGCTCCGGATGAGGCCCTATTTATTTCAGATGATCCCATCTCAGATCTTGTCACAGCGGGACTGTTGGGTATGCGCACCGCCTTTGTCCTGTCGGGAAAATATCCCGACCACGGCGTTCTGGCCCGGCTCGGGGAAAATGAGTGGCCGGATATCGTCTGCTCGCGATTGAGTGATCTCGACATCCAGGAAGAGGAATAAGTTTGAAATCCGACGGCCGAGACAACAACAGGAACAGAAGCGGCAGCCGCAGCAGACCAAGCCGTGGCGGCCAAAGCCGCCGGGGTCCGAGCCGGCAGAGTGTGCAGCGCTCCCCGCAGCAGCGGACATCGAATGCCGCACCTTCCCGTCCCGCACCTTCCCGTCCCGCACCTTCCCGTCCCGCGCCTAGACCCGCGCCGGCAGCCGCGAGTCCCGTCTCGCCCCATACAAAGACCCTGACGCTGTCCGCCTGGGACATGGCCCGAACGCGCCGCCAGCTTCCCGATTCGCCCCGCGGTCATGTCATGACCCTGCGTGCCCATCAGCGCCTGGTCGCCTCATTCGAAAAAGAACGCAAGATCCCGGACCCCGACCGCAGTGTGCTGCGCGTCAAGGAAGGCTCCAGGGGTTCCTTCCTGTTGATACATGGCGTATCGACGCGGCCGGGGGATCTTCATGAGTTGGCCGACGTCCTTTTCGATTCCGATTACAACGTCTACGTCCTGCGGCTGCCGGATTACGGCACCCCCGGGCATACCATCAGTGAGGTTTCCTGGGAATCGTCCCTGTATCAGGCCCGGCAGTGTTTCCAGATTTTGGCCCGGGGCGGCGGGAAGGTACACGTTGTGGGCCTGGGATTCGGCGCCACCCTGGCTTTGCTTCTGGCCCTTGAGGAAAGTGTTTCGTCCCTGGTGCTGCTGTCTCCGGCCATCATGCCGCGGGAATCCATGTTTCAGCGTCTGGTCGTGCGCCTCAAGCTCCACCGACTCGGATTTGTCCATAACTGGCTGGGTTGGAATGCGGATTTGATGGAAGGCATGGACAAGGCTCGCGGCAAGATAGGGAAGATCAGGGTTCCAATCTACGCGGCCCAGTGCGAAGACGATGACCGGGCGTCTCCGGCATCCCTGAGGTTCCTTCAGAACAAGGTCCTGAACAAGTCCTCGCGATTTCAGGTATTTCCCGAGGGTGGCCATGCCATTCTCGTGGAGCACGGGAAGGATGTCCTGTATGACCAGATCATCCAGTTCTGTGGAACCGCCAAGTAAGCTTAGCTCGCCAGGGCCAGCAATCCCGCCAGGTCGTCATCGCTGAGAACTGCGCCGAGGCCGAGACGGCGGGTGGCCAAAACGCCCAGCACGTGGACGTAATCCTCGAAATTTTCCTCGAGCTTTCGCAGTACCGCCGCCAGTCCGGGGTTGGTGCAGTACCGCCCGGCCAGCAGGTTGGCAGCCATGCCGTAACAGCTCCGGCCGGTGACCATGTCCCGGCTGCGGGTTTCCTCCGGGGTCATTCCGCAAGGGATTCGACGCCGACGCAGGCCGTCACCCCGGTCCATCAGGCCCAGGTACAATAATCGGTGGTCCGCGTTTACCCGGTACCATTCCGCACGCGACCGGCGGCCGAGATCCGTGACCGGAGGCAGCAGAACAGGTTCGGCGCCCCATAGCACCCGTTGGTCATGATGTCCCTTAAGGAATTCCGTCAGGAGATGGGACAGGTACACGTTGACGTCCTCGTCGGGACCTGCCCCGTTGGTGGGGAACATGGATTCCCGCCTGGCCTCGAGCAGCTGCTCCATCAGAAAGAAGCGCCAGGGCCGGGGACCGGACCAGTCGGGGAATAGGCCTCGATATTTAGGGAAATCGGTCCTGCACAGTGCTTTCGGCATAAAAAAATCCCTTCCTGTTTTTGAAATTCCAAATGGGGAAATGCAGGGATCATGCCGTCTGTTTAACTGGGTTTGTTTTGAAACATATTTAAAAACAACAAGTTACGGTGACCGCGGGGATTAGCCCCCGTTCGGGGAGTTCAAATGTGGTGGATTTTGGACCACCGGTTGCACTTCCTCAATCCCGCCTGCTTTCATTTTGGGCTTTGGTTCCCCTGAAATACGCCGATCACACACGGGAATATTTCATGGGCCCGATGTGGGTCCTCCCAAGGTGAAAGGATCGCGGAATGAGCGAGCAGGATCGTTTCGATTGGAATGAGGACATGGAGTTCGAGTCCGAAGGCGACGTGCAGGAAGAGTACGGAGACTTCGAAGACCCGCTCGACGGTTTTACGGACTACGATGAAATGTCCGACTTTGATGATTCCTCCGGATTGGACTCTTCGCTCACGGATGCCGGTGAGGCCGGTGACCAGGCTGAGTCCGAAGTGGCGGAAATCGCGAACGAGGGTCAGGCTGATAAAACCCCGGATGATAAAAAGTCTTCCGCGGCCATGATGACCGGGAAACGGCGGCGGGGAATTTCAGCCATGGGGCTTGGCTTCCTGTTCACGACCTCGGTTCTGGTCGCGGGCGTGGGTGTTGGCGGGGCTATCCTGTTGGCGGAGGGAGTCCATCCGGCCTCGTTGTGGCAGCCGCAGAATCTGCTCCAGTTCGATCAGTTGCTGAACTTCGCCGATCATCCCCTTAACATCCTGTATATGGTCACCATGGGTATTGTCTTCCTGGCTCTGCTGGGCAGTTTCAAGATGTCCAAGGCGGCGGCGGAAGCCAACGCGCGCACCAGTGACGCGGAGGACATGCTGGATCGCCTGACGGACCTGAGTCTGGATAAGCAGGAGGAATGGCAGAGCGAGAATTTCAAGGAATTCCCGCCGGCCGAAGCATTTGTCATCCGGGCCCTGGGCGCCTGGCGTCTGCAGGAAGCCCGTCAGAAGAGGCTTACCGGTGTGGAAGGCGAACTGCATCGGCTCGAAAAAGCCCTGAATACGAATTCCCGGTCGGATTTGACGGGTCGTTTCGACCATCCCGCCGTTGGGCGTCTTGCCGATGAGATGATCAGGTATTTCGACGCCAGGGACACCGCTGTCCAAAAGCTGGAGGAATACGAGGGCAAGGATAAGGGAAACAACACGGAAATTTTTGGCATGTTGCAGGAGTCCCGTGTGTGGAACGGGTCCACCCTTGATCAAATTGGCGTACATGGCACGGCTTTGGATAAACTCGCCGGGCAGATGGACAACCTTGCCAGGCACCTGGAAACCACACCGAATGAGGCCGGGTCCACCGCAGGCATGACCGACATCATTGAAGGCATCCGGCAGGATATTGCCAGGCAATCCTCAGGCGAAATGGCCACCGACCACACGGTGTCCGATTTGAATGATCTGGTGGACCGTGGAAGCAAACTGGCTTTCAAGATCGCGATGGAAGTGGCGCGTCTTGGTCCCCGTGGCGAACGGCTTCTGCCCATGAGCCAGTCGTTGGAGGATCTCACGACCGGATTCCGCGAGTTGGCCGACAGGGTCAACGACCGGGATAAGGGCAGCGATCCTGCACCGGCCATGAGCAGCGTCTACAAGAAACTGGAAACCCTTTCCGTCCTTATCACCCAGGACGATCGGTCCCAATGGGGCGACATGGCGGATGAGGTCCAGGACTTCGGGCCGGTGGCCGCCAGGATATCCGGGAAACTCACCCGCCTGGTCGATGGATTCAACGAGCAGGATGACCGTCTGGTCCGCCTCGGCACCACATACGCGGAAATGACCGGGGCGGAATTCGATTCCAGTGAGATTCCCCGCACGACACCGGTTGAAGAATTGGTCCCAACTCTGGATGTCTCCAGCCGGAAACCCCTGGCCAGGTCCGTGAAACCGTCATTGGCTCAGACGCCTGCGTCCGCGCCGGCGAGTCCTTTCGCCACGGCGGGGCCGTCCATTTTTTCCACGGACGCGGGTTCCGGGAATTCCGACTTCTCGTCATCTCTGCTCCCGGAAATGGAAGCTCCCCCCGTGGAGACCACCCCCGATCCCGAAGTTCCCGCGGATATGCCACTTTCCGGGGATGAGGAAAAGGTGTACGATCTGGAAGATCTGGGAGCCTCCCCGGTCGCGAAGGAGGACACCGGATCCTCCGAAGATGGGGACGAGGTCTTCGACCTTTCCTCTTTCGGTGCGATTCCGATGACCGGCGACGACAACCAGGCCCCGGAAGCTGTCGAAGAGGAAGTATTCGACCTTTCCGATTTCAATGCTTCCCCTGTCGAAGCCGAGACGCAGGAATCCGGCGATGAGGTCTATGACCTCGCCGAATTCGGAGCGTCTCCCCTGGACCAGGCGGTGGAGCCGGTCCAGAATGACGAAGCCGCCGAGGACGATGTGTTCGACCTGGCGGATTTTGGAGCCAAACCCATGAAGTGATCTCCGGTCGGGATGTTGAAACCCCTGGCCGGGGTAACAACTGCCGGAACCGGACATGAACGAAATCAACCCGAGTGACATGATTCCCGGTCCAGGTCCACTGGCCGATTATCTGGCGGAACTGCTGAAGCGGTTCCGCCATTTTTCGGGTCCCCATGAACCTGCGCCGGGGCTGGCTTCCCATGTGGCCCGGGTCAAGGTTTCGGCGCGGCTTCTGACAGCACTGGAGCGGTCGCCCGGAAGAACTTCCGAGGGTTTTGTCCGTCTTGGCGGCGTTCTTGCCGAATGGGTGAATTTTTTCGAGGCTTCCCCCGAATCCTTTCCTCTTCATCTGGTCTCCCCTGTCCAACGTCTGGCGGATTATCTGGAAGAGTTGATGGCACGGCGTGACCGGGGCGAACCGACCATCGATTTGAACAGGGATCCCGGATGGGTTTCGGTCCTGGCCTCGTTCCAACATGCGGGAACTCCTCTGGCTGTCCTGGAGGATGTGGAGGATCTGTTCAGCCGATGGGGAAGGCGCTGGAGCGACGAGAACCTGACTCCCGTCCAGGAACAGCAACTTCGCAGGCGCTGGCTCAGCCTTCGCAAAAATGGCGATGTCCTTTTCCAGTCGGATGGATCGTGGAAACTCAGGGAAAACGACCTCCGCAATTCCGCCCCGGGGCTTCCCGAAATCCTGTTGCTGGTCGACAGCGTGTTTCGCCGTGACGAGATCAGGGACAAACTCACCGACCGGGATTACCGGGTCGAAATTCCCTGTGACACCAACCAGGCCCTGGAGCTTCTGGCAGCCGGACCGGCGCCCCGGGCAATACTCTGCGACAACCTGGAACCCACCCGGCACCTGGCCTGCCTGCGGGATGGCCTGTCCTCGTTGGAGGGGGGCACGAAAATTCCGCTGGTCCTTGTGGTCGGAAGTTCCCTTGCCGGAGCGGTGGACGATGAAAGAGCCCGGTCCCTGGGGGCGGTCGCCGCCTGGCGGGAACCCTTCGACCCGGTTGAACTGAGCCGCATATTGCAATGCCTTTCTCAGCCTTGATGTATCCTGCACAGCCGAAGGGGGCTCCACCGTTCCCTGCAATTCCTTATTCTTTCCATTAAACCCTTGTTATACGGCATATCCTGCCGATTCTGAGCCAGCCGACCTGTGGGCATGGGAGTTGCAAGATTCTCATATCGTGATGTGGCACGCATCGCCCTAGGAATCTAGAGAAGGAGACATCCTCATGGCTGACTACAACGATTCTTCCAGGATTTTTATCGGTGGCGAAGACAGATACGGTCAAGTGATGACCTCTGTCGAAGCCGCCGAATACCTGAAAATGCACGTCAAGACGGTGTGCCGCCTGGCCAAGGAAGGGAAGATTCCGGCCAAGAAGGTTGGCAGTGAATGGCGTTTCCTGCGTCCGGTCCTGGACCGCTGGCTTACGGAATCCATGGTCTGATCCATGGCGACACGGTTCAAACCCCTCGAACTCGATAATGACCAGCTGTTCGGTATCGGCCTGGCGGGCATAATCGGACGCTCGGACAAGAGCAATCTGCTCGATCTGGCCGACCGCTGCCTGGAAAAGGGCAAGGTCCACCTGATCCTGGATCTTTCCGAACTCACCTCCATGGGCGGCGGCGGCGCCATCATTCTCGCTGATTTCCAGCTCCGCCTGACCTCCGCCGGAGGGGAGGCCGTTTTCGTGGGGGCGAGCGAGGTCGTGAGCCGTTTCCTGGAACCGAAATTCGAAACCCTGCCTTTGCGTTTCTTTGATTCGGTCGAGGAAGCCGCAGCCAGCCTGACCGGGGTTGCCCCGGTCCCCGAAGACAAGAAGGTCCCCGGGGAACCGAAGGCCGGAGAACCCGCCTGGATAGCTGCGGTGGATGAGACGCCGGATGCCCCGGCCGCTTCCCGGAAAAAAGCTGCCGGAAAACCCGGCAAGGCCGGGAATGACGAAGCAACCAGTGCCATGAACGAGGTCCTGGAAGAATTCAATGGTTCCGCCGAGGATACGTCCTGTCACCTGGGCCGGCGCAAGGACCACCAGTACACTTCCCTGTCCGATGCGGTGGGGGCCCTGGGAAGCTGGCGGGAATACAAGGATCATTCGGAATACGCGGTCACCCTGCGGAATCTCCTCTTCAGCCACGGCCTGGCCGATGACGCCCATCTTCTGGTGGAGCGGGAAGACATGATGGAGGATCCCGACCAGGAATGGCAGCTGCCCATGAGCTGTTCCCTGGTCAGGCAGCTCCAGGAGGTCGGCGAGCCCCTGTCCATGCTGGATATCCAGGAAGACGAGCTGGGTGAAGACGAAATCTGCATGCTGGAGGAGATCAATCCCCAGATCATCCTGCCGGTCAACCGCGGGGGAAAACTGGCAGCCATTCTCCTGTTGAACCGCGGTGGTGAAGAACTCGAATATTCCGTGGCGGAACACTTCGCACTCGAATTGCTGTTGCAGGTTTTGGAGAGGGGGGGGGAATCGACTACCTCTTCGGACGGGAAGACGGCCAAAGGGAACGCCGCGGCCTCACCTGCCCAGGGGGGGAATGGTACCCAGGGTGATTCCGATGACGGGTCCCTGCCGGAGACCTGGTCTCTGCCCAATACCGATGATGATTTGACCGCCAAGGTCCTTTTGACCCTGGCTCTGAATCTTCCTGACTCGGACGACCGGCCCCACTTCTGGCGACTGTTCGCGCGGCACAGCTGGGCGGCGTTGCCGGTGCGGCATTTGGCGTTTCTGGGCCCCGAAATGACCCGTCCCCAGGTCATGGTCGGCCACCACAGCCACTGGGAAAGCCTGGACCTGGGCAGTAAGAAGATTCGCCAATACTTCAAGGGTATGCAGCGTCCCGTCGAAACGGACCATATCCCCGCCACCTTCAAGACCATAAAGACCCTGCTGGCCGAATGCCAGGCCGACTGGATCGTTAGCCTGCACTGGGATGACGAATACCTGGGAACCGCCATTCTCGGTCTCGATGATGAATTCTCCTGTGATGATGCAGGGGATCGGGTCAACCGGATCTTTACCGAAACGGCCAGGCTGCTGGCGCGTTTCGACGACACGAACGACAATGCGGATGTCAGCCTCCAACTTGTAAGGCTTCTTTTGGCCCAGCGGGAAAAACGGTGTTTCGGCCACGACAAGCAGACACAGGCCATCGTGGAACATGTCCATCGTCTGGCCCGGGTCATGGGATTCCCGCCGGACCAGGAACGGAATCTTACCTATGGCTGCCTCTTGCGGGATATCGGTTTGATCGACAAGGACGATGACCTGATGAAACCGCCTGAGGAAATGGATCCCACGCAGTGGCCCGTATTCCGCCGCCACCCGGCCGATGGCGCCGCTCTCCTGGAAGGGCTCAATCTGCCCAAAACCATCGTTGATGTGGTTCATTGCCATCACGAGCGGTTCAACGGGGAAGGTTTTCCCCGCGGGTTGGAGGGACGGGACATTCCCTTGGCGGCACGCGTGGTAACGGTGGTCGAGAACTACGTGTCCATGGTTACCGGCACCAGCAGCCACGATCCCATCGCGCCCCAGACCGCGGCGCGCATCCTGCGGGATAATCTGGGCCAGCGCTACGATCCCGATATCGTGGGGCTGTTCCTGGAAGCCATCCTGTGCGAATCGGATTCTCCGGAGGAAAAGAAACCCCGCCGGAAATCCGCAAAAAAGAAGGTCACGCAGAAGACCTGATCCGGATCGCGGCCGGGTGATCCCGTTTCTTATGTGCCACTGTCCCGCTCCGATTACCCGGAGCGGGACACTTTTTTGTGAATACCGGGACAGATGTGGGATGGTTCATGACGGGTGACCAGGCCTTTCGGTACTGGGATGGTCGCGCAAGATACTGGCGGCCAGATGGTTATGTGAAAAAGTGGTTATTTGGCCATTCATTCCCGAAGGGGGCCGGATGGTTGCAGGACACTGGGTGCATGACGGTGGGGCTGGGAGGACTCATCGTTTGCTACGGAAGCGGCCGCAGTCCCGCTGGCATGGGTCGGGACGGCGGCGGCTTCAGCTGATAAATACCCGATTTCCCTGCCACCCGTTGCCATGAGGTGAAGGTTCTGACATTATGGTCTGGTGATTCACGGTTAACCGGATTCGACCTGATGGAGAACCATGTCCAGCACTCTCGGCCAATTGTTCAGGATTACGACTTTCGGGGAGTCCCACGGCAAGGCCATGGGCGTAGTCATCGACGGTTGTCCCGCCCGCCTGGAATTGGGCCCCGAGGATGTCCAGCAACAGTTGGACCGGCGCCGGCCCGGTCAGGGACAGCTGACTTCGGACCGGGATGAAAAGGACCGGGTGGAAATACTCTCGGGTCTGGAAAATGGCCTGACCCTCGGCAGTCCCATCGCC
>Ga0164313_10001738_pt1 | contig 19409 bp, 13 predicted proteins | sample GuaBasSedimGuay4_FD_113735 | JGI IMG/M metagenome (GOLD analysis project Ga0164313, IMG submission 113735) | Subseafloor sediment microbial communities from Guaymas Basin, Gulf of California, Mexico - Guay4, Core 4569-4, 0-3 cm | ecosystem: Environmental > Aquatic > Marine > Hydrothermal vents... | reverse complement strand
TGGCCGGAGATGATTGCTTTGCTAAAATCCCATGGCGTACATAATTACTCAATATTTTTAGAGAAAGACACAAATAAACTATTTTGCTACGCAGAAATTGAGAGTGAAGAAAGATGGGCAGATATTGCCAATTCTAAGGTTTGTAAAAAATGGTGGGATTACATGAGCGATATAATGCTTTGCAATAGTGATAATAGCCCTCAATCAATTGAATTATCAGAAATGTTTTATATGAAATAAAAAATCTAACAAATCTTTATGAAAACACTCATCATCCTGATTACCATCCTTGCCGTTCCTAATTTTCTTTACGCTGTTGACCCCCCGCTTATTTTCCCTGAACCACAGGAAATAAAATTATTAAACGGTTCATTTGAACTTGATGACAAAACCCAGGTCCTACTTCCACAGAATGCTTCAAAAAGTGATCGTGAACTGGCCAGGTTCCTGGTGAATGACATGGTAGATAAGTATTACATGCCCTTACAAACTGTGTGCGTATCAGAGATATCTGCAGAAAATAACAGTATAGTAATGGGTACAATTGATAACCCTCTTATTAAAGAATATTGCCTGAGCCGACAGATTGATGTTAGCAGCAAAAGTCCCGGCAAGGAAGGATATGTACTGATAGTAGATAAGAAAACCATCGTTATTGCAGGATGGGATGACGCAGGTGCATTTTATGGCTTGCAAACTTTGCGTCAATTGATCAACAAAAACAAACAATTTAAAATACCATGTTTGACAGTCAGGGACTGGCCTTATTTTCAATTCAGGGGTATTCGCATGTTCGTACCGGCTAACGGGGATATAGTCTACTTCAAACGTTTTGTTAAGGACTTTATGGCACTTTATAAATTTAACAAATTATTTGTGGAGTTTAATGGTTTTCGTTCAGATCTTCATCCTGAAATAAACGCCGGTTGGTTGTTGTTTGCCAAGGATTTGAATTATACCCGGACACCTGAGTTAGATGGTTTATTCGGTTATAATCGTAATTCAAATCATTATGATGCAGGTGGCGGAGAGATAATTGATAAGGAACTTACCCGCAACATTGTACAATTTACGAGGCAGAACTTTATTGATTTTATCCCTGAGATTCCTACACTTTCTCATGCATATGCTTTAATGAATTCACATCCGGAATTGGCGGCTTATCCTGATGATATCTGGCCAGATGTCTATGACCCGACCAATCCGAAGGTTTATGATCTGGTCTTTGATATATTCGATGAGTATATTGATGTGGTAAAACCTAATATGATTCATATTGGACATGATGAGTGGCGTGGTTTTCCAATGAGTAAATCCCCTGCTTTTAAAGATAATAATTATGCAGATCTTTATATTTCAGATGTGAATACTTTGCATGCTTATCTTACCAAAAAAGGGATAAAGGTGGCTATGTGGGGTGATTTTTTACTGGAGAAGGTACGCGGCAAGGAGGCAAGAACAGAGGAAAGCCTAACAGGCGAAGAATATTTAATTCCAGGGGCAGTCCCTTTTGAAAGGGTGAAAAACGAAATCCCTAAGGACATACTGATATTAAACTGGATGTGGAGCGAACAGGTAGGTGGCAGGAAAAATGATGAAACATTTACCAAAGCCGGATTTAAGCAAATTTTTGGCAATATGGGAAATGATATTCCTGATTACGAAGAAAGAATTATCAAATCAGATTTCATTGGAGGCGCCCCATCTTCCTGGGCAATAACGAATGAATACGTTTATGCGCGGGAAGAGCTGGATGAGTTCCTGGGTTGTGCTTATTCATTGTGGACAGGCAAACAGCTTGACAATGATAAACGGAATCAAATGGTGCGGAATATCATGCCCTCTGTTCGCCGGAATCTTAGCGGTAAAACGGAACCCAGTGCTGATGGAGATCCGGTTATCTCAGTAGATTTGACTTCACAATTCAACAGCGGCCCAAAAGATAAACGTATGAATTTGGATTTATCCGGCATATCACAGGGAAATGTTAGTCTAAATGAAAAAGCGTTTAATCTATCGCAAAAATCAGATCAATCAGCCATTGTAGTTGGGGTAAAGGGTGCCGGCGATTGCCCTTTTGAGAAGGAAGTGAAAGAAATAATGATAGGACGCGATGTTAGCAGTCTGATCTTTTTGCATGCAAGTATAAACCCTGGACATATTTCTATGGCTCACTGCACTCCTTATAATCCTGAGAATACAGCGGAACTTCTTGGATGGTATGAAGTGGTTTATGAGGATGGTTTTAAAGAAATAATCCCTATTCAATATGGAGTAAATATCAGAGAATATACCTCTAAAGAGAATTGTTATTACAGTGACGCTATAAATATTGGGGATAAAACTTTTTATGCTTTTGAATGGAAGAACACACGTTTTGGTGAAAAAATTAAAAGTGTAAATTTAATCGGTACCAAGAATGCCCGAAGGCACCTGAACAATTCCTGCTATGAAGGAAAAGCAGAATTCGAAACCATACCAAGTAATGGTCTTATACTGCTTGGATTAAGTACTGTGGAAGTGAGAAAGGAGCATATTTATCCCTATAAAAATTAGAGGGACAATTTCTTTAATTTCAGGTTTTCAGGTTTAGTTTTAATTTTCAGGGTATAGTTTCTGTGATTAAGGATATCGGTAACCCAGAGTTTACCGGATAAAATTTCGCCTTTATCAAGAATTATTTTTATCACCTCATTTGCCTGCATAGACCCAATGATTCCGGGTAAAATACCAATTACACCTACTTCGGAGGCATCCGGAATTTTTCCTTCTGCCGATGATTTTGGATAAAGGCAACGGAGGCTTGGCCCCCCTTTATAATTAAATACCGATACCTGACCCTCAAATTTATAAATAGCCCCAAACACGAGTGGCTTCCCCAGAATAATACAGGCATCACTGATAAGGTAACGGCTGGAAAAATTATCCGTTGCATCCACAATAATATCATAATCCCCTAATATGGCCAGGGCATTTTCCTTAGAAAGATAAGTATTTAATACTTTATACTCCGGAAGCCCATTTAGTTCCATCAGGCGTTGCTTGGCAATTATCGCTTTTAGTTTTCCTAAATCATTCTTCCCATATAAAATTTGCCGCTGAAGATTACTCTCCTGAACCAGGTCATTGTCAACTATCCCTATCGTACCTACTCCGGCAGCAGCAAGGTATTGTAATACGGGACAACCCAGGCCACCAGCACCAATAACAAGCACTTTAGCCTGTTTTAACTTTTTTTGGCCTTCTTCACCAATTTCCGGCAACATTATATGTCGTTTATATCTTCTTTTTTCTCTATCTGATAAATTTGTAATTCCCATTTTTAAAATAATATGATGTTGATTTCCCCCTGACCTCATCTCGGTTTATCAGGAAGACTAAATTAATTATTAACCAGTATTCCCTTATTTTGATTTTTCTTTCAACAAACCAATCAATTGGTAAACCAGAGATTTTAAGATTTTCTGCCATGCCATTTTAGCCCTGAAGTGAATATCTTTTCCCATTTCATCTTCAATTGATTCTATAAACAGGTCAGGTATTTTTAAAAGTTTAGATGCCGGAATATTAAGTTCATAGCACATTGCAGCCCATAGCGAAAACTTCTTATGAAGTTCAGGTTTATCATTTAATAAATTAAGCATTTTACTGACCTGATATTCAATACTTTCCCCTATTTTCTCAACTTCTGAACCTTCCTTTCCTAACTTAATATTTATCTTGTTTTTTACCCTGTAATAAAAATCCGTTCCAAAGGACTGCTCGCTTTGAGTAAACTGATGCCAGGTATTCTGAACCAGGACAATATCACTTTCCGTATAATTAAATCCTCTCCCCATTTTGCTTAATCTGCCTATAATAAATACTGATACCAAAATGGATAGTAAAATTGAAAGGATCACATGAAACCAAATTTTATTCCGGTCAATATTTCTTGAAAATACTACAGGTGGTGCAATTGAAAGAATGCCCCAGTTAAAATCATTGCCCAGATCAAAGGGAGTAAATAAAAATAGGGAATCATTCTTCTTAACAACTAAATGCTTTTCAGGGATTGTAACTTTGAGGGAATCTAATGATTCAAATGAACCTTCATTCTGTAAAATATAGTTTGAAGAAACCATATAATCTTCAATATCATTAATATGTACACCAATGTTAAGTTCCTCAAAGGAGGGGATTATCTGAATTGCCAGAAGACCGGCAAATTTACCATTTACAAAAACAGGAGACCCGAAAAATGCGGCTAAGGTGCTTTTACTGGGCTCATACACAGAGTAATCGACAAAAGCACTTTCCTTAGAATCTCTTGTATGTAAAAACAGCTTACCAAGCCCACTTGATTTGTATGGCCCACTTACAAGATTTGTTCCCAGATCTTTTTCTTTTGTCACTGTATAAATTACATCTCCCTCTGCATTAATGATAAAAAAATCGTAATAGCCAAAATGCTTTACACAGGCCATGGCCCATTGTTCAAAATCCTTTTCTATACCAATATTGCTTTTACTAATAACTTGTTTATGATTTAAATAATCCTTTATTCTATCAGTCCTGGCTAAAAGTTTAACTTCCTCATTCAGAACATCAAAATTTCCTGAAACAGATGATGCACTTAATTCATGGTTCAACCTTAAATTTTCAATAACCGATTCTTCAATTATCTTCTGGTCACTCAGATAACTTACTTCAGCAACTACCACTGCCACAATTATCGTCAGGAGAATTGCATATAACCAGTATTTAGTATCAGGATGCATTTTGTATTGATTTTTCTTTTTCTAAAACTAAGCTGGTAACCGAATCCCATCCAAATGTAAAAAATTCAAAGCCATCACTTGAAATTTTTCCCTGAACCGCATCGCCCACTATCTGATTTACCAGGGCATAATGTTCCTCTCTCAATTTCATCAGGTCATCCATATCATGTGTTTGCTCTACATTAACTTTAATGGCCAGTAACTGTTCGTTATAGGCATTTAGCCTTTGTTGTTTGTTCCGGTTTAGAATTTGAATAGAACTGGTGCCTATTAAAATAATAATCGATAAAAGCAGGGCCAGGAATTCTGCATTTTGCTGAAAAAAATTAGGTTCCTCTTTATTTACAAAATCAACCAATCCCTGATGCCAGGGCATTAATGAGTTTTCTGAAGGAACAGAAGAAGCCGCAGCGAGATAACTATTATCAAGCAACTCTCTCCTCCGTGTAAATAGAATAGATGCAATCACGTTTACAACAAAAGCCGGAGTTTCTTCGGTAGCAACCAAAAGCCGGTCAACACCCAGCGTTTCGATATTTTCTTCAGGGTTTGAAGGAATCCCCCTATAAATACCTCGCGGTATAACAGATTTCTGATACATAGGAATATCAAGAGAAATAGCTTCAGCTTGAGTTATAGCTTCACTGTGAGCATTTGTTTCATTTATAAATATTTTTATTTCCTTATTATTTGCTGAACGGACCCTGAATACCGCATCAATGTCACCATTTCTGAATAACCAGCTTGCAGAGTTCCAGGATGTAACAATTGGCAAAACTTTACTTTCATCCAGTCCAAAATGATCTTTAATCTTAATGTAAGAGATATATTGTGCGCTGTTTTTAGTAGGGACAGCCACTTTTATTCCATTTACACTTTCTATATTATCAATATGCAAATTGGGTTGAAAAATGAAATGAAACACATATTCATCCAGTTTTGCAACAAGTCTTGTATTACCTGGTATTTTCAGGTTAGCCGGCATTGTTGCGATTTGCACCAGGTTTTCTTCTAAAAGAAGTGCATTTTCAACTCCCCCCTGGGTGCTGATAACTTTCATTTTAAAATCCATATTTTCATTATTTACTATCTGGGCCACAGCAGTCAAAATCTGATAACTCTCCGATGAAGGCTCTCCGGTTGCGACAGTAATAAGCTGTTTATCAGCTCCTTTTGAACTGTGATAATAGGAATAGCCCGAAAAATAAACCATAATAAGAATGAGAATTAAACCCATAAGTGGTTTCGCATTTCGACTGATAAACCGGTCTATCATATGTTTAGGGAAAATTAGAATTTAATTGGGTGAAAACCTGATAACAAATATATGCTTTTTTTCAATCCTATCACAGGGCTGATGGATACATTGCATATTTCCACTATTTGCCCCGCTAAAAAGAGACTGTCCAAAAAGTCGTGTGTTTGAAAAAGAAAGTTCAAATTCAAGGTGTTATACTGAGTGTCCCAAAGTGCCTATGGATCAGCCGAATGGACTTAGTGAGCAACTTTTGAAAATAATAATATATGTGAAGAACCCACTGAAATTAGGAGATTACACCATCAGCTGACGAATAACCAATTCTTAGTTAAGCCTGCCTCACCAGCAGGTCTGCGCAACGCAGAAGTAGGACTTGCCTCTTAAATTTTCTAGGCATTTTATTAAATTGAAAATTTGAAAAATAAATATAAAATTGTAATTTTGCAATATGTGTAAGGATGTATTAATAACAGGTGTTACAGTAACACAACAAATGAAAAGGGCAAAAAAAATTCTTAAAAGCCAGGTAATTCCGAAAGAAAAAAAATTTCAACAAAGGAAGAAAAATGGCTTATTAAGTCAAGAATTGATTATAGCAATGAAAGAAAATGCCTAAACTTACTGTCATTGCTGGCTGTAACGGTGCAGGCAAATCAACTTATGCGTCTTCATTTTTGCCTGATGAAATTACCTCTTTTGATTACGACAAATTATTCATAGAAAATTACAATTCATTGCCTGACAGTGAATTTAGAGAGAACTTTGCAAAAGATAAAACTACAAGTGAGTTTGAGCAAGCAATAAAATCTTCGTTAAAACATAAAGAAGATTTCTGTTACGAAACAAACTTTGATACTTATCCTATATATTGGGCTGAAAAATTTAAGAATTCTGGGTTTACATTGAATCTTATATTTTTTTGCTTAGAAAATCAAGAAATTGCAAAGCACCGGGTACAAGTAAGAACGGAATTCAAAGGTCATTTCGTTAATAATGAAACAATAAATTTAAAATGGAAAGCTGGTTATAAAAACGTTAATGAGTATTATTCGTTTTTTGACAATTTATTACTTGTAGATAATTCTACCACAAATGAGATTTATTCAAATATATTACAAATTGAAAATGGATTTTTAGAACTTATGACTCACCAAGTTCCTGATTATTTCGAAAGACGGTTCCCAAATATTTATGAGTTAATTAACAAAACATGAAAGCACAGTTGGTAACATGCAACCTGGAATTAAAAACTCAACAACACAAGGCCTATTGAAATCGGATACAAAGTTTCGGCTTTCCCATTTACAAATAAAGAATTCAAATTGTAATTTACAAAAAGTTTGATTGCCTTAAAGCCAACCCTGAAGGTAGCCGCATATTGCCAGGGGTTGATACTAAGGTCACTATATTTTTTTGCTTTTACCTTACCCGGATTATGATACTTTATTTTTGTATAAGACCATAGCTTAAGGGAGCCAATCAGGCCAGCCCCAATATATAACCTGCGACCATACCTGTCAGGATTCAGATGAAATTCTGCAATTAAAGGCAGCGTAAGATAATTAGCATGGAACTTTGACATGGAAAGGCTTACATCAAAAGGCATCTCAACAATGTTACCATTCTCATCTTTTTCTATGCTATTATTGCCACTGAATTTGTAATCGTTCATCTGAAAACCCAGTCCTGTTACCAGGCCAATACTATTCTTTTTATTCAAATTAATGCTATACTGCATAAAATTTATATTCACGTTCCATGATTTTCCGGTATTAAGGGTTAAAAAGCTACTGGGAAAGGACCCTGTGGGGGTTAAATAATTATTCAAACCTAATTCAAAACCTGCCCAGTGGCCCCTGAACCTTCTTTTGACTTTGTATTTTTTAAATTCCCTGTCAAGGTCGTCCCTGTCAAGTATCTCAACATTAGTACCCTCAAAAGTATCTGTTATTTTTATGCCTCTACCTCCTATTTTTATCCGAACCGTGTCTCCTTTATCCTCCACAATAATGTTAGCATTACGTCCTACTACCACCTCGGTACCATCATAATTATCAACAACATTCACTATTCTTGATGAACCAAGTTTAACTTTTACGGTATCAGATTCAACATAATCCTGTTCATCTTCTACATCTACATTTACATTAGTACCAGTGGAATCATCAACGATTTGAACAACTTTTGTAGAATTCATCTCAACTTTTGTAGTATCAAGTGCTGCTTTATTCTGTGCAATAAAAATGGTCAGAAAAACCACAGATAGTAAAATATTTCTCATAAGGTTAAATTTTAATATTTGTTCAACTAAAACTATGACGCATAGCCCTGAAAAAATGTTACAGTACAGGTCATATTTAGGAATGAACCGATTCCTTTTGTTAATAATATATCTGATTTTTTCGATTTAGCTGCAGAGGATAAATTGCATTATTTCTTTGGCTAAGAAAAACTGTTAAATCCTTATGGTCCCGGGCTAATTATAGCAGTTTTAGTTCTTCCTTTTGAGCGGATCTTCAGGTTATTAGAGTTAAATGCAAATGCTGTGAGCTTTCCATTTTCATTTAGAGAAGTTTTCATCTCTATATTTGACCCCGTGGTTTTATTCAAACCTTTAATGCCACGGCTAAACAGTGCTAATAAAAATGGTACGGCTTTTTTCTCTTCTTTAGGCTCCTGTATAAGCTTTACCTTAAAATCATCCAGGGTTAAAGCTTCAAGGGCTTTCAGATCATTTGCTTCCAGATAAACCGGAATGTAGATAACCGGGGCCTTCAGACTTAGGTTATTCACCTCACTAGCTGGAAGTGTAGCATTCAGGCTTTGAAGAGCAGCAATATTACTATGCTCAGGTTTCGTTATTGTAACCGGATATTGCGTTTCTGATTGGGTGAAAACCGCTAAGCTTTTTTCTTTGCTTTCTGATTGCCCTACAGTGCTTATCCTTTCCTCAGAAGTGAAAGATTGAACATGCTTTACCTCAGATAAGCTTATCCCCTCTCCCCCGGTAGCAGTTGAAAATTTAGTAACAATCTCCCCATTTTCAGATGCAAGCATCCCTTTATCCTGTTGAATACTATTTGTAAAAGGATTTGTCAATAAAAATAGTAAGATTACCGAAGCAGCAGCATACCATATCAATAAGCGCCTGGTCCTTCGTTCAGGAACTGGTTGTTTAAGGGCATTTTTTGAATCAAAATAAACATGTTCTGCTTTTAATATGGTCTTGCCAAATTCTCCGTAAACTTTTTGTTTTTCAGGGTCTGAAAATACCTCATCCCGGAATTCAATGGATTCCTTATCAGACTGATCCCTCTCTAAGTGAGCAATACAGCTTCTTTCAAATTCGGGAATTTCTTTTAGTAAATCACTGGTTTCTCTTTTCAAGAACCCTTTGTCAGGATATTCCACATCAGATGCAACCAGTTTGATCATTTCAAATGATTCAATTTCTTCCATGATCTCCGGGTTTTCATCAAGAAAAATCCCGAAAGCATGATTCAATTCATGCCCCAGCTTACCTTCAAGGTAATCCAGTACAAAAATTTCATAATTTTCACTTGTGATCATCATAATTCTATACCAAAACTTCCACTTTCCCAATTTTTTCTTTCAGAAATAATCTGCCACGATAAATATAAACCTTAACCTGCGATTCCGTCAATCCTGATATTTCAGCAATTTCCCGGTAAGAATAACCTTCATAATCCCTAAGCAAAATAACCGATCGCTGCGCTTCAGGCAATTGCAGGATGAGTTGGTGCAAAACCTCACTCAAATCGTTGTATTGTTCCTCATGGTAAGTATCCTGAAACTTACTCTGGCTATAAACCATTTTTGACTTTTCCTTTCTAACTGCATCAATCATTGTATGATATGCCGTCGAAAATAAATATGATTTTACCTTTTCAAAAGAAACCGTCTCAACCTTCAACCACAACTTTTCATAACAGTCCTGGACAATATCCTTCGCTTTTTCTGTGTCGTTAAGACTTTTCAGAAGAAACCTAAAGATATGATCCGAATACCGGTCCACACTTTTATTGTATTCTATTACCGTCATAAAATCTTTGTCAGTTATAAGACGTTTAGAGGTTAATAAATGTTACAAGCCGGGAAATTACAAAATATATTTTCACCATTTTGAGTTAATACCTGTAATTATAGAAAATCCAATCAACATTTAAAAAGACGATATGATTATTCAAATGTTGCCTGAGAGTTTTATTTTTAGAAAAAATATTATTGATGATTTGACTTGTGTATAGATCTGGAATAAAACATTGTCATATTTTTAACTGGTACTTACGCAAAAGGATTTGCGCGATAGAAAGGGGAATATTTATATGTTTCCAAACGTTCCCATGTCCCTGGACGATGGGAAGTTTTAATTCAAAAATAGTTCTGTAAGAGCGACATATTATAACCCATGGTGAAACCCAGGGATCTGAATGCATATGAAGGCCCGGCGCAATGAAATGCCAGACAGAAGGATTAAAGATATCCAGCGCCGGAATAATCCATTGTTTTTAGTTGATGTTACCAATTATTAGATTGGAGTAGAATGGGGATTTCAGGTAAAAGCACAGTGTGAAGAGAAACAAAGCCCTGTATAAAAGTAAAAAGACCAGATAAGGGCTAAAAGCCCGACAGGTAATGATTTACACCAAAGCACTTTCCTGACCGGAATCCCTTATAAATAAACAGGAAGACAGGGTCCAGTCCGGGGTCTCACGCATGATATCAAAATCAAGGACATCTGCCAGTCCAAAAATATTAATATCCGCCGAAGGTGCTTTTAATAAAGATCCCCTAAAATCATCAATATACACATGATATTCAGTCATGGCTGGTAGCCGGGCCTGATCACCCAGGCTTTCAAGAAATCTGTATAAACGTTTTTCGTCTGATCTTTCAGCCCCAACTGTTATCAGGTTCAGACTTCCCTGCCAATTCATACGTAACTGTAAGGCAATCAGCATTGCCAGGTGGTAATTCGGACTTTTATCCCTTAACCACAGATTTACATTTTTTTGTGATCCAAAAGCTTTTCGCGGATGTTGTCTTAAAATGATAGTACCTAGTTCATTTTTCCGTGCTTCACTAGCAAGATGCCTAATGGTTTCATCCTTCCCATTATCCTTCCCAAGGTTCAGAAAAAGTATATTAGGACGCATAGCCCCTCCCTTTAAAGTCTGCATAACAAGCCGTGCCCCATGGAGAAACTCTTTATCATCGAGTACGACAGAATGAATCAAAAAGCCTTCGTCTTTTAAGGGTTTAAATAAATCCTTCAGATTTTTTTCCGTTGCTTCCAGACCATAATCTTTTACGGTAAATGCGAATATACTTCCTGAAGGGTAAACCATATTCCGGGTAAAAAGAACAGAACCTGACCAGTGCTCAGGATCCTCAACAGGAATAAGCAGATCGGGTTTCCATGAGATCTGATGACGTGGAAATTTAGCAGCCAGGCGGGATGCCTTTTCTGCCAATACAAGAAAAAAACCTCCCCTGATATCCCCTGATTCAGATTTCAGGCCACGTCTTCCCAGCCAGATGTATAAACTGATAATGGTAGCAAAAGCTACCAGGCTGAAGGCTGCATTAATAAGAAACATCACAAAAAAACTTCCTGCTGCCCCCAGAAAAGAAACAAACATGGGAATTTTAAAGGTAGGACGAAAACTTATAATTTTCATTCCCTGCTGCATAAAAACCACAAGGTTGATGATACCATAAGTTATTAAGAAAAACATAGTAATAAGTGAAGCAAGTGCATTCAGGTTTCCTGCCAGCAATGCAACCAGGATAATAAGTGAGGTAAATATGGTGGCATTACGGGGTTCATTATTTTTGGTTTTTTTAGAAAAAATCTTATACAATGGTACAGTACGTTGTTCTGAAAGAGCCTGTAAAATCCGTGGAGCTCCTATAAAACTTCCCAGGGCCGATGAAAAGGTAGCAGCCAGAATACCCATTAAAACCATAGGCCCCCATAATGCGTAGTCAACCATTACCATTTGGTTGGTACGTAATTCATCAGCAGGAATATAGCGGGCAGCTACCCAGGCCATTGCTACATAAATAACAAAAGTTACCCCAATGGCACTTAAGGTACCTACAGGAATTGCTTTTCGTGGATTTTTAAGATCGCCCGACAAGTTTGCACCGGCCATAATCCCTGTAACAGCCGGAAAAAAGATTGCAAATACCTTCCAAAAGTTTACATCTTTAAATTCGCCCATCATTGGAAGGCTTGGTACCGGCTGGCTGCGGGTAAAGAGAAAGGCAAAAATCGACAGTCCTACTATTACCATAATCAAATATTGAACCCGAATAGCAAAACGGGCAGAAATAAAAGAGATCCCCATTAATAAGAGCCAGGCTATAAAAGCAACCAAAAAGGGAGGGTGATCAGGAAAAATATACAACCAGCCTTCTTTGAAACCAACAATATAAAGTGCAGTGGAAAGGGTTTGGGCAATGTAAAAAGGAATACCAATACTTCCCCCGGCTTCCAATCCCAGGGATTTTGTAATAATAGAAAAAGCCCCTCCGGCACCTATCTTTATATTAGTAGTTATCGAGGACATCGATAAGGCCGTACAAATAGTGATAGACTTGGCAAGGGTAATAATGGCAAGGGCTCCCAAAAAACCTGCATTACCAACAACCCAGCCCAGGCGCAGGTACATAATAACTCCAAGGATAGTCAGTACATCCGGTGTAAAAACCCCTCCAAAAGTACTTAGCTTCTTATCAGGGGATTCCTTAAAAACAGCAAAATTAAATCTTTGATGCATAATTTTGTTTTTCTATCCTTTTCCTGCTTTTTGTGCCTGCTAATTTATTAATAATTGTTAAATCAAGATGGAAAACTGAAAAAAGAATGTTGAATAATTCTTGGACTAAGATGGAAGTCAGGGAACAAGGAACAGTTAACAAAAGACTGAAGTCGGGAAACGAAAGACCGGAAATGGAAGCCAGGAACGTAGTACCCAAGTGAAAGGATTAGCGCTGTAGCTGAGACTGACCACCTAATATTTAAGCCTGGTTGGTTCTGGGAAAATGGCTTTCCCGCAAAATGGCCGGACCACCCCGTCATGACTCAACCGTCATGCCACCCCTCCTTAAAAAAGGAGGGGAATTGATACGTATATGATTAGGCAAATGTACCCTTCGACATGCTCAGGGTACCAGGGCCAAATGAGAATAAATGTTTCCTAATTTGTCTTAGAAGCTCTGAAAGAGCGTAATATATCAGCCCGGGGTGAAACCCCGGGTAAGGATGTAAAAATGCAGAACCGGCGCAATGAGATGGTAGGCAGAAGAATAGAGTTTAGCAGCGCCGGAATATATATTGTCGTCTTTTTTGGTACCATGCGAAAGGATTCGCGCAACTGCAGTTTCTATTTTCAAACGTTCCCATGTCCACAGAAGATTGGAAGTTTTACTTTGTAGTGGTACGGATTACAACCGGAACGAAGTGGAGCTCAGCAAAGCTAAATCCACGCCAGCGGGAATATATGGCAAGAACTACAGTATGATGATAAATGTTGCACCTTCTCCTGGCTGGGAACTTACCTGTATTATACCACCATGCGAACGGATAATCTGATTTGACAAACTTAGCCCTATTCCGGATCCATTCCGTTTTGTAGTGAAAAAAGGAACAAAAATCTCACTCATTATCTCTTCATTCATACCCCTGCCATTATCTTTTAATTCTAAAATAGTTTTTCCGATGTTTGAATGTTTAAGGCTAATGCTAAGCCGGGCTTGCCTGCTACTATCCATTGCCTCCATTGAATTTTTAACCAAATTAATAATTACATTATCAAGTAACCCGGTATCAATATAAAATACCCAGGGATCCGGATCTGCCTCTATCTCCAGTTCAAGATCAAGGTCTTTTGTAATCATTTTGCAAAGCATTTCCACCCTTTTTATAAAATCTTCTGATTTTACCGGGGTAAATACCGGAGGAGGCATCCGGCTTATAGTTTTATAAGCCTCAGTAAATTTCATGAGCCCTTTACTTCTGTTAATTATTGCCTCCAAACCGTTTATTAGCTTTGTTTTTAGGGATTCATCACAGGGTTTGTCCTTTACAAGATTATGTAAAGAAGAGCTAAGGGAGGAAATAGGGGTAACTGAATTCATTATCTCATGTGTAAGTACTCGTATAAGTTTTTGCCAGGCCATTAGCTCCTGTTCTTCCAGCTCTTCACGGATATTTTGAACCGAAATTAACTTAAACTCTTCATTTTCAAGTTTAAAAATAGCAGCCTTGAGAGAAAGCCTTAATTGTCCTCCTGGAGAAAATAACTTTTTTACAAGATTTACATCTGGTTTTAGATTCCTGAATAATTCGACAAACTGCGGGTCTAAACCGGTCAAATATGAATTAGGTCTCAGGGTTTGATTATTGAATAAATCCTTAAAAGCCTGGTTCACCAGATGGATCTTTCCAGAAGAATCGAAGGAAATAATGCCAACTTTAATATGTTCAACCAGTGTTTGCAAATATCTGGAATGGACTTCCTTATCTGACCGGAGTTTTTCAAACTTACTGTTGATAGCATTCATTGTCTGGTAAAGGGAACTGAAGGATTTACCTTTATCGGAATTACTGAATGTTAATGAATAGTCATCATTCAACAAGGAACTTAAAAACAAATTTACCTCACGGTTTCTTTTATCAATATACCTTAGCAATTCACCAATCGCAAAAATAAGGACAGCAGCTACATAAATGCTTCGCAAATATTTCTCATTCAGGAACAGGAAATAAAACAATATGGCCATAAGGCCAAGGATAATCCCCAGTCGTACAATTACATTTATTTTAAAATTCTTAAAGCCCATATTTACTGATCCTTCTGTACATTGCACCCCGGGTTAAACCTAACTCTCCCGCAGCCCGGGTAATATTGCCATCATACTTTTTCAGGCAATTTTGTACAGCCCATCTCTCCAGCTCCTCAAGGTTATAGTTATCTTTCTTAAAATCATCCTCCCTGTCAAAAGTGGAGAAGTTAAAATCATCCCTGGAAATAGTAGTACCATCAGAAAGAATAACTGCCCGCTCAATTACATGTTGAAGTTCTCTGATATTTCCCGGCCAATCAAGTTTTTGTAATTTCTTCATCACCTGGCCGGAAAGTTTTAGTTCCGGTTTATGATATTTTCTTGAAAATTTATTAAGAAAAAACCCGGCAAGCAGGGGTATGTCATCCTGTCGATCCCGTAATGCAGGCAGTGTTATTTCAATAGTATTTATCCTGTATAACAAATCCAGCCTGAAACTTCCTTCACGGGCCATGCCATTTAAATCAAGGTTTGTTGCACAAATAAGCCTGATATCGACTTTCACAGCTTTGTTTGAACCAAGAGGGAGAACTTCCCGTTTTTCAAGTACACTTAACAGTTTTGACTGAAGTGGCAAAGGCAGGTTGCCAATTTCATCCAGAAAAAGAGTACCTCCAGTTGCTGCCTCAAATCTACCTATCCTGTCATATTTTGCATCAGTAAAGGATCCCTTTACATGGCCAAACAGCTCACTTTCAAAAAGATTTTCAGAAAGTGCCCCGAGATCAGTGGAGATAAAGATCTCCTTCGATCTGGATGAACGTCGGTGAAGCTCTCTGGCCACAAGTTCCTTTCCGGTTCCATTTTCTCCCAGGATAAGGATATTAGCCTCAGTAACAGCAACTTTACCAACTTCATTTAAAACCTTTTTTATGGCATCTGACTGCCCTATGATCTCAGGATAATCATTTTCAATAGATAAACTCAATGCATCCTGCCGGCCTTTCAGCAAAGCTACTTTTTTGTTAGATTGTGAAAGCTTCAGCGCTGCTGAAACTGTTGAGATGATTCTTTCGTTTTGCCAGGGTTTTATAATAAAGTCAACAGCTCCTGCCTTCATGGCCTTAACAGCAGTTTGTATGCCCCCATAGGCTGTAATTACGATTACATTTAAAAAAGGGTCCTTTTCTACTAACTTTTTTAACCATTTTAAACCCTCCCTCCCACTGGTTTCACCAGGTATATAGTTCATGTCCAGTAGTACAACATTAAAACTATCCTCTTTTAATGCTGCCGGGATTAAATCAGGATCTGACAGGGTTTTAACATATGTAAAATGTTGTTCCAGTAATGTTTGTAAAGACAATAAAATGTAAGGATCGTCATCAATTACCAATATCCTGCCATTGTTTTCCATAAAAACTAAATTATTGTTTCTCTTTTTTCAATTTCCCAGATTTCCTAAAAATAATAATTTAAAAGTTCTTTACCGTCCATAAATGGACATTTATTTGTCCAAAAATGGACAATCTGTGTGAATTTAGTTTATATATATTCGTTCATAGTACTATATTTCATGCTATTAGGATAAGTGGCATACAAATTGGATAATAATTGTAAAAATATAATATGCTCACACAGTTTTTTAAATCAGTTTTCAGAAATCTATGGCGCAATAAGTTAAACAGTGCTATTAACCTACTCGGACTTGCCATTGGAATTGCAACAAGCTTCTTAATTCTATCACATGTTCATGATGAAACCAGCTATGATAAATTCTACCCGAATGCAAAAAGGATATACCGGGTAATTAATGAGGCACACTATGGGGACCAGGTAAGAAACTGGGCTCCAACAGCACCTCTCCTTGCAGAAGAAATGCAGGCATACTTTCCTGAAATAGAATTGGCTACACATTTAAGGCAGGCAGGGTCAATGACCATGAAATATCAACCGGAAGAAGGCGATCAGAAAATATTTGATGAAGAATGGGGCTTTTTCACAGATTCTGCCGGTATAAATATTTTTGGGATCGAGTTCGTACATGGTAACAAAGCTACTTCCTTAAATAATGTAAATTCAATAATTATTACACAGTCATTTGCCCAAAAATACTTTGGTAATGAGAATCCAATAGGAAAAACAATATTGTTGCAATCAGAATTTCCTGTTAATATAACCGGGGTTTATAAAGATTTACCACATAATACCCACTTGAAAATTGATTTCATTGTGACCTTTGAAACCTTTAAAAATTTTATCCTAGAAATGGGGTATGAAGACCTGTACTATGCAAAAACATGGGCAGGGGTTTACACTTATATTCTCCTTGACGAAAATAACCGGAAAGATCAAATTGAATCAAAAATGCTGGATTTTCAAATGCAGTATTACCAATTTGATGGATCGCGGGAAGAAATGCAACAACAGAATAAGTTTTCGCTACAGGCTCTTACTGATATTCACCTGCATTCAAACCTGGAACAGGAAATACGCAAAAACGGGAATATCATTTACATAATAGTATTTACAATTTCAGCCATTTTTATTCTGTTAATAGCCGGAGTAAATTTTGTAAACCTCACTACTTCCCAATCATTAAAAAGGATGAAAGAAGTTGGTATTAAAAAAGTTAACGGTGCATTTAAGGGACAACTCACCTGGCAGTTCCTCAGTGAGTCAGTGTTTCAAACTATTATTGCCGGATTGATAGGCGTCTTACTCATCGATTTTTCTATCCCACTATACAATCAGCTCTCAGGCAAAGAAATTACTCTTATTCAGGTATTCTCTCCATTTAACATCACTATCATGTCCCTGACAATTATTGGTTTGGGGCTTTTATCAGGGATATACCCCGCATTTTTTGTTTCCTCCTTTGACCCGGTAAAAAGCATAAAGGGTTTAAAAGATCCACATTCAAAATCTAACAGGTTAAGAAAAGTCCTTCTGGTTATACAGTTTGTCCTTGCAGGTTTTATGATTTTCTCTACCATAATTGTTTTCCTTCAAATGAAGTATTTTAACACCAAGGATATGGGTTTTAAAAAGGAAAACCTGATAGCCATATCCCTGGATGGTGAATTAGGCAAATTTGCAAGAAATGATCCAATGGCCCTAAAAAATGAGATAAGCTCACATTCATCTATAATCAGTACTACAATGGCTTCAAACCTGCCTGGGGATGATACGAGTGTGGAAAGCCTGAGGCCGGATAGCATTCCTGAAGATGCTGACCTGCCCACCATGCGTTTCATCCGGACAGATAAAGATTATCTGACAACAATGGGAATAAAACTAATTGAAGGAAAGGATTTTAGCGACTTCATGAACAATGAACATTCCTATATTCTAAATGAATCTGCAGCAAAGTCACTGAACTTAAACCATCCGGTTGGCACAAAGGGGAACAGTCTATTTGGGGGACATGGAACAATTATTGGTGTGGTTAAAGACTTCCATTTCGCTTCTTTACACTCAATAATTGAACCTCTGGTCATAGAATACCTTCCAACTGAAGACGGACGGGTAATGGAGGTATCCTTTTGCCTGGTCAGATTTCAGCCAGGACAATATGATGTAGCTATTAAACATCTTAAAAGCACCATAAACCACCTCGCTCCGGAAGCTGTTTTTACAACCGAAGTGGTTGAAACACATATGGAAAACCTTTACAAAGATGAAGCCAATGTGCTCAGTCTTTTTAAAGCATTTTCCCTCTTATCCATTTTAATTGCAAGCCTTGGCATATTTGGTATATCGGCATATACTGCCAGGTTAAGAACCAGGGAAATTGGAATAAGAAAAACTTTTGGTGCAGGCATTGGAACCATAACAAAACTCATATCGGCAGAGTTTATAATTTATGTGTTTATTTCTCTTTTAATTTCATTGCCACTTGGTATATATATTATGCACAAATGGCTCCAGGCTTTTGCATTTCATATATCTATTGAATGGTGGGCTGTTCTGTTATCCGGATCCATAACCATTATTATCGCCTTAATTGCAGTTAGTTACCAGGCGCTTAGTGCAGCAATGACAAACCCGGTCAATGCCTTAAGGTATGAATAATGCTGGGTGGAATTTGGAAGACCGGAAGTAAACAAGCAAAGTAAATTCGGTGGTTAATAAATTGTTATTAATAGTTATTCGGTGGTTATTCGGTGGCTATTAATGGTTATTAAATTGTTTTAGTTATTAATAATTAAAGTTCCGCAGGTAAAATATTTAGATATAATATACTGATATTAAGATTATTAAACTTTGTGAATCCTTCGTGATATCCTTTGGGACCTTTGTGGTTAAAATTGGATTCTCTTTATTACCACAAAGGGACACTAAGGAATGCACAAAGTACCACAAAGTAAAAAATTTAATAATGAAAATATTAAGTAATTAATTATCAGGGATATAATAAAATTATGGATTCTATAACTTATTTAATATCACACAACTAACTTTAATTGCGAAACATTTGTTAATAATTTCGGAATCTCCATAGAAAAATATGAATGACAGCGGTAGCTAATAACAATTTCATGACACGACCAGAGGAAGTTAATTACGTGATCCGC
>Ga0164313_10001737_pt1 | contig 19412 bp, 15 predicted proteins | sample GuaBasSedimGuay4_FD_113735 | JGI IMG/M metagenome (GOLD analysis project Ga0164313, IMG submission 113735) | Subseafloor sediment microbial communities from Guaymas Basin, Gulf of California, Mexico - Guay4, Core 4569-4, 0-3 cm | ecosystem: Environmental > Aquatic > Marine > Hydrothermal vents... | reverse complement strand
CCTGGGCGACGGCCTCATACACATGGGCCATGCCGCCGCTGGCGATGGTGCGGATCAGCCGATAGCGGTTCGGAGTCACGGGGCCCTGTAGGGTCGACCCTACGGGCCAGGCGCACCAGCGGGGACTTTTCCCTACACCTGGGGGTGCATGAAATCACACGAGTTTTTGCCGTGAGAGGCTGGGCACGGGCCTTGCGAAGTACGGGTTCAGGAGGTCGAAGACGACATGACGAATATGCAAACTGGAACGCTTTTCACCCTGACCTGTTTCCTTTTCATCGGTTGCGCCGCCGCAACCGATCCCGCCGAGGAGGGGGCGATCAGCTCGGCCCTCGAAATGGAGAACGGCGGCTACGACATGGAGCCGGCGTTGCCCGCGTTTGGTGAGCCCGATCTGCTCGAATCACTTCAGCTCCTCGAGCCGGACTTGCCCGTCACCGACTCCATGGAGATCGACGGCGAAGTGGTCGCTCTCCGCGCCGCTCCCGATGCGGCGCATGTCCGGGTCGCCATCGCCTGGGGCCAGTTCCCCGGCAACCCAGAAGCCGAAGTGCCCCACGACTGGAGCGGCGCCTTCGTCGTCAATCGCGGCGCGATCCTCGTGCGGCGTACGATCCGCTTCGAGGGCCCGACGGACAACCTCCTGCCTCGCCACAACCCCCAGGTGTTGCCGTTCACCTCGGCGACCCTGCCCCACAACGACGGCGTCGTCGTGTCGATCATCGACCCGAACCCCACAGCCCCTGAGCCCTTGGTGCTCACCTACATCGCCGACCTTCCCGGGCCCCTCGGCTCCGAGGGCGGGCTCCTGCGCGTTCCGGTGGTGAGCCTCCTCGACGGACCTCGGGAGCTCTCCTCGGACGCTGACGGAAACCGCATGGTCGCCGTCGCCCAGGCGCGGCCGGTCGACGTCTGCCAGAACGGCTTCTTGATGGGTCGGTGGCACAAGGTCGAGGATGGGCGCGGTCGCTTCATCGGTCGGGTCGTCTCCGAGGACGGGGAACTCCGGGGACACGTCCGCGGTATCTACGGTGTGCGCATGGACGAAAGCCGGGTCTTCTTCGGCAAGTACATCAACGCGGACGGCGAGTTCCGGGGGATCTTCAAGGGCGAGTACGCCGACGGTCACTTCCGGGGTCGTTGGATCGTTCGCGACGGTGAGGTCGGCGTGCTCGGTGGGGAGTACCGCGAGGGCATCCCCGGGCCCGAGACCGGTGGGCACTTCATGGGGCGCTGGGCAGAGACGAGCTGCAACCTTCGTCTCTGACGGTTAGCTACTCACTCTCTGACAACCCCGCGGTTTCGGCCGCGGGGTTTTCTCGTCGTGGGTCAGGGCATGAACCACGGGCACGCCTCTCCACAATCGAGGGGGACGAAGATCGCCCCGGCATTCTCTTCGATCCGCCCGGGGAAGGGGCTCAACCCGCAGGCCTCGACCACCGCCGTCGGCGACTGGGCGACGCAGTCGCAGGAATGGGACGGGTCGTCGGGGCCCGTCGTGCTCGTGGTGTCATTTACCGCGAAGAGGGCGATGCAATAGGCTCTGTCGGGGACGACATCCGTGAAGTGCAGCCCGCTGAGGTTCCGGTTGATGAACCCCGTCGTCGGAGGGTGGGGCCGCATGCAAGCACACTCCTGGGCCACCACCGGGCACCGCCCGGTCGCGATGCAACTTGCGCACGGGGGGTCGTTGCCGCTTTCGTCGAAGCCGGTGAAGTTGAAGAGCACCGCGTGGTAGTGGTTGACGGTCACGCCCCTGTCGGCGGCCCTCGAACAGGAAGCGCCCTCGGCGATGACGAGGCCTTGCGTTTCCTCGATCGATTGCGCGGTGCACGCGCTCGAAATGAGCGCGACGAACGCGATGAGCATATTGCGGTGTCTAGTTGCCGAATACGATGTCATGGCGGGGATCCGGCGGGGCGACGACGAGGAAGACGATGACGCCCGCAGCGATCGCGGCGCCGACGGTGGCGATCCAGAAGAGCGGGTGTTGGTAGAACGGCGTCGATTCGGTCTGACCGCGCCACTCGTTGACGACCGAGCCCACGGCGACCTCGGGGCCCTCGTCATCGGCGACGGAGGCTTCGGCGACGATGTGGCCGCTGGCGCGATCGTAGAGCGCCGCGTGGTGACGACCCCCGCGCTCGAAGGAGAGGACGACCAGGCGCGCCCCGAAGGCCCGTGATGCAGCGCGCACGAAGAGGGCGTCGTCGGGCGGGACCTCGCGGCCGAGGGCGTGAGCGAGCTGGTTCGTCACGACGTCACTCGGTGCCGGGTCGAGGGCGAGTTCGAGGGACGCGTCCTCGCGCATGTCGCGGCGCTCCGTGCGCCGGGCGAACCCCAGCGCTTCGACCACGAATACGTGCTCGCCGGGGGTCAACGACAGCTCGCAGGGTGTCGCCGCGCACCGTCGCCCGCCTCCATCGACCGCGACGGCCGCCCCGGCGGGTTGTGACGTGACCCGGACGGTGACGCGATCGGCTTCCGCGATCGCCCGCCGCTCTTCTTCGGCGACGCGCTGCACGTCGGGGCTCACGACCTCGAGGGCCGCGGTCGCCGGAAGCTCGGCGACGGCGACCTCCCGGAGCAGGGACGCCGCCAGGTCGGTGTCTGCGGCGCCGAGGGCGCAAGCCCCGCCATAGATGCCGACTGCGGCGGCCGCATCTAGGTGACCGTTCGAGAGCAACGCCGTGCGGTCCAGGGTGCGATCGCTGAGCTGCGAAAGGCAGCGCAAGAAGTCCGCGTCCAGATAGAAGCCCCGGAGCGCCTCCACCGCGGCATCGGGCCCCGGGACCGGCGGCGGGGCGACGGCGGTGATGGCGGCGGGTCGCCACACGGCGCCCCCAGCTTCGCGGGCCGCTTCGAGGGCGACCGCCCCGTCGCCCTCGCCGACAGTCACCACCACGCCCCGAGGCTCCGGCTCGTCGTCGGCGTGAACCACCCCTGGGAGCATTATGGCGGCGAGGACCACCGTCATGGTGAGAGCCGCGAACCGAATCGTCGTGATCTGCGACATGGACTGGAGCCGAGGGTATCTCTCGGTGTTGTCGGTATCCACCGTCGTCGAACACTGAGTGCAGCGGGTGTGATGAGCGGGAGCGTCGCCTACCCTCGGGGGAAACCAAGGCGCACCAGGACGCAGGCTCCCCCGGCGATCACCGAAATGCCCGCCGCCTCGGCCCGTTCGATGGCGATCGGACTCTCGGCCCCGGGCTGCATCCAGATGTGGGCGATGCCTAGGGTGACCGCTTCTTCGACGATGCGTTCGGTCACCGCCGGTGGCGTGATGATCGAAATCCCGTGCACGGCTTCGGGGAGATCCTCGAGCCTTCCCCGAGCCTCGGCGCCTTCGACTTCGTCGCCCTCGTCGAACCGGGGATTGACGGCGAAGACGGGCATACCGGCCTGCTGGTAGGAGCGCAGGACCTTGTTTCCATACTTGTGGCGGTCTCGGGAGGCGCCGACGACGGCGTGGGGTCCGCCCGCGAGGAAGGCTTCGATCTGTTCATCGATCATTGCTTGCTCACTCCTCGAGGTGGATATCCACCAGCTCTTCACCATAGAGCGAGGCCCAGGTGCGCCGAGCCAGGCCGGCGAGGTCTTCTGTCCCTCGCGCTCGGAGCTCTCCGTAGATGCGCGCCGTCTCCCCCCGGTCGATCCGGCGTCGGGCGATGAGGGGGCCGTGGGCGATGCCCGCTTCGTCGGCCAGGCCCTCGAAGAGCGCGACGGCGGCGTAGGCCTCGGGCATACCCCAGCTCGGTCGGCTCATGATGAACGAGGCCACGTGGACTAGCGAGGTCCAGGCGAGGGCCGGTCGGGTCGCGATCTGGCAGAGGTAGGCGGAGAGCTCGGCGTTGGCCCGTTCGGCCCGGCGGTTGACGTGTTCGAGGGCGCCGGTGTTGCCCGTGTACTGGTTGAGCTGGACCGGCACGTCGATCAAACGGTCCGCTTCGTAGTCGAGGCGGTGCTGGACCTCGTGTTCCGCCACCGAGAGCGCCCGGGCATCGACGAGCACGCGATAGGCCTCGCGGGCATCTGGGGTGTGTAGCTCCAGCTCCGCCTCGCGGACGTGCCGCAATGCGATGTGGTCCGCGCTTTCGGGAAACTGCACGTCGCTGAGGTCGTACTCGTAGCGGGTTGGTTCCCGCAGGGAGACCGAGCTCCCGAGGGAGTTGCTGAGGGCCACCACGCCGTTTCGGCGCGCGACGATCGCCCCGGCCAAGGCCTCGAGGCCGCGCGCATGCCCCATTTCGTCCAGGACGATGCGCTCGGCTTCGCGGCGTAGGTCCTCGTGAGCCCATTGCTCGAAGCGGGTCACCCACGCGGTATCGGTCTCGTCGGCGTAGTCGCGGACGATCACCGAATCATTGGCGTCGTTCACCGAGGGCAGCACCTGCTCGATGAGGAAACTCTCGATGCGATCGATCACGATGAGGGCGCCGCGGATCTCAGGCCGCGTATACCCCAGCAGCGAGCGCCGAAAGTTGAGGTTGTCGCGCCGGGTGATGTCGAGGGCGCGCACCCGGGCTTGGCCGGCGCGAAAGACGCGGCGCCGGCGCACGTCCCAGGTCGAGACGAGGACCCTGCGGCGCCCGGTCCGCGTATTTTCGCGCAGCGTCGCGTCGACGTAGTACGGCACGTCGGCGGTTTCGAGGGCGTCATGGAGCAGCACCAGTTCGTTGGTCCACCGCATGTCGTCGTAACCGTCCACCCGGTCGACGTAGCCCTCGGTCGCCTCGAGGAGTGCCTCCATCGGCTCGACGAGGTCCGGGGCGTCGGCGCGCAGCGCGTCGAGGAGCCGCGTCCGGGCGCTCGCTACGTCGTCCGGGGCGGGGCGCTCTTCCCCCGAGGACTTTCGGTCGAGGGCCACGACGAAGTCGGGCAGCGCCTCGCCGAAGATCGGATCGAGGAGGTGGGCCGGTGGAGCAGGCTCGTCCATGCCGAGTAGCTCTTCGAGGTCCGGGGCTGTCTCCTCCGTTTCCTGTGTCCCTTCGTCGGCTGCGGTCGAATCGTCGGCTGGGCTCCTCGACTGGCCCGCATAAAAAACCGCGCCGGCGGCCGAGGCCACGACAATGGCTACCAACGAAAGGCGCGAGGTCAGGCCGACCGATGCTTGGGCCTCCGTTCGCGGCAGTCGGTTCTCTTCGAAGGTCTCTTGCACGCCCGCGACGTCGTCGTCGTTGATCGTTGGCACTGAGATCACCGCGAGGTACGCGAGGCGATGCAGGTGAGCCGCGTCGTCGGCGTGGACAGTCGAAAACCCCGACGTGATCACCCGCTTGTCTGCGGCTTTTACGACCCACGGCCGGAGCGGCGCCGGGACGTCGCCTCGGGCAGTATCCGTCGACCCTCCCAAAGCGACCACCGCCAGGTAGCGCAGGATGTAACCCCGAAGCACGACGGCGCTTTAGCGCGCGGCGGGAGTGCGCTCCAATGGATTTGTCGTCGCCCGTGGCACGCTCGTTGCGTACGCCGAGCCCATCCGCCCATCTGGCACCATCCGGCACACGGAGAACTCATGCGCCCCCCTGTACTGCTCACTTCTTTCTTGTTCGTTGGCCTCTTCGTTCTCGTTCTCGTTCCCGTTTCAGCCTGCAGCGACAGTCACGGCGGGGACACCGATGCCGATGTCGACTCCTCGCTGCCCGATGGAGGCGCGGACTCCGGCGCTGACGCCGAGACCCCTGACGCGACACCCGGGGACGGGAGCACCGACGGGGCGATGCCCGCGTGTCCCGCGGACCCCACTGCTGCCGAAGGCACGGCCTGCCCCGTCGAAGGGCAAAACTGCGGTGAGTGCCCCGCCGACCCCTGCGGACACTGCAATGTGCTGCTCTGCACCGGCGGCACGTGGTCACGGCTCGAGGCCTACCCGGCTCCCTGCCACGAGTGCGGTGACGCGGGTCTTTGCACATCCTTGAACGAGTACTGCGAACAAACCCTCTCGGACACCGAGGACCCCGACACCTACCAGTGTTTGCCGCTGCCCGATGCGTGCCTCGAAGACCTGACCTGCGATTGCCTCGGGATGTCGTTGATGTCTGGCGCGTGCACGGGCGAGGGCACGACCGGGCTCACCGTTCAGGTGGGCGGCGCCTGACGCATCATCAATCACAGCCATTGCTCGGCATGGGCGGCCGTGTTTTCGTGTCGCCCATGCGTGCCCACTTCATCCCCTCGTCTCCGCTGTCTCTTCTGTCCCTCCTGGGCTGCTTGTTTGTCCTGACTCAGGCTCCGGTCGCCGCCGCTCAGGATGCGCCGATCTTCGACGACGGCTTCCTCGTGATCCAGCTCGACAACGAGGTGCAGAGCCGCGGAGGAAACCAGCCCTCCGACGTGAACTACCATCCCATGATCCGCATGCGCTTCTTCGGTGCAGTCGAGGCGGGGGATGCGGTGAAGATCCGATGGCGGAGGGGACGTCGTACCTTGGCGGAGATTCGCTGCCCTCTCCAGTCTCGCCAAGGGGACTGGCGCACGGGCCTCAGCGACCGCTGCTGGAACCGTGATGATGTTCAGCTGACGGCTCACGGCGATGTCGAGGTCGATGTGACCTTCGTCGACGACTCCGCCGAGACCGAGACGCTCGTGCGCACCCTGCGGGTGCCGGTGGGCCGGTATTGGTCCTGGGATCGCACCGTCGGGCGGCGGCAGATTTATTCGCCCCGGTATCAGGTTCGGGGCGACGACCTCCTCGGTCTCTCCTACGTCTGGCTTCGTGACCCCTCCCGGACCGAGCCACGAGGTCAGGTGTATTTCTACTATTGGGCGACGCTGGCCAACGACGACACCAACTACCGTGACCCTTCGTGGCGCTGCAGACTCGATGGCGAAGCCGTCCCAGAGCTCAACGTCGACGGCCATCAGGCGATCGAGTCGATCTCGGACATCCGGATCACGGACGTTCAGCGACAGGGCAATACGCGCGAGAGCACCCACTATTCGTGGCGCCTGATGTGGGTCAAACCGCAGATGGTTTGGGGGCCGCAGAACTCCGAGGCGAGCGATCTGCTCTCGACCGACCGCTACAACCTGACCGAGCATCCCGGTGCGTACGTTTGCCGGGTTCGCAACGAGGGCGAGATGGTCCGCGAGTTTCATTTCACGGTGACGCCCGAGGGCACCATCGCGCCCCACCCGGTGCAGGCCGGGGGCGAGCTCTCCCTTCGACCGGGAGCCTTCTTCGTCGAGACGCATTTCCCGCGGCGCAACCCCGCGGAGATGAGCTTCGACCGGGCCGCCGTGCGGGGCAGCGTCGGCTTCGGCCGGTCGTGGCCGAACGACCCTGCCGTTCGCAGCTGGTTGCAAAGCCTGCCTCCCACCTTCGGGCAGAGCGAGCCGCGGGCGCCCCGGGGCGCCCGCTGACCCCATCCGGTGGGGTGAGGTGTGTGCCACCGTGTGTCGTACAGGCCTCAAATTTCTAGGCAATTTCACCCATCGCATTGGCACAGCGGTTGCGGGACACTGCGTCCATGACCCATCGTTCGGCCACCTCTCGCGCCGCCCGCGCAGTTCCGTCTGTTTCCGCGCCGTCGCCCCGGGGCGTCCTCCAGCGGCTCATCCGCAAGAACCGCGCGACGACCCTCGGTCGCTACTTCCGCGGCCTCGCCGGAGCCTCCCTCGCCGCGGGTCTGGCGCTCTCTGCGGGCTGCGCGGATTCGCACTTTCCGACCAATCCCGGTGAGGACGGTTTCCTCCCGCCCCTCTGCGATGCCATGGGCCGCGTGCAGGTCGTCCACGAGATCGACCCGGCGGTGACGAACTACGACTACCTCGCGGCATGGAGTTACGGATTCTTCGTTGGTGAGGGTTTTCTCACCGATGAGGTCGGTACCCGTTGCGAGACCGCGACCGACCGCCCCGCTTGCGAGGCGGCCTTGGACGAGAGCTCCATGGTCCCGGGCAACCACCTCGTCACGAGCGATGGCGACGCCGTCACCCGCTACGGAACCCCCGCCGAGATCAGCACATTCCTCGGCGATGTGAATACGGCCCAGGAGGCGGTCCTCGTCGCGTGGCACGCCGGCTACAACGTGAGCTGCACCGACATATCCGCCGGAGCGGTGCGCGAGCTCGAGGATGGTTGGGAGGTCGTTGGCACGCAAATGACCGCCGACTGCGACCCCGTCGAGACGACGACCTACCTGCTGCACGTGAGCCCGAGCGCGGAGATCACCGTGCTGCACTCGGAGGTCACGAGCAGCACCCCGGGGGTTTGCGTCGGGCGGCGTCCGGTCGGCCTCGCCGATGCGGGAGGCGCTGACGGCAAGACCAAGGTCGCGGCGTTCTTCGCCGAGATCGCCCACCTCGAGGAGAGCGCGGTCACCGCGTTCCAGGTTCTCGCCCACGAGCTTCACGCTCACGGCGCGCCCCTCGAGTTGGTGCGCGCGGCCCGCGAGGCCGCCGAGGACGAAGTCCGCCACACCGTGACGATGACTCGCATCGCCCGGCGTTTTGGAGCCGAGCCGGCCCCGGTGGTCGTAGCGCCTCAGCCCGTGCGCTCGCTCTACGAGATCGCCCTCGACAACGCGACCGAGGGTTGCGTTCGGGAGACCTTCGGCGCGCTGATCGGCACCCACCAAGCGGCCGCCGCCGGCGACGACGAGGTCTCCCAGGCCCTCACGGTCATCGCTGACGACGAGACTCGTCACGCCGCGCTCTCATGGGAGATCGCCGAGTGGATCGACACTCGCTTGACCGACGAAGAGCGCGCGGGTGTACGGCGGGCCCGATCCCGAGCTGTCATCGAGTTGCGCGCTGAGATGCAGTGCACGCCGGACGCCGACCTGGTTCGGGTGGCGGGCGTTCCGACCGCTGAGGCCGCGGTGGCCCTCGTGGACCGCCTCGCCGAGGACCTGTGGAGCGACGAGCGCGCCGCCTGAGGCGCACCTGCCTCAGGGTGCAGGAACGCAGTAGTCGTTGACGCAGGCGACCTCGGGTGGGTCCGCGGTCTCCTGGTCGTTGCAGTCGACTCCGGCGGCCTCTGCTGCGAACGTTTGCTCCGCCTGACGAAGCTGCGTCCTAGACACGACCTTCCAGGCATTGCATACGCCGAGGATGGCCGTGCACTGGCTCGCGTCGCGGCATCCCCTGCGAAGCTCGGCCATGCCGACGTCGACCCTCACGCAGGCGTGGTCTTCGCATCGGGCAACCAGCGGCGGTGCGTGGGCGAGGCCAGAGCAGGTCCGCGTCCTCACCCGGCGACCGAACTCGCGCCGCACCTCGTCAGCCGTGCTGTGGTTGACCGCCGCGACCTGGGAGCACGGACCGGCGACGATTTCGCAATCTCCGTGCGAAGCACACCGGCGTCCGGCGCCGATGGCGTCGCAGAGCCCGTCGGCGCAGAACGCGGCCAACTCGTCCCAGGGACCCTCGGCGCCGATACGGGGTTCACAGCGCGGCCGGGCTCGCCGCGCTGCCATGCGTTCTTCGTAGGCGGCCTTCCGGTCCCGGTGCACGCCCACGTCGTACCCGCACTCGTCGGGGGCCAGCGCGCATTCGGCGTCGGCGGAGCATCGCCGCTCCGCTTCGGATGGGGCCCCCACGGGTGTGCTCGGTGAGGGGTCGGTCGCGCCTTCTGGGATGCTGTCGTCGGGCTTGGGGGCCTCGGTTGGTGTCGTTGGTGTCGTCGGTGTCCTCGGCGTCACAGACGACACCGGCGGCGGCCCCTCCGGCGCAGGCCCGTCCGTCTCGGAGCCACAAGCGGGGAGGGCAAAAAGCGCGGCTATCAGTACGAAGCTCCCGAGGCCCTGCATGGTGGGGATGGTACCGCCGAATGCGAAAAGGTTGCACGTCGTCGCGCCGGGCCACGGCCGAGGTCGCCTTCGTATTGGCCCCTGGTCGGCGATGCGCCCGATGACGATCCCCCGGGTCGCCTCTCCCGCCCGGAGTTTGGGGTCCACCGAGAGGTGTTCGCCGTATGTGGGCAGCACGCCCAAGGCGTGACGCACCAGTGATGTGTGGCGCCCCGCGCGGGGCGCCAAATTCATGCCTTTCTTCAGTGGCGAGGCTAGGCACGCCTGTTGCGAAGACGAGGGACATGGAAGTGCCCATGAACTACACGCCCAAGAACATCGGCCTCGGCGTCCTCGGCGCCATGAGCGTCTGGCCCCTCGTGTACATCCCGCTCTTCATCTGCGTGATGTTCTTCGGCGGCGAGTGGCTCTTCGAATCCTTCCACTACGTCATCGCGGTGCACGGCATGACGACGCTGCTCGGCCTCGCATTGACCGTCGGCTACGCGGTGCACGCGCTCCGCGACGAGCGTCTGCCGATGGAGCAGCGCCTCCTGTGGGCGGTGATTCTCTTCGTGGGCAACCTGCTGGCTGCGCCCGTCTACTTCTACGTGCGCATCCTGAAGGCTCCCGCCCCCCGCTTCGCGGAGAACTGACGTGGCGCTGCACCGAATCCTCTACGGCGCCCTGCTGTACATGCTGCTCGCGGCGGCGTCCGTCACGACGCTCATCTGCACGATGAGCGGGCCCGGGAGGCAAGAGACGCTCCTCCTGATGGGCGTCGCCCTCGTCGCGTGGCTCGTCAGCGGCGTTTTCGTAGCCACTTTTCGCCCGAGTGAGTGAGTGCTCCTTCCCGCCAGCGCCGACTCCGTGCGTGATCCGGCGGTGGACCTCGCCTCCGTTTTCCAGCGCCCCCGGATCGCTCGCGTTCGGACAGGGGCTCTATCTGCCGGCTCGAGCGTCACCGATGCAAAGCTGCTCAGCGCTCGTAGTCGAAGATGCGGGAGTTGGCGATGCGTTGACAGAACCTATCGTTCTCAGTGCTCACTTCGCAGCTGCGGATCCGGCCGATGATACCCGAGGCCGGGAGGTAGTCGTCTTCGTTCAGCGATGGGGGGAGCTCAGGGAGGGCGATCTCGCGCACACCGTTGAAGGCGGTGACGAACCAGACGAACTCATCGGTCTCTTCATTGAGCACGTCGAGCACCGTAAACACGTCTTCGTCGAACGCGTAGCGCACGGGCGCGTGCAGGGGGCTGGCGGCTCCGAACGCGGGCTCGGCGACCTCCGGGGAGTCGAGGAACACGATGTCTGGGGTGCCACCCGCGGGTGGTCCCGGTACGATGACGAAGGACGTGAGTGGCGCCCGGCTCAGCAGGTATCGCGTCTGTATTTCCGGGACTTCGGTGGGCGCGGCCCACGTCACGTTGTAGTCCCAGGCCATCATGTCGGCGCTCGCCGTCACGAGTGTGGGGCTGCCCAAGAACGACGCGATGTTCGGATCCGCGCCCGCGACGATGATGTAGGGCGTCGCATCCTCGAGGGTGTGGCCCGGGGTGGTGAGCGGGAGCGTGCCGGTCGCCGTCTCGTAAGGCACGTCGACGCTCATGTCGATGTCGAGCGTGGTGTCGGCGGTGACGGCCTCTGAGGATGCGATAGAGGTTCCGTAGAAGGTCTGGTTCCATTCGCCGGCGGAGTTCATGAACGAGAACTCCGTGGCGATTAGGGTGAAGGGTACGCCGACTGGCACCTCCACCTCGTAGTTTGGGCCTAGCCCCTGAGAGGCTTGGCCAGCCGCCCCGGTCGCACTCACGTTGAAGTAGTGGGTGGGGTCGTCGACATTGGTCAGCGTTCCGCTCACCGTGACGCGCTCGGGCGGCACCCGGAGGAAGACGGGTACACGATCGTCGTTGGCGCGGATGCGCACCATGTCCACGTCACGCGTGACGCCGGACTGAAGGACGAAGCCCTCTGCTGCGATCGTGAGATAGCCCGCCGCGCTTTCGATGGTGACGTTGTCGAAGCTGACGCGGCCGGTCGCGTCGGTGACGCCTTCGAACTGGGTCCCCGACGCCTCGACGAAACCGACGGTGGCGCCCTCGATGACGCTCTCGTCGTCAGCTGCGTAGAACACGAAGCTGATCGTCTCGCCAGCGCCGGGACCCGTGTCGGCGGTCCCGGTGTCGCTGCCGGTATCTGTCGGCGTGCCGCTATCTGCGGGCGGTGTGCCGTCATCTCCGCAAGCGATGAGCACGAGCGCAAGAATGCCTGCGAGTGTAAGTCGAGTCACAAATCCCCCCTTAGGCGTGCGTGTGAAGAGCGCACGCCGATTCCGAGCTTCGTACACGATGCGGCAAAGCCTGAGAAGGCACGCTCCGCGCCGAGGTCTCGAAGGGTCGACGTCAGCGGCCCCACGACTGCCGACACGTCTCGTCAAGCTTCGTGCAGGCACTGCCCCGCTCCGCAGCCCCCCTGGATTGATCGGGTCGTGGTTCACGCCCCGCTTCACAACCTTGCTGTACCGATCGCGTCGCAGCGCGGCGATCAATACGAAGCTCCCGAGGCCCTGCATGGCGGCATTGGTACCGCCCTATGCGAAAAGGTTGCACGCCGTCGCCCCGGCCCACACCCGAGGTCGCCTTCGTATTGGCCCCTGGTCGGCGGTTGATGGCGGCCGAATGCCGCGACGGCCATCGTCTGCTACGGTCCCGCGCGCCCATTTTTAGGGGGGTCCGTATGGCAGGCGAAAAATCCGTGGCAGTCACCGCTCAAGCTCAAAGTCTCGGCGACCAATTCAGGGCCTTTGGACGGGTCTTCTGGATCGGCAACTCGATGGAGATGATCGAGCGGCTGGCCTACTACGGCCTGCGCGCGGTCGTCGCCCTCTACATCGTTGTGGCCCTCGAAGACGGTGGGCCCGAGTTCAGTCAGGTCGACAAGGGCATCATCTTCGCCTGGTGGGCGGCGGTGCAGTCGTTCGTGCCCATCTTCACCGGCGGTTTCGCCGACCGCTACGGCTACAAGGTGACGGTCGGCATCAGCATCGCGGTCAAGATCGCCGGCTACTTGGTGATGGCCTATGCCATCGAGCTCGGGGCGATGACCAGCGCCGGCGCGAGCGTCGACGTCGCGGGCCATGGCCACGTGTACGGATGGTTCCTCGCGGGCGCTTGCCTGCTCGCCCTAGGCACCGCGATCTTCAAGCCGGGCATTCAGCCGATCATCGCGCTCCAGCTCAAGGCGTCGAACGCCTCCCTCGGGTGGTCGGTCTTCTATCAGATTGTCAACGTCGGCGGCTTCCTCGGGCCCTACCTCGCCGGCGCGATGCGCCTCATGTCTTGGCGCTACGTCTTCATCTCCTGCGCCGTCATCGTCGCGGTCAACTGGCTCGTGCTCCTGACCTTCGACGAGCCGGATCAGGAGAAAGTCGACGACTATGGATCGACCGACACCTTCGCTTCTTTCAAGGTGCTCTGGGAATCGTTCATCGGCATCTGCGAGCCGCGGTTGATGGGCTTCTTGGTCATCTTCTCGGGCTTCTGGGCAATGTTCTTCCAGCTCTTCGATCTCCTGCCCAACTACATCGACGACTGGGTCGATAGCCGCGGTCTCTCCGAGGGCCTGGTGGCTCCGCTCTTTGGCCTCTTTGGGTCCGAGTTGCCGGAGGCCTGGAATGGCCTCGTGCCCCCCGAGCACATGATCAACATCAACGCGGGCATGTGCATGACACTGGCCTTCGCCATCGGCTTCCTCACCGGCAAGGTACGGTCGATGACGGCGATGGTGTCGGGCATCCTCATCGCGGCCGCGGCGATCTACGGCCTCGGCGTGTCGAACAACGGCTGGTGGATCATCTTCTGCATCGCGTCCTTCTCGATCGGCGAGCTGATGAGCAGCCCGACCAAGATGCGCTACTTCTCCAGCATCGCGCCCCCCGGGCGTAAGGGCATGTACCTCGGCTACGTCAACGCGACGGGCGGCATCGGCTGGGCCCTCGGGGCCCTCATCGCCGGCGAGATGTACGAAGCGAACGGCGACAAAGTCGTCCTGGCGCGCCGTCACCTCGTCGACGAGCTCGGTCAAAATGCGGATGCGGTTGCCGAGTTGGCCAAGTCCGACGTGATGCCGCGTCTCGCCGAGGTGGCCGGTACGAGCGTCTGGGACGCGCAGCAGATGCTCTTTTCGACCTACGACCCATCGACGATCTGGACGCACTTCGCCATCATCGGCCTGGCCTCGATGGGTGGCCTCATCGCCTTCGACGTCATCACGCGTTTCAAGGTGCAGGGCGAACCCTACCTCTTGACCGCCATCGTCTTTGGCCTCTCGTGGTTCACCTACGGCCTCCAGTGGGCGGCCATCTTCTCAGCGATGATGGCCCTCTACATGGTCGTCCAGCGCCTCAAGCCCGAATGGCTCCCGCAGGGTCAGGGCGAAGAGGACGTGGTGCCGGCGGCGAGCCAAGATGAAGCAAAGGACGAGAGCGGCGACAAGAAGGACGACTGAGCGAGCGTCCGCTTCGCGCCATCACGCCGGGACGTCCGTCCCCTTCCTTCGTCCGTAGTACATCCCGCAACGAGCCCATGGCCGCGACTCGGGCGCTCAGGGGGCTTCCGGCTCGATGCTTTCGATCGGCTCGGGTACGGGCAGAGTCGTGGCCTCGAGGTTCGCATCGTTGTCGAAGGCGACCATGTCGGTGAGGCGCCCGAGCTCGTACTCCTGTTGCACGCAGGCTCCTATTTGGTGGCCGCGCACGACGCCGTCGTGCAGGTCCATCCGGCCGTTGTTCGAGAGCTGCACGCCGCAGGTGCCTGAATCGAGGATGGAGAAGCGGTTCAGCACGACGTCTGCTTGAACATAGGATCCGACACCAATCGTGATTCCGTGGCCGGGACACTCGGAGCACGTGGCGGGCATGACGTCCCGCACGACGACGTCGGTCAGAGTCAAGTGAGCACCGGCCCTCCGCGCGTCGGCGCCCAATCCGTGGGCGCGGTCCACGAGGACCCGGGTGCCTGTGATCTCGGCGTCGTAGATGACGCCGAGGCCGTGGCCGAAGCGCCCGTCGGTCAGTGGCTGAGTATCGATGATCGCCACATCCGTGAATTGAACCGACGCTCCGCCAACCGCGACCAGGACGCCGACGTCTTGATTCTCTTCGATGATGGCGCGTTCGAGCTCCAGGGACGCGCCGAGTTGAACCATCACGCCGCGGCCGTTCATCACGGTCGACCAGGTCACGGGATTCGTCGCCCGAACCTCCACGTCGACGAAGCGGGACTGCGCGATGTCGTTCTGCGTCCAGAGGCCGTGGCCGGCGTTGCGCGCGAAGAGGCTGCGCTCGACATCCAGTCGACCCCCGTGCAGGCACGCCCCGCCGAGGTGGGGAAGGCCTTCCTCCTCGGGCGCCGTAGTGTCCAATACGATGAGATCCCTCGCCGACGCGACGGTCCCCGCCACCTGGAGTTCGAGGCCGCACCGCACGCTCTTCGAGATGGTCGTCCGAGTCATCGTGAGCGTGCCTTCTCGGGCGTAGACCCCGACCTCGCCGGTCTCTTCGACGACGACATCCTCGAGGGTCATCTCCGAGTCCGGGTGCGAGGTGAATACGCCGGTGTGGGCGCTGCGCGAGAGGTGGCTCCTCCGCACAGTGAGTCGTCCTCCCGCTTCGACCGCGACGGCCCGGGCGACGCCCCGGGAGTCGAGGTGCACGTCACCCACCCGCACATCCTCGAGCAGGATCTCGGGTTTCTCCATTACGCCCTCCTGACCGAGGGAGAAGACGGCTGTTTCACTTGCGCCGACGACCTCGCCACGTCGCATCTCCACTCGCGCGCCGCTCTCCACCACGAGCGCGCGGCCGTAGCGCCCGGTGTCCGCGGCGACCGCCGTATCCCGGATGGCCACGTCGGTCATCGTCACGGTCGCGCCCTCGGTGACGGACACGCCGGTCAATTGGGCCCCTTCGATGACGACGGATTCGAAGGAGACTGACGCGTCGTCTCCGGCCACCGTCACCCCGCGGCGGCTTCCGCCATCGATGCGCAGGTTCGCGACCGACGTATCCGGCGCGTAAACCCGGAGCACCGCGCGCGCCGTGCCGGAAGTGTAGGTGAGCGTCGTGCCGCCGACGCAGGTGCCGAGAAGCCTCACTCCCGTGGGGATGACGATTCCGGCGACATACCTTCCTGTCCCGAAGACGAGCGTGCTGCCTGGGGTTAGGCTCGTCAGGTCCACTTGGGACAGCGTCCGATACGGGCTCTCCCTCGTCCCGGTCCCACCGAGGGGGGCCGTGCTGCTCAGGAAAACCGCGGGGCCCGTAGGGATCTCCATGGGCCAACCGTCGACCGCGCACTCGGTGCCGATCAGCTCGCACCCGGACTGCCCGGGGAAGTGCGCTTCGTCGGGGCGGGCGCACGCCGCCGGCGGGCCGTCCGGGTAGGGCGTGCACCGGGCGGCGCTGCCTTCGCTCAGCTCGGCCCAGCCATCGGGACAGGGCGTCATCTGCGGCGCAACGACGGGCGGTCGCCCCTCCGGGAGCCAAGGAAGGATCGCGGGGCTGGTGGCGTCGGGCGCCGAGCTATCGCCGGCATCTGCGCCGCCGTCGTCGAGCCCCTCCGAGCTGCCGCAGCCCGCGAGCCCCAGGAGCACCAGGAGGGTCAGGAGGGTCAGGACGGTCAGGGTGGCCGTCGCAGGGAGCCGCATGAGCCCATCCTAGCAGGCGCGCCGCAGATTCGTCGCAGGGAGTCCTCCGGGCGCGACGTCTGCGCGAGACCGCCGCGTCCCCGACGAGCGCCCTCTGTGGCCGCGTCGGCTATTCGTGTACGAAGGGGTCACTACGCCCTCTCGAGCGCGAAGAAGAAGTGATCGCCCTCGCCGCGGCTGGCGTTGATGCCGCCGATGCCGAGTACCGTGTCGTTCGAGAGGGGTTTCACCTCGTCGTAGAGCGCGCCCCGAATGGGGCGCGGCAGCTTCGAGACGTCGTAGGTCAGGCCGAACGCTTCGGTATCGCGCCACCGGGATGGGCCCGGCTGCACCTCGAAGCGGCCCAGGGCCACTTGGGGGCTGAAGAAGAACCAGAGGCGGCGGTCGAAGTCGACGCCGAAGGGGAACCACTCGAAGCCGATGCGCTCGCTCCAGCGCCAGAGCGGGCGCCGCGATGTCGCGTGGTCGATGCGCAGGAGAACGTGCCCGCGGTAGCGACCGCGCGGCGGCGTGAGGTCTCGGGGAGCTGTCCAGAGCGCCTCGAGCTCGCCCCGGGACATCGAACGGAGCTCGGTCATCGTGGGTCCGGTCGTCATCGGGTCAGGCCCTCACGGCGCCGCGCACGGCCTCGATGATCCGCGGCACGTCAGGCAGACACCGCCCCTCGAGGGCGGAGGCGTAGGGGATGGGTACGTCGGCCCCGGCGATGCGGCGCGGGGCAGCGCGCAGCGCGCCGAAGAGCTTCTCGCTCACCCGTGACACGACCTCGCCGCCGAAGCCGTGGGTGAGGGGCGCGTCCTCGAGGGTCACCAGGCGCCCCGTCTTGATGACGCTCTTGGCGATGGTCTCGAAGTCGAGGGGCACCAGCGTCCGCGGGTCGACCACCTCGACGTCGATGCCCTCCCGGCTGAGCTCGACGGCCGCGGCCTCGGCCTTCATGAGCGCTGCGCCCACGGTGACGAGGGTGACGTCCGCGCCCTCGCGGACCACCCGGCCGACGCCGAGGGGCGCGAGATGATCGCCCTCGGGCACCTTTCCGGTAGCCGCGTAGAGCATCTTGTTCTCGAAGAAGACGACGGGGTTGTTCGAGCGGATGGCGGCCTTGAGCAGGCCCTTGGCGTCGGCTGGCGTGCCTGGGGCGACGACGATGAGGCCCGGGATGCCGGTCAAGAGCGCCTCGAAGCTCTGCGAGTGCTGCGCCGCCATGCCGAGGCCGGCGCCCCCGGGGGTGCGAACGACGAGGGGCATCTGGACCTGGCCCCCCGACATGTAGCGCAGCTTGGCGGCGTTGTTGACGATGGGGTCCATGCAGCAGGTGAGGAAGTCCGAGAAGAGGATCTCCGCCACGGGCCGCGCCCCGGCCATCGCCGCGCCCACCGCCGAGCCCACGATGGCGTACTCGCTGATGGGCGTGTCGATGATGCGCTCGGTTCCCAGCGTCTCGACGAGACCCGTAGTCACGGCGAAGTAGCCGCCCCGGGTCACGTCCTCGCCGAGGAGGTAGACGCGCTCGTCGCGCTCCATCTCTTCGCGCAGCGCTTCCCGGAGAGCCTCCGAGCAGCTCATCTCGCGGGACCCACCGGTTGTGATGCGCGGTTGCCAGAGTTCGCGCAGGTCCGGCGCGAAGACGTCGTCCGCGATGTGCTCTTCGCTCGGCTCGGGGCTCTCGAGGGCCGCCGCGAGGGAGTCCTCTACGGCACGTTGGGCATCGGCCTCGAGGGCGTCGTCGTTGTCTCCCTTGCCGAGGACCGCGGTCCACCCTTGGATGGGGCAGCGCGCCTTTGCGGCTTCGAGTTCTCCGTCGGGGCGGTAGTCGCAGGGGTCGCCTTCCATGTGGCCGTGCCAGCGGTAGGTCTCACAGACGACGAGGGTCGGCCCATCGCCGCGCCGCGCTCGTTCGACCGCCTCTCCCATGGTCTCGTAGACGGCCCAGACGTCGTTGCCATCGCAGGTGACGGAGGGCATGCCGTAGGACACGGCGCGGGCTTCGAGGCTCGGGGCCCGCGTGTGTTTCGCGACGGCGGTGAACTCCCCGTAGCGATTGTCTTCGAGGACGAAGACAGCGGGCAGGCGAAAGAGCGACGCCATGTTCAGGGCCTCGTGGAACATGCCCTGGTTGGTCGCCCCGTCTCCGAAGAACGCGACCGCGACCTGGGAGCCGCCGCGCATCTGCACCGCGTGGGCGGCGCCGGTGGCGATGAGGGGGCTCGCCCCGACGATGCCGTTCGCCCCGAGGGCGCCCACGGTTGCGTCGGTGACGTGCATCGAGCCGCCCTTGCCGCCGCAGAGGCCGCCCGAGCGCGCCATGATCTCGGCCATCATGCCGCCGAGGGGCGCGCCCTTGGCGAGCATGTGTCCGTGGCCCCGGTGGGTCGTGGCCATGTAGTCGTCGGGGCGAAGGGCGAAGCAGGCGCCGACGGCGGTCGCTTCTTGGCCGATGCTCAGGTGAATCGCCTCGGTCGGCACTTGCCCGGTGGCGTAGAGCGCGGCGAGCTTTTCTTCGAAGGCGCGCACCAGGCGCATGCGCCGGAGCATCTCGACTTTGAGTTCGTGCGGGTCTTCTGGGAGGTCCGACTCTCGAAACCGAACGGGCGCTTCATCCAGGCGATCGACGAGGGGGACCCGTGCGCCGAGGCCGTCGTCGGTGAAATCGAGGGGCACGTGTTGGCGATGGGTGAGGCGTCGCAGTCGCCCCATGGAGTCGTGGCCGAGGCCCTCGAGGCGGCGGCGCCATCGTTCGACCACGCCCCTCGTCTCGTCAGCGTCCCGGGGGATGGTGTGCTCCATGCCCAACTCCGAGAGCACCTGGCGGTAGACCGGAAAGGCCGGCTTGATCGCCGGCAGGGGCGGGAGGGCCGTCGTGATGTCACCCCGCGAGGTGACTTTGCGGCTCGCGAACGCCTGCGGCACGTTGAGCTCGCCGATCCAGCAGTCGTGGGCCACGTCGGCCGACTGGAAGAGCTCGAGGGCTGG
>Ga0164313_10001736_pt1 | contig 19412 bp, 32 predicted proteins | sample GuaBasSedimGuay4_FD_113735 | JGI IMG/M metagenome (GOLD analysis project Ga0164313, IMG submission 113735) | Subseafloor sediment microbial communities from Guaymas Basin, Gulf of California, Mexico - Guay4, Core 4569-4, 0-3 cm | ecosystem: Environmental > Aquatic > Marine > Hydrothermal vents... | reverse complement strand
TACCCCGCGTCGCACCCGATCTCCCTGATGTAGCCCTCGAGCACTCCCAGGTTGTACTGCGCCTCCTTGGCCATCTGCCACATGCACCACTTGGCATCGGACGAAACGGTCTCCCCTTTGATTTTGTCGATCAGGTCGTAGAACTCCGACATGAGTTCCATCCGGCGTTCGGTGGCGATGTCCACTGCGACCTGATCTTCGTGTTCGTCACTCATTGAAATCGAACTCTCCCGCCCTGATAAGCTCAGGGTCGTCGTCGGGGGCGATCAGCCACCACTTCGGCTCAGCAACGTGCTTCTCTGCCCATGCTTCGAGAAAACGGTTCAGCTCCGCCTCGGCCTCGGCAGTAGCGTCCGGCCAGCCGTCCGGATCTTCGACATCGTCGCAGGCACTGTCGGCCATCATCTCGAGGATGTCGCCAGCCGTAGGTAGGTGAGCCTGGGTGCAATCGTAGAATCCTTCGGCTACCCAGAAGTCCTTCTTGGGGCAACACGCACGCCCCTCCTCGATTGCCTCAGCCCGAGTAAGAAAGCACCCGTTGTAGCGCTCGTACCGTGCTTCGCACCATCCCCAGACCATTACGCCAGCTCCAGCCTGAGCCGAAGTACCAGCTTCACCTTCACCTCCACGGGCTCGTCACATGACTCGCACCACACACTGCACTCAAACGGCGAGTTGGTACACGGGTAGCTCAGATAGGCTTTGCCGAAGTCCTTTGACGCCACCCCTCCGCATCTAGGACAGGTGGCGGTTAGAGTACACGGCACATACGTGCGCTTGCCAAGCTCGATCTGCTCGTCCCGATGCTTGAGTTCAATCATTGCAATCCTCCTCGGCTACCATCGCCTCAAGCTCGCTTATCCGCTCCTGGAGTACGGACTGGTCGTTACTGGCCTCGCGGACCTCCCCCTCGGCATCTTCAAGTTGATTCTTGAGCTCCTCGACCTTCTCCGTGAGCCGCTCGTTCTCCGTCTCCAGCGCTTCGTAGTCGCCCTCCAGACCATCGACGTGGTCGGAGAGCTCCTCCGCATAGGTGAAGATGTCATCGGCGCCAAGGCGACGAAGACTCTCAAGGTCGGGGCCAACGGGTTTGTCGTCTCTTCCCATGTCAATCTCCTTTCGGGCGTGAAGTGCCACAAAGTAAGCAGTACGGGCAGGCCCCCGTGTCCCATTCGTGAACACAGCCGATTGCTCGTCGCAGCCCGTCCCTCAGCTCCTTGATGACCTGCGGAATACCGTCCCAGTCTGGGCCACCCTGTAAATCGACCACCTCGTCGCTAATCGCCTTCAACAAAGTCTCGGCGCGACCCTTGTCGGCGCATAGCTTGCTCGCCCTGCGCTCCAGATCAAGCGTGCACCTCGAGCACGTCACCGGATAGCTGTCCTTCTCGCATATCGCACACTCATACTCAGCCATGATGCCTCACCGGTATCTCCACGCCCAAAAGGATGCAGGCTCGGCGGATATCGCCAACGGTAATGTCGTTGCTGTTCAATCCCCAAGCAACATAGTCGCCGGGAAGGGTCGCCTGACAAATGTCGACGACGTTGGCAAGCGGCAGGAGCGCCTTCTCGAGCTCCTCGATGCGCTCGGCAGCGTCGCAGAGCAAGCTGATGTAGTCATCAACCTCCTCACCTGGCTCTTCCTTGCGCCACCTCTCAATACGCTCCCTAACGTCACTCCTGTCAGTCATTTATCCACTCCAGAGTCAAACGGGCATGGCACGGCCCACACAAATTACCGGTCCGGCACGATATCTTATTGCACGACACTTTCGCGGCCCACTCCAACGCTGCCACAACGTGCTTTTCGAGCTCGTGGGCCGTCGGGCTGCCAGATACCACTTCCGCCAGCGCTGCCCTGGCCATACCGGCGGCTCTGTCGATGCGCTCTTTGATGCCGGCCCGGCCCGCGCCCTCTTGGACAGAGCCAGAGATGCTGTAGAGTTCATTTTTGAGCACCAGAAGCGTCCTGTTGGTGAGAGCGACCACCACTCGAAGCGATTCAACCTGCTTCGAGTGGTCACAGAGATGCCTGGCGTTGGGATGTCCCAAGAGAAGATGGCACTTGGAGCATTCTTTGTAGGAGTGGGTCACTTACCCCTTCTTCCAGTCACGCTTCTTGGTGATCATGAGTGGCACCCCGCAGTGCATTCGCCACGCCACATCGGACAGCCATAGCAGTGGTCGCCGCCACGCTCACACGACTTCTCGATAAACCCGGCCATCTCGAACACCTCCTGCACAGGCTCGTCACTGTCGGCCGGCCATGAACCACTGCGGACACGGTCGACAAACTTCTTCACCGCCTCGTTGGCAATGAAACTCTTATCCGCCGGACTTATCTGCCTCCGTCCAAGGTTGGGTATGAACTTGCCCATTACGGCCGATGCAATCTCGCCGCCATCGTCCGACTCGTACACGGTCACGTCTACCGTTTTGAGGTCGGCATGGTTCCCCAGGTGGTTTTCCTCAAAAACACAACGCCAGCCATCGTGGGGATGTCTTACTGGACAACGCTTCATTCTCCACCCAGCCCTTCGCAATCGTCCCAGCCGCAAGCACGAAGCAACTCCTTCGCACCAGCCCTGGCATCAGTATCGCCAGGGCTGGTGCGATGCAGCAGCAAGCGTTGGATAGCCCTCCTCGCATCGTACAACTGTGCCGTCCACTTCGAGATGATCCGCTTCGCGCCGCCCTCACGCTCCTCATACGCCTCCTCGACCATGTTCAGCTTGGTGCGTGTGCGGCAAAGCGCCTTTCCGTTAGCCGTCGCCAGCCGATTGGCCCGCTCCACCTCCGTCAAGAGTTCTTCGACCCGTGTGTTGATAGGATTGGCGGCCAGGTGCTTGAGCTTGATGTGCTCGTCCCGAGTCCTCTCGTACAAAGCGGCCAGCGCATCGTAGGCGTCGCGGTCTCTGTCGACCTTCTTCTTAAGGCTCGCATGCTCCTCGTTCAGGCCGTTGTAGAGGGCGGTAAGGTTTTTGCGCTTGGTCTCGAGGTCGGAGACCGTGGTCTTGAGGTCTCGCAAGCAGGTCGCCTGGGTCTCGTTCTCTCGATGTAGCTCGAGCTCTTGACGCTCGAACCGCTTGGTAACCTCCTGCTCCACCTCGGCCTCCGCCTCATAGATGAGATCGCGGATCTTACGTATGTACTTCTCGGCCCACTTCTCTTTGTCGTTCTCCATGACTACTCCATGTCGTATCGGATCGATACGGCGACTTTCTTCGGGACCACAACCTTGCCCTTGATGACCACAGTGCTTGTGCCCCAGTAGTTCGGGTCAGACGCCGATGGAACAACCTGGCAAAAGTTATCCTCGTCCCACCCATCTTCATTCATCTCTGAAAGCAACGTCTCCTTGTCCCATGCATCGATATAGATGCCGTCCTCAGTTGTCCTGATTACGATGTATTGTTCTTCGTCCATGGTGCCTTCCTACCAGCCCTGGTATGGAGCTGGATATCTTTCTAGGATCCGTCGCCACCGCCATTCATAGTATGGCGACAGCGCCCAGTATTTGAGCAATACAGACCACTTCATATCCGCCTTATGCCCTACTCTGTCCAGTCCGCAGGGTCGTCGCAATAGTTCCAACCGAACATCTCCCAGAACGCCTCGCGCAAACCACCATGCGGCACACACCCCATGTCGCTCATGATGTACATGCACGGCGCGCATGTCTTGAAATGAGACCAATAGCCCTCGCAGAGGCTATCCACGTGCTCGTAGATGGTCCCAGGCATAATGGCGTCACTACACTCAACGCAGCGATGCGCCTTGCGAGCCTTGCGGATGGTTCGCTCGTAGATAGCGCTAGTTCCGTTGTCCTCCCATGAGCAACTACACCCACCGGCGAGATTGCCCATGTCGGTGCTCATCGGTTGAGCTCGCCTTCGTCAGTGTCTACGCCCTCTTCCGGCTGTGACCGCAAGTAGGGAATTCGCGACCCGCCCGGCATTAGCGCCTGCTGGATGCGGTCAACAACGACCTTTGGCGTTTCGCGCACCTCCATATAGCTGTCGGTAACGAAGTAGACTTGGCACCCGTCAACCCTTGGCGAAAAGCTGACCGGTATAATCGACCGAACCAGATCGGCCCTAATGAATGCGGTCCCGCCTGCGTGTTCTACCGGAATGAACACTGCCCTACCCATTTCGCGGTACGGGTTCATGGCTTCTCCTCGGGTGGAACGGCTAAGTTCAAGGATGTTTCTGCCTCAATCGCCTCTGTGCATTTGCACGGGTCGCCCCTACCAAGCCTCACCGCGACGTTGCATACAACGCAACGCCACGGGGTTTCGCCAGTGAGCCGTTCGCAGAATGCCTGCCTAGCTCGCCTTGCTGCTGTGGTCGGCATAGTGGGCTCACATATCCGTGGTGTGGCCTCTACGAGGCTCAGACGGATGCTCTTCGATGTGCTTGTCTACGGCCGTCAGCAACCTCGATGCCCGTACAACGCTCTCGTATGCCGACAGCCGTGGACCGCCCGCCCGGCCGAGCTTGATGCCCACCTCAATCCCATCACCGGCATTGACGATCGCTGCCATCACGCCGAGTAGTTGTCGCTTGTTGTCTCTAGTCATGGTTCACCTCCGCTGTTGCATACGACTCTTCGGTGCACTTGCAATGCACAATGTCCGCCTTCACCCAACGCTTGTCTACTCTCACCTCCATCGCCGGCCACTGGGTACATCTCGCATAACCGCGGCCAAGCTTGTAGCTGTAGTCAGTACAGGGCTTCGCAATCTTGACCGGGCGCTCACAGCTCGGCACGCCAGTGAAGGCGAAGATGATAGCCGCAACGATGAGACAGAAGATGCCGATAGGCATGAACGTCCCGATGAACCAACCAGAGTTCTCGTAGCCCTCGGCAAGCCCCCTAACCCAGCCCTTGGATATCTTCGACACTACGGCAAGTCCTCCCACGAGATGATGGCCTGCTGCTGATAACACTTGCCGGCAGTGAAGAACCACCTAAAGTGGTCCCCGTCCTCGCCCGTAACCTCGACGTAAGAGCCGTCAACGACATAGGGGGCAAGCGCTTTGAATAGCTCCTCCTCGCGCCAGCACTTCTCGCCCTCATACCGGATACCAACAACATTGTCGCCAGTGTCCTCAACCAACCTCCACCCAAAAGCGGATACGACAATCGCCAGGGTGTCTACGTCGTCGTGATCGCGAATCTCGTCGGCGATCTCTTCCTGCACACTGCTGTTGCCGATCTGCATGATGGCTGCGTGCGCCCGCTGCTTGTCCTCCTGCCTGATGTGGAAGTCCGCCTTCTGTAGTCGAATGCAATAGCTCATTCCTGCTCCTCCCCTAACGCTTGCGCAGCAAGCTTGCTCCAATGCACCCAGGGGATGCCAGGCCTAGATGCAGCGTCCAGATCGCGAATTGCGATGAGAGCGTCCTGGTACCGAGAGGCCACTGTCGTTAGCTCAAAAACATCAGGCCCAGACCCGACGTCGTCCCCTATGACACGCATGGCTGCAGTAGCCCTGCACTGCCAACACTCCTCGAAGCAAGGAATGTCCCCGTTGCAGAACTCTGCACCCGCAAAGAAGCTTTTCACCTCCCTCACGAGGACCTTGAATCCGTCGATTCGCTCGAGCAACTCATGGTTGTGGGTGTGCTCAGTGTTGAAGTCTTTTTGTAGCTCGGCGTACTCCACCTTGAGCAGCTCAACAAGCTCGAGTACGGCCAAGCTGTCCCTGGCATCGATGTCGTCAAGCAGTTTTTGGAGCTGCCTGCTCAGATGCTCATTGTTATCGTCATCGGAGTAGTCGTCGAACTCCTCGATGAGCTTCTCGATGCCTTGACGTAGCTCCTCAGCCTCACACTGATTGTGCAACGCCATCTTGCGCTCGATCTCGGCTCGCTGCGCCTTTAGACGGTCGTATTCGTGGCTGTCCACTACGCACCCCCATCGCCAGCCTTGAGGTTGTCAAGCCGCTCCTGCACCGTCGGCTGGTCCAAGTGGCCTTTCAGCACCTCAACCAGCTCGGAGAAGTTGGCCGCCAACCTCTTCTGCTCAGTCATCGCGTTGCCCGGCTGCAAGACAACAACGTACCCGCTGTCGATCTTCTCGATGCTTACATGCTTGTTCATGTCGGTTCTCCTGTTGCAACAAGCGGGGGCGGGCCAAGATGGTCAGCGAGGCATTTCTCGCAGCGGTGCTGATACCTGCCCGAAGGCTCGTCGCAGTCAATGCACAAAGTGCGCTGCTCCTCGAGTGCGTCGGTGATTAGCTCTTCAAGCACGTCAGCGACCCTGTCGCCAATGGGCTTCACCAGGTATTCGGCCGTCTCACGGGCCAATTGCTCGATACGCTCTTGCTTCATCCGTTCTCCCTCCCAGGGAGTGCCCCGTAAGGGCAAGTATCGTGTGGCCTGGTGTCGTGCAACGATCGCCACAGCACGTTGATAAGCTCTTCGAAAGTCCGGGCAACATGCACCCCGTCGTGGTTCGGCTCTATTCCACCCACGCGGTACTTCGCATGCACCGTGAAACCATTCTTGACCACGGCGACCTTCGAAGTGGTCCCTTTCGACCCTCGTCGCATGCGATACGGCTGTGGCCTGGACTCTTTCATTGCCTCTTCTTCGGTGGATGATCTGGGTCGGAACTCGAGCTTGTGGCACTCGCATGGGTTGACACACCCATGCCCATCGCAAGCCGGCAGCGGCCCACTTATCGAGTGAACATACCAACGTGGGTCGCAGAACTCTTCACAGCCAAGAACTGCGCACTTGGCCATCGTCTTCACCGTCATTTCTTCCTCCAGCGGCACCAGGCTCGATGTATGAACAACCCGGCGGCAGTCAGTATCCCAACCTCACCCACTCCCATACAGCAACACATTACTTCTTACCCTTCGCGTACTCGGCGACATCCTCGAGGCGTAACTCGAACATGTCCAGTTTTTGGTTAGCCTTCTCGTAGGCCTTGCGCAACTTCTTGACCTCTCTCAACGAGGTCTTTACGGCCTTGCGCAGATCGCCCCAGCACTGTGAAAGCTCTTCTTGGTCAACCTCCATTGGGTGACCCGGTGCAGGGTCCTCGGTTATCTCGGCGATCTCAACCAGTGACGCCGATGCCTCGGCCATGGCGTCCGTTAGGCCGCTGTAGTCTACCCACAACACATCTTCGACGTGGTCGAGTGTGCGACCGACCCTCTCGGCCTCTTTGCTAATGGCGACGTACTTCTTCTTCTCGGCCTTCTGCTCTTTGGTCAGTGGTATGTTGCGGTCCTCCTCGATGCGCCTGAGCATGTGAACGAGATTGTCGTAGCCGTGCTTCTTGAGGAGATTAGTGAGGCTCTCCTCTTGTGTTTTCTGTCTTGCCATCGGTCTCCTTGTGGCTGCACGCCTTGGGTATGCGTGCAATCCTGTGTATGAGGTGCTCTGAATGCCTTATGCCGAGATTGGCGGGGGCGGGACACTCGCTCTCTTGTAGATCTCCTCCAAGTCCCACAGGTCCTCGGCAATCCTACGCATGCGAACACGCACCTGGTCGGTAAGGTGCTTGCCTGTGGCACTGCGCACCTGGGTGAACAGGTTGTTGATGACGTTGATCTGCGTCTCGGCCCTCAGCGCCATGCCGCGATCGATGATGCCCTTGGCCGCGGCGGCCTTCTCCATGTCTGTGAGTACTCGGTCGGTCTTGCACTCGACCAGCGCCTCCTCGGCCTTGCGTAGATGCTTCAGGTTCCGCATGGCCCAAGCATGGAGCTCTGGCCGCGTCATTGGCGTCTCCTGCTTCACGCACTGAGGCAGGCATGGGCAATGGTTGCACTCGAAACAGTTCTCGAATTCGTCTGCGTCACTCATCTAGGTTCATCCCGTCCTTCTTTTAGAGTGGAGTAGCGCACACCACCCCGGCGTGGGCTCGTCGGTGTAGACAGGACTGCCGTGTCCTTCCTGTTTGGCACACTCTGTCGGCTCCATGCACAGGTAGGCGAAGAAACCATAGCCCGTGCGACTAGCAAGGTGGTCGCAACCCTTGCACGTATAGAGGACGATCCGCGTCGGGCCGAATTGCTTCTCATTCATCGTCGTACTCTATGTTGTGACCGCAGTACGGGCAGAACGCCCACGGATGCCAGCCACCGGATGGCGGTTTGCGCGTTGAGATACACGGACGGGTCTTCCCTATCTCTGTCGATAGCAACTGAACAGCCCCATCGGCTATGGCGCTCTCGAGCTTGAGGCAGCATGGATCGCGCAGCACGTACTTCAGAACGATCACGTTCTTCTTCGCGTCCTTGTCGCTACTCATCGTTCTCCACCGTATGCCGTCCCGAGTGCCCCGCAGGTAGAGAACAGATAGCTCCGCTCGAACCCATTCGATGCACCCCGTAGTGTGGGTCTTCCTTTAGCTCATTCAGCTTGTCAATGAAGGCGACCATGTCCTCCTCCTGTTCGGTGGAGTCCAGGATTCCGCTCCCGGGGGCATACCACCCCTGAGTCTCTTTGCGCCCACGGGCAAGGGCTTTCTCGTCGTTCTCGAAGTCGGTGTCCCCGCAGGCGATGATCGTATGCGCATAGGCAAGAGCATCCCAAATATCCCCCCTCTCTATCGAGCGCTGAATCAGCCAGCCCATGTTGATTACACGCCTGAGCACACAGGGCATACAGCGCTTGTCGCCAATAGCATCGAGGAACGGGGCCTCCTCCTCAAACGGGTGGAAACCACAGCGCTCGTGCCCTTCGATTATCGGTTTCTTGCACTCCTCAACCTTGCGGACTTCCTCCCCAAGGTTGTCTGCGAAGTCTCGTGCATCTTTGGCCAGACCGTCTGCGAGGTCTCGTGCGGCTTCCGCCATCGAGCTTAGCCTGTTCTCATACTCATCCATCATCCTTCACCCTGTATTTCTTGATGTAGGCATCCCTGGCCTTACCCCAGTGCCCGTAGTCGGCTAGAACCATCTTCCGATACCCGTCGCCCTCTTGTATGCGCCCTAAATCGCAATTGACGCATACAAGAGGTCCGTTCATGCTCGGACTGGCCACCGGCGTGCGGCAGTACATGCAGGGTGGTGTGTCTTCGGGTACCTCAAGCGTCACCGGGGGCATGATGAAACCGTCCCCTACGACATACCTCATTGCTGTGACCAAACTGCGATTATCGCCAGAGCGATCACCTCCAAGACCCAGAGGAGATACAACCCGATCACCATAATGGCGCCACCAGAAGTCTTAACCTGCCCCTTGAACTTCGGCTGTCCCCACCCTGCAATGATAACTGCCAGGATGAGGACCACTATCGTGACGATGTCCATCATTGCTTGTCACCGTCGAATTCAGGCCCACGAGACATGATGCTCTCCTGCTTCCTCGGCGACCCGTAGCAGGTCCGCCGTGCGTCGCCGCAAATAGTCAGCCTCACGGCCAAGGTAGACGTACTTGTCCGTAGTAACCGGAGGTATACCCTCGTCGTGGTTGCGTGGCTCGTCCCACAACCTGCGCCGACAAGCGGCTGCAAGCTCGGCCGCCTTTATCTCGCCTGAATAGTCGATGGTGATGCCTAGCCAGTGCAACAGGTCAAGCGCGTTGCCAGTCGCCATGTTGAGGTTGATGTTGATGCAGATCTCACACGACGGGTACGGCACGTTCCATACCTCGTCGTCGGCACCTGCTCCCTCACGAGCCTTGTCTAGCTCCGAGCCCTTCTCGAAGCAATCACAGGTGAAGAGTTGCTCCCAAGTGTTGGTCTCGGCGTCTAGGCGAGATGGTGTGAATGTGATGCTCATTCTTCCGCGTTCCGCATAACGACGACATCTTCGTCGATCAGAAGGACGTGGTCGGCGCAATCCTCGCACCAGTTGGTGTCCTTCTCATTCCATGACCCAAAGGAATCGAGAACCATGCTCGAGTTCGGGGCGTACCACACTGCGGTTTGGACATTCGTGCCTCCACACTTGGCACAAGTGACCTTTGATTTACCCATGTCTACTTGACCTTTGCTGCCCTGCCGAAACGGCGGGCTTTGGCAAGGCGCTTGTGCACCTCGGCGTTGACCGCAAGGTTAGTGCGACACTTCCCGCAATACACCAAAGGCTTCCCCGGTCCGTTCCTCACAAACCAACCCTTGGGAATATGCATCGTGTCGCCAAACCGTCTCTTTTCGCAGCTCATGCAGAGGTACACCCGATACTGGCCCTTGTGGACCTCTTTGATGTGCTGTTCGATCTCAGCTATCGCCAGCTCCTCCTCGTCGTCTCCCTCCTCAAACCTACGCGACGTGTTGCAGCGTAAGCACGATACGAAATGCTCCCCGCTCCCGGCATCTATCCAGACACGATAGTCAGCCATGTCCCTTGTCTCCCTTATGCACTCCGAGCTCGTCCTCGAGCCGTTTCTGGAATGCTTCGACCATCTCGAGCACGGTGATCTCTCCCTCTTCCACCGCACTGTCGAAGTCGTTTACACTAAGGTCCTCGTCCTCCTTGCGGTCGTAGTAGACAAGGTTGATTACAACGTCGCCTATCGTTACAAGGATTGTCTCCTTGCGGGTTCTCTTTTTCATCTGCCCCCTCCAAGGGTAGAAGCAGGCTCCATACCTGCCTCTACCCCACTTATGCCTAGAACGGCGGTTCGTTGTCTGGGTCTTCGAGCTTGAAATCGTAAGCTATGCCGTTGAGAAAGTCGTTGAACGTACCCGACTTCCTGAACTGGTTGTGGTGACGCCCGACGAACTTCTCCTTGATGAGAAAAGTCCAAAACTGCTCGAACTCCTCCTTGGGCATCGGCAGCTGGTCCTTCAAGTCCATCTTGCGGAAGTCTTGGATGTCCAGTAAAGCCCAAACAATCTGCTTCTGGTCTGGGTAGTCCTCGATCTGTTTCATGAACAGCTCACGCCGAGGCGCACTATAGTCGTTCCGAGTCTGCCACCGCTGAGCATACACGTGGTACCGCATAGTCGACCGCGGGTTCCCACGGCCATAGCAGCGATCAAACAGCCTAGCCGCAAACTCAACATGCTCAGGCTTGACCAAAACCTTGATGCCCTTCTCGTCTGTCGAAAACATCCTCGCCGCTACAGCACACGCCACCCTCGATATCTTGTGGCGCATATCGTTGGTCTCGACCAAGTAGATGTCCGAGTCGTACCTGGCGCCGATCTCAAGCGAATAGAAGAACACCAGCTCCTCGGCGTCATCTACGAACTCGATGTGCTTCGGGTTCCTGCTCCACGCCCACAAGATGAGGTTGTGGCAAAGGTCCGAGGTGTAAACGTGGGCGACCTCCCCAGGCTTGTATGTCTTGTGGACCAACTTCTTCGACACCTCGCCCTTACGCACTGCCACGGCCAGGTCGACACGACGAGTATCCGCCTTCGCCTTGAAGATCGAGTTCACAGCCTGGATGCCGAAGTTGTAGTAGGAGATATCGTTGTCATCCCTCACGTTGGTGAGAAATATGAGCCTGGTGCGTGCCCATGTCTCATACTCAGCCGATACCCCCTGCCCCATGGCCTTACCCTCGGAACGTAGCTGGGTAAGCTTGGCAACCTCGTCCTGGTCCATCTCTGCGAATTCGTCTAGAACAAGCAGCCCCCGGTCGTTCTGGGGAATCTTCCCCCAGATGAGAGTCCACTTGCCGCCAATCTGCACCGACGCCCACACCAGTCCAGTACGCTTCGCACCCTCGCTGGCAACCATCTCGCCAACCCTGTAGTGCTCGATGAGCCGCTTGATAAGAGTGCTGTTGTGCGTAACTACGAAGTCATCTCCAACATAGAGCCCGTCGTCGGCTGCAACTTTGATACAAATGCACTCGTCCTCGCCCACCGGCTTAATGCTCTCGATCGTCCGGTGATAGCGCTTGGCCTTCCCCTCCCACTTAGAGAGATGCTTATGGCTCTGCACTGGGACTATCCCCGGGGGGAAATGTATCCCTATGCGATACGCAGGCAAGCCTTCGCGCTTCTCCCCTTTGTATGTGTAAGCCGGTACACGCTCCTGGGTATGAACCAGTCCACCAAGAGACCGGACAAGGAACATCACGTCGATAGCTAGCTGAGGCGACGAGGTGGAGTACTCGATGTACCTTCCCGGGGCTACAACAAAGCCATCGGTGTCACAGAGACCCCTGAGCAGTTGGACTCGCTCCAGTACCGAGCCAAACAGATAGCTCCGAGGTATGAACTTCGCCTCCGACTTCTTCCCGCGAAGCCCCAGCTCCTTGATTATTCCGTGGATGCCAACAACTGAAACGGTTGGGCAATCGTTGTCAGTAGGGATATTGTGGAGCTCGGCATGCAATGGCAACAAGGTCTCGACACGGTCGAGAATATCCTGCTCTGGGTTAGTTATCCTCGGAGTTGACCCGGTCATTCCACCGTCGCCAAGCAACACACCGAGTACATAGGGATGCAACGGCTGTACGGGAGTTGGGGCAAACTGCACTGGCTCGACCGTCGGTATCCAGAACTTCGATCTCGATGGTGCCCCAATCACATCCCAGCGAAGACCGGAATCTAACAGCTCCTTGGTGCCCTTTATCTTCCACCTGTGCCCGTCCCGCTCCCAGTTAGTGTTCCCAACAGCCCAGAGGTGGTCGCCGCTAACGACTACGCTTGCTCCATCCCTGAAGCTCACTTCGTACATCGGCAGCCGACCCCGAGGCATAACAGCATCTACCCGCGTCTGTCGTCCATTGGAGCCGATCACATAGTCGCCCACCTGCACCTTCCCGTAAGTGGTCCAGCCATCGGGTGTAAGTATCCGATCCTGCGGCCGGCCCCCTTTGCCCGTACCACTATCCCCCACGACAAGAAGCTCGAACCAGCCCTTCTCCACCAGGTTGCCACGCAGGTTGAAGCCAATCACCGAATGGAAAGCAAGGTCCATCGCAGTCGCCATGGTCAGCACCCCGTTGATGCTGTGCACGTTGGCGCATAGGTCGCCATGGATCTCAGCGAACTTGTCCTCGACGGTCTGCCCCTTGCGGGGCTGGAACACCATGAGCTTCTCCCTCATGTCACTCGACAGGCGGAAGTGCTCGATGTCGTTCTTGTTGGGCTCAGCGTTGTCGAACAAATGGACAATATGCTGATCCTTGGGGTGCTCATAGGCGTGAGTATTGATCGTGTACTTCCGATTCGGCACAATGCCGTGGCCAATGAAGTACCCGTCGCGCACCGCATGTTGGGATGACCGAGCAGTCACCTCGTCGTCCTTGATGCCGTCGTCTTTGTACGCCTGGCTGTAGTCGACCATGGGCACCATACGGACGGCCTCAAGGGTCCCGTGCTCGATGTAGTGGACTTTGGCCTTGTAGCACTCGTTGGGAATGCCCAATGAAGCCTTGATAGCGCCCTTCCTCTGGTTGTCGGTCACGTCGATGAGCTTCAATATGGTTCGGTCGCCAGTACCGAACTGCCACGGCGTGATGTAGTTGATACCGTCTGAGCGTGGACACGCCTTGCACCGTAGCTTCGGATCTGTGGGACATTTGACCTCGCCCTTAAGGGGCAATCCAAACGGTGAATCCGCTTTGCCACTCACGTGAACAGGGATCCGCACCATCTTCCCAAGGTAAACCCCCTGGGACGCCTCGGAGAGGTGCAGCGTTGGTATCTCCTCCGGATCCTGGTCCGAGGGTTCCTTGACCCAGTTGCAATCAGGGTGGGCGCAGAGCACCTTGGCTGTCGGACCGCCGCAGGCCTTGATGGCCCCACAGGTGAATGCGTACTTGTGGTCGGCGTAGACGCTACGTACAGCAGACCGGCCGTTGGAAATGTTCTCCCGGAGCTCGTTGTCGGCACGGTGGGCGTAGTGCGTCACCGTCCAGTTGTCGACCTCCTCGACACAGGCGTCTCGGCTGTAACCCATGTCCTTCCAATAGGTCGCCAGAACCATGGCGACGTGGTTACGGTTCTTGCCACCGTCCTTGGGACCATTCTCGACGATGTCGGCGATACAGGCCGGCAGCCCGTCCTCGCCAGTGGGTCGCTCAACCCTCTTCTTAGGCCTGAGGGAGTAGACCTCCTTCTGCCAATCGAAGTAAGTCACCCAGTCCTTCCACCATGCAGCCGCTGCCGCGACTGGAGCCACGGACTCATACTCGGCCGAGTCGTATACACCACCCAGGCGTGGTGTCTTGGCCAGGGCCATGATCTGGGTTGCGGTAAGTCTGGCGAGCTCGGCGCCCTCGAGCTCTATCTTCCTCAGCCCGGTCGATTGGTGAACCGAGTTCTCTATCCGCCACAGCCTGCTGATGGTGTAGACGGTCCGGTCAAGGGTTTTGAGGTCCAGGAGGTCGGCCAGGCTCCACGCCATGTTCTTGATCATGGTCGTGAGATGGGTGTGGGGCACGATGCCGAAGATCTCCGGCCGAACCAAGACGTGGAAGCCTTTTGAGCCCGAGAACCAGATCTGCACGTGGGCTGGGTTGATGTCCTCGAACCGCTCGAGGAAGAAGGAGACCAGCCTCCGGGTGTCGGTCTGAGCTCGAGCTATGGCGAAGGCCTTGTCCTCGCCCTTCTCTGGTTTGGCATCGAAGTCGAAGAAGAGCCCGCAGTAGTGGTGCTGGTAGGCGTCGCCGATCGAGACGGCCTTGGCGTCCTCGGGGCGTTCTCTGGTGCTCACCGCGTCGCGGTAGCGCTGGATGCTCATGAAGCAGTTGTGGTTGGACGACGGCTTGATGATCTTGGACTCGAGGTCGGAGACCTGGATGCGCTTCCAGCGTTTGAATTCGGTGTGGTCGTTCTTTTTGATCTGCCAGGAGGCGTCGACGTAGATGTACTGCTCGAAGAGCTTCAAGAGTTCCCCCTAATGGTGGTGTTCAACTGGCTTATGCCGGGTTCGACGAGGTGAGTCATGAACCCGGTTCTGTCTAAGTTCTAGGGTATGGTTCTGTCTCTGTTAGAATTGTAATCTAGAGCCCCAAACAGAGAGAACGATAGTAGAAACTATAAAACATATTTTAGAGCATTCACTTTTTTACTCTTTTTAGAGTGGGGGGGGGTCTCTTATCTGATTATTTTTGTTCGACTAGGGGTATTGGTGTGCTGGCTTACTGAATATACGCTCATTCCTGTAGGGTATGATGTGTTTATTGGTTACATGCACCTACCTTTCAGGACATCGAAAACTGGCCCCGGGGGCCGGCTCCTGTGGATAACTTGCCCCTTCTGTGGATAACTTCTAAGCTTGTGGATAAGTCCCGTTTTGGGGCCTAGCAGGATGTGATGAACTTAAGCCCTAGAGAGGGGTCCAGGCTTAGGGCTGTGGTCCACCTAAGACAGCCCCATTGACGCTTTGCGTCACAGCTGTCGCAGTAGTACATGAGGAAGACATCGTCGGGGACCAGGTTGGCGTGGATCTCGAGATGGCTGAACTCGTGGGCGGTGACGGCTTCACACTTGGCGCAGAACAGCATCGGCGAGGCGTTGATCGAGCTCAGCTTGCGGAGAGCTTTGCTGTTGAGACGTCTCATGGCTAGCCTGCTAGGATCGTGGGGTGGAGGTGTCGCATGATTAAGCTAGAACTACTTGGAATCGAGACACTGATCAGGGACGAAGCCATCGTGGCCGTGTTGAAGCCGCACGTTGAGTACCTCGAGGCCGACGCTGATTCTTGGAGGAAGGCATTTGACAGGTGCAGGCTCAAGAAGGGAACTCCCATCGACCAGCTTCTCCCCGGCTTGATCGAGGCGGTGCTGATCGAGACCCGCAAGCTTAACCGAGAAGGACTACGGGCTGAGGAGATGATAATCTGGGACGGCCACAAGGTGCGAGTCAAACCTCGCCATGGCTACACCGACCCACGTAACCCGGATGAATTCACAGAGTTTCTCGTATAGGATAGGTCCATGTTCCTAGATGCATTCGGCGATGAACTGGTCAAGCTGGGCGAGGGTATGGGTCACAACCGCCGAGAAGACAGGGAGCTGGCCAAGAAGTATCGGGCTATGCAGAAGTCGATGGCAGACGCCGAGGGTGAGTCTCCGGAGGCTAAGGCCAAGGCGCAGGCGGACGCCAAGAGCACCGCTGCGGCCAAGGCGTGGGTTAAGTCTGACGATGTCCAGCTGGAAATCAGGGCTAAGCGTGAGGCTGCCCGTAGCCTGCTTGGCTCAAAGGAAGTCAGGGCCAGGCGGCGTAACAGGAGATTCCATGCTGGCGTAGCCATGGCGGATTACAATGCCGGCGCCAAGAAGCCGAAGGCCAAGCACGTCAGCTACCGTGGTGGCCCCTACGGTGGCGGCAGTGGTGGCTTTGGCCTACCGGGGCGCAAGCCCTGGGAGCGAGGCAAGACTCACAGTCCAGGAGCCCAGGCCCAGCCTGTCCCGCCGATGGAGATGGCCAAGAAGCGCGGTGTGAGGAATCCGCTTATGCGCCCGGTGGCAAGTGCGACCCTGAAGAATCCATATGGGCCTGGAACTGCCCCCACCCCGGCCCCAAGTAGCAGGCGCAGGACCAGGTCGTCGTCACCCAGACGTCCTCGTGCCGTAGCCAAGATCAAGCAGAAGCGTTTACCCACGCCTCCCGCTACACCGTCGAGCGACTCTTCCTCGAGCGGGCCTTCGCGCCAGATGCAGCGCATGCTGAACCCTGGCAAAGAGACCTTCGATAGCTTCAACCGCGGCAACCGGAATTCGTACTGATGTTTCTTGTAGCCTTCAACAACGAGCTCGCCAAGTATGCGATAGCTTCGCCGCTTGCCAGGCTGATAGTGAGGAAGGAGCTCGCTGCGAAAGCGGGTGTTCCTACCCCACTTGAGCGCCAGGAAGAGGAGCGTCGGGCCAAGGAGCTCGCCAAGACGGCCAACGGCGACATGGTGGAGTACTTCAATCAGAATCCAAAGAAGTACGAGGAGTGGAAGGAGCGCCAGAGGGCCAAGAAGGCACTCAAGGCCAAGAAGAAGCGCCTCAAGGGCACTGCCTCTGAGCGCTTTGTCCGATCACGCTCCATGGCTAAGAAGGCTGGCGACGGGAGCAAATCCATACCGCACCTCCCGTGGATGCCGCCTCCGCTGCAGTCAAGGGACCCAAAATCCCTCAGCATTACGGAGAGCGATGCTCGGCATGGAATAGGCGCACGCAAACCCGGGATGGCAACAAAGCTATTGCCAAGGATGGTAGTAGAGAAGCGCAGCAAGCCTGGTCGGTACAGAGGGATGAGCGAGCGTGTGGCGAGGGTGCGAAATGCGAGCAAGGGCAAGGAGCCCGACTACGAGCTTTCCAGGCACCGCACCACCCAGGCGACGGCCGCGGGCTCTCGCACGGGTGCGAGTATGGTGGCTATGCCGAACATGGCAAAGCAGAAGCCACTGCCTTCTCCAGCAAAGCGAATGGAATTGCCGTCCCTGTCGAGCGCAAGGGCGATGGGCAAAAGTGCCGGCGTAGCCAAGAAGCAGGTGACCTACGAGGGCGTCAAACTCAAGCTCGAGCACCTCAAGGGGGATATCCGTTCTGGGGTCAACGGCGCCACGGGCGAGAAGTGGTCTCGAAAGATGTTCGACCACTACGGCTACGTTCCCGGAACCAAGGGCAAGGGCGCCGATGGCGATGCTCTCGATATCTACCTGAGTGCGGATCCTGTTGAGGCACCGATCTACAAGGTGCGCCAGAAGAAGAAGACTGGTGAGTACGACGAGGACAAGTTCATGGTCGGCTATGACTCAGCGACCTCGGCATTGAAGGCGTTCAAGCGCAATATGCCTGCTTGGGCCCTCGGGTCGATGACCAGGGTGAGCCTGGACAAGTTCAGGGACATGGTGAGGTAGTTATGGGACGCAAAACCAAGACGATTCAGCAGAAGATCATCGCTACGAACGACTTCGATGGCACTGCCCCCCTTGTCGATGCGGTGAAGTCTGACGACATCTACAAGCACGCTGCTGAGACGGCAGGGGGACTGTTCGACTTCGGCACCGTGGGCGACCAAGAGATCGTCAGCATCGAGCTGAAGCTTGCCGGTCAGTCGGCTTGGACCATCCACAAGAAGGACGCCGAGGGTATCGAGCTGTTGCTGTGGGTAGGGACTACGGAGACCGATTTCGTCACTTTGGCAGAAGATCGTACGTTTCTCACCGAGGACCAGACGCTCTTGCTTCGTACCACTGGTGCTACCGGGGCGCTGACCGCCCGAATCACTGTCGACGCATTCGAGGGGTAGGCTATGCCAACCAGGGATGGATCAAGAAGCTATGGAGTTGGCGGTGGGTCGACGGCGCCTGTCGTAGGGACCTTCGTGTTCCGCCCCGGTGGGGTTGAAGACGTCCCCAATCGTGTTTTCACGACCTGGCCAAGCTTGATGATTGGCCTAGATGCTGTAGACGGTCCGAGGGTCCTCGTATTGGACGAGAGTCTTGGCACGCTGACCGCCCCAGCTGGCGGCCCCTACGATATGACCGACGTGGAGTGGCGCGGGGCTCCGGAGAGTGCCTACGACTCCACCGACATCACCATTGCAGATGGTGCGAGCTTCACCAACCTGTTCCATATTAGCCATCGTATCTTTATCTGGAGCGCGGCCACGTCGTCCCCGATGACACTTACCAATGGGGACATGGTATGGATCGACGACTACTGCGACATCTCCATTGCGGGTGGTGCCGCACCATTCTTTGATTGCTCCGGCATTGGCTCGGGGCACTATGTAAAGTTCAGCGTTACGAACAGTAGCCTTGGCTGGTGGACGGCTAACCCTGTGATTGGAGGGTCTCCGACTGGGTCTACTGTTTCGATGGTCCTTGATTCTGGTTCGGCAATCTATCAGGGAACGATGGCTGGAGACTCTGGTTCTACTCTGAGTGTCCAGCACCTATCAGCCAGCACGCTAATTCAGACCCAGGCGGCGTGGCTTGGCGTCCAGGACTATGTTGGCAGGCGGGATCTGGCGGTAGATACCGGTTTTGCCAACCTCACCGATTCGACCGTAAGCAAGGTGGATGGGACCAGGACGTTGTCGGTGACTCCGGTCGGTGACAACTTTCAGTTCTATGTGAACGGGGTTGGTTACACCAAGACCTCAGCTGAGGACGTGATTTGGACCGACGTCGAGGGTACGCACTACATCTACTACACCGATGCGGGCGTCCTGACGAGTTCTACGTCGTTCCCGGTTCATGCAGTAACCCCACGCGCTATCGTAGCGATCCTGTATTGGGATGCGACTAACAACGCGGCGATCTATGCAGCGCTCGAGGAGCGCCACGGTCATGGCGGCGGCATCACGCCGACGATGCACGAGGCGCAGCACCTTGCTATTGGAGCGCTATACGAGTCGGGATTGCAGCCCGGCAATATGGTCACCAACGGCAACGGCGATGTGAACACTCATGCGCAGATGTCGGTTACCGATGGGGCTATTTGGGACGAGGACATCCGTACTGCGATCCTTGATTCAGTGCAGGACCTGTCGCCGATCCTCAATGCGCCGGTTTGGTACATGGATGGCACT
>Ga0164313_10001735_pt1 | contig 19414 bp, 16 predicted proteins | sample GuaBasSedimGuay4_FD_113735 | JGI IMG/M metagenome (GOLD analysis project Ga0164313, IMG submission 113735) | Subseafloor sediment microbial communities from Guaymas Basin, Gulf of California, Mexico - Guay4, Core 4569-4, 0-3 cm | ecosystem: Environmental > Aquatic > Marine > Hydrothermal vents... | reverse complement strand
GAGATTCAAAATAATATTTATCTTTGCACGCACTTTTTAAGGCACATTCCTCCTTAGCTCAGTTGGTTAGAGCATCTGACTGTTAATCAGAGGGTCCTTGGTTCGAGTCCAAGAGGAGGAGCACATAAAATCAACCACTTACACAATTTCTGGTAAGTGGTTTTTTATTTCACGCCAGATTTACGCCAGAATTTGAGATTGTTGGATGTTATTACAACCTTCTCCATGTGACAAGAAGTAATGTGTAATTTGTATTTAGATTATCTAAGTTTTTTACACATAAAATTACAATTATTGACACACTTAATAATTCAGTATTTAACAATAAGAAATATGACTTAACTTTATCCTAAATTATTTCGCTTTAATTTGACGACTTACACCCAGTTAATGAGCATTTCTTGAAAGCAAGCAACCCATTTGCTCACCAGTAGTGAAATAATTATACAAATCCTGAGTTATTCTAATAGCATTAACTAATTCATAACCAGCTATGACAAAAATAATTAAGATCAGTGCACTTGTCGCAACCGTATTACTGATGAGTGGGATGATATTTAAAACCCAGCATTGGCCTGGAGCAGACATCATCTTCATGACCGGTGTTGCTGCCGGTGTCCTTTCGGCTGTTTTTATAATCAGTTCCTTTGTTGGAAAGCTTACATCAGGACTGGAGAAGTTCAACATCATCTTTTCCTCATTGGCGATTGCAATAGTACTACTAGCAGCCTTGTTCAAGATCATGCATTGGCCTGGGGCTGCAAAATTAGTTTGGGTAGCCGATATTGGAATAGTACTAAGTGGTTTATTATTCCTGTTAGATGGTATTAGGGAGAAAGACCCGGTTAAGTCGAGCCTAAAGATAATGGCCATGTTCTTCCTGCTGTTCCTGTTGATGTTGATAGTGTTAGCAAAGTGAGCGATTTATAAGTTTAGCAATTGATGTTAATCAATTTACGAAATTCTACAGATATTGAGCATTAATATATTGCAAGTCGTTAAATTAAAGCCTAACAAATTCAATACTTTATTCCACAGAACGAAGTTGTCTTGTTGCAACTTCCACAAAGAAGGGGAGCACATAAAATCAACCACTTACACAATTTCTGGTAAGTGGTTTTTTATTTCACGCCAGATTTACGCCAGAAAGTGGTGAAATTTTACCCAAAATTATTATGAGCCTTTAAGCTATCTGAGACTGGATGGTTTGGTTATTCTCCTTGACATCCACCCTCATTATTCGTATCTTAGACGTCCCAACTGAATTAGGTTTAACTATAAAATCTACTGCCATGAAAAGGATTTGTATTTTTTCCTTATTTATAACAATTATTTTTTTAGCTCCTTCGGTAATAGCACAAGACCAGCAGGATAAAGTACAACTGGAAATATCCCGAGATAGTCTATTAACAGTAGCACGAATTATTATTGATTCCGCAAGATGCCATACTCTCATTACAGTTGATGAAAATGGTAAGCCTCAGGCCAGAACAATGTCACCATTCCCACCTGAAGAAGATATGGTTATTTGGCTTGGCACAAATCCAAGGAGTCGAAAAGTAAAGCAGATTAAAAATAATCCAAATGTGATAGTATTTTATTATGACACGAAAGGATTAAGTTACGTGTCAGTCGCAGGTCAAGCTCGCATAGTTAACGATCCTGAAAAGAGAGCCCGTTATTGGAAAGAAAGCTGGACGCGATATTATCCAGATCCCGAAAATGATTATACCCTAATTGAAGTTACTCCCGAGAGATTGGAGATTTGTAGTTTTAAATATAAATTATTTTGGGATTCAACGGGAAAGCCAGCCTTCGTAGAATTTTGATAGTGTGTAAGTCGTCAAATTAAAGCCTAACAAATTCAATACTTTATTCCACAGAACGAAGTAGTCTGGCTGCAACTTTCACCAATAAGGGGAGCGCAGAATGACAGCCACTTACGTAACAAAATGTAGGTGGCTTTTTTCATGTGTACAAACAATTTGACAAATACAAATTATTATCTACAAAACAATGTTTTGGTTATTACAGTTAGTTTTGTTGTAATGCGTTAATAATCCATCTTTATGTTTTGCATAGTTTCAAATGAACTTTTCTGCCCTCTCTAATTATTATTTCAACAATTTCTTCAATATCTTTTTTTGAAGTTCTAAAATTCACAACACAGGCTCTCAAACAATACTTTTCATTAACAATGGCATTTGACAGAAAAACTTCGCAGCCTATTTGTAACTCATTCAATATTTCTTCATTTAACTTGTTCAGATAGTCATCTTTATATTCTAAACCATTTTTGTGATTACTGGGAATATATCTAAATGTAGTAATGCTTAAATTTTGAGTAACAGCTTCTAATTCTTGGTGATTTTCAGCAAGAAGAAATAATAATTTAGATAGTTCGATATCTTCACTGATCAATTTTTGATAACCACTTCTACCCACTTGTTGTAGCGTTAACCAAACTTTTAATGCTCTAAAACCACGGGAGTTTTGAAGTCCGTATTCGTAATAATTTTGAGCTATTTCGCCTTTGTTACTACTAAAATTGTAGTATTCGGGATGCGAACTAAATGTTTCGATTAAATGCTGCGGATTCTTTACTAAAATACATCCGGCTTCTAGGGGGCTATAAAGCCATTTATGCGGATCAAGGGCAATAGAATCAGCTTCTGTAAGACCTTCAAACAAGTTATTTAGTGTGGGTATTACCGCAGCGGTAATACCATAGGCACCGTCAATGTGAAACCAGATATTATACTTCTTACTAATGGTCGAAAGATCCTTTAGGTTATCAACTACACCGGTACTAACGTCTCCCGCTGTTCCAATTACCATTATCGGTGTACAACCATTTTTTATATCTGTTTTAATTGTTTCTTCTAAAACATTCTCATCTATTTTATTTGACGAAGTTGTTTTTATCCAGCGAATAGATTTAGTCCCTAAGCCAAATAAAATGGCAGCTTTTTCAATCCACGTATGGGTTGAATTGGAACAATAAATAGTCAGTTTATCAGTCGCATTTGAAATTCCATCTTCCTTGATGCTTTTCGGAGCTTTTGCTGTTCTGGCTGCTAAAAATGCAGTAAAATTTGCCATATTCCCACCACTAACTAATATGCCTCCATAGTTTGGCGATACACCAATAAATTCAGCAAGCCACTTAACCGTTTGCTTTTCAATTTCGGTTGCCATTGGACTTAATATATGTGCTCCAACATTAGGATTGACTGCCGCTGCTAACAAATCAGCCAGGGCTCCTATTGGAGCTGCTGAAGAAGTTATGTACCCTAAAAATTTAGGATGACCATTTAGTAAGGAATTGTCAAATAATAAATCGGTCGCTTTGGACAATAACTCAGTTGAAGATATACCATGTTCCGGTAGGGCTGAATCTCCTAATATTTTTTGTAATTCACTTGGGGTTTTAACAATTGAAACTGGTTTTTCGTCAATTGTATCAATGAAATTGGCAATTCTATCAATTAATTGATAGCCTAATTTTTTAAATTCTTCTTTACCAATTTCAATTGATGTTTCCCGCTTAGTAGTCATACTGTTATTTTTGGCTCAAATGCATTACAATATCTAGTGTAAATATTTGTTATAATGCCTGTTATATATATTATAGTTCGAGACCCTTTTTTGCCAATCCACTACTTCAAGTATTTATTAAGAAAATCGATTTGTGCTTTACTAGATTTGTCAAATAGTGCACTTGGGTAATGTAACAAGCCGAAATGTCCACCGTCAATATCAACCCATTCTTTTGGCTGCTTAATCATTTTAAATATTTCATACGTAACTTCCGGGTTCGCACCATCCATTTCGTCATTAGCAGCAACAATCATAAGTATTGGTGCCTTTAAATGAGGGGTACACTGACCGGTATGATAAAGTTCTGGTCTATCTATATCTGAATAAGAAACTACATTGTTCCAATTTGTACCGAAGCGTCCGCCATATTCAATGAACCAACGATATGCGGTTATTTCTGTAAGAACTGAGGGTGTTCCAATTTGGTCAGATGAAACAATGGGCATTTGCTCAATAACTGTATGAGACCTATCCATTATTCGCTCACTTAACACTGCCTTTTTTGCGAAGGCATATAATTTACCATCCTTGTCTTCTGCAGGGAAAGTTGATTCAAAACCAGGAATCATGGTAACAATGGCTTTTACCCTTTCATCGATCGATCCGACAAGAAAAGCCTCTTGCGCACTCATACTGGCACCCCAAACAGCTATTTTATTAGCATCAATTTCAGCTTGGGTTACTGCAAAATCAATACAATCAATATAGCCTCTGGACTGGATCCAAAAATTTACATCCCGACGCGGTTCTCCATCAGATATACCCAAATTTCGATGATCATATAATAAAACTGCAAAGCCTGCTTCTCTATATCTTTCAGCATATTTATCGGCAGTCATCCCGTTTATTGTAGTTGTAAATCCATGAGCCATTATAACAACAGGGCTTTTTTCTGATTTATTCTCCGGTAAATATAGCCTTCCTCTAAGTATAGCGTCTTGTGATTTAAACTCAATATCTCTGTACATTTCAGATCCTGCTGCGTCAGATTCAGGTGTTATCACTAGGTCATTACTGCTAAAAACTGATAGATTCCATATAAAGATTGGCAGTAGGACTATTATTACTTTTCTTACTATTTCCATTTTAATTGTTGTTTTTTGGTTTAATCTAAGGTGTTTCATTTCAATTAATTTATTGAAGTGTGTGAAATAATTAAGTAATAGGGCTTTGATTTTAAACCCCAATTACTTAATTATTGTTGTAGTATGTTATATGTTTTCTTCTATATTCAAGGGTGAATGGTGTTCGTGAACAAGCTTCCAGCCATCATCGGTTTTGACAAACAGCAATGTAATTTGATTATTTACCACAACGAGATCTTCTCCAAATTTAAGTTGAAAATCAGAGTGAAATGTTAAATTGGCTACATCACCATAAACTGCAATTTTCAAGTCTTTGGCATCAAATTTCACAACTTCACTAACTGAACCAAAAAGCTGGCGTTCGTAAGCTTCATTGTCTTCTCCTCCATTTCGTGGTTGACCATCTTTAAACTCGGTAAACTTTGGTCCATAGGCATGGAAAGAGATGAGTTTGTCCATATCCCCGTCTTTAATACTTTGAGCAATCGCTCCGAAAGTTTGCATCACTTCCGCCTGTGCTTCCGGAAACTCCTCGTTTACAAGGTCAATTTTAACTTCTTTAACTTTCTGCTCTTTTTGGGTGCATCCAGTAATTAAAATTCCAAAAGTTACAATTAGTACAAATGTCAATTTTGTTTTCATGGTATTATTTTTTGTTAGTTAGTAATTAATATTATTGTTTAGGGAGAAAAGAACTCTAAAACAGAGTCCTGTCTTTTATCTTTCGTTATTTGGCTGAAAGCTAATTTGTTAAATCAGCCATTGTTCAGAAAATTCTGTAAGAAAACTTCGGATTCATTATGAATACTTTTGGCTTCCGTGATAAGTATTTCCATACCTTCAAGTTGATCACTGTTTACTTTATTCTCAATTTCAATCAACAACTCTTTTAATGTGCTGATTCCCATAAACTCAGCCTGGGGTTTAAGTGAGTGGGCATTTATTGCCAATTCAGGCCAGGATTTATCTTTGAGATTCTGATCCATTCTCCCGAATGTTTCAGGAGCCATTTTAAGATACATAGAAATATACCTTTTCATTTTTGTGGTATTTCCTTTTGTGAATTTTTCCAGGAATGATAAATCAATCATTTTATACATTTTCCTTAATTAGTTCATAGATTTCATGAAAAGCGTCTTGCCCTTTTATTACATAGTGTACTGCACCATACATAATTGTTTTTGTTGCGATGGCATAGCTTTTCTGACTCGATAGCATAATAACAGGCAATGCCTTGTTGCGCTTTTTAATTTCCCTTAAAATGTCAATTCCATTTAAAGCATCTTTTTCCCTCGAGTTTAAATGATAATCAAGCACAATGGCATCAGGATTTTCATATAAATTTTTCAAACAGTCTTCTCCTGTAGGAAAAGATTTAATAATTAGTCCCGGGTTTTGTTCCGTCAAATAGTCAGTTAACATTTCTGACAATAAAGGTTCGTCGTCTACAATAAATATTTTCGTTTTTTCTTTTATCATGATCTTAGATTTAAGCTTGTTTATGAGTTAGTTTATAAATTTTTTGAATCAGCTCTTCTGTATCAAAAGGTTTTCCAATAAAGTCATTCATGCCAACTTTATAACAGAGTTCTACTTCCTCCTTCATCACATTAGCGGTCATAGCAATTATTGGGATTTTTGATTTATCACTCCCTAAACTTCTTATGGCTTCTGTTGCTTCATAACCATTCATTACAGGCATTTGAACATCCATTAGTACAACATCGAAATCATTATGGCTTATTTGCTCGACTGCAATGGCACCATTTTCTGCAACTACAACCATTGCTTCTTCAATAGCATCTTCCAGTTCTTCCCGGGCAACTACGGCATTAAAAGCATTATCTTCTGCTAATAATACCCTGACCCCTTTTAATTGATTACTAATGTTTTCAATATTTGATGTTGTTGAATCGACTTCTATATTTTCTTTCTCTTTACATACCGCATAGGGAAGTGTAAAATGAAACTGACTGCCCACTCCTTTTTTACTTTCCACCCAAATTTTTCCGTGTTGAAGTTTGATCAATTTTTTGGAAATACTTAATCCTAAACCTGTACCACCAAATTTTCGGCTGGTATCAGCATAGGCTTGTTCAAAAGAATTAAAAACCTGCTTAAGTTTATCCTTTTCAATACCTATCCCTGTGTCTGATATTGTAAAATGAGCACTTATATTTGTTCCGTCTTGCTGTGTTTCTATTTTAAGTGAAGTTGTAACTATCCCCTTTTCTGTGAACTTAATAGCATTTCCAACCAGGTTGATTATCACCTGGCGCAAGCGCGTAGGATCACCAATTACTTGAGGAATATTAGTCGGGATATCTGATTTTAACTCCAGTCCCTTTTCCTCTGCTTTAAACTGCATAATAGTGTGTACATTTTTAATCATCTCTGACATTGAAAAAGGGATGTGTTCTAAATCAATTTTACCAATTTCAATTTTTGAAAGATCAAGAATGTCATTAATGATAACAAGGAGAGAATCGGAAGATTCCTTAATGGCATTCAGGTATTTCATTTGATCTGCCTTTGGTTTGCGACGAATTAAAATATCGCTCATACCTTTGATAGCATTCATAGGAGTACGAATTTCGTGACTCATATTGGCAAGAAACTGGTGTTTAAATTGTTCACTGCTTTCTGCACGATCCTTTTCTTTTTTCAAGCGGGCATTTGCTTTACGTGTGAAGCGCATCCTGTTCCAGAGCCCTCCGGCTATAAGCAAGATAATGAGTCCTGAAACAATAAATATATTTTTTGTTTTTTCCTTTTTCCTCAGTTCCGCCTTGTGAGTTAGTTCTATCTTCAGTTTATCTTCTTCATGATGCAATGAATCAGCAAACAACTGCCGGGTATATTCCATTTGTTGGAGATTATTTGATAAGGATGCATAATTGATACTATCTTCTAACACCAATATTTTTTCATGATATGCCAAAGCTTTGGCATATTTCCCCAATTCCTTATTTGCTTCATAAAGATACTCACAAGTACTTAATTGATCGGTTAGAGAGCCAATTTCTAATGCAATTTTATAACTCTCCTGGAATTCAGCAATACACATTAAACAGTCTCCTTGCTCCATATATATCAGGCCTATGCTTTGTAGCTCCTCACACTCCATATCTCTATTTCCAATCTCCCTTGATAGCGCCAGACTTTGTTGGTAATATTCCAAAGCTTTTTCTTTTTCTCCTTGTTTTGAATAGAAGTTTCCAATACTACTCAAGGAGTTAGCAAGACCTCGTTTATCTTTCGTTTCTTCATCAATAACCAAACTTCTTTCCATGAACTTGAGCGCTTTTTCATCGTCACCCAGCTTGGAATAAGTATTACCAATATTTCTCAGTGAATAGGATTCAGATCTTCGATCTCCTATACTCTCATTAATCTCCAAACCTTTTAAGTAGTATTCTAAGGCTTTTTCTTTATTACCTTGTCTTGAATAGAACACCCCCATGGCATTCAAGCCCCAGGCAATACCATAATCGTCTTTTATTTCCTCACTCAACTTAAGGCTTTGCTGTACGAGTTGCTGCGCAGTATCATAGTGACCTTGCTGAAAAAAGCAATATGCTATTCCATTCAAGCACTTAATTGCTCCCTCTTTATCATCAATTTTATATGCAATTGCTAAACTTCTACGATGATAGTCTTTTGCCTTTTCATAGTCCCCCACTGTCCAATTCACACCACCAATTGCAGACAAGGCACGCGCACATTTTTTCTTGTTCCCAATTTCTTTGTACAGTTCGTATGCACGCTGGTAGTATTTAATAGCTTCTGAGAGCTCCCCCTTTTTTTCATAGGCTCCTCCCAACCTGTACAAAGCGTCAGCACTAAACTCCTTCAGCCCTCTTTCCTCAGCAAATTCAAGTTGGATCAGTGCATAGCGAATTGCACTGTCAGGTTGAGTTTTTAAGAGACCCTTAAAGACAAAGTTGTCTAATGCTTTTAATCGGATTGTGTCTTCTTGCGATTCGTCTGTCCATACACCCCATAACGAATCAACGTTGACTTGAGCATGTATATTAATGCTTAGTAAAACAATTACGAAAAGAAAGATTTTATTTTTCAAAGGTTTGATTGTTTCTAATTTTATTTCGAAAACATGCAATTATTCCGCTAAAGTAATTACTAAAATGACGTGTCTTTACTTCCAATTATCAGGCGGTTACTTCAATTATCAAACGGTAATCTTCTAAGAGATTATTAATTAATGATTATCTTGCTGGGCTAACTAACTGAATTACGTAAAATTAATTATGAAGGTTAAATCATTACTTGTTGAGGACAATCCATTTATGGCTACAATATTGTCAGATCTACTGCGGGAAAATCATCCTGACATAGAATTTATGGGTATTGCCAATAATGGTAAAGAAGGTTTAGAGATGATAAAACAATTACAGCCTGATTTAGTTTTTCTCGATATTGAAATGCCAGATATGACTGGTTTTGAAATGCTAAATAGGATTGAAACTATTAATTTTAAAACAATTTTTATAACTGCACATAGTCATTATGCCATTAAAGCATTCCGCTTTAACGCTTTAGATTATTTAGTTAAACCTATTGTAGCAGAACACCTAGAGCAATCTATTAAACGATTTAAATCTAATTCTGAATCAGGAGGTCATCTAAAACAAGTGCAGCAGGCTTTAATCAATTTAAAGACAAAGAACATTGAAGAGCAGAAGTTAGTTTTGCCAACTCAACAAGGAATATTACAACTTCCTCTAAAGCAGATTATTAAAATTGAAAGTGAACGTAACTATAGCTATCTTCACCTAACAAATGGTTCAAAAGAGTTATCATCAAAAACGCTGGCGTATTTTGAATCTATTCTTAATGATAAAGGATTTTTCAGATGTCACCGATCGTTTCTAATAAATAAGCATCATATTGATTATATGGGCAAAGATGTTTTTGTACTCAAAAATCACACTAAAATTCCAATTTCGAGAAGAAAGAAAGGCAATGCTAAAGAATGGTTTTATGATTAATCTATTTTTTGGCCTGAAGCTCTTATTTTTTAGATGTTTCGTAAATAAACGAAGCTAATCAGACTTCACCACCTGTAACATATGATACAGGTGGGTTTTTGTGGCTTATTCAATTAATTACCCTGTTGCACTTGAGAGTTGAATTCACCCAGAAAATTTACGATACAAGGAACTTGACATTCATCAATTTATATTGTATATTGCAGCTTTTAACTATACTTGTTCAACTATAAACTCATTATCATGAAAAATCTGTTATTAAGGAGATCTGATGAATCTTAAGGTATACATAATTTTTTTGTCATTGATCTTTCTTTCCTGGCTTGCCCCTGATGAATGCTATAAAGTCCCAGATTATTGTGGTGAAATAATGCAATATAATGTCAGTTATGGCATATTAAATATTGGCAGGGCAACAATTTCTTTTACTGATGATTCCCTTGGACATGGACACCGTATTAAAGCAGAAGCAAAAAGCATAGGTATTGCAAGATTTTTTAAAAGTATCAACTATTGTTTTGAATGTTGTATGGATACAATAACCGGATTACCAATTAATGCAAACATGAGTCTAGCCGATAGAAGATGTCTTATTTATAATGAAACAGTTTTCGACCATCATTCCCGAGAAGATTCTTCGATAGTTCATAGTCAAATATCTGGAATACATATAGTACCAAAAAACATTTATGATTTACTTACTGCCTATTTTTGTTTCAGGAAGAATTATATTCCTTTATGTGTTAAATCCGGACAGGATGCAGTGATAAAAATTTATATAGCTGATATATTATGGGATCTAAGAATAAGATATGATGGCAAAGAAACTATAAATACAGAGTTTGGCAAAATAGAATGCCTGAAATACATTCCTTCTACTGTTGCAGGAAATTTCTTTAAAAATGAGGATGATATGACTATCTGGTTTACTGATGATACACATCATATTCCGGTAAGACTCCGGTTAAATTTGATTGTGGGCTCCATTACTGGTGACCTGGTAGAGTATCAAAAACCAATTACGGGCAGGTAGCAAGTTGTAAGTGGGCTAAGGTTGTATTTTTATATACTGAAATAGCCGCAGTAATTATTTTTGTCTGTTTTTTCTCAATATATCTATTGCACATAAATACCCGCTAAAAATAGCACCGGAAAACCCACCTCCTATTTTTGTCCATGCCGATGCAAAATGTAAATTTTCAATTGATTGAATTTTGTCGTGCATGATCCTTTGAGGTGTTTGCGCAAATCCATATACAGCTCCTTCGGGATTTAATGTGTAACGGGCAACAGTTTTTGACGTGCCCACTTCATAATACTCTATTTGATCTTTAATTCCGGGAATGAGTTTTTCTAATTTTTCTATATAAATATCACCGACTTTTTTCTTTTTTGCCTTGTATTCTTCTTTATTAAGTTTGTCCCAATCAGAATAATAATCAATGCAACAGATAACTCCAACACTTTTATCGTCCGTTGTGAGTGCCGAATCAACTTGACTATAATCGATAAACGTAAAACTACGTTCTTTAAAATCACCTCTATTATTATTTTTTATATCAGCCTGTGTTTTTATTGAATCATCGAAAACAAAAGTTGAATAGTACTTGCTCCCTATATCTTTTGCTTTTTTCTTAAAACCAATATAAACGGTTAAAAGGGATGCTCCTATTTCCAGTTCATCTATGTTTTGTTGTAATCTTTCGCCTTGCTCCTTTGGCAAAAGCATATTTGCCACATTCGGAATAGCAGCATTGGCAATTATTTCTTCTGCATATGCTGTTTTTATTTCTGACGCTTTTTTTGCGTTTTCTTTATATTTAATTCCAACAGCTTTGTTGTTTTCAGTAATAATTTCAGTAACCATGTGTTTAAAGATCACTTTTCCGCCGTTTTGTGATATAAAATCGGAAAGGTAATTTGAAAGATTCTGAGATCCTCCTTTAATAAAATTGCCGCCTCCCTGGAAATATCTTCCCTGGGCTAACGAATAATAAATAAGTGATACAGAATAGGGATCGTCGTGGAAGTATCCAAGATTACCAAGAAGTACAAGCTTTAAATCTTCATTATTTATGATTGAATCAAGAAATTCTCCAAGGGATATTTCCGGTTTTCCTTCCGATTCCTTGGCCTTTCTTTTTGCATTAACAATTTGATCAAAGTATGCTTTAATTCCGGTTTCTTCTTCCGGAAAACTATCAGTTAATACTTCTATTGCTTTTTCTGGATCATGCGGTATTGTGATCTCGTATCGATCATTCATAAAATGATAAAATTCAGGAACTCTAAGAAACTCCACTTTATCAAATACACCCAGATCACGAAATATCTTTATTTTCATATCTGTATTAACCAATCCGTCCATTTCATGCAGACCTACTTCGAATATAAAGTCTTTACGTTTAAAAGTTGTAGCACATCCACCTGGCCTGTCGTGTTGTTCGACAAGTAATACTTTTTTTCCTTCCTTAGCAAGTTTTGCGCCTGCAGTAAGTCCGCCAAGTCCGGCACCAATTATTATTATATCATATATCATGTTCAGCGATTTTTGATTCAGGGTTTGTTATTTCTCATTCTTCTTTGCACGGGTTTCCGTAGGAATTGGATAGCGTTTAAATTCGGCATTTCTGTCAAATAAATACCTGTAAGTTATATAATGCTTGGCAGAGACACATCCAACAGACATGAATATTTTTCTCATTTTCGGATTAAAATCACCGACCCATGAAAATTCTATTTCCTTATATTGAGGTTTCCTCTCCATTACCTTTGCTATTTCCATTATAAACACCGATTCAATTCCAAGGTTTTGAAATTCAGGGATAACACCCATGAGCACTCCTCGTGCACGGGTCATCACTTTTTTCTTTTTCAGGTAAATAAATTTTAATTTATTAAAGATATTCAGGTTGCCGTTCAGGTATTTTAATATCTCATTAATATCAGGATACATAAGATAAATAGCAATGGGCCTGCCGTCTTTATATGCTAACCATACAAATTCCTCTTCAATAATTACCTTAGCTTTTCTTAAAGTATTTCGAATATACTCTTCTTTTAAAGGTTCAAAATTCTCCATTATTGAATCCCATGCAATATTAAATGCTTCTGCAAAATCTTTTGTGAATTTTTTCTGTTCTTTCCAGGTAAAATGTTTGAATTCGTATCCCGGCTTTTTTTTAACCCATTCAGCAATACGTAAAAATCGCTCAGGCATCTTTTTGGTTACGTCCAGATGAAACCCTTCTTGTTTAAAATAAGTTTGAAAGCCGTAGGATTCGAATAATTGCTGGTAATATTCATGGTTATATGCTACTTCATTCGAAGGGTGCGTAAATCCGTCTACAAGCAAACCCCAATAACTGTCTCTTTCTCCAAAGTTTATCGGCCCATCCATTGCCTGCATATTTTGGCTCGTTAACCATGCTTTAGCTGTATCGAAAAGAAGATTTGCCGCTTCCTGGTCATTGATGCATTCAAAAAAACCGATTCCTCCGGTAGGCTGGCCTTCCGCTTTAGCTGTTTTGTAATCAATAAATGCTGCGATACGACCAATTAATTTACCGGAGCTGTCCTTTAATACCCATCTCTCTGCGATTCCATGTTCATAGTAAACATTTTGTTTGGGATCGAAAATACCATCTATTTTATTATCAATCGGGCAAACCCATATATGATCATCTTTATAGATAATTTTGGCCGCTTTAATAAATTCTTTCTTTCCCTTTTTATCAATTACTTTAGAAATATTCATATTTATACAGCTTGTTTAATATAAATCTGATCAATCAGATCCTGATATTTTTCTGCGATAATTTTTCGTTTCAATTTTAATGTTGGTGAAAGTTCTCCTGTTGCCGGCGACCATACATCGGGAATTAACCTGAACCTGTTGATTTTTTCAAAATCGGATATTGTTCTATTAAGCTTTTGTATTTCTTTATTGAAAATATCAATTAACTGATTGTTTTCTAAAAGTTCAATATTATTATCGCTGGTAACGTTATTTGCCTCACACCAATCCTTGATAAACAGATAATCAGGAGCTATTATGGCGCTTGCAAATTTCTCATGCTCACCAATAACCATAATTTGTTCAATAAATAATGATTCTTTGAATTTGTTTTCAATTACTTGAGGAACAATAAATTTACCACTTGAAAGCTTAAATATTTCCTTTTTACGGTCGGTTACAAATAAAAATTTATTATTCTCAATTGTACCAATATCACCGGTACAAAACCATCCGTCAGCAGTAAAAACCTTTTTTGTAAGTTCAGGATCTTTATAATAACCCATCATAACATTATGGCCTTTGCATAGAATCTCACCATCATTAGCTATTTTCACCTCAATTCCTTCAATTATTGAGCCTACTGACCCTAGTCTTAAATCAGGCTTGGTTTTCCTGTTAATTGTAATAATGGGAGAGGTTTCCGTGAGTCCATACATATTAAGTACTTTTATTCCAGCTGCCCAAAATACCCGTTCAATTCTGGGTTGTAATGCTGCTCCCCCACATCCTACCGACTCAATATTTCCACCAATGGCTTCTCTCCATTTTGAAAAAATGAGCTTGTCGGCAATTTTCAATTTTAACCGATATAACCAATTGCTTTCTCCAACAGGTTTATACTTCAATCCGATTTTTACTGCCCAAAAGAATATAGCTTTTTTTGCGCCTTTTAGCTGTTTGCCTTTTTTAATTATTGTATCAAATATTTTTTCAAGAATACGAGGAACAGCATCAAAACCATGAGGTTTTATTTCTCTCATGTCTGTTGCTATGGTTCCCATGTTTTCAGCATAATAAATACTACAACCACTGTATTGGGTTTGGTAATTTCCCATCCGGCCACCAACATGGCATAAGGGCAGAATACTCAGATAATTTTGCTCTGGTTTCAAGTTGAAAACTTCTGCGGCAGCTAAAAAATTTCTAACCAGGTTAGTATGCGAAAGCATAACCCCCTTTGATGTTCCTGTTGTTCCTGAAGTATATATCAGAGATGCAAAATCTTCTGGTCGAATATCTGATTTTATTTTATCAAGCTCGTTTTTGTAGTAAACTGCACTTTTTTGACCTAGTGAGATTATTTCCATCCAGTTTTTCTCATTTTGGATAAAATCAAAAGTATAGGCGCTTTCAATAGTACTGATTTGATCAAGTACCGGTTTAAGTTTTTTGAGCAGTTTGCTATCAGAAATAAAAACGAATCGGGAATCAGAATGCTTGAGAATATTTTCATATTCGACAGCACTTAGAGAGGTATATAATGGAACGTGCACAACACCAATCATTGCCATTCCCATATCAATAAAATTCCATTCGGGTCTGTTGTTTGAAATTGTAGCAATTTTATCTCCCTTTTTAAATCCCATTGCCAATAAACCATAGCCGAATTGGTAAGAATAATCAATGTATTGTTGCGAGCTATATTTTATCCATTTTCCTTTCTGCTTAACAACCAGAGCATCTTCTTTCATGAAATGATTCTGATACCTCTCTAACAAGTCAAAGGTTCTTGTAATTTCCATTTTTATATTTAATTAAAAAACGTCGAAAATAAGCAATTAGTTTAATCTCAGGTACAGACGTAGTTGGACTTGATTTTTAAGACTGCTATATTTATAACAAAATTGTAATCAATCATCTCCAATCTTATAATATTTCATTGATTCCTACTAAGATATTTACTGTTATGCTTAACTCCACCAATTACTTCAGCTGATGATCAATCAACTGTTTACTTGACATTTAGCTCTTTTTGTTGTATTTTAGACCTCCCAATTATCTTTTTTTAACTAAAAGCTTAATATTATGAAAAGGCTTATTTTAATTTTTCTTTTTGCCCTTATTATTTTTCCATTAATCTCTTTTGCCCAATACTCGTGGCAATGGGCAATAGCAGAAGGTGCTGCTTATAATGATTACATAACATCTATTGATTGTGATGATGAAGGAAATGTTTATGCAGTTGGCGTTTTTGAGGGTACCGTTGATTTTTTCGGGGAAACACTCATTTCAACCGGCGGAAACGATGTTTTTATTGCCTCATTTAATGCGCAGGGTAATTTAATTTGGGTAAGGCAAGGAGGGGGGACTTATGAAGATTTTCCACGCGATATTTATACTGATAATCAATATATTTATGTTACAGGAGGATTTGGGGAACAGGCTATATTTGATGATGAAACACTTATATCAACAGGTGTTCGGGATATGTTCCTTTTAAAATACGATCTGGAAGGAAATCTGCAATGGGCCACAAGCGGTGGAAGTGTTACGGACGATGCTGGTAACTCCGTCACAGCAGACGATGAAGGAAATATTTATATTGTTGGCGACATGAATTACACTGCTACCTTTGGCAATCATAGTGTAACTTATTATGGATTTACCGATATTTTCATTGCGCAATACGATGCAAATGGGATTTGCCAGTGGGCAACCAGCGCTGGTGGACCCATTTATGATTACGGTAGTAGTATTGCGGTAGTAAATAACAATTTATTTATTGGCGGCAGTTTTAATGATGTAGCTGTATTTGGCACTTCCTCTGTTACTTCTGTGGATCTTGTAGATATTTTTATTGCTCATTATTTAACAGACGGAACATTTGTGGAAGTTGTTTCTGCCGGAGGAATGAATAATGAAAACTTACAATGCATGGCAGTCGACAGCAACTTAAATGTTTATATCAGCGGATGGTTTATGCTTGATATAACTATTGGAGATAACACATTTAATTCTAATGGAGTGTATGACATTTTCCTTGCTAAATATGAACCGGGAGTGGGTTTTAATTGGGCACAATCGTTTGGTGGTGTAGGAAGCGATGAAGCATTGGACATGTACTGCGATGTAGGTGATAATCTAATTTTCACTGGAATTTTCGAAAACACAGTAACATTAGGATCAACCCAACTTGTTTCTGATGGATTTGATGATGGGTTTATGGGAAAGTTTGATCATAACGGAACTTTCGATTGGGTTTACCAGGCGGGTGGTAGTGGTGGCATTAGGGTTAATGCTTGTACTGCTGATAATGATGACAACTATTATTTTGCCGGAGATTTCGTTGAGGAGCTTATCATTGGCAATTTTGTGTTCAATCCTGTAGGAGCTTATGATTTGTTCATGGCCAAATTAGGTGAAGGAAGCGATATTAATGAAAATGGGATTTTGTCACCTCACCATATTGTGATATTCCCTAATCCGGCTAATGAAATACCAAATATCAAATACACATTATCCGTTGGTAGTCATGTTAATCTCAGTATATATGATGAATTAGGAAAACATGTTAATACACTTGTTGACTGCAAACAGATACCTGGAGAATATACCATACAATTAGAAAAATCAGATCTGCGTGCCGGTAATTATCTGATAAAACTCCTGGCAGGAAATCATGTTGAAACTGCTAAAATGATAGTATTGAGATAATGTTAAATAACAATCCCTCAATAAAGAGAAAAGTTAATATCCGGCTTACATACTACAGATTTAACTATCAAAGTTGTCAAGAAAACGAAACTCATTATTCCTGTTTAGCTTTTTACTAACATGTTGTGAAATAAATTTAAATTCGCTTTGCAGTATCTAACAATCAATATTTTAAATATTAAACAGATGAAAAAATATATTTTAGTTCTTTTAGTTTCTTTTAGTTTGTCAGCAGCAACTTATGCACAAGGTTTTACAGATATTGATGCCGGTTTAACCGGGCTTCATTGGAGCGATGTCGCATGGGGAGATTACGACGGTGATGGTGATTTGGATATAATAATAGCAGGATTAAACGCTGCAGATGAAGGAATTACAAAAATCTATAAAAACGAAGGAAATGATACTTTCAGCGAATTAACAGGACTCAGTATACCCGGAACATTTGTTGGCGATATTGCCTGGGGCGATTATGATGCTGATGGTGACCTGGACATTCTTATACAGGGTTATACCGATGCTGCTGAAATAACAAAAATTTATAAAAATACCGGCAACGATAACTTTGTTGATAGTGGAATCACCTTCCCGGCACTGGTAGATGGTTCTGTAAGCTTTGCAGATTATAACAATGACGGTTTTTTAGATATCCTTATTGCCGGATATGATGGAAACACCTATAAGGCAATAGTCTATAGAAATAACGGAGATGTTACCTTTACTGATTCAGGTATTGCACTTCCGGCGGCAATTAAAAGTGCTTATGAATGGGGGGATTATGACAATGACGGAGACCTGGATATTTTTATTACAGGTTTTGATTTTAATGGTGTCTTGATTTCAAAATTATATAAAAATAATGGCGATGAAACTTTTACAGGAACCCTGAATTCTTTCACCGGGGCATGGCTTGGTGATGCTGCCTGGGGAGATTATAATAGTGATGGATACCTGGATATTCTTCTTTCAGGATATTCTGTAACTACCGAAAGAATTGCAAAGTTATACAAGAATTACGGAGATGGCTCATTTACCGAACAGACTTTGGCAGGGTTAACCGGGGTATCACATTCTTCAACTATTTGGGGTGACTATGATAATGATGGTGATTTAGACGTTTTTATAGGAGGGACTTATGAAGGGTCAGGAGAATGGGTTCGGGTTACAGATGTATTTATAAATAATGGTAATAACACTTTTACTGCTGCCGGCCTTGATTTTTCCGCGGATGTTTTCTGGGGAGAATCTGCCTGGGGAGATTATGACTCGGACGGCGATCTGGATCTTATTTGTTGTGGCTTTGATGATCTTGGCGGAAGCAATACAATTATTTATAGAAATGATAACAATACCCCCAATACTACACCAGAATCACCACAGAGCCTTATTTCTGAAGTTACTGATAATGATGTGTCATTAAATTGGGATGCCGCAACCGACAATGAAACAGCTTCTGCCGGATTGACCTATAATGCTTATATCCGAAACGAAATCGGAGATATTATCTGGAACTCCATGTCAGTATTAGCAGATGGATATAGATTAGTTCCTGCTCTGGGAAATGCACAGCAGAATACAAACTGGACAATCAAGGATCTTAATAATGGAAACTATTTCTGGAGCGTTCAGGCAGTGGATAATAATTTTGCGGGATCAATATTTAGTGAAGAAGGTGCATTTACAATCGCTACAGTAGGAGTAGAAGAAAACGAGATTCAATATAGCTTTCTTGCTTTATCAAATTATCCCAACCCTTTCACCACATCAACAACCATAGAATACGAGCTAAAACAACCAGAGAAAATTACTTTAACTATTTATGACTATTTGGGCAAACAGGTTTATCAGACAAGAGATAGACAATCACCAGGCAAACAACAACTTATATGGAATGCTGTAGGGTATTCTGATGGTATTTACTACTACAGGCTACAGGTAGGTGAACAGATTGCGAATGGTAAAATGGTGAAGGTTCAATAGCTATCTCCTTGACATTTTGTAGTTATAGTCATATTTTGGACTTTCTTTAATTTAACCGCTTACTGCCATGAAAAAATTACTATTTATTATTATCTGTATTCCTTTCTTTGTTACTGCTCAAATTGAAACAGGAAGCTTTGACTTTGATGGACATGACAGAAACTATATGGTTTTCTTACCAACTAATTATACTGGTACCGTAAATTTTTCCCTCCTGTCTTCGCCAATGCAACACCCTAGAGATTTTCAGCAATTAATTTAGTTAACAGTTGCTGTTGTTCATCCAT
>Ga0164313_10001734_pt1 | contig 19420 bp, 17 predicted proteins | sample GuaBasSedimGuay4_FD_113735 | JGI IMG/M metagenome (GOLD analysis project Ga0164313, IMG submission 113735) | Subseafloor sediment microbial communities from Guaymas Basin, Gulf of California, Mexico - Guay4, Core 4569-4, 0-3 cm | ecosystem: Environmental > Aquatic > Marine > Hydrothermal vents... | reverse complement strand
TGTCTGAGGTTCATTGTTATTACGACTCTTCAAACAGGTTCCACATCCCATTATTGAGCTACCGTCTTTTAGAAACAATTCAAGCTCTTCGTCTATTTCTTTGCTTTCCTTGATAAGGTTTTCAAGTTCCACTCCTTTTCCAAGCAGGAATATGTTTACAGTGTCGCCTTGCTTTTTTGAAAAATTGGCGAGTCTCAATGCATTCCAGACTGTTTCAATGTCATCGGAATATATGACAAGGCCTAAAGATGTTGGGCTAAGCTTCTCGGGTTGCTGAATAATTGACTGGGCATGCAGAGAATTAATTAACCAGACGGATAAAGTTAATAGGAGGATTGATCTTTTCATTTTCTCAATTTTTATTTGGTCACTTGTTATGAAAGTTTTTGAACTGCTCTGGATATGACTTCAATGGCAAATTCAATTTCTTCTTCAGTTGTATATTTCCCGGTGGAAATGCGCACCGTTCCTGCAGCAGTTGATAAATCAATTTTCATGGCTTTAAGCACGGGGGAAATTTCAGTTTGACCTGAATGACAAGCCGAGCCTGTCGAAATAAACACTTCATTGCTTATAAGGCTAGTCAGCTTATGCGCGTCCACTTTGTCAAAAGCAATGCTCAATGTATTTGGTAAGCTATTGGAAAGATCGGTATTCACTCTAATATTCTTGAGACTGAGTAGTAATCCTTCCAATATTTTCTCCCTCATATCGTACATATGTTGGTAATTCTTGTCAAAGTTGTCGGCTGAAATTTCGCAAGCCTTGCCTAAGGCTGCGATATATGCTACATTCTCGGTCCCTGGCCTGACTCCTTCTTCCTGTCCTGCTCCAAACATCAGGTTTTCAATATCTACACCATTTTTGACATACAATGCACCAATTCCTTTGGGTGCGTATAGTTTATGCCCGGCGATGGTGAGTAAGTCCACTCCAAGAGCCTCCACATCCGTTTTCAGTTTGCCAATGGATTGTGCTGCATCCGTGTGCAGCAATATATTCTTGTGCCTTGTTATTTCAGAAATCTCTTTTATGGGCTGAATGGTGCCTACCTCATTGTTTGCATGCATAATTGAAACAAGCACAGTATCTGGCCGAATCGCATTTTCAAGATCTTTTGGGTTTACTCTACCGGCTTTATCTACCGGTAGCCAGGTAATTTCCCATCCTTGCGCAGCAAGATGCAGGCAAACATTAGTTACAGCTGGGTGCTCAATTTCAGAAGTAATCAAGTGTTTTCCCTTTCCCTGATGAGCAATGGCAGTTCCCAGGATAGCATGATTATTCGATTCTGTTCCCCCGCTTGTAAAAGTTATCTCTTCAGGTCTGGCATTGATCAGTGCAGCCACCTGTTTTCTTGCCAGGTTTACAGCTCGCAGATTCTCGCTGCCAATGGAATATGAACTGGATGGGTTCCCAAAACCGGTCTGAAAATATGGAAGCATTTCTTCAATCACTTCCGGATCAATGGGAGTTGTAGCATTATAATCAAGATATACAGGTTTTCCCATGCTCATTGATTTTCAGTTGATTCATTACTGATTTGATTAACAAACATATTGAAAGGTTTGTTTAATCTGACAAATGATTGAATAAAAGCACTATTTCAATCAGTATGATCATCTTATCCTGATTGATGCGACCATTAGCGACAGTACACAGGGTGAAGTACAAATCCTGCGGGCCAGGTTCTCCCCATTACATCAACTTCCTCCTGTGAGCCCCGATAGCAATTTGCCCGGCTGCTATTCCCTGATCATTCATAGGAATCCTCTGTGGAAGATAAATGTCGAAGCGCTCTTTTTTTAATTTGTCCATTACTTTTCTGGTCAGATACCTGTTTTGAAAGGTTCCGCCTCCCAGAACGATCCTGTTCATTCCGGATTCTATTCTGATTCGTTTTGAAAGCTGAAAGATCAGGTTAACCACTGTGTTGTGAAACTTCGCGGAGATCCTTCCTATTGATAATCCGTCATGTATATCCTCAACGACACTTTTTATCATCAGGCTAAATGAGACCTGCTTGTCATCGATCTCATATTCGTAGACACCCTTTTCAGAAGGATCAAGGACCGACTCAAGAAGCATGGGAGCCTCTGCCTGGTAGCTAGAATAATAATTTAATCCAGTAATAGCAGCAAGCGCATCAAATAATCTGCCTGCACTTGATGAAAGGGGTGTATTGAGCTTCTGATCGATCATCATGGTGATGTGGCCAATATCTTTCCGGTCGATTGCCTTGACAAGGGGGATCTGCAGTTCGTATAATTCATCCCCGAAACACCGGTAGAGATAGGACAATCCCATTCTCCACGGCTCAAGGCTAGCCTTATCACCACCCGGTAAAGGGATATATTCAAAATGAAACAGCCGCTCAAAGTTTAGATAGCCAGCTTGTAAAACTTCACCCCCCCAGGAATGGCCGTCCGAACCAAGTCCAGTTCCATCAAAACTGAAACCAAGCACTTCCCCTTCAAGACCAGCATCCAGCATACCTGATGCAATGTGTGCATGGTGGTGCTGTACACTGATGTGTTGGATATTCGGATGCTCCTCTGCCAGTTGGCGTGCAAACCGGGTGGACATATAATCCGGATGCAGATCGCTTACCACAAGATTCGGGGAAAACCTGAACATGCGGCAGAATCTGTCATAGATCTCTCTGTAAAAGTCCAGTGTTTCAAGATTCTTCAAATCGCCAATATACTGACTCATAATCGCCTGCTGTCCTTTCCCCATGCAAAATGTGCTGGTCAGCTCAGCCCCGGTGCCCAGGATGTCCTCAAGTTCAATACCCGTCCTGATGGGAGAAGGAGCATAAGCGCGGGCACGCCGAAGCACCATCGTAGCCTTACCTGTCACTGCTACCACAGAATCGTCTATCCGGTTAAAAATCTCCCGGTTATATGAAATCACTCCATCCACATAGCCCGCAAACATACGTGTTGCCTTTTCATTGGAGATCAAGATTGGTTCATCTGTGAAATTCCCGCTGGTCATCACCACTGCCGGGGTGTCAAGATGTTCAAATAATTGGTGGTGGAAGGGCATATAAGGTAACATTACACCCAGTGTGGACAGTCCGTCGGCAATGCCTTTGGTAATATTCCTCTTTTTTCTGAGTAATACGATTGGTCTGCGCCAGGATGTGAGCACTTCCTCCTCTTTTCTGGTGATTTTTACAAACTTCCGGGCCTCGTCTGCACTCCTGAACATGAGGGCAAAAGGTTTGCCGTTCCGGCGCTTCATATTCCTGAGTCTCTTTACTCCTTCCTCACTGAAGGCATTGCAAATCAGATGGAATCCACCAGTACCCTTTATTGCCAGCAAACCACCACCAGCGACAATGTCTTTTACCTTCGAGAGGATGTCGTCCATATTTTCTAGTTGCCCTCCAGTGGTTTCCAGGCGATAGACCGGGCCACAGTGATTGCACGAAATTGGCTGTGCATGGAATCTCCGGTCAGAAACATCTGTATATTCTGCCCTGCATACGGGACACATTTCAAAGAGGGCCATGGTGGTATTGGGACGGTCGTAAGGCAGATCACTGATGATGGAAAACCGCGGACCGCAATGGGTGCAATTGATAAGGGGATAACCTTTCCTGTGGGGCTGTTCCTTCATGTCATACAAACATTCCGGGCATACAGCGATATCCGGACTGATCTCAGTCACTGCATCAGAAATATCTTCACTGTTTCGAATTTCAAAAGAACTGAATTCCTGTCGGCCTGCTTTTACAATCTCAATCGACTCGATGGCAGAAGCCACCGGTGCTGTATGTATGATCTCATCTCTGAACTTCAGGACCCCTTCATGAGTTGCGTTAATCATAAGGATCACACCATCGGTCCGATTCTCAACCCAGCCTTTCAGCCTATGTGTATGTGCCAGTCTGAAAATATAAGGGCGAAAACCTACTCCCTGGACCAGCCCGTAAATCATAAGCTTATATGTTTCAATAACTTGCATCGCTCCTGTGTCCGAAATCATGTAAGATCGTAAGCAGTAATTTAAGAAGAAATATCAATACTTTGTTGTGGATGGTTTTTTGGCATATATTTACTAATAAATTAGGTTAAAATGTGTCTAGCAGTACCAGGAAAGATCATATCCATTGACGACACTGATCCAGATATGAAGATGGCCCGGGTCAGATTTGGTGAGGCCATCAGAAACATCTGCATTCAGTGGGTGGACGACCTGAAGACAGGGGATTATATCATGGCCCATGTGGGAACTGCCCTGAGCAAGGTGGACGAGGAAGATGCAGAATTCACCCTCGATGCTCTCAGATTGATGGGGGAGATTGATTTGAGTACCGACAGCTGAACATCTGCTTTGAAATATATTGATGAATACCGGGACAAACAGCTGGTAGAAATCCTGATTCGGCAGATCAGAGATGAAGTTACCAGAAAGTGGACCATCATGGAGATTTGTGGTGGCCAGACTCATGCCATCATGAAGTACAGCCTCCAGGATCTACTGCCGGAAGAAATCTCACTGATCCATGGTCCGGGTTGTCCGGTCTGTGTCACACCGGTTGAAATTATTGACCAGGCTGTGGAACTTGGAGGAAAGCCCAATGTGATCCTTACCTCTTTCGGGGATATGATGAGGGTTCCCGGGTCGCATACTGATCTACTGAGTGTAAGAGCGAAGGGCGGAGATATCAGGATCGTTTACTCACCCCTTGATGTTATTGATATCGCCCTGAGTAATCCCGAAAGGGAAGTGGTCTTTTTCGCTGTTGGATTCGAAACCACAGCACCTGCGGTAGCCCTGGCCATCAGGCAGGCGCATAAAAAGAACCTGGCTAATTTTTCTGTTCTGATCTCACACGTTCTGGTCCCTCCTGCCATTGAAGTACTTCTCACATCGGCGGATATGCGGATTGAAGGATTCCTTGCCGCCGGTCACGTCTGTACAGTCATGGGAACCCATGAGTATATTCCCCTCTCGGAGAGATATAAGATCCCTATTGTTGTTACCGGTTTTGAACCTGTGGATATCCTGCTTGGAATTCAAAAGACCATCAACATGCTGGAAAATGACAGGTACGGTGTTGAAAATGCTTATCCCCGCTCGGTAAAACCGGAAGGTAACATTGCTGCACAGGATTTGCTACAGGAAGTTTTTGTAAGCTGCGACCGGAAATGGAGGGGCATTGGAGTGATACCGGGAAGTGGATTCACGCTTGCTGATGATTACATCCGCTTTGATGCCGGGAAGAGGTTTAAGCTCCACCACATCGTTGCAGAAGAATCGGAGAGATGTATTTCGGGTAAGATTCTGACCGGACAAAAGAGACCTTCGGATTGTCCGGCTTTTGGAGCAGAGTGCACGCCGGAGAAACCTCTGGGAGCTCCAATGGTATCGTCGGAAGGAGCCTGCTCGGCTTACTACAGGTACCACTTGCGTATGTGTTGATGCATGATAACAAAACAATAATGACAGGAGACCTCAATAGCAACCTTCAATGTCCGATTCCTAAATCGGATTATGAACATGTACTCCTTGCACATGGTGGAGGCGGAAAACTAACACAGCAACTGATCGAGAAGATGATTTACTCGCGGCTGGGAAATGAGATTCTTGAAAAGGGACATGACGGGGCCTTCCTTCCACATATTTCCAGTGAACTCGCCATGAGCACTGATTCTTTTGTGGTGGATCCCATTTTTTTTCCCGGAGGAGACATCGGAGACCTGGCCATAAATGGAACGGTCAATGACCTGGTATGCTGCGGTGCAGAGCCCCTCTATATATCGCTTGCTTTTATTCTGGAGGAAGGATTTCTGCTAGATGAACTCTGGAAGATCATTCAATCCATTGAGAAGTCAGCGCATGAGGCCTGTGTGAAAATAGTTACCGGCGATACGAAGGTGGTGGAAAAAGGCAAGGGAGATAAGATCTATATCAATACAACCGGTATTGGGCGGGTGGTCCCGGGCCTTCGGATCTCACCCGACAACTGTCAGGAAGGAGATGTAGTTATTATTAACGGGACGATTGGAGATCACGGCATTGCCATCATGTCGGAAAGGGCCGGATTTTCATTTGAATCAGGTATTAAAAGCGATACCGCTCCTTTAAACCGGATGATGCAGGATGTTTTCGCCAGGCAGCCCAATATCCATGTATTAAGGGATCCCACGCGCGGAGGATTATCCAGTGCATTAAATGAAATCTCCCAGTCGTCCGGGAAAGGTATCACATTATTCGAGAGCCAGTTACCGGTGACAGAGGGAGTGAGGGGAGCCTGTGAAATAATGGGTTTCGATCCCCTGTACATTGCCAATGAGGGGAAGATCCTTGTTATATTACCGGAGAGACATGCTGGTGAAGTTCTCGGCATCATGCGTTCTCATGAAACCGGAAGGGAGAGCAGGATCATTGGTAAGATAAGCGGTAGACACGGGGGCTTGCTCCACCTTGAAACCAATATAGGAAGTACCAGGATCATTGATATGATTTCCGGGGAGATGTTGCCCAGAATTTGCTAACATACAGGTGATTATGCAGGGAACAAAAGGATGAAGGAAATCCTGAAGTTTTCAGCTACGGCTGCAGTTTCAGATTCCCCTGATTTGATGGCTAGTGAGCTGTTCGGGCATGAGAAGGGAGCATTTACAAGTGCAGTAAATTCTAAACCGGGCCTATTTGAAATGGCCAATGGCGGGACCGTTTTCCTGGATGATATCGATGATGTTCCATGTGAAATACAGGGCAAACTACTGAGGGAAAGGTAATAATCTATCTCTTAACCTTATCTCTTAATCAGTCCACTTTTAGCTGACTTTACACACTTCCAAACTATTTCTTCTAAGCTAACCGCAACTGCCAATTTCACCATCTATCTGAAGATCGTTTGAAAGACAAATTAGAAATCTTTATTTTTACTCCTGTTGTTGTATATTTTGGCAAAAACAAAACCTCTTGCTGAAGGGAAAACCTTCTATAGGTATCCTCTCTTAGTTTTTTTACAGGATACTAAAAATCTTAATTGAGTCGAACCATGAGCAATGAAATCTATCATTTCAAAGTTGGCACTTTCCAGTGTATTGTTGTGAGTGACGGTATTCACACTTACGCACCACCAACCTTCCCCCCACCCGCCACTTTTCTTTTTGGCAATGTGCCAAGTAATCAGCTTGAGCAGACTCTTCGTAAACATAATATCCAACCGGATCTCTGGACAGAATGGATAAGTCCATACAATTGTCTTCTGATCAATACTGGTGAGCATCGCGTACTAGTGGATACAGGCGCCTTAGGTCTTGCCTCAAGCACAGGAAGACTTATTCAGAACCTGCAGGCTGAAGGCATTGCGCCAGAGGACATAGACATAGTCATCATCACGCATTGTCACCCTGATCATATTAGTGGAATTACCCTTGATGATGGTGAGCTTGCTTTTCCTAACGCCCGTTTCGTAATGTGGAAGGGTGAGTGGGATTTCTGGACCTCAGGAGAGGCCGAAGAGAAACTTGATGAACATTTCAGAGAGGCCCTCCTAGGTTTCGTCCGCAAGAACCTTCCATCAATTCAAGACCGGTTGGACCTCATTGAGCATGAAAGGGAAATTCTGCCTGGCATCCAAGCTATTTCAGCACCCGGACATACGCCCGGTCATATGGCCCTCCTAATTTCATCAGAGGGGGAACAACTTCTGAATATCGTCGATGCGGTGCTCCACCCCATCCATTTAGAACAGCCGGAATGGTGCGCGACGGTCGATTTTGCTCCTGATCAAGTCGTGGCCACCAGGCGTCATCTCCTCCACCGGGCCGCAGCCGAGAATTCTCTGGTGCTTGCTTTTCATTTTCCATTTCCGGGTCTGGGACATATCGTCCAGAAAGGGGAGCATTGGGAATGGCAAGCAATTACAGTCTGAGTCCGGATTTCCCAATCTTAAGTAAAAAAGAATTACGATGAATGTTGAAGAAATCAGAGAGTATTGCATCTCAAAACCAGGTGTCACCGAGGGCTTCCCTTTCAACGACACAGCCCTGGTCTTTAAAGTAGCCGGGAAGATGTTTGCATTGCTGGACCTATGGATAGCAGGGGGATCAGCCTGAAATGTGATCCGGGACTGGCCATTGAACTGCGTGAGCAGCACTCCGAGGTTTACCTACATGGCAGATGAACAAGATCATTATCCCTTTTTAATATTATCTGATCCTGGGGTATAATCCATGTAGCATATGTTTCAGGTAGTTGATGGTTGCAACTCTTGCAAAAGTCTTTCTGCTTCTGGAGTGGTCTTTTGGTCAGTTTCCCGGATCCCCGCCGATGCGAAAATGTCAGCACAAGTGTAGTAAGATGAAATGCTCCGGGACTGAAGATATCAGGTTACCGCGATCAGTGAACCTGCAATGTAAGCGACCACCCACCAGATATACGCATAACTTGAGTAAAGATATAATCCCTTGGGAATAGCAGCTCTTATTCCAGATTTATTGTAGACGCTCCATATATTAACTAACTCGATTAGCATCAAAAAAAGCGCTGAGTATCCGATAAATCTATGAATTGTAAAAGGAGAGTTTTTTGATCCCAGTATTATAAATATGGTAGCGGTGACATCCAGAACCACTCCAAGTGAAATGAAAACCAGAATACGTGGAGTAATTTGCCTATTTAAGTGTCCAGACTTTATTCCAATGCTGTAGGAGATCAGTGCGAAGGTGACTATTGCAGCTCCCGTAATGGATAATGGATTCATCGATATCTATTATTGGTGAGTTTAATAAATCGATCATCAGGAGGTTATTACTTATAACCAAGAAATGTAACAAAGGGATAAGAACTTAAAAGAGGGTTGTCCAAAGACAACCCTCTTAAACAACTGATGAGTAAAAGCCTTTAGCTATGAAAAATTATCTCATCAGTACAAGCTTGTCAACCGAAGTTAAACTTCCAGCAGAAACTTTTATAAAGTAATAGCCTGATTTGATATCTGCTCCGGTATTGCTCTTGCCATTCCAGTAGATAACCTGGTTGCCCTGGGGGTAAACTTTATCCGAAACAGCATAAATTACCTGACCGTTAGCATTATAAATACTTATATTAACCTTGGAATTAGCAGGCAGGTTAACGCTGATCCTGGTGGGTCCGCTTGAGGGATTCGGATAAATACCTAACATTAGGTCATTAATAGGATCAATATTGGTAGCCCAATGCATACGCTTGGCCCCTGCTGCTGCTTCTTCTAATGTCTTCTCTGGAATATTATCATCGGGATCATCATTATGACAACCAAGACATGAATAAGCAGGGCTCAGAGAAGCGCTTCTGGTGTCGTCATCGCGTACCCAGCTTCCATCCGCCGTGAACATTGACGCAGTATCAGCGGTAATCTTAAAGAGGTGGGAGCGAACATCACCCTTGAATCCACTGGCCCCTCTTTTAGCACCGGATTTTGCAGCAAAAGGCATGTGACAATCTATGCAGGTTGGTCCAGCTGAATGATTCAGCGCGGTAGCCTTGTCTGCATGACATTCGGTGCAGCTTGCTATTATACCATCTCCATCCCAGATAACCCGTTTATGAGGATCATGACAGGTAATACAAGTCATACTACCTCCCTCTCCGTGTTTGGTAGCTGCAAACTCATCCCACTGCTCATGGTGTTTAACAAAACCACCGCTGGCATTAATGGGGTCTTTATAGTCCCTGTTGTGACAGGTTCCACACAGAAAGTTTATATCATTACCCTCGGGATCTGGAGTCTGTACTACTCCGTTGATCTCTAATCCACCCAGGGCATTATCGAGGTGAGCAAACTCATATACCTTGTCAATGTTGCTTGATGTAGGGCCTGCAATATGCTCACTTCCGGGTCCGTGACAACCTTCACATCCAACGCCACCTTCGGTAAAAGTACCCAGACCGTCTACTCCCGTTAACCAGGTTCCATCGGTAACACCGCCAGTAGTGTGACACTTGAAACAACTATAGTTATACAGCTTATTCATTTTAGCGGTCTCATAGTCTACCCAGCCAAGGTCCTCACCTCCAAAAAAGTTCATCTGGTTATGACCCACGCCAGGGGAAAAAGCACTACCCCCTGAACCTACTACATGACCATCGGTTCCAACAAACCTGGATTTCCAACCATAACCTCCGATTACACCTGCAATGTCAGCCCATGTATGAGAACCATCACCCAGGCTGTCCATGTACTGATCCTGGAAGTTGATAGCCTCCGGCGGATAAGTTGGAGCTTCCCCATTTTCAATGATGGTGAATTTATAGGGATGACCCGATGCGACCCAGTCGTTGTAATTCACTGAATGACATGATTGACATGCATCTGATCCAACAAAGGTTGCCTCGATATTTATGAAACTCATTGTGTAGTTTGCCGAAGTTCTATGTTCGTACCCATGCCTTGAATTATCAAATTGTGCGATATTAAAAAGATATTCATTCAGTATATCAAATTGAATATCATCATCATTGCCGTTTAAAAGTTCTCTGGAGAACTCAACGGTCCAGGTTCCATCACTCCAGGTGGCCCCTAAATCAAGATCTCCGCGGCTTCCGTCAGGTTGACGAAGAATTCGTTCAGGTACAATGGCATTTAAAGCTAAATACTGGGGCCAATAAGTGGCAGCATCGACATCACTAACTCCTGTTGTCTCATCTCCGACAACCTCTGAGGCATCAATTTCATCTTGTGTTAAAAACATGGCATCTGCAAAATCTACAGGGGCGATTTCCATATATTTTGGCCTTGACTTATCACTGATCCGGTTATGAGAATATGCGCTCGTTCCGGCATCACCATAGCGGCCACCATCTTCACCGTTTATGGCATCCTCCTGCCATATATCTACATATTTATCGTCGGCATATCCAAGCGCCGAATAAGTTCCGGCTGTAATCTGGGATGTTGCAGCATCTATTGTTAGATCTGTACCAGTTGCTGATATATAGGCATCTGAACGGGCAGCTTTACTATGCCACATATCTGCACGGCCACTTGCAAGCCAAGCATCATCTACAATGCCATGGGTGCTTACATGGGGATCGTCATCTGTGGGCCAGTACATATGGCATTTAGTCATACAGCCGCCGGTAGAATATGGATCGCCGGTAATCTCTCCCATCGGCCAGAAAAATGAGATGCGGTCTTCGGACTGAATAGAATTCGGTTTTTCCCAGCTTCCGGTAGCAAACGACCAAGAACCACCGCGGGTGAAACTTGCTGTTGTATCAGGCCATGTTGCAAGGATGAAAATACGATCAGTTGTATGGACAGCCTTTAAAGTAACGCTTACTTCACTGTCGTAAGCATGACAACCCGTGCAGTTGTTAATCTTCGACGGGTCATTTGGTGGATTGGCTGTTTCGCCAAGCGGCACCACCAGTTCCGGTGCACCAGTCCATAGATAATCAACAACCCCATCAACAATGGGGGGAATGGCTACTTCCTGGCAAACCAAGTCACCAGCCACAGCCTGTGTTCTATGCATGTTTAAGAAACCGAAAGAAAGCAACAACGTTGCTAAAATAGCTACTGTGAGGATTAAATAATTTTTTTTCATAATGAAAAATATAAGTTGAGTGATAAACAATCCTTTGTTTGTGTGCCGTTCTTCATTATCATCATTACAGACTGAAATAATCAGAAACAGGGAAACTGGAAGTTAAGCGATGAGGCTTTTTGGTTCAATGTGTCTAACCTGCAGTGTTTGAATGTAAATTTAGAAATAGGCCAAAGAGCAGACAATAATATGTTTATGGTATATTATCTACCAGAAAACACGTAGGCAGGATTGTTATAACCTTCTGTAATGAAAATTAAAGGTCGATAAGCTTGTGCTGTGAGGCGTATTTCAAAAGGGAAATTACACTCTTTGCTTCCAGCTTTTGCATGATGTTCCTCCTGTGGGTTTCTACTGTACGGAGGCTGATATTCAGGTCATCTGCAATTTCCTGGTTATGCTTCTCATCTGCAATCTTTTTGATTATCTCAATTTCCCTGCGGGTGAGGTGAACCTTTTTTTCTTCGGGAGCAGATCCATTGCCAATGACTGAATTGAGTAATTGTTGCGACAATTCATAATTCAGGTAGCGTTGATTATTCAGCACTGTTTCAATTGCAGCGACAAATTCATCTTTTTTCGAGTTCTTCAGGAGATAACCATTCCCCCCCGCTTTCAAAAACTGAACCACATACTCGTTTTCTTCGTATTGTGTCAGTGCGATGATCTTCGAATGGGAATTTTCTTTGCGGATGAGCCTGGTGGCTTCAATCCCATTTAACTCTGGCATGGCTATATCCATAAAAATGATATCCGGCTGAAGTGCCAACGCCTGCTCCAGTGCTTCCTGTCCATTGAAGGCATGTCCAGTAATCTCCAGGTAATCCAGTGACTTAAGGATATCAGCGATCCCATTGTGAATAATCTTGTGATCGTCGGCGATTAGGATGCTAATTGTCTCCATTGCTCTTTCTTTTCCTGCATGGGATCTCAATGACAATTTCGACCCCACTACCAGTGTTTGAATGAATTGAAAAATCACCATCGAAGGCATTCACCCTTTCGCACATACTGATCAGTCCAAAACCTTTTGACTCTTCCTTTTGATTCAATTTTTCACTATCAAATCCCTTCCCATTATCTTCCACTACCAACACGATCATATCTTCCACCCTGTAAAGTTCGATGGTTGCCTCAGTTGCTCCGGAATGTTTGATAATATTGTTTACTGCTTCCTGGCAAATTCTGAAAATTGCTTTTTCAAGTTTTGCCTCAATCCGCTCAGTGAATGAATAACTGTTAAAGATAAACTGTGTCTTATTAAGTTGATTTGTCCGCTGAACCAGGTTTTCAATTGCTGCAAGTAGACCAAAGTCCTTCAGCACATTAGGCGTTAAATCCTGCGCAATACTTTTCGTCTCCTGAATTGCAGTATTTACCTGTTTTTGCAACCTTTCGGCAAAATCCTTATCGATGGCATACTCCTCCTGTATCTTCTGTACCGAATAGGAAATACCAGTTAAGAGCTGACCAAGTCCATCGTGCAGATCCCTTGAGATCCTCAAGCGCTCAAGTTCCTGGGCCTCATGAATGGCGATCATCCGCTCCTTTCTGAGTTTCTCCAATTTCGCCTCATTTTCTTTCTCTTCCGTTAGATCATGTCCAACCACTACCATTCCTTCCGGAACCCCTTTACTATTTTTAAGCACCACCGAAGTCACAAAGACCGGAATTTCATGACCCTCCCGGTCCAGCATACCCGTTTTTTTTGCAATCCTCTTTGATATTTCTTTGAGATTTGTCCCCACCTTCCTCTCTGAACTCACAGGTTTTTCCTCATCATTAAATAAAGGAAGGATCTCTTTGCCGATTAAGTCAGCCTCCTCGTAATTCAGCATCTGGGAAGTTGTAGCATTGATGGATCTGATCCTCGCCTCAGCATCGGTAACCAACAGGGCTCCGTACAGATTATTCAGAATGTTGCTCAGGTATTTTTCCGAGATGCTGGTTTTATTCAGGGCATCAAGCATGGAATTGAATGAATCTGCCAATTGCATAAACTCATCTTTAGAATCCACCTGTACCCGCAAATTCCTGTCACCTTCTCCGATCTTCTTCGTAGCATCCACCAGTTGTTCAATCGGTCGTGTAAGGCCTCTAATAAACACGAAGCTCCCTATGGCAAGTAAAAATATAAGCAGGGTCCCGATAATATCTACTGTGATAGTACCGTGCACCTTTACTTTTCGAGTCATGATCTCGTATTCACCAATCTCCTGAACAGTTTCATTGATTAGCGATTCTACCTGAGTAATCAGATCCAATATCTGGTGGGAGATGATATGCTGCAAAACTCCGTTTTCGGGCGGAGAGTTGATCAGGAGGTGCACATTCTCTTTCACAGACCTGAACATGGTCTCAATTTTTTCCCAGGTTTCTCCTTTGTGTACAGGGGATAATACCTCTCTGCAGTCATCAAGCTTTTTGTCGGCGTTGTCAATGGAAGCACTTATTTTCTCATGATTGATCAGGTACTGGTTCTCAATGATCAGGATTTTACCCAATGATCCTTTCAATTCCTGTAAGGCATTGAGTTCATGATTCTCCAGAATTAATTTATCTGAAAACCTGCTGAACAGACCAATGATCACCTGATTCCCTCCAAGTACGACTAGTACCAGAATGATCATTAAAACTGCACCTTTCGATAATTTCCTTCTCATTATCAGAAGGGAAAATAAGAATAAAATCAGTAGTTCCGCTCATTTATCGCATATTATCAGTCGAAATCATGAACATTGAAAAGAGCCGGAGAATCAGTCTGAAGTGCGATCCTGAACTGGCTATTGTTTAATAAGATCATTATCCCCTTTTGATATACTGTAGAAGATTGCAAAGTATATTTATAGCATAGATACTTGTTTCACAACCAATATTTTGATCAGGTGATCGACAAGCCCATTCACTTTTTAAAATATACATATATCTCCTCTTCGGAAATCTCGTTGATCCAGTATTGATAGCCCAGGCCAATTGCTTTATCGATGAGTGGAGCTGGAAGAAAAGGGGCAATTATTCCCAGAATTTCTTTCTTCTTAAGCTTTTTCACCGAGGAAAGCACTTCATGCACAGGTTGTTCACCTTCATGGAGCATATCACGCACATCGATGGTATGAGTTACTTTTCTTTTATTAAACCAGCTGGGTTTTTGGGTAATGTAATTCGAATTATTATGATCGAAACCTGATAAATCTGCCTGACCTGCCTCCTTTCGCAAAGCATTTACCATCTCTTCCACATTCAATCCTCCTACAGCTGCTGCCTGACTGAGCGTTGTGACTTTTGCTATTGTTTTCCTTAAGAGAGGATTTCGGAGCTTTGTAAATTGAGGAGCTTGCGCAATAAGTGTTTCTTCCAGAAAAGGATAAGTTTCCAGCAGATCAAATATCTTTGTTTTTGGAGTGATGACTAGTCTATTCATCTGATTCTTCTTTATTTGTACCATAGGATAAAATTCGTCTTTCTCCTTCTAGTCTCCTGGCATTTGTAAGGTCCTTTGATACTTCAAGTGTTCCAAGATATTCACCTTTATCGTCTCTCAATGCATAGTATTCGATTAAAATGAATCTCCCTTTCACCTGAATCCAGAAAGGGGCGTGGGATTCTTTTCCCGATTTGAAGTCTTCAATGATTTTTTCGACGATATCTACACTGCCGGGAGGATGACAGAGCCGCACATCACGGTTAATAATGGAGCGGCTGCGTGGGAATATCCGGTGACTACCCTGGGTAAAATACTTCACTTTGTCGTTCTTATCCACAAAGGTTATATCTACCGGAGCGGTATTTAAAATGGCCATGAGTTCATCAACAGTGAAGCTCCCGGATGGAAGCATCACACTACCATCCTTGTTGCGGGCAATTTCTTCATCTGCTTCTTCAAGCTGTAATCCTTCAGGTTTCCAATCAACCTCGGGATCATACAATGTAAATCCGAATTCAAGCGTTTGTTTGTGTATACTCCACCAATCGTCAACAGAAAGCACATCCATGCACATGGGGAATAGTATCTCCTCTTCTTTCTGAACCATATCAGAAACGGCTTTTAATACCGGGAAGTATAGCAGCTCGAGGGCATCAGAGAGATCCTGTTTTGACAAATCCTCTTCTTTTAATAATGCATTACACCCTTTTAATTGATCCCTGATCTCGTCATGCTTACCCCACATGACCATGGGCGGACCTGTGATCTCATGTTGTTCAAGATAGGGGAATACCAGGTATTCCTTTCTTTGATAGTGCTTATCAATGTCCATAAGCTCATTGAAGGTGGCCTGAAGCACAAGAATAAAATTCCTGAAATTATCTTCCGGTACCTTGCTTATGGAATGAAGAAGATTGGTTGCTTTTTCGACAGTTTTGTTTATTGCTCTGTTTTCATGAATAAACACATCTACCGGATGACCATCCGGGATCTCTTTTGCTCCACTCAGATCCACATGGCCTTCCAGTACCTCACCATGAATATCACATAGTTTTAACACTTCTGATTCAGGAAGCCCTTCATTAATAAGCTCTTGTTCAACTTCCACCACTTCACCATAAGGTATTGACTTAAGTGTAGAGATCAATTCTTGCCTGACTCTCTCCGGAGATTCACCGTCATGCAGGCTCAGGATCAATTCTTTCAGGCGCTTTTTACGGTACCCGGAATTGTCTATTAACTCACTCATAGCTAATAATTAATAGGTTTAAAGAATCTTAGTTTATTTTTTAAGAGTTGTTATCAATTAATCCACCGGATATGGGACTGCCCGGTTAAGAATAGCATGTCCGTCCCGTATCCTTTGTGCCATATGAGCAACAGTTTCTGTTTTCGCCAGGTTTAAAAAGCCCTCACGAAGGTGAGCATATCCGTCGTGTATTGGACACGGATTGGAGTCACTGCAGTTTTTAAGGCCGAATCCACATTTATTGAAAAGTTTATCTCCTTCCAAAACCAGGATCACTTCATACAGGGATAAATCTGATTGATTGTCTTTAAAAAAAAATCCACCTCCCCGGCCTTTCATAGAATCCAGAAGCTGATGTTTTGTTAAATTATGCAGGATTTTTGCTGTGAATGCTGCTGGAGCTTCAATCTCTTTAGCTATTTCAGCGACCCCTGGTCTTTTTTTCATCCAGTTTTGCAACTGTATAAAAACAAGAGCCCTTATTCCATATTCAGAACTTTTAGATAGCATTTGCTTAAAGATTCTGTGTTAACTCACGTTCAAGTATAACAGACTTAGGAAACAATACATTATTTTCCAGATGTATATGTCTGTGAAGGTCCTTTATAAATTTAGCCAGGGTCCTGTATGTGACCTCAAATGTATTACATCCATCAGCTGGGGTCCGAAAATAGTTGGTAATTTCTGACATCTTCTTAAATCTGTCTCCCTCCACCTGGTGTTCTTCCCTCAGTTCATCGATGGAGCTACTTATGTTTCCGATTTCATTAGCTGTAATCGTTCCATTAAGTTCCATTTTTACCATTTTTTGGATGTATGGAAAAAGAACGGATTCCTCATTTTTCATATGGATCAAAAGGTTAGCTGTAGCATTTTCAAACATCTCCCTGATCTGGATCAATTCTGGGTGATTATCTCCGTGTACCTCACAAAGCTTTTGCAAGTTCTGTTGGATAAAGGGTGCCCTGTCATTTATATAGCTATGATGCGTTTCGACGATATAATCACATAAGGCCGAGAGGGGCAGGGTTTCAATATATTTTGAACCTCTGTCTTCACGACCCATGGACTCTTCCAATTGCGTGATGAGTAAAGTTACATCAACTCCTTCTAAAGAACATGCTTCGTTGATAGAAATATTGCCTCCACAGCAATAATCAATCCTATAGTTTTCAAATACCTGTGCAGTAGTATAGTTTGCCCTTACTATATCTCCGATAAGTGTTTCAGATCTAATTTCCATGTCCATATTTTTAATATTAATATCTGTGTAAAGATATAAATAATTTATAAAAGGATAAAAAGGTCATTATATAAATTAATCAGCTAAAGGAATTGATGTGATGTCTTTGGTAATTGAGTAATAGTTGTTCAGAAATATCAATTGTTGTAATTTCCCGGTAATATTCAAACGTAATGAACATCGAAGAGATCCGCGAATACTGCATTGCCAAACCCGGAGTCACTGAGGGATTCCCTTTCAATGATACAGCACTGGTCTTTAAAGTGGCCGGGAAGATGTTTGCTCTGCTCGACCTGTCAGAGGACAGCAGGGGAATCAGCCTTAAATGTGATCCGGAACTGGCCATTGAACTGCGAGAGCAGCACTCCGAGGTTACACCTGCAAGGCACTTTAATAAGATCATTATCACTTTGTTTTATACTGTAAAAGCAAATGGTGGAGCAGGGCTGTACTTAACGGTTTCTGGCGAGGCTGTATCATAAGTCCAAGAGCGATGGCTATTTTCTCAACATACTCTGAATTTCTCTGAGTTGTTTATGAAATCCGGACTGTCCATTTCAGTGAAATCAGGAAGTCACAACATGGTGAGTTTTTCGTTTTGTGTGACTCCTCACCTTATTCGCAAACGATTGGAGCTCGTTGTAATAAATTGAATACCTGCGCTTTAAAATGATCAGGCGACTACCAAATCCAAATTTGTAAGTCACCAGATTGTATAAAAGTCACCACTCGGTGACATGCAAAAATCTTAAAAGAGGATATGTACAATAGTAAGGATTGATAGGATGGGTATCATAACAAAAAAGTAAGAGACCGTACCTTTTGATACAGCCTCGCTTCCAGTCCTCCTTTGAAAGCACTATCAGGAAATCATACCATGAAATACAAGAATCATATTTCTAAATTTCATGGATAAATACCTGCAGCGCATTGCTGAAAATCACATATTACGCGACTTACAACAGTTTCCTATTGTTGGAATTGTCGGACCAAGGCAAGTTGGTAAAACAACGCTGGCTAAATTGCTAATGAATAAGCTGGATAAAAAAGCATATTATCTGGACCTGGAATTGCAGGAAGACATAACTAAACTTGAGAATGCAGAAATTTATTTCAAGTCGCACCAGGAAGACTGCATCATTCTGGATGAAATACAAAACTTTCCTGAATTGTTCCCTGTATTAAGGGGAATGACAGATAAGTTAAGGATTCCGGGGAGGTTCATTGTTTTAGGATCAGCTTCACCCAGCCTGATCAGAAAAAGCTCCGATTCTCTTGCCGGCCGGATTGCATATACCCAATTGTCTCCATTAAATATCATGGAGATGGGGGAGCAGCCTGGTATGGAAGCCCATTGGTTTTCAGGTGGTTTTCCGGACTCAATTCTGGCAGAGGATATTCCTGCATCAAAAAATTGGTTGCGTAATTTCGTTCAGGCCTATACAGACAAAGACCTGCCTTTACTGGGTATGCCGGCTGCCCCAATGGTCATTAGAAGATTCTTAACCATGCTGGCTAATATCCAGGGGGGAATTTGGAATGCGAGTAACTTCGCAAAGTCCATGGGATTAACATACCCAACGATGAACAGGTACCTGAATTTTCTTGAAGAGGCCTTCCTGATTACCCAGCTGCAACCTTATAGCCATAATAACAAAAAACGATTGGTAAAATCTCCCAAAATTTATATCAGAGATAGCGGAGTATTGCATTACCTCACATCAGTTGCCGACTTTGAACAGCTGCAGGGGAACGTAATGATCGGGAATTCCTGGGAAGGTTACGTAATTGAACAAATACGGGAATTGGTACCGCCGGATATCGACCTCTATTTCTATCGGACACACAATGGTGCGGAGTGTGACCTGGTCCTGGTCAAAGGATTACAACCCATTTCAGCAGTAGAGATCAAGTATACCTCCGCACCGAGAATTTCGAAAGGT
>Ga0164313_10001733_pt1 | contig 19421 bp, 17 predicted proteins | sample GuaBasSedimGuay4_FD_113735 | JGI IMG/M metagenome (GOLD analysis project Ga0164313, IMG submission 113735) | Subseafloor sediment microbial communities from Guaymas Basin, Gulf of California, Mexico - Guay4, Core 4569-4, 0-3 cm | ecosystem: Environmental > Aquatic > Marine > Hydrothermal vents... | reverse complement strand
GTATCGCTTTTCGCAGCCTGCATCGGATGCCGCGGATGCAGAGAAGCATGTCCTATATGCAGCTGCGTTCTCTGCGATTACGAAACTGCACGCACCCTGCATTCTCCTGAACTCGTCCGGGCCGAAGCTAAGCGGAAAGGATCAGTGAGGGTCCCTGCGGGAACTCTCCAGTTCCAGCTAGGCAGGCTCATGCATATCTCTCCTTCATGTACGGCGTGCGGTCAGTGCAGCGATGTATGCCCCGTGGATATTCCTGTTGCTGATATTTTTATCAGGGCGGCTAATCTGGTTCAGGAATCTCTTGACTACGCCCCGGGCAGAGATACCGATGATACCCCTCCCATGGCAACCTACCTGGAAAAGGAACTGCTGGACATAACCGACTGATCTATCTTTCCGGAACCTCTATCAGGCAGCCGTAAGGTGCCATATGGTAATCTCCGAGAAGCTCATCAGGATTACCCTCAGCTTCAAGCGAATCTCTCCAGACAATGAAGGACATGGCATCCGTTCGGACTCCTATGACGCTGAAGATACGCATCATGCCGCCGCTTTCCTGTATGTAGCTGTCGGCTTCTTCGATCTCCAGGATAACCCTTTCACCGACATGAAGAGTCAGGAAATAATCCATAAGAGGATCGGTGGACCAGAAGGATCTTAAATCCCCGCTCTCATCGCGAATGACCGGGTGAATGTAATCGCCGACCTCGTAACCGAGCATAATACCGACTACAGTTGTAGAATCGTACACTACATTCGGCGAAAACTCAAAGTCATCGGCAACAACACCCGATAGCAGAGCGATAATCATAATCAGGCTCAAATTCAACCTCCTCCCCATTTATGAAGCTTTCTGATACTGTGCAAACTGAATATTGCTTTAAAAAAGAAGAAAACAAGGCCGGGCTAGCTATCCAAGCTCTCAATGAGGGAGTTTTCGAAGATTGAAAGCATTTCATCCATTTCCTTCTTCGTCGTAACCAGTGGGGGCCACAGGTAAAGGATTGAACCCAGCGGACGTATGAAAAGCCCATTTCCGCGGGCAGTATCGGCAATCTCAAGAGTGTTCTGCGCGCCGCCGCTATCTTCGCTTATCTCCAGCGCGCTCATGCATCCAAGAGCTGTTGATCCGCGAACCCCCGGAATGCTCCTGTACCCGCTGAACGCCTCCGAGATCATTCCCGCAAGCATCTTTACATTTCCAAGAATGTTATCCCGTTCATATATGTCAATTGCAGCGCAGGCGGCGGCAGCAGCAATTGGATTACCGCAGAATGTGTGTCCGTGGTAGAAGGTTCTGTCCATTCGGGAATCACTTTTGAAGGCATCGTAAATCTCTTCTGACGCAACAACGGCGCTCATTGGAAGCGACCCTCCGGTAAGCCCCTTCCCTATGCACATCATGTCCGGCACTATTCGGGCAAGCTCCGAGGCGAACATTTTGCCGGTCCGGCCGAATCCCACCGCGATTTCATCCAGAATAAGAAGCACATCGTTCTCATCACATAGTTTCCTTAATCGCGAAATATACCCGGGCGGATAGATCCTCATGCCCGCCGCGCCCTGACATACGGGTTCTATTATCACCGCGGCAGTGGAACCGGAATATTCAGTTACAGCCTTCTCCATCGAAGCGAAACACGGAAGCTCGCAATCCTCTGGTTTCCTGCCGTATCTGCAGTGAAAACAATGCGGTGATTCAGCTTGGATCGATCTGTTCAGAACATGCTCCACCGATCTGTGAAACCTTTCTATGTATCCCAGCCCCACGCAACCGAGAGTATCGCCGTGGTATCCGCCGGAGAGAGATATCATCTTTCTCTTCTCCGGCTTACCCCGGTTCCACCAGTACTGCAGTGAAATCCTCATTGCCGCTTCCACCGAAGAAGCGCCGTCAGATGCATAGTAAACCCTTGAAAGATTCCCCGGCGCGATAGCCGCTATCTTACCCGAAAGCCTGATAACCTCCGTATGTGACATGCCGCCGGTGATCGAGTTCTGAAGAATGCCCGACTGCTTTCTGATGGCACCGACAATATCCGGATGGCTGTGTCCCAGATTCATGCACCACCAGGAACTTATTCCATCAAGCAGTCTCCGTCCATCGGTATCGATCAGGTAAACACCTTCAGCTCTTTCAATGATTGGAAACTCTTTCTGCTCAAGAGAATTGATATCGGTATATGGATGCCAGAAATGGCTGATGTCCTTCCTGCGAAGGTTCTCCGTTCTGTTCATGACTGTTCCATGATGCTCCGGCACAATCCGGACATGCTCTCCATGAAAGATGAATTACCCGCCAGTTCTTCGGGATTTCGCATATGCGCGATCTCCAGGACCCGGACTGAGTCACCGTATTGGGCTATAGCATGGGTGTTATCTCTTGTTACTATTGAAACATCTTCTGTAAGGTGATTCACAACAACTGCTGCAACCCGTAATCCGGCATTCCGCAGAGCCGCAAGCGACAGCAGGGAGTGATTGATTGTACCCAGGTCTCCTCTGGCTACAAGGACTACAGGCCAGTTCAGTTCGACCATGAGATCCAGCATTTTCTCGCTGCCGTTAAGCGGCACCATTACCCCTCCGGCACCCTCGGCAATCAGATAATCGCATTTCTCAAACAACTGATCCATTTTTCCAGTGATGGTTTCCACATCAGGATACACACCGGTCATCCTTCCCCCGAGATGGGGTGAACATGCCAGGCTGTACCGGAACGGACACATCAGATCCATCAGGTCTTCGCCGGGCGAAAGATCCGCGGCTTTGAGGCTGAATTCAAGATCAGGCGCGGAGAGTTTGCCATCGATCCGGGGACATCCTGTCTGAACAGGTTTGACAGGAAGAGCGGACACTCCCGAGTCGGTTAAAGCCTTCAGCAGCCCCGCTGCAACCAGTGTCTTGCCGACACCTGTGCCGGTACCGGTTACGAACACTCCGCGCACGCTTACATCCTTATTCCGAGAAGGTACAGGACTCTGTATGTTGAGGAGACTCTTCGGGAATCATCAACCTTGAAATGCCTGCTGTAGTACTCCGTCATCCTCCTCATGCTTCCGGGTTTCAGGAATGCGGAGCTCTGATCGATACCGGCTCCAATTCCTCTGATCGCCTTCAGTACTTCAAGCGGATTGTCGTATACGCAGGAAACACTTTCAACTGAACTTGACAGGACATCCATTCCGCTTTTCTCGAAGCGGGATATCCATTCCTCTCCCGTATCCAGATCAAGCTGGCGCATCACACTGCGGGCTCCGCGGATACAGCTTTCCACAAGTTCATGCAGCATTCCCCGCAAGGGAATAGCCATAAGACACATTCCGCCGGCTTCCAGCATAGCATATATGCTCTGTGCGAGACCTCTCCTGTCGTGGATCCACTGAAGAGAACAGCTTGAAGCAACAAGATCGTACCTTCTTCCAGTTCGGCAGTACTCTTCGGCATCTGCTACAAGAAAGGACATGCGCCCCGAATGGTTCAGTTTAGATCTGCAGCTCTCCACCATATCCGGAGAAATATCCAGCGCTGTTATATCTGAAGCCGGAAAACGATCCAGCAGCTTTTCTGTGAGAAGTCCCGTGCCGCAACCGATTTCAAGGATCGAGCCGGCGGCAGTATCCGGGTGAACAAAATCCATTAATCTCTTCGCGATAATCCTGTGATGGCGCGCATACCTGTCGTACAGACAGGCTGCCTTTCCGAAACTGTATTCAACGGCTTCCTTACAGGGCGATGCAGTATTCAATGAGCTCATTCAGCAGATCCCCCACTATCTCTGGTTTTACAAGGGGCAGGAGATGCCCTGCATTTTCAATGTATGCACCGCGGGAAAGGGAGGTATTCCTCATGATGTATTCGCTGCACTCGGGAGGGATCACTCTATCATCCCTTCCATGAACCATCATCAGCGGAATATCGGGGGTAAGACCGGCATCTGTGTGGATCATGTATTCCAACCCTGACATCAGAGATTCCATGGAAATGGAATCGGATTCTTCCAGCAGGTTTTCAATGATGCAAGTATCTTTCGCGGGGCAGAGGCATTGCTCGAAAAAAGCCCTCAAATACACTTTTCTGTTCCGCTCCAGCAGAACCCTGATCTTTTCCGGAATATCCCTGGAAACTCCCGGTCTTCCGGCTCGCTCAACAAGGCAGCACATGGATGATGCAAGGAACAGACCGGCTATTTTGCCGGGGTTCAATTCTGCTGCCCGGAGGGCTATCTGTCCTCCCATTGACCAGCCAGCCACAATGCATCTTTCAGTGTTCTCAGCAATTCTCCTGTCCAGATCCCCATCGATAGCTTCGGGCCACTCAACCGGCTCAATATCCAGTTTATCCGGAAGAATCTTCAGAACCGGTTTCCAGACTGTGCTTTTCGTTGCCCAGCCAGACACAAGATAGAGTTTCACTGATCGCCGCCGGTGATTGAGTTCAGTTTCCCGGCTGTATAAGACAAATCCTCCGCGGAATGCCTGAGCGTAACCGAAAATCTTATCCGTGCCGTCCCGGTGGGGACAGTAGGCGGTCTTACGGCTACAGCTGAAATAGCGTTCCTCTTCAAGTATTCCGAAAGAGCAACAGCATCGCGATTATCCCCCACCCGAACAGGCACTATCTGTGATTCTGATGGTGCTGTAGAAAAACCTGTGGATTCTATCATCCCTCTAAATCCGGATGCCAGATCCAGCAGTTTTCTTCCCGATTCTGGCTGTGAATCGATAATATCCAGGGCTTTGAGGGCTGCTGCGGGTGCCGCTGGAGGCAATCCTGTGGAGTAGATGAATGTTCTTGCTCTGTTAATCGAATACTCAATAAGATCTGCATTACCAGCGACAAATCCGCCGTAGCTTCCAAGAGCTTTGCTCAGTGTACCTGTTACAGCGTGAGGTCTTATCCCGAGCTCCCTGCATATCCCTCCCCCATTCCCGAATACCCCTATTGCATGGGCTTCATCACCTATAAGATCGCAGCCGTATCGCTTCGACAGTTCCGCAAGCTTCCGCAGCGGAGCGATATCCCCATCCATACTGAAGAGCGAATCGGTTAAGATGAAACGATTTCCCCTGCATATTCTGTTCGAGAGGAAGTACTCCAGGTGATCCGTATCGCAATGGCGGTATCTGAACACACCGGCCCTGCTCAGCAGCGCTCCATCAACCAGGCTGGCATGATTCAATCTGTCCGCAAACAGAAGATCGTCCCTGGATGTTATCGCACTGAGAAACCCGGCATTCGCCAGATACCCGCTTCCGAAAAGCAGAGCTGATCCCATACCGGTCAAACGGGCAAGACGCTTCTCCAGCTCTTCGTGAAGACCGATATTACCAGACATCAGTCTGGATGCAGCAACACCGGAACCGTACCGTTCAATCGCCCTCATGGATGCTTCTTTCAACATTGGATGATCTGCCAGACCCAGATAATCGTTTGAAGAGAACTCCAGCACATCCGGTTTCCTTACATGCAGCATCCTTGTAAGGCCTTCCCTTTCAATTCTGGCCAGGTCCCCCGTATAGGTTCTCATTCGGCCCGAACCCTTCCCGCAGCTGCAAGCAGCTCAATATCCTCCTGAAATCCTGATCCGGAGATTGTGAGAAGATCGCCGGTCATTATTCCTGTAACTCCAGCCCGGAATATCTCCTTCTCGTACTCGGCAAGCATTCCCCTGCCTGCACAGATGCGCAGTTCGGAATCAGGGCAGACCATTCCGAACATGATAACCGTTTTCAGCATATCAACCGGTGAAATGTTCTCCTTTCGAGTGGTGAATTTAGTGCCCTCCAGCGGAATGAGGAAATTCAGCGCGATCGAATCAACCTGCAGCTCCCGAAGCTCGAAAGCCATGTTCACCCTCTGGGGGAGGCTCTCTCCAAGGCCTATGATTCCTCCGGAACAGACTTCCAGTCCGGCCGCTTTTGCCATGCGTACAGTATCAGCCCTCTCCTGCCATGTATGGGTTGTGCATACCTCGGGAAAGTACGTTCTTCCAGTCTCCAGGTTATGGTGATACCGCCGAAGACCCGCATTCTTCAGAAGCCTCAGCTGCCGCAGAGTAAGAATCCCGAGGGAGGCGCACCAGAATGGTTTTTCACCCTTCCCGCTCGATATCATTTCGCAGATACAGGTCAGATCTTCTTCAGTGGGGGATCGGCCGCTGGTCACAATTGAAAAATGTCCAGCGCCATGTTCAAAGGCTTTTTCCCGCGCAGAAAGTATCCGGCAGACATCCATCATCGGGTATGACTTGTGCGGGGATGAACTGAAGGATGACTGGGCACAGAATGAGCAGTCTTCGGTACAGTCACCCGATTTCGCGTTGATTATACTGCAGAGCGAAATCTCACCGGAAGATCCCCGGGCTGCTCTGATGCCCTCACTCAGTGCTAGTAATGATTGAATCCGGTCCTGTGGGGTAAGAAGGATCTCCATGGCTCCGGCCGGACTGACTGCCTGCATATTCTTATCAGCTCAGCTGCCCTGTGAAGCTCCATGCAGAGAAGCATCCCCGGCGTACACGAAACGTACCGTAGCATCGGGAAGCTCAAGCTTCAAGGCTCCATTTGTTGTGATCCCTGCAACTTTTCCGCTGACAACCCTGTTTACGGTTCTTACGTCAACCTGTTTACCCTTCAGCAGGGAATGCTCATCCCACTCATCGATGATGAACTCAAGGTTACCCTCGATCAACCACCTGTTGTATACTTTTTCGAACTCTTCAAGCAGGAATGCTGCAAGCCTTACCCTCGAATACTCAGTGTCTGTCTCAATTGAGAGTGAAGTAGCGATATCCCGGATAGAATCATCGAACGGCTTCAGGTTTACATTGATTCCCGTGCCTACCACAACGTGATTCACCCTGTCGATCTCTGCCTTCATTTCGCACAGAGTACCGCTGATCTTTCTGCCGCGGCAGTAGATATCATTCGGCCACTTTATCCCGAAAGGAAGATCTGATACCATACGTTCAAGAGCTCTGACAGACGCGATAACAGATAGAACAGGTATCTGCGATGCATCAGCTGGAGAAACCCCGGGCCGCAGAATAATGGAGAGATAGAGATTGCTTCCGAAGGGTGAAATCCACTCTCTTCCCATTCTGCCCCTGCCGTTTGTCTGCTGATCTGCGGTGATGACTGTACCGTGAGCAGCCCCCCTGGCAGCAAGTGTCATAGCAAGGCTGTTGGTTGAATCAACCGAATCCATATAAATGATCTCGCTTCCGAAGCATTCTGTATCAAGATACCGATGGATCTCATCACTTATGGGCAGGTCAATACCCTCCGAGAGCCGGTATCCACGGTTGGAGACAGCATCGATAATGTAGCCCTTTTCACGCAGTTTCCCTATGCTTTTCCATACAGCTGAACGCGAGACACCAAGTTCTGCAGATATATCCTCACCTGATATATAATCCCGACTGTTCCTGAGAATTTTCAGAATCCTGCCACTATTGCCGATCACGGTGTATTCTCCATATCTTAATGGTATAAAAATATTTATCTTTGCGCAGGACATTCAGCACAGAGGTGATTATGTACGGCGGGACAATTATTGTCAACCATATTTATTATACGGGTTGACGATATGTCCACCCATCTCCCGGATCAGGTTTTGAATCCCTGTTTGTATAGGGTTTGACGTCTATCAGAGGGGTTCCATCAAGAACGCTCAAGCCGGAAGTATATATTTTCCTTCCCTCTATACGAAGCAGTCTTGCAACATCAAGTCCGATGGGATTAGGCCGGTTGGGAGACCTGCTGGCAAACAGCCCAACCGTCCCGCCTTTGAGTGAAGGCGGGTGAGCGATGTTTGAACCATTGTACCCCCTTATCCTGTCCATATGAAAAAGAATTATGATGTATCTGAAACACTCAAGATCTACAAGCGCTGTTTCGTATTCCGGCAGGAGTTCAAGAACGAAGGGTCCCTCCGTATCGTCCTCTTCTGCCTGAAATGGAGCCATATCCGGGTAAGGTGTGTGTATCGTTCCGATAGATCTGTATACAATTTCATTCATAGATAAATCCATCCGGCTTCATTGTAATTCTGTGACCTCCACTCTGTACATCTGGATGATAAAATACGACACAAACAGCATTCGTGCCATTGATTCGGAGTCCATGCTGAAATCGGGGCTTGCCTTTGTATATATGTAGATAGTATATGATACCCGCATTAAATAATACTCTATTAAGAGGGGTATTCCTGTTATCGCATTCTGAAAAACAAAGGATGAGCTTCTCATGGAACCGTCAGAGCGAAAAGAACAGTTGCCTGATACCGGCATGCAGTGTGGTGTCTGTCCTATTGATGGATTGAATGCCGAGGAGTGCATCGATTTTTTTAAGAGCATGGTAGCAGCAATCACTGAACCGATTCTCATACTGAATTCCGAGCTGAAATGCGTATTCGCAAATAAAAGTTTCTCCGAGATGTTCGGTATCGAACCATCAAACATCAAGGAAGTCTCCGTTTACGATATCGGCGACAAACTTCTTGACCTCAAAGGGCTCAGGGACCTTCTGGAAGAGCTTCTTTCAATTCACAGAGATTTCGACGGGTACGAGGTCAATCTGAAGCTGATCAACATCGGTGAGCGGACCATGTCGCTGAACGCAACCGATGTTCATCAGAGGAGTAATTCTGAGCGGCTCCTGCTTCTGAGCTTTTTTGATATTACGGAACAGAAGAAGGCTGAAAGAATACATAGATTGAATGAGAAAAAGTACAGATCCCTGTATGAAACATCACGCGATGCCATCATGATCCTTGAACCTCCTGACTGGTCATTTACCGCAGGAAACCCGGCCACTATTAAAATGTTCGTATGCGAGAATGAAGCCGATTTCACCTCACAGCAGCCCTGGCTTCTTTCACCGGAGTACCAGCCTGATGGGCAGGTATCCGGTCTTAAAGCAAAAGAAATGATCGAGAGAGCTATCGAGGACGGATCCAACTATTTCGAATGGACTCACAAGCGACTCAATGGGGAAGAATTTCCAGCAACTGTTCTTCTGAGCAGGGTAGAACTCAAGGGAAAAGCGCTCCTTCAAGCTACGGTAAGAGATATCACCGGACGGAAACAGGTTGAAGATGAACTCGCAACACACCGGTTCCACCTTGAGGAAATAGTCGTAGAGAGAACAGCAAAGCTGAAAGAGAGCGAAGAGAAGTACCGCACTCTTGTAGAGCAGAGCCATGACGGTATTTATATCTACGGTAACAACCGTTTTCTATTCGTTAATGATAGACTTTGTGACCTGATGATATACCCCAGAGATGAACTTCTGAAGATGGAGTTCTCAGAGCTCCTGCACCCCGATGACAGATGTATGGTCAACGATAACGGAATTGTTGTAGAAGGCGTCTCCGAAATTCCAAACGTATTCACCGTCAGACTGATAAGAGGGGATGGTGATCTTCGGCATATCGAGTTTTCAATTCGAAGTTTCACCTACAGCGGTGAAGATGCGATACTCGGAGTTGCAAGGGATATTACAATCCTGAAGAAACTGGAAGATGAACAGAAGAAAATCGAAAAGCTTGAATCCCTGGGACTTCTTGCCGGGGGCATCGCCCACGATTTCAACAATTTCCTGACAGCCATCATGGGAAACATCTCACTCGCAAGAACAATGGTTGAACCGGGAAGTGACCTGTATGAGATCCTGACAAGCTCCGAACACGCAGCCAGCCAGGCATCCAATCTCCCTCGGCAACTTCTCACATTCTCCATGGGAGGAGATCCTGTCAAGTCACTGGAATCGATTGCCAGAATTCTCAGAAACTCAGCTGATTTCGCCCTGAGCGGCTCCAGTGTAACAGCCGAGTACACCATTTCAGATGACCTTAAACAGGTTATCGTCGATGGAGAACAGATCGGTCAGGTCATCAGTAATATTGTAATAAATGCGAAACAGGCTATGCCGGGTGGAGGCCGTATCAGTATTAGCGCAGAGAACACCCGGATGCCCGAGAACAACCCTGCTGCTATTCCCGCAGGCCAGTACGTTTCAATTGCAATAAAGGATGATGGCTGCGGCATTGAAAAGAGCCATCTAAGCAGAGTATTCGATCCGTTTTTCACAACGAAACAGAACGGAACGGGGCTCGGCCTTGCAACCTCATATTCGATCATCAGGAAACATAATGGGTACATAAAAATTGAGACAGAAGCAGGTGCAGGCAGCACCTTTACAATATACATTCCGTCTGATCAGCCTTCCCTTACCACCGATACTCAGGAACCTGGGCCGGAAAAGCTCTCCGGGGGGAAAGTACTCGTAATGGATGATCAGGAACTTGTCAGAGAGACCGTTATGACCATGCTCAACAGACTTGGTTACGAAGTTGACAGTGCGGTCGACGGAACAGAAACAATTGAAAAGTACAAAGCAGCCATGAGCAATACAGAACCTTATACCGCAGTAATTCTGGATCTTACAATACCCAACGGCATGGGGGGGATGGAAACCATGGAAGAGCTGCGAAAGATGGATCCGGATGTGACAGCGATTGTATCCAGCGGGTACTCAAACGCACCGGTTATGGCTGATTACTCCATGTATGGCTTCGCTGGAGTCATGATGAAACCATATTCCATCAGTCAGCTTTCAGACCTGCTGCGTGAAATCCTGGATGAATAAACCGAAGCGTTTAATCTATCTGCCAATCTGAGGGCAATTTACAGCTTATATTCTTCGAACGGAGCATCTCCACCAGCTCATCGAAGTCCTCGATCGTCCCGGACTTCATATCGTACTCCTCTATCAGCTCAACTGCCTGATCAAAAAGTCTCAGGGAGGATTCCAGGTTCCCAATCTCAATCTCCGCCATGCTTTCGATACTGAGGGAATGGCAGAGGCTGAAGGGATCGTTGATCTGAACAGATATTTCTCTGGACTCTCTGCAGTATTTAATTGCAGGTTCAAGGTCTCCCATCAACCTGTAAATGTTACCGATGTTAAGCAGTGAAATACATTCTGATTGTTTAATACCACCGGCACGAGCCATATCAAGGGATCTAAGCCTGAAGTCAAGGGAGCGGTCAAGCTCACCCTGCATCCTTGAAAGGATTCCCAGATTATTGAGTATACTGGCCGAAAGTGCTTTATTACCTATATCGATCTGACACTCAAGCGCTTCTTCAAACAGTTCGCCTGCTCGCTTCAGGTCTCCTTTTCTAGCACAAACGATAGCATAACCATTGAGAGCGTAGCCAAGCGAATACCTGCTGCCCAGTTCCCTGCTGATTTTAATGGAATTGCGATAACTGGCTTCCGCTCTATCTGAATCACCTCTCCTCGACAGTAAATTACCTATGTTAGTGTAGGTGGCTGAGATATTACTTCCACTGCCAAGCTTAACATGTATTGCAAGGGCTTTTTCGTAGTATTCAAGTGCTTCCACGCTTTTTCCCGTATCGGACAGGTAGTTTGCCAGGCTGCCGTAGATAAGGCCTTTCAGTCTTTCGTTATCAGCCTCATCCGCCTTATTCAGAGCGAGCTTGAACAGACTGTCGATTTCATTCATCTCTCCCAGATTCTGAAGTAGAATACACTTCGATCTGAGTGCCTGCGCTTCGATCAAAGGGTTGCTTCGCTCCCTGGCATTCTCAAGGATATTATCGATAATTTCCATAGCCTCTGAAACCCTGCCTGACCAGGCCAGAACCCCGTGTTTCGCTTTGAGCGCCTTCATGCTGGCCAGCCATTTATCCTTATTGGAATGATCGGATGCAAGATCTAGTATTATGTCAGCGAGACGCAGGATTTCTTCACTCTGTTCATTTACAGTGGCACTCTCCAGAGCATTCACAGCCCACTCAAGTGTTTTTTCATCATCACCAGCAGCTCTCCAGTGATTGAACAGGATCGGCGCCAGAACGGACGATTCATCGGGATAGAGCATCTCCAGGGCCTCCGCGATACAGCGGTGTATAATCCTCCTGTTGTGTACCAGCATAGTGCTGTAGACTGATGTCTGAACCAGATCGTGTCTGAAGGAGATCCTGTCGCTTTCGGTTCTGGCAAGAAACCCTTTGTCGATAAGAGCATCCAGTGTTCTGCTCAGGTTAATTTCAAGTTCCAGATCCGCAAGCATCCGCTCAAGCACAGGTATTCTGAAATCGACACCGATGATCGATACCAGCTGGAGTATTTTTCGCTCATCGCGAGGGAGTTTATCTATTCTCGCCTGAATCAGCGACTGAACTGAAGATGGTATCTCCACCTGGTCTGCCTTCAGGGACAGACCCCACAGCAAGTTTCCATGAGGTTGAATCCCCCCTGAATCGATCAGCCCGAGAACCAGCTCCTCAGCGTAGAAGGGATTTCCCCTTGCTCCTCTGGTGATGAGGTCCTCAAGATCTTTTTCGAAGGATCCGCCACCCTGATCGTCTGAGATTATGTAACTTGTGATCGTATTGATATCATCGCTGCAAAACGCTTCAAGGGTGATTATTTTCCATTCGTTGTTCTTAATATCAAAGGTTCTCTCAGATGGTCTTTCAGTCGCAGCGACCATGATCGGATTGAAAAATCTTCCGGATTCAAGAAACAGCTGCAGGACTTTAATCGAGGGTTCGTCAATCCAGTGCATATCCTCCAGAACAAGGATAATGAAACCCTTGAGGCTTATTGCATCCAGCATCAGTCTTATGGCTACCGTCCTGATTCGGCTTACCTCAGGCATTTCATCCATTGGATCGATCCTGGTCAGAGACAGGAGATTGGCAATGATCCGGGATACCTCTTTCAATTTGACTTGCATCGCTCTGTCACTGCAGTCTTCGGCGAACTCCAGAATCTTCCCTTTGATCTCTTCAGATGTTTCATTCTCGACATTAAGGTATTCCCTTAAAATGTCTATCCATATCCAGAAAGGAGTCCGGACATAGGGCCGGGCATGCCCGTGAAGTATCTGCGCATCAGATACCTGAAGAAGAAAATCATGAAGCAGCCTGGATTTACCTATTCCCGCTTCCCCTGTTATCCTTATCAGAACGGGTTTCTTCTTCTCTCCGAAAGCGTCCCGCAAAGTCGACATCAGTGTTTCAGTCTCACTAACTCTGTTAACCATTGGAGCGTCTGATAACCTCCGTGCCCTCTGCCACCTCTCGAACTGAATGCTTCCCGGTCCAAGGGGGATGAATAGTTTAACAGGAGAACTGATGCCGCGGATATCAACGGTTCCATGCACTTTGAATCTGAAGAGTTCTCCACATTCTTTCCGTACTTCCTGTGTAACCATTATCGTTCCCGGACTGGCCAGCTCTTCTATGCGCGATGCAAGATTTACCGTTGCACCCATGGCTGTTAAATGACCGCCCGGGTCGGGCGCCACGGTGACTGAACCGAAGTCTATGCCTGTTCTGGCTGCTATACAATCGCTGCCGGGAAACAGGGGGCCAACCTCCTCCAGAATATCAAGCATCCGGAGTGCACAGCTAACGGCTCTTGCGCTGTCATTCTCCGCCGATGCCTTTGCTCCGAAGAGCGCCATTAGCCTGTCGCCCTCGAATTTATCGACATACCCGCCAAAGGATTCCACCACCGAGGAAAGAAAGCCCATTATCCGGCTGATGAGACTGTGCACTACTTCATGATCCAGGGATTCACTCAGACTTGTAAAGCCTGCCAGGTCAAGAAAGAGAACGGCAACTCTACGCCTTTCCCCCTTCCTCAGCCTTCGAGTTTTCCCCGATAACAGCCTTTCCTTCCCTGCGTACCTGGAAAGACTTTCTTCAAGAAGGTCGTTTATCTCAGGCGGCAACAATTTCTGTTCATGCTCAGCCAGAATAATTCCTCTCTTCAGATGTTAAGACATGAATTTACAGTGCATGCCGGACTATAGCAAGGTTGAATCGTTTATAATACATCTTCGCGCTCATTCTGTCTGAAGGGAGCTATCCACCATGGGAGCAGGTGAACTTGCTGCTCTGGCAACAGCCGTATGCTGGACGGTTACAGTCATGTCTTTCGAGACATCGGCAAAGCGGGTAGGTTCTCTTCCTGTCAACATACTTCGTCTTCTCGCAGGGCTGATCTTCCTGTCAGCATACTCACTTGTTACGAGGGGAAAGATCTTTCCCACCGACGCGGGCGGTTTGCAATGGCTCTGGCTCGGCATTTCAGGTATTGTGGGTTTCGTCATAGGAGATCTGTGCCTCTTCAGAGCCTTCATACTGATTGGAAGCAGAATCTCAATGGTGATCTTCTCTCTTGTCCCTCCCATTACTGCACTGACAGGTCTGATGGTGCTTAATGAAACCCTCTCTCTGAAACACTGGCTGGGTATTACAGTCACAGTGACGGGTATCTGCATGGTCATCCTTATCAAAGGTACCGGGAAAATGAAGCTGGCGCATTCCGTTTCTGGTATTCTTCTCGCACTGTGCGGTACTGCAGCTCAAGCCTTCGGGCTTGTATTGAGCAAATACGGTATGGGAAATTACAACGCTTTTGCGGCGACTCAGATCAGGATCATCGCAGCATTGGCCGTTTTCATCCTGATAGTACCTCTCGCAGGTCTCACAGGCAGAGTAAAACTGGCTCTTCGCGATAAAACCGCGATGAAATTTCTTGCAATTGGTTCGTTCTTCGGTCCATTTCTTGGAGTATCCCTGTCACTTATTGCAATAAGGCTGATAGAAGTTGGAATAGCATCCACGATTATGGCTATGGTCCCTGTATTCATTATTCTGCCCGAGGTATTCCTGATGGGCAAGAAAGTAAGACCCCTTGAAATTGCAGGGGCGCTTGTAGCGGTTGCAGGGGTTGCCCTTGTCAGTCTATGAGTATTCCATCAAACCTGGAAGAAGGTTAGTGTAAATGAGGTTATTAACGGTGTTTCTATTTGTCTTCGGCTCAGTTTACGGAGAGATGGTAATTCCCGAAAATGCTGGAGATTCGCTCCGAACGCTAATTGTCAGTAACGGACCTGATGCTCTGATAGAGTATATCGAGATATTCGATCCGCCACAGAGGCTTCAGCTATATCAGCTTGCCCGTGAGGCTATTGTCTTCAGCACATGGGATGGTCAGAATCTGGATGATATCGCAGCAGTCTCTGAAGCTGGAATCGCCGAAGCAATGGGGCAGGCGAACAACGCGCCTAATTCCCTTGCTACTATAGCGCTGCTGGATCTGGCAAACGTGATGTCCTACAATCTTTCTGCGGATCTCGCCGAATGTTGGCCGGGGGATACTCTCACAAGACACGATAGACACTTTGAGCGCGGTTTATCAGCAGCACTGCAATGTGTAACCTGGCGACACGAACTGGACAAGGGTGATTTTTCGCTGTTTATCGCTTTCTGGGCTGCGGGAATGCATCAGCTTTCACTGGGCAGACCAGAGGAAGCTGTATACAATCTCGTTTCATCCCTGAATCACGCGCAGCGGTACACCGCCGGACAGGGCAGGCCTCTCGGACTGACTTCCGAAGCCGGGTATGAACTTATCCTTGCCCACGGTTACCTCGGCCTGGCAATGGAAATGTGCGGCAGCGATGACGATCAGTACGAAAGGGCAATAAGAGCTTTTGAAGAGGGATTCGAAAAGTATCCCGAACTTGCGGATGATTACAGATTTGGAATAGCCCAGCTTCAATGGGCAAGGGAACAGCTTCTGATTGACTGAAGATGAGAACTGGCAGGATGGTATTCCTGATATACGCGGATTCATGATGTAATGCAGATCATGTATTGCGATTTCCGGTTGAATGTGAGATAGTAATGTGAGTATAAACATCCAAGCCAGGCGGGATAATTGTTATGGATAGTGCCGGTTCTGTTCTCTCCTATATGTCCATTGATGATGTTCTACGGGATTCAGATGAACTTGTCCTGTTCATCAGCCGTACGGGGACTATTATTCTCATAAACAGCCGCGGCAGCGAGATTCTGGGCAGCCCCACCCATGAAATAGCAGGAAGAAACTGGTTCGAGGATTTCATTTCCGATGCATCCAGGAAGCATATTCTAGATGAGTTCCAATCAAAACTGCATGACTCGGATACACCCGTTTTCAAGCAGAATTACATGGTTCTCTGCAGTGGTGAAACTGAGAAACATGTTGACCTGAACAACAGGATGGTCAGGGATGAAGATGGCATTGTAATGTGTATTCTGGTTTCTGGCCATCTGATCAGCGAATCCGGTGGCGGCAGCGATGGATCTGCAAAGAATCACGCTATGTACAGATCCGTAGTCGATAACAGCAACGATTCCTTAATAGTATATAAAGATGGAATAATCGTCTTCGTCAACGAAACAGCCAGAAGGATAACCGGCTACCTGGAAGAGGAATTCTATGGATCCAGCATTCTGGATTTCATTTCAGCTGATTACAAACCGGTAATGCAGAAATATCTGAATGACAGAATAGCCGGGAAAGACTCTCCATCAATGTACGATATCGAAATTCTGAGGAAGGATGGCGATATCATTCCTGTCGAGATCAGCGTCTCGACAATCCAATACGATAGCGAACAGGCTCATGTGGCTCTCCTGAGGGATCTATCCAACAGACATTCTCTTGAGGAACAGTTGCGCCAGTCTCAGAAAATGGAAGCGGTAGGGCAGCTTGCCGGGGGAGTCGCACACGATTTCAACAATATTCTGCAGGTAATCAACGGCTACGCGGAATTGGCTCAGGGGGCACTTGAAGGGGATAATCCGGTTCAGGAAATGCTGCTGCAGGTTATACAGGCAGGCAAGAGGGCAGACTCCCTGGTCAGCCAGCTTCTGACATTCAGCCGCAACCAGCAGACAGTTACAAGGATGCTCAATCTGAATGAGATCATAAATGAACAAATGACCACGCTGCAGAGAGTTATTGGAGAGGATATCGTACTTGAATTCCTGGCTTCAACTGAAACTATCTACATCAACGGTGACCAGGATATGATAGAGCAGATGCTCCTGAATATCCTCCTTAATGCAAAAGATGCAATGCCAGGGGGCGGCAGGATCCTGGTGAAGACCAAAAGGGTTTTCCTGGATCGCGAATTCTGCAGAACATACTCCTCGAATGATCAGGGCTACTATGTGCTGTTATCCATATCCGATACCGGCTGCGGTATGGATAAAGAAACACTGAGCAGAATATTCGAGCCTTTCTTCAGCACAAAGGGTATAACGGCTGGTACAGGGCTGGGTCTGTCAACTGTTTATGGTATCGTATCACAGCATGACGGGATAATCAATGCCAACAGCAAACCTGATAATGGTTCAGTATTCCTGATTTACCTTCCAATGGTAAAAAAGGAATCTATTATCGAGGAATTGCTTCCCGAGCACGAAATAACTGTTGAGACATCAAAAACTATCGTTATCACAGAGGACGACGAGAGTGTAAGGAATTTGACAAGCGATGTTCTATCCGAAGCAGGACACGAAGTTATCACAGCGGCAAACGGAGAAGAAGCCGTTGTGCTGGTCACTGATTCACCCGACAGCGTTGACCTTGTCGTGCTTGATGTGATAATGCCGGTTCTCGGCGGTTACGAAGCGGCCGAGATGATTCGCGAAGTACGACCGGATATCCCGCTCATATTCTGCAGCGGGTACAAAGAAGGACAGAACGATAAGGATATACACAAGCACCTGGATAGATCCAGATTCCTGTCAAAACCCTATTCGATGGCACAACTTCTGAATGCCGTAAACGAACTGTTTGCCGAAATCAAATAACTATCCACAAGATCTCTTCATTCAAGGAGGAATTATGAAGCTGAGAATATCAATGACTGCACTTTCTTTGATACTGATGATGACTGTTATATCGTCTCATGCAATGGAAATGAACGATATAGAGTTTCAGGATGCTATAACAGTGAATGGGGTCAACCTGCTTCTGAACGGCCTCGGAAAAAGGGAAGCTACTATCTTCAATGTGGACGTTTACGTTGCAGCTCTCTACCTTGAGCATACGGGAAGCGATGGGTACGCCATCTGTGAGTCGGACCAGACAAAGCGTCTTGTTCTCCATTTTGTCCGTGACGTAAGCGGGGGAGACATAGCTGGCGCCTGGGCGGAAGGATTCATGAAGAACAGCGGAGATGATTTGTCTGTTTATGAAAGCAGGATAACATCTCTGAATTCATGGATGTCTGAGATGAAGGATGGCCAGGAGATGATGTTCACCTACATTCCCGACACCGGTCTGGAAGTTTCGGTGAAGGGTACATCCATGGGTACCATTGAAGGAAGTGATTTCGCATCTGTGTTCTTCTCGATCTGGCTGGGAGACGATCCTCCAAATGGAGGGCTCAGGAGAGGTCTGCTCGGACTGGACTGACACAGCCATCGGGAAGATGAACGGCAAACGAGCACAGCTCACCACCTGAACAGACGGACTCCAGAACCTCTACTCTGACTTTTCTCTCAAGGATTGTCTCCCATATCTGGAGGTAGTATCCTGCCCCGCAGAGGCAATAAGCGGAGGGCAGTTCGATACCCAGCTGCACCGCCTGTCTTACCCTTGGACAGTGACAGTAGAGTTCCCGTTTCTTCTGAGGGTCACTTTCGTTCATGTACTCCCGGAGATTGCTGCTCTTGGGTATCTTGGTAATTACAATCCGGTCGCCATCCATTTTCCCGGCAACCCCCCATCCCAATACTACAATCCGGTCGACTATGGCATCCTCTAAGAGCATCCCTTTTCTCAGTGAATCCTCCAGCTGCTGCTGAAGTACTCTAATAACTACTTCAACATCCCCGGTTTCAAGATAAATCTTTCGAAGTTTCTGTAGGTTGGTTCTGGGGTATGGACAGGAACACGCTGTCATAATGCCGTGCAGCATTGCAGGAGAACACTCATCCTCTATTTTCCGGATAGTCCGGGCAGTCCATCTGATTGTTTCCTCAGTTTCGGTTTCACTGGTTATGCTTTCGTACCCCTTCATTATCCTGTCCGCGATATCCCTGCCGCAGAATGCTCTGAGGCTGCCGTACAGTTTCTGCTGCCAGGCCTCAATAAAGCCGCTCATTGAATTTCCAGTATCCAATCCTCAACAGCGCGCAGACCCTCATCCGGAAAGAAATGCCCGCCATCGTACTCAAAGAATGTAACATCGTATCCGGCATCGGTAAGGAGATCTTTCGCATTTATCGCCCTGTCATCTTCCTGCATGCCTCTGCCGATGAATACCGGAAGGGCCGCAGCCGATTCGATAATTTCCTCGGGAAAGAGTTCCTCGTCTATCACTCCGCTATAGGTGGCAATACCAGCAAAGACCGACGGATTCTGAAAACCGGTCCAGTATGCCATTATGCCGCCCTGACTGAATCCGAGCAGATAAATGCTGTCAATTCTGTATCGGCTTTTAATGTCATCCAGACATGCGAGGATCAGATCCGAAGATAATTCAAGGGAATTACCGAACATCTCCTGCTTCTGCTCCGGGGGCAT
>Ga0164313_10001732_pt1 | contig 19423 bp, 11 predicted proteins | sample GuaBasSedimGuay4_FD_113735 | JGI IMG/M metagenome (GOLD analysis project Ga0164313, IMG submission 113735) | Subseafloor sediment microbial communities from Guaymas Basin, Gulf of California, Mexico - Guay4, Core 4569-4, 0-3 cm | ecosystem: Environmental > Aquatic > Marine > Hydrothermal vents... | reverse complement strand
TGGAGAACGATCCAGGATGGAGCTGGCCGACATTGGGCTGCGCAGCCTCCCCGCCTTTGACCTGAAACGTCGGGGTGCCGTGAAGCAACTCCATGGTCCACTCGCCAAAACCGCCGCGCCGCAGCGGTCCGGTCCGCTCGACGACCGCCGGGCTGGTTGGCGTGATCGTGCCCAGCGCAGCATCCCATTCCGCCGGCGTGGGCAGCCGCTTACCCCGGGCCTCGCAATAGAGGCGCGCTTCGACGGCAGTAACGCAGCGAGCCGGCGACGGCTCAGACGTGTCGGCCCCATGGTCGTCTGCACCCAATGCGGCCGCCAGAATCTCAGGGCACTCGCCCTGGCCCGCCAGCGCGGCCAGCAGCTCTGTCCGATTGAATGGGCCCCGGTGGGTGGCCACCAGGCGAATGTGCAGCTCTTCGCGCCCCTGTCGTAACGTCGACGGATTGCGGTCGATGTAGAAGGATGCCGCCGCCTTGCTCTCCAGCGCCATCGGCACCATTTCCACGAACAGCTGGCTACAGAGTACCAGCAAGGCGAGATAAGCCACGAGCACGGTCACCATGGCCGCGGCATTCAAATGGTCAACTAAGGCGGTCGTCAGCAGCGTCAGGATCGAGTCGGCCTGAGTGCTCGAAATGGACCCATAGGCTCGAAAGGACGAAAGCGCGCTCTCCATCTGGCTGCTGAGCACGGTATGGCTCCGGAAGACCAGCAACAGACCAGCGGTCGGAAAGACGAGGAAGCCGAAGCCCTGCAGCCAAGGGTTCCAGCTGCCGCGCGTCCAGAAACCGTAGATTCGCCAGGCCGCCAGCGATGTGCCGAAGACGATGGCAACGGCGATGAGGAGGCTAAACGCTAGGTGAGACCCCGGCGGGATGCCGATGATACCACCTAACGCCGACGGCATGGTCACCGCTACCAGCAGCACCGCCAGCGGCAGCGGCATGCACAGCAACAGCCACAGCACGCGCTTCCACAGCGGCGGATTCACCAAGGCATCGCTTTGGGTGGACTCATCGGGCGAGGGGACCGGTGCTGCGAAGCTTGGGTCCCCTGGCTCCAGCGCTCCCATCAATCTCGGGCCGCCGTCGAGATGATCCGAAACCAACGTTGCCGTCGGCGCCATCTCGAGCGGACAGGTCGCATCCATCGCCTCTGGCGGAGTGATGACCGTCTCGCCGCACATCAAGGATTGCAGCTCCTCCGCCACTGCGCGCAGGGCCCTCATCATCGCCGCGACATCGGCATAACGACCGTCCCGTTCCTTGGCGAGAGCTCGCTCCACGACCTCAGCCAGAACAGCCGGCACGGCCGGCGCCACCTCTTTGAGCCGGGGCACGGGATCGATGAGGATTTGAGCAATCACTCGGTTGTAGCTGTCCCCTGAATAGGGGCGGCTGCCGGAGAGCATCTCGTAGAGGATCACGCCAGCGGCCCAGACATCGATACGCTCATCAACGTCCGCCTCGCCCTGGGCTTGCTCAGGGGCCATGTAGTGGGGCGTGCCCAGCACGGCGCCCGTTCGAGTCAGCCCGCCTTCGGCGCCGCTGTCCTTCACCTTCGAGATGCCGAAGTCCAGGATCTTCACCCGCTCCGAGTCGTCATCACCGGGAACCAAGAAGACGTTATCAGGCTTGAGATCCCGGTGGATGGTGCCTTGCTGGTGTGCCGCCTGAAGCCCTGCCAGCACCTCTAAAATGATCCGTATCGCCCGACCGAGGCCGAGCCGCCGCTGCTCGTTGAGCAACTCTCTCAGCGACTGCCCCTCCAGCAGCTCCATGACGATGAACAAATGCCCTTCGTCACTCCGCCCGACGTCATACACCTCGATGATGTTGGGGTGATCGATCTCGCTGGCCGACCGCGCCTCTCGCAGGAAACGCTCAGCCATCTCGGGAACATCGGCAAGCTGGGGCAGCAGCAGCTTGACCGCCACCCGCCGGCTGATCAGGGTGTGCTCCGCCTCGTAAACACTACCCATCCCACCGACGCCGAGCAGGCGTACCAAGCGGTATTTCCCTTCCAGGATCGTTCCGGACAGGTCGCCCACCAACACCCCGCAAGCGCAATAAAATCGAGAGGTTGTTCATATCACGAAACGTCGGAGCCCTCGACGGGCCAGAACCCATCGGTCCCCTGAGCCACCCTCGCGGTGCGGTCTCCTCCACCCCTGGGCTGTGCTACCGTCGGACCATGGCCCGCTTACCGCGGCTGACGCCCGACACCACCTTCGCCGAGCGGTACCGGATCATCGAACGGATCGGCCAGGGCGCTATGGCCACGGTCTATCGGGCCGAGCAGCTGAGCACCGGCACGGAGCGAGCCGTCAAGGTGATGGACCCCGAGTCGCTGTCCGATCCCAAGGGCATCGAACGATTCGAACGCGAAGCGCGGGCCAGCGGCAGCATCGACAGCGACCATGTCGTCCGGGTGGTCGGCGCCGGCTCAGACCCCAAGACCGGACTTCTGTGGATCGCTCAGGAGTACCTGCCCGGCAAGCTGCTCTCCGAGTTCCTCGACGAGCAGCCCCACCCCGAGCCCCTCGAGATCCGCGAGATCATCGAGCAGCTCTTCCACGCCGTGTCCGCAGCCCACCGGGCCAAGATCGTCCACCGGGATCTCAAGCCCGAGAACATCTTCCTGGCCGAAGCGCGCCGGGCGGGGATCACTCACGATGTGAAGGTGCTCGACTTCGGCATCGCCAAGATGCTGCGGGTGATGGACGCGGTGGCCACCGCGGCGGGTCTGGGAACCCCCCTGTGGACCGCCCCGGAGCAAGGCGTTCCAGGCCAGGCCATCGAGCCCTCGGCAGACGTGTGGGCGCTCGGGCTCATCGTCTTCCAGTTGATCACCGGCCGCATCTACTGGCGACACATGCGACCCGGCTCCAGCGCCGTCGAGATCGCTCAGGAGATCATCGAGGGCAAGATCGAGAAGGCCTCCGACCGGGCCGCCGAGCTTGGCAGCCCGGTCGCCCTGCCTCCGGCCTTCGACGCCTGGTTCGCCCGCTGCGTGGTGCGCCAGCCGAAGCGGCGGTTCGCCGACGCTACCGAAGCCCATGGCGTGCTCATCAAGGCGATGGGCTCGATGCCGATGTTCGATCGCCGAAGCAGCCGACGCAAGACGCCGCACAGCCCGATGCTGATTGGCTTGGCCATAGCCGTCGTCTTGGCGCTCGTGGCCGTGACGCTGTGGCAACTGCTCTAGGAGTGAGCGGGTGCTGGCGCGGCGCTAGTCGACGATCAGGGCCACGCCGCCGCGACGCTCATCGCCGGCGCCCTCGAACTCGCCCCGCTGTCGGTCATGGATCACCACGTGAGCCCCACCAAAGAACAAGTTTCGCTCTGGCCAGAGCTCGACCTCCGTGAAGGCCTCACGCAACGCCGCCACCGTTTGTGGGGCGAAACCTCCTTCAATGCTCAGCAGGCCATCCTCCATGTGGATACGCGAGCTGTTGACCGCCTGGTCGCCTGACAGGCCGAAGTCGATCAGCTTCACCAGCACCTGGAGCAAACAGGTCCGAATCCGGTTCGAGCCACCCGAGCCGACAGCGATGGTCGTGCCGCCCCGGGTGGCCACTGCCGGAGCCATCATCGACGAGATGCGGGTGTTGGGCTCCCAGCAATGGAACCCTTGGGGATGAACGTCTTGCTCGCCAAGCATGTTGTTGAGCATCACCCCCACCCCGGGCGCTACGTAGCCGCAGCCCTCGCCATTGGTAATCGTCAGACTGGCCACGTTACCGTCCCGGTCACCAACGCTGATGTGAGTGGTCCCGCTAGTCTGAGGGAATTGGTGAGCCAAGTCGGACAGGTAACCCGCCAAGTTCGCGTCGGCCAGAAAGGCCTCAACTACCTCAGGCTCCTGCTCCCGACCGTCGTAACCGGCAGCGCGGGCCAAGCCGGTCTGTTCCAAGATGCGCGCTAAAAGCGTCTGGAACTGTTCACCCGCCCAGTCCAATTGCGAAAGCTCGCAAGCCTCGAGCAACTTGAGACCGAAAGCCACCAAGATCCCTCCGGAGCTCGGCGGCGGGTTGAGCCACAGCTCGGCATCTCGATAGGCCAGCCGCAGCGGTTCCCGGGGCTCGACCTGATAGGCCTCCAGATCATCCAGCGTCAGGTGGCCACCGCCACCGGTACCGGCAGCCACCAGAGCACGGCCCATGTCGCCGCGATAAAACAGCTCGGCGCCCTCTCGGGCCAGCGCCTCGATTGAGTCCGCCAGCTCGGGCAAGATGAGCCGCTCACCCGCTTGCACGGGCTTGCCTGCCACCGTCGGGCTGCCATATACGCGCCGCGCCTCGGCGCTGAAGGTGAAAATGGGCGCCACCAAGTTGAAGAGATAGGCCTGCAGCGGCAACACCTCGAGGCCACGACGAGCCCAGCGCACCGCCGGCTCAACCAGCTGGGTCATCGGCAACGAGCAGAGCTCGCGGTGGATGTGGAACAGTCCCTGCACCAGGCCAGGCGTGGCCACCGAGCCGAGACCCACGTGGAACTGCTGACTGGCAGTGCCGAACTCCACCGTGACCGGCATGAATTCAGTCTCTCCAGCCGCCCGGCGCACCAGCGGCGTCTGGGCACCGCAGTCGAACAAGGTCGCTTGGCCCGAACCCTGACGGGCCATCAGGAAGCCGGCGCCACCAAGCGATGCAAGTACCGGTTCGGCGACACAGGCCGCCCAGCTGGCAGCCACCACCGCATCGAAGGCATTGCCCCCGGCCTCGAGCATGATCTGCCCGGCCTCGGCCGTCTTGGGATGTCCAGCTGCTACCGCCCCCCGTGCCTGTCGACGGTTTCGCTCTGTCACCGCTGCCCTCTACCACCCGCAGCGGATGGCCGCCCGCATCATAGCCACCCCAACGAGGCATCGCAAAGGGGAGCACAAGGGCGTATGCTCCGCGCCGTGGTGCCCCAGTTAGCAGAACAGGGTGAGCTTGCTGCTCGCCTGACAGTAGCCCTCGACAAGCTGTTGCCACCAGGCACGTGCAACGCCGTCATCGACGACGCCTTGGAGCGAGCTCAGCTAAGCGCGGTCCCGGAAGACGCCGTGGCGCTAGTCTTCTTCGCCACCGGCCCGCTGCACGAGGCGGTCGAACTGGCCCGGGGCGAACAACTGGCCCGAGCGATCATGGTCGAGCTGGGGCCAGTACTCGACGAGGCTTGGGTGCGCGAACGACGGCGTGTCGAGGCGGACCTGGACAGCGGGGTCCCCGCCCTGTCCGGCGACGAGGTGACTCGCCGTGAGAGTGGCGTGCGCCGACACCAGGACGTCGATGACGACGAGACGCCCACCGACGTGGAACAGTTGATGGCGGCTGACACCATTCCCGCCCCGACGAACGGCGCCGCCGAGGCAGCCGCCGCCGAGCTGGCGCTGCGGCTGTCCGCCCCCCCAAGCGCGCCGGACCGAGACGACCTGGACTGAGCCCTTGAACCCGGCGCGCCAAGCCTCGGTCCGGCAGCACTATGCGGCGTCGTCGCACCCTGGGGGCGGAGCCTTGGGCGATTCACCTTTGGTACAGAAAGCCGTCAGCGCCGCTACGACAGCATCTCGCGCCGGCTCGGCGCTCGGCGATTGCCCTTCGACCCAGTCCCAATGGAGCCGCGGAATGCCGTCTTCGATGGTCTCGCCGACAAAACGGCCGGCGCCGACATGCAGGTGGCCGCTGTAACAGGCCGCTCGTAGCGCCCGGACTCGACGGGCCACATGGCTGCCGTGTTTGTCCTGCTTCAGCGACGCCTTGTGGGCGCTCGCCTTCAGCCGCAAGCTGACCCGCACCCGGCCCCGGTGCTTTTCGAGCTCGACGAGGGCACCTTTGCCGAGGCCCTCGAAGGGGACCGGCGACCAATGTTGCCAGGGGACGGCGATCGCTTCCGGGGATAGGGAGGTCCAGGGCGCCTCTGCGAATTCGTCCCAGAGCCCAACGGCCACGAACAGCTCTTCGGGCCGACTGGCACGAACGAAGGCGACGTGCCCCCATAATTGAGGCTCCGGAACCGTCTCCAGAACCGCCGGCTCGCGCTGCAACGCTGGCAATGGCCTGGCTTCCGTCGGAATGGGCACGCCACGCCGCCAGCCGCTCAATACCACCAACTTGGTCCATGGCTGTCGATCCGCCAGGGTGACCTTGGCAAGGGTGGACAAAGTGTTTCGCACCGCTTGGGCCATTTGCTCGCGCAGCCGCGCTGGGCTCGTCCGGGTGCCCACACAATCCACCATCAACAGGACGTGCCCCCCACTGGCCCGCCGGACGAGGGCCACCAAGTCCATGGCACCGGCGCTGCCGATCTCGCGCATGGTCCACTCGACATCGCTATCGTCGGGCACGCCAGCCAGAGTGAGCAGAATGCGGCGATTGGCCGGCAGTGCCAACGCCGCCGCAATGTCCGAACGGCTCTCCTCGGCCCGGGACCAAAGGGCAGAGCGCTTGAGCTGACTCGCCGCCGGTTCCATGTCCGGGCAATAGCGGAGCCGAGCGACGTGCCGCCCTTGCGCCAATACGAAACCCTGGAGCTGAAAGATGCGCACAGGCCATCCAGTCTAGTCAATCGCAGCCGAGAGATCCCGCGCCATGGCCGGCGGGGGTGCTCATTGCACCGCGGCAGTGTCCCTCCGCCCCCCCAAGGCCCGCCGAGGCGGCATCTCGTGCGATGGCTGACAGCGACACCAGAGGATCATGGTTGCATGACCGCTGACCCTGTCAAGCCGGGACGGTGTTATGCTGCCCATTCACCTGGGACGGCGCGACCGCGCACTGAACCACGAGCCTCTTTTTGCGGCTCGTCCCAGGGATGGGCGACCCGATCCATGGCGCGAAACGCGAGACCGCAGCAACGATGGTTCTGGTTGGCTGCGCTGCTGTCATTGAGCCTGTTTGGCGCGTGCACCCTCAATCGAGATGGCAGTCTGCCCGCGGGCAGCTACCAGCTCGGGGGGACGGTGGCCGGACTAGACGGCGAGCTCACGCTATTCGGGGCGGGCTCGGCGATCACCTTGACCCACAACGATAGCTTCGTCTTCCCGAACCGGGTGCCCAACGGCACCTCCTATGAAGTGCTGGTCATCGGCCATCCCGACGGACAGCGCTGTACGGTCAACAACGGCACCGGCGTGATGGCCGGTGCTGACGCCACCCATGTCGCCATCAGCTGCGAGTCCCATCCACCCTTCACCATCGGTGGTGACGTCAGCGGCCTCGGCGGGGTGCTCACCCTCTGGAACGGTTTCGAGACCCTGGTCATCGACCAAGACGGCCCCTTCGTGTTTCCCACCAGGTTGACTGACGAGACGCCCTACAGCGTGCAGATCATCATCCAACCCGAAGGACAGCGCTGTGAGGTGCAAGGCGGGGCCGGCACTGTGGCAGGAAAAAACGTCACCAGTGTGGCGGTCACCTGCCTGTCCGATGACACCTTGCTCTCCGATCTGACCGTGTCGGCCGGGGCACTCGAACCACCATTTGCACCCACCACAGCCATCTACACCGTCGACCTCGGCGTCTGGGCTCAAGGCCTTTCGGTCACGGCGACCACAGCTCATCCAGCAGCCACGGTGACCGTCGCCGGCCTGGCCGTCGAATCGGGCGAAGCCGCCGACCCGGTCGCGCTCGACCTGGGCAGCAACATCATCACTATCACCGTGACGGCCGAAAGCGGCGCCACCCGGGACACCACCCTCTTTGCCAGCCGCGCCGACCAACTCGCCTACGACTACTTCAAAGCATCCAACACCGGCCAGTCCGATCTGTTCGGTTACGCCATAGCCTTGTCCGGTGACACCCTGGCCGTCGGGGCGCCCTACGAGGACAGCAGCACCACCGGTGTCGGCGGCATCGAGAGCGACAATGGCGCCCATGACGCCGGCGCCGTCTACGTCTTCACGCGGGTGGACGAGACCTGGGCCCAACAAGCCTACATCAAGGCCTCCAACACCGATGGCGGGGACAGCTTTGGCTACAGCCTGGCCCTGTCTGGCGACACCCTGGTGGTGGGCGCACCTTACGAGGACAGCAATACCACCGGCGTGGGAAACGACCAGACCGACGACAGCGCCTGGGACGCGGGCGCCGTCTACGTCTTCGCCCGCTCAGGCACCGACTGGTGGCAAGAGGCCTACATCAAGGCGTCCAACACTGACGCCTACGACTCGTTCGGCTACGACGTGGCCCTGACCGGCGACACCCTGGTCGCCGGCGCTCCCTACGAAGACAGCGGCGCCACCGGCGTGAGCGCCACCCAGTCCGACAACGGCGCTCAGAACAGTGGCGCCGTCTACGTCTTCACCCGCACGGGAAGCACGTGGACCCAAGATGTCTACATCAAGCCGTCCAACACCGACAGCCACGACTATTTCGGTTTCAGCGTCGCTGCGGAGGATGATCTCCTCGCGGTCGGGGCTCTCTACGAAGCCGGCAATGCCACCGGAATCAACGGCGACCACCACGACAACAGCGCTGCGGACAGCGGTGCCGCCTACCTCTTCGAGCGCTCGGGCAGTTGGACCCAACAGGCCTACGTCAAAGCCTCCAACACCGAGACCAGTGACTACTTCGGCACCGCCGTGGCCCTGTCGGGCCATACCCTCGCGGTAGGCGCCCATGGCGAGGACAGCAACGCCTCGGGCGTGAACGGCGACCAAGGAGACAACAGCCTGGCTGACAGTGGCGCCGCTTACGTGTTCACCCGGGTCAACAACACCTGGTCACAGCACGCCTACCTGAAAGCCTCCAACCCAGGGGGCGTGGACCATTTCGGGCGCTTTCTCGACGTTCGGGGCGATACCCTCGCGGTGGGGGCTCCATACGAGGACAGTGGCGCCTCCGGCCTGAACGGCAACCAGCACGACAACAGCTCGGCCGAAGCCGGTGCCCTCTACGTCTTCAGCCGCGCCGCCGGGAGCTGGGCCCAGGAAGCCTACATCAAGGCCCTCAACACCAATGCCGCTGACTACTTCGGCTATGCGGTCTCCTTGTCGACCGACGCGCTGGCCGTAGGAGCTCCCTACGAAAACAGCAGTGCCACAGGAGTCAACGGAGACCCTTACAACAACAGCACAGGCAACAGCGGAGCAACCTACCTCATCCGCTGACTAGAGTGACGCCGCAAACTCTTTGCCAAACTCCAACGGCATCGGGCGGTTGGTCGGCTTCTTGGCAGTGGCGGCGCGCATCAACTTGGCAATGGCGGCCGGATAGACCTTGAGCCGGTCGGCATCCTCGAAGGGATCCCGTCGCATGTGGGCGATGATCCGGTCTCGGCTGTTATCGATTTCGTCGAAGAAGGCGCGACCGGTCGTCACGTTGTAGATCGATGCCGCCAGCGAGTAGACGTCGGCCCGCACGTCGAGCTCGACGGGATCGAGCACCTGCTCGGGGGCGATGTAGCCAGCGGTACCGGCCACGAATCGGCCCCCCGATTCGGCGGCCACGCGAGTCGCACGCACCATGCCGAAGTCGATGACCACCGTCGCCAAGGGGGCAGCGATGGCCGGATCGCGGTGCTTCTTGGCATCGAACTTCTCCCCTCCTTGAAGGGGCAAGCGGAGCCACAAGTTGGCAGGCTTGATGTCCCGGTGCACCAGACCAGCACTGTGAAGTGCCGCCAGCCCGGCGCAAGAATCGAGCACCACCTGCCGCAGCTCGAAAAGGGTCATGCAGCGCACGGTAGCGTAGTCTTTGAGGTCCGCGCCGATCAGATACTCGAGCACCAAGAAGGGGTCGTCGTCTGAGACGCCGCGGTCGATGATATTGGCGACGTTCGGGTGGTAGAGGCCAGCCAGAGCCGCTGCCTCCTCGACAAAAGAGGCCAGGATCTGTTGCCGCTCCACGGCGTTGGCGCTGGCCAGGGCGTCGGCCTTGGGGATCTTCAGCACGAACATGCGATCGGCCCCAGGCTTGCGCACCAGCCACACCGAACCAATGCCGCCCTCGCCGAGTCGCTTGATGAGCTCGTAGCCCTCGATGAGCTTGGGCTCCGCCCTCTTCTTGGTCGGTGGTGGCGGTGGCGTTCGGCGGATCGCCGCCCTGACGGCTGCTTCGAGCAGCGCCGAGGCAACCGGCCCAAGGGAGGCGAGCCACACGTCGAGCATCTGCAGCTTGCGTCCCCGAATCGCGCGGGCCACCAGAGAGGCCACCCGCGGCGCGTTCGCGGTGGAGCGCTGGGCCAGCGAATCGTCAGCGCTATCGGTGCTTGGCGGGTGCAGGGCCTTCACCGGATCGGCCAGGGCGGCCTGCAGTCGGTCCGCAGCGAGCACGAGGCTGACGCAAATCGCTTCGAGCTCCGGCTGGGGACCCGCGGCCTTGGCAAAGGCTCGCAACGCCTGGGCGAGACCCGCCAGGGCGTGGGCCAGCTCGGTATCCTGAGCGTGCAGCGACTCGAGCTCCGTCGCAGCGGCGGCACCCCACTGACCATCGGTGGCCCCTGACGACACCGCCGTACGCAGAGCTTCGGCCTGCTCAGTACAGTGGTCGAGCGCGCCCTCAGCCATCATCGGCAGGGCGGTGGCCAACTGGAGCAGCATGGCAGGTCGATCGATGACCAGAGCCCACCAAGCAGCAAAGGGGCCCAGCCAGCTGACGTCGTCGCCCAGGCCGAGTGTGGTGCCCCGGGTCGTGTCCACCAGCCGCCAGAAGATGGCGCTCAAGGCGCTCTGCAGGGGCCGGGGAAGCTCCCTCGTGCCATCGGCCAGGCCCTCGAGCTTGCGCAGCCGATGACACGTCTCGTGAGCGGTCGGGCCACGGCCCGGGCCGAGGTCCGAGTCCTGGCCGCAGGCGTCAAGCGCATAACCGCCAAGGCGGAGCGCCAAGACTTCGAGGGGCACGTCGAGGTGCACGTCCGCCCCCTCGGTCTGCCGCCGCTCCTTGACGAGATCGAGGATCTCCGCCGGAGTGCCGGCAATCGTTTTCCAGGTTTCCTCCAGGTTCGGCTCCTCGACCGGATCGCCGCCTGGGCTCGTCGCCAAGAGGGGACCCCAGAGCCGCAACGCAAACACCCGGGCACAGCCCTCGAGGGCGTTGAGGGCAGCAGCCCGCTGCCGGGGCCGCCCTGATTCCAGCGCAATGCGCAGCGCTTCATGAAAGGTCGGTGCCACCGAGCCGGCGAAGCGGGCGGCCCGGGCGTCCGCCTCCTCGTCATCGTACTGGGCCGCAATGCGCATCAAATTGTCGACCCCGAGCTCCAAGTCGAGGGGATCGCGCTCGGCACCATCGACCACGTCGGTCACGGCGATCACCTCGATCCAGCGGCGCAAATCGTCAAACGCCCCATCCGTCGCGCGGCGAGCCCGTTCCCGCAACTCTCGCAACGGCTCTTCGACCTCTGGGTCGTAGTGCCCGCGGCGCCAGAGGGTCACCAACCCCCGAGCCAGCGCCCGCGCCGAAATCGCTCCGCCATCTCCGCAGAGCACGCGGCCGGCGAGCCGATCCCAGATGTCTCGCCGCTCGAAGAACAGGTAGGGCGTCGCCGCCGCTGCGGCAGCCAGCACCCAGGGGTCTTCGTCCGACGAGCTCACGATGGCCACCAGCTGGCTCGCCAGAAAACCGAGTCGGTCGGCGGGCAGGGACGCAAAGGCCGTGATCCCCCGCTGTCGCAACACCGGCGAGTCACCGTGGACCCAGTCCAGCAGCATGCCCTGCAGCTGTTCCATCGAGCCGGTCAGGCGCCCGAGCGCGCGAGCGGCGTGAACCCAAACCAGCGGCTCGGGATGGAGCAACAGGGGCTGAAGCACCTCGAGGGTCCAGCCCACCAGCTCGGGATCCGTCATTTGAGGCATGCCGCAAACGCTCACCTCGAGGCAACGGGCCGCGAGCACTCGACCACGCAAGGCGGCATGGGCAGGCTCGCTGATCAAGACTCGAAAGGTCTCTTGAGATCCCCAGAGCCAGGCGCCCAGATCCGGCACCTCGAGAGCGCTCGCCCCAGCCTCCCAGATCAGGATCTCGAGCCGCGCGCGAACCTCGGCATTGATCGGCAGCCGCAGCTGGGCGCCGTCCCCGATCAGTGGAGCGCAGGCGAGGGCATCACTCAGAGGACCGGCAACCACACGTTGGCCGGCGACGCCGGGAACCAGCGGTTGAAGCTGGGGCTTGGTCGCAGCGATGCCGAGGATCTGCGCGATCCACACGTCCCGTCGCCAGGCGCTCGCCGAACACCACGACAAGATCGCCTCGGTGCCTGGCCCTTCGAAGAGTGCGCCCAGGACAGCGCCGGCATCATCGGCGTAGGTCAAGGCGGGCAAGTCGCTCGCCAGCACTCCGGCAGCGGTGCGCAGATCGTCCGGCAGATCGACCGCGAAGCGCTCGGGTACCCGCCAATGGTCACGTAAAGGCTCCTCGAGCTCCGGGTGCTCTGCAAGAGACTCAGCCAGCGTCGAAAGGGCCTGTTGAAGCTCGGTGGGGTTCATCGCGATCGTGGCGCAGTTTACCCCAGTCGCACGGGCTACCCCAGTGGGACGGGCTACCCCGTTGCAGACTCAGGCCCTAAAGGGCGTCGATGATCGCATTGAGGGTCGGACTGGGACGCATCTGGGCTTCGACCTTCTTCGGGTCCGGCAGGAAGTAGCCACCGAGATCGACGGGCTTGCCCTGGGCGGCCAGCAGCTCTTCGGTGATCTTGGCCTCGTTCTTCCCGAGATCCTCGGCCACCTTGGCGAAACGAGCCTTCATCGCCTCATCCTTGCCCTGGGCAGCCAGCGTCTGGGCCCAATACATGGCCAGGAAGAACGTGCTGCCCCGATTGTCGAGCTCATTCACCTTGCGGGACGGCGACCGGGCATTCTCTAGATAACGGGCGACGGCCGCATCCAACGTCTCAGCGAGAACGGTCGCCTTCTCATTACCAGTATTTTCGGCAATCATCTCGAGCGACGGAACGAGGGCGCAGTACTCACCCAGCGAATCCCACCTCAAATGGCCTTCCTTCACCAGCTGCTGAACATGCTTGGGGGCCGAGCCGCCTGCGCCGGTCTCGAACAGCCCGCCGCCCTTGAGCAGCGGCACAATCGACAGCATCCTGGCACTGGTACCCAGCTCGAGAATCGGGAACAAATCGGTGAGATAGTCACGAAGGACGTTGCCGGTGGCGGCAATCGTATCTTCTCCCTTGCGAATCCGCTTCAAGGAGAAGGTCATCGCCTCCTGGGGCGGCAGGATGCGAATGTCGAGACCCTTGGTGTCGTGGTTCGGCAGATACTGGTTCACCTTCTTGATGATCTCGGTGTCGTGTCCCCGCTTCTCGTCCAGCCAGAAGATGGCAGGCGTTCCCGCAGCTTTGGCTCGCCGGACGGTCAGACCGACCCAGTCCTGGATCGGCAGGTCCTTCACCTGGCACATCCTGAAGATGTCGCCGACCTCGACGGTCTGCTCGAGCAGGGTCGTGCCTGAGTCGTCGACCACCCGGATGGATCCATTGGCCGGCGCCTCGAAGGTCTTGTCGTGAGACCCATATTCTTCGGCCTTCTGGGCCATCAGGCCGACATTGGCCACGCTCCCCATCGTCGATGGATCAAACTGGCCGAGCTTCTTGGCGTCCTCGAGGATCTCCTTGTAGATGGTCGCATAAGAGCGATCCGGCACCATGGCGATGCAATCCTGAAGCTGGTCATCATTGTTCCACATCCGACCGCCGTCACGCACGACATTGGGCATCGAGGCGTCGACGATGATGTTGTTGGGCACATGTAGATTGGTGATGCCCTTGCGCGAGTCGACCATGGCCAGGGCAGGACGGGTCTCATAAACCGCCGCAATGTCTGCCTCGATCTCGGCCTTCTTGTCCGCCGGAAGGCGGTCGAGCTTCTCGAGGACATCAGCGAGGCCGTTGTTGACGTTCGCCCCAATCTCTTTGAGCAGATCGGCGTGCTTGTCGAGAGCGGCCTGGTAGTAAACCGAGACACAGTGGCCGAACATGATGGGATCGGAGATTTTCATCATCGTCGCCTTGAGGTGCAATGACAGCAGGACGCCCTGCTTCTTGGCCTCATCAATTTGGGCGCCGTAGAAGCGCCGCAAAGCCGCCACACTCATTACCGCCGTGTCGATAACCTCGCCCTCGAGGAGTGACAGCTTCTCTTTCAGGACCGTCGCCTTGCCGTCACCGGCGACGAATTCGATCTTCACGTCGCAGGCTTTGCCCAGCGTGGTGGACGTCTCGCTTTCGTAGAAGTCCTTCTCATCCATGTGGACCACCGCAGCCTTGGATCCCGACTTGGGCCAGTCCTTCATCATCTTGTGCGGGTTCTTCTGAGCGAACTTCTTTACCGAAGCCGCCGGGCGGCGGTCCGAGTTCCCCTCACGCAGAACCGGATTGACCGCCGATCCGAGGACCGCTGCGAATCGCTCTCTCAGCGCCTTTTCGGCGTCGTTCTTGGGCTCCTCAGGGAAGCTGGGGATGTCATAGCCAGCGGCCTGCAGCTCTTCGATTGCGCTCTGCAGCTGAGGAATGGACGCGCTGATGTTCGGCAGCTTGATGATGTTGGCCGCCTTGGTCTGCGTCAAATCGGCCAGCTGACTCAGGTCATCAGTGATCTTCTGATCGGCACTGAGCTTCTCGGGGAAGTTCGCAATGATTCTCCCGACCAGAGAGATGTCTTTCAGCTCGATGTCGATGCCCGACCCCTTGGAATAGGCCCGCAGGATGGGCAAAAAGGCGTAGGTCGCCAATGCAGGAGCTTCATCGGTCATCGTCCAGGCGATCTTGGAGTTTGTCATGGTCTCTCCTCAGCTGTTTTGACGTAAAAACGTCAAGGATTCTGCATGGAAGGGGAATCGGGGGCGTCGCTTATACTGTTCAAGAGATGGGGGATCAACTCCCGTCCCCGACCCCTGGCGGGGGCCGCTCTAACCACCAGAGGCCAGCTTTGGGCCCTAGCGCGGCGCCGCAGTGAGCCCTCCTCCAAGGCCTGGCTCAGGAAGCGTTAGCGGGACCAGTAGGCTTCTTCGAGGCTCGCTTCTCGGTCCGGCAACCCGTGATGCAGTCGTGGCGAATCCTTGACGAGCACCTCGTAGCTGACCCGGTTGGCGTACTTGCAAACCTGGGCGAAGGACGAGTAGGTGAGAAACTCTCGGGCGTGTTTGGCCGAGCCCGGGACGTTGAACCGGTGGTACCGATTGGCCGAGATGTCGTGGAGCAAGGCCGCTAGGGCGCCATCCCCTGCGCCGTTGGTGTTGTTGATGCGGGCAGGCCCGCCCATGTAGGGCGCGATGTGAGAGTAGACCCGGATCGGGTCGTCGCAGGCCGACCTGAGCATGGGTCTGCTGAACTCGAGCTGATTGAATTCTGGAATCGCCCCCGGAAGCAGCGGGTGCTTGGTCTGGCGCTTGACCTTTTGGTCCGTGTAGCCCGCCAGATAGAGGCCACTGGGCCCGGTCGTGCACAGCGCCAGATCGACAAGCTCGAGCGCCTGATCACAGGCCAGCAGCGGATCGTCACAGCCGGTGAGCGCCCCGGCTTCCTCTTCGTTCATGGCCAAGACGTTGACGTGGTCGTCGATGAACTCCCGCCAGAACGCCGGACGATCAGCAACCACCCACTTGGTACCCAGCGTCAGCACCACCGGCACCCCTGCCCGCTTCGCACATTCGATGGCTCGGAGCGCCGCCGCCGGCATGGGGTCTTCGTCGGCGCAACGCATCAGATAGGACGTCACCAGCAAGGCGGAAGCGCCCTCGAAGACGTGCTCCGGGACGCTTTCCGGCCGCAGCTGGTTCATCTTGCCCTCGCTGATCGCGAAGGTGCGTTCGCCATCGGCGGTGATGAGGGCGAAGCAGCGCCCGATGGGGCCATCGACAGGCTGCAGGTAGTCGAGGTTCATCCGGCTGGAGGTATTACAGAGGTATCGATAGGCGTAGGTGCCGATGCGAATATCCCGACTCATGACGCCCAACAGGATGGAGGGGTCGTCGGCAAGCACCGAGTAGTTGTGCAACGTATTGCCGATGGTGCCCCCGGCGAACTGTTGGGTGATCAACCGCTGCTCACGAAGCTCCTCATAGAGGGCCTCAGCAGCCTCGCCAGCCAGCACCAGCGAGTGCCCCTTGCTGAGGTCGTAGCGACCCACCAAATCCTCCGGGACATGGGCCTCGATATCGACCAAGGTCTGGTCGATCCCCACGACGTGAGTGCGATAGGCAGGTTCTTCCACTCCCGCCAGGCTCAGCTGAGCCGCTCGGTCCGCAACCGGAAAGTAGTGCTTGCTCTTGCGTTGCCCAGGGAAGCGCATGACTCGACCTGCAAGGAGAGCCGAGAAGGGTAGCGTGGCGCCATCACCGAGGCCAGTCCAAGTGCCGGCCGTTGCAGAACAGGTGGCTCATTGCCTAGCATGAGGGTCATGAAGGTCATGACGCTCACCATGCTCATGTTGGGGATTGCGCTGAGTCTGGCGGCCTGCGTCATCGAAGACGATGGCGACAACGGCTCGGGGGGGACCTCGACGTCTTCGGGGACGAACTCATCCAGTGGTGTGGGCGGCGTGGGCGGACTGGGGACCGGCGCAGGTGGGGGGCAGCCAGGCGGCATGGGCGGCTCGACGTCCAACATCCAGCCGCCGCTAGGCGAGTCCTCCCACGGAACCGGCGGGCCCGCCCCAGTCAGCGGAGCGCTACAACAAGCGGGCGGCGTGAGCTATCGCTTACTGGTGCCGAGCGCGCCGGCACAACCAACCCCGCTGATGATCGTCTTCAGCGGCACCGAAGGGGGTCAGAACATGATCGCCAACCTGACCCAAGTCGCTGAATACACCGGAACCGACGGCATCATTCGGGCGGTGCTCGACGGCGTCGATTACTACGGCGATGGCGCCGCCGGCGCAACGGTGCTCGACGACCTGCGAGCCCAATACGACATCGACAATGATCGCACCTATCTGCTGGGAGAATCGGCCGGTACCCAGGCAGCGCTGCAGCTCGGTTTCCAGCTGCGGCAGAGCTACTTTGCGGCCTTCTGGGCCAACGACGTGAACGCGACGGCCGTACCGGCACAGTCGGCCAGCCAACTGGGCTTCGCACCCTGGGGACAGGCCGGCCCGGGCGGGGCCTTCGCCCTGGCACAATCCATCGTCGACGGAATGGAGGCGGCCGGATATCAGCTGCCCGTCCCAGCGCCTTACGCTGGCGCCGGTGCCGACTCCCATGGCAGCACCGAGCAGTTCCTCGCGGCGATGCAGTTCTTCCCCGGAAAGGTCCGCAGTGCACGCTAGACATCTGGAGCAAAGGGGGCATTGATGACTTGCCAGCAACGGGCATCACAGAGCTCGGCAACTCGTTTTGCCAGTCTGTTCTTCCTCATCACCATCACGCTGGCCCTAGTCGGCTGCAGCGACGAAACCGGCGACCCCAACGACGGCGACGCAGGGGCTGGGGGCACCGGGGCAACCGGGGCCATGGGCGGTGCGGCAGGGGCTGCCGGCGGCGGTTGGCCGGGCGGCGGGGGGCCTGGTGGTGCGGGTCAGGGTGGTAGCGGCGGACAAGAACCGCCGCCGATCATCGGACCGGCCGGACAATTCAACCTGCAAATCAACGTGGACGGCGTGTCGCGCAGCTACGTGCTGAACGTGCCGCAGTCAGCAGTCGACACGATGGCTTCTGGGCCTGTGCCGATACTCTTCGCGCTGCACGGTGCCGGTGATAATGCCAGCAACTTCATCGCCGCCACTGGGCTCACGACCACGGCCTCGGACAATGGGTTCGTCCTAGTGGGCCCCAATGGGTACAACGCCGGTTGGTTCGTTCAGGAGAACGAAGGGTGGCCTGGGTCAGATGGCCACAGCTCTTCGCTGCAGAATGACACCCAGCTGCTGCTGGACATCATGGCCGAGACGGCCCTCTCCTATTACCTCGATCCTCAGCGTCGCTATGCCGTGGGTCACTCCCGAGGTGCTGGGTTCACCGGCCTGCTGGCCACCACCTCGGGCCAAACGACGATTGCATCTGGGCCCTACCAGAGTCCATTTGCAGCTTATGCCATCAACGCTGGCTACGACCCTGCCCAAGGGGCGATCGATCCGGCGCTCGCCGTTCCAAAGCGTCCGGTATGGCTCATTCACGGCAGCGCCGATTCGGTCGTCCCGACCTCTTACGGCCAGAGCTTCGCCAACGCCTTGACCGCAGCAGGCTGGGACGCCACCTGGACCTTGGTGTCCGGTGCGTCCCATACGTGGTTGTGGAAGTCTGCTTATGGCCAGACGAATCAAGACCTTTGGGCCTTCTTCGCCAGCCACGAACTCTAGAACTGGAGCGGCGAGCGACGCTAGAAGGTCTGGCCGGTGTTGACTGCGCCGCGGGTGTGGGCGATCGGCCCGGCCCAGGTGAAGTCGGTGTACTGGCTGCCCGAACCGGCGAGCTGTAGTGAATGGCCGACTGGCGTATTGTTCGGCTCAGACACGCCGATGTCCGTCGACAACATGCCAGCCGCCGGGCCCGCAGTGGCCGTGAGGGTCCCCTCGTAGCTCAACAGCCGCGCCACGTTGCCGTTGCCATCGACGAGCGCCAAGCCGTCGGCAGCGCCGTTCTGTAACCCTGCGACGGGGAACCAGATTGTTCCAAAGCCGTTCTGTTGGTTGGTGATCGTTCCGGTGAGGTTCTCGGTGTCGTAGACCGTGCCGGTGTTCCGGTAGAACACGATCGACCAGCCCGAGACGTTCGTCCCAGCCGGTCCGGCAATCTCGACGCCTTCATCAACGTTGGTGCTGGTGTTCGCATAGTGCAGCTCGTTGATCCAGATGCTGGCTGAGCCGCCGCCGCTGCCACCTGCGCCACCTGCGCCGCCTGCGCCACCAGCGCCGCCTGCGCCACCAGCGCCGCCTGCGCCACCAGCGCCGCCAGCGCCGCCTGCGCCACCAGCGCCGCCTGCGCCACCAGCGCCACCAGCGCCGCCTGCGCCGCCTGCGCCGCCTGCGCCTGCCACGCCACCACCGCCAGCCACGCCGCCACCGGTACCGCTAGTGGTCCCACCGGTGCCGCTAGTGGTCCCGCCGGTGCCGCCCGTGCCAGCAGTACCGCCCGTCCCACCAGTGCCACTGGTCGACGTGGTGCCGCCGCCACCGGTCTCGTCTTCGCCACAGGCAGCCATTCCGGCTACCGCGACCATCCCAAAGCCCAAACCCAGAAGGGACAGGCGGCCCCAATTATTGGCATTCATGGCCGCGAAGGCTAGGGCGTCAACCGGCGCAACGCAACGCCCGCAGTTCCGACTCGACCGCCAGCTCGCCACCCGCTTGGGCACCTGCCCTGAAAGCCGCCAAGCTGGACGAGAGGTCGCCATTGGATGCGGCAAGCGCTACGATGAGTGGTCGTGTCGGAACGTAATCTGTGGGTCGCGCTCGCGCTCGCGCTCCCGCTGTGCGGGTGTAGCGTCGAATCCTCCCCGGCCCCGCCGACCAAGCCAGCCGATTCAACCTGCCCACCTGGTGCCATCGAGCTCGAGGACGG